>Ga0126377_10000926_pt1 | contig 18758 bp, 33 predicted proteins | sample PanSoiMetPlot_22_FD_92647 | JGI IMG/M metagenome (GOLD analysis project Ga0126377, IMG submission 92647) | Tropical forest soil microbial communities from Panama - MetaG Plot_22 | ecosystem: Environmental > Terrestrial > Soil > Tropical forest > Bulk soil | place: Panama | collected 2016-02-17 | reverse complement strand
CGCACGCCCGCCACCGTCAGCGATTGCGCCGTGGCGGCGAGGCTGACGGCGTAGGACGTGCAGGGATTGCCGGCCACCGGAGTGGCCAGCATGACGTAGTGGCGCGATGCCGCCCATTGATAGGAGGCGGCACCGCTGTAGGGGAACCGTTGAGCCACTTAGGTGGTCTCCTCGGGCGGCACGAACGCGACCACCAAATCAGCGACACCAGCCGCGGCGGCGGTGCCGGCGGTCGTCAGCTTGGCGTAAATGGTCGTGTCGGTCGTAAACGTCAGCTTGGCGCCGATCAGCGGCATGACCGCGGTTGCGGTTTCCTCCGTGATCGTCAGCAAGATGTTGTTGGCGGTCGTACCGTTGCTGCCGACCGTCAACACGCGCGTACCCGCTGCAGAGAACGCGGTTTTGACCGTGCCCATGCAGTACACGATCTGCGATCGTGCCGGGACTACACCCATCTTGTAACGGCTGATCGTAGCGTCGGCCACGTCGCCAAAGTTGATAGTCTTGCGCAAGTAGGCAACTTGGTTGCCCACCGGCTTGCGCGCCGTTGAACCCGCAGCCATGGCGGTCTCCTCTGTACTCGGATGTTTGGGGAATTAGGAAACGTTGCCGGCCGTGGCCTTGGATGACATGACAACGGTGCCAAAGTCGGTGCTATTATAAACGGACTTTTTAAGCCCGCTAATGCACCCGGCTTTCACACCTAACTTGTTGCCATAATCAAACATCTGCTCAAACCAGTCGTACGAATTTTTATCGTGACCCTGGCCAAAAGCAGCAACGGCAGCTTGCGCGCCGCAAAGAATTGCGCGGCGTGCGGTAGTAACAGCGGCGCCCGATGACGAATGCACGCCCTGCGGTACGCGATAGCTCTCGTGCAGAATGCAGCCGTTGTAAGTGCCCAAAGCGCCCGTAAATAGCGGGTTTTTTGCACTTCCGGTGCCCTGCAGAAAGCTCTTTTGCAAGTCGTACCAAGTGACTTGCGCGGTAGCCGTTACCGGCCATGCGCGCAATGCCGTGGTTTGGTAGGGGTGAATAAAAACAATGAACCATTTTTCACCATCTACCAATAGTGGCCGAATAGGTGGGGTGCCGGTCTTGGCTAATTCCACCGCCTTATCAATCAGGGTCAGGGTAAATACGTCAGTAACACCCGTTGCCGTATTAAGTGATTGATCGGCGGTGGTAGTGCCAGGCCACACTTGCCGGCTCGGTGCCACCACGGTGTTGTGACCGGTGTACCTGGTATCAGTCTGCGGCGTATATCCCGCACACTGATTGAAAAACCAAGTGTCCCACCTGTCGGCCCACCAATCGCTCAGACCCATCATCGCTTCCTCTCTGATACCGAAAGGAATGCGTTGCTCGGTCATTTTTCCTTCAGAGCGCACCGCATGACGCAGCTGATTTATCAACAAGTCGTCGGTGTAGGTGGTGAGGCTTTCCTCGTTACCTTCCTGGGTCGCATCACCCTGCACACCGTCGCCGGTCAGCTGCATGCGCAAAGTCACGCGCACGCGGTCACCAGGGCCCTTGTTGGTCTCCGGCTTGACTTGGATCATGCTGTCAGAGCCGGAACCCATGAAGTTTTTGATGTAGGTTTTCCTCAAAGCCTCCCTGGCCAGCTTACGCGACCAGAGTTTGACGGCTTCATTGGCATTAACGCCATAGCCTGTGTCTGCCATTGGCACACCTATAGTCAGCCCCCGGCCTATCGCCGGGGGAGTTGATGGGGTTGGGGTTGGAGGCGTGCCGCTTAACGTCGCGACGGACGGGTGTGCCTGTTTAACGGCGAGGCGAAGCCGAGTGCCGCGGGTTTAACGCCTGCGCGGCGAGGCGAACTAGATCAGCAGGTCGGCCGTCAGCGTCACATTTGTGTTGGCGCTGTAAACCAGCTTGAGATAGCGCCACGGCATATTAGGGCGCAGGATATAGTTGCCGGTCGTGGCCGTGGTAATCGTCAGCGCCGTCACGACAGGCGTTTCTGGCGCCGCCGTGGTCGCATAGGCCACGTTAAAAAACGTCACGCCGTCCATGCTGCCCTGAATGTTGACGGTCACCGTCGGCGTGCCGCCCACCGTTGAGACGATTTTGAGCAGCGCGGCGCCGCGCTCGCCACCGCGGTCGGCAGTGTTGGTGCTGTCAGCATTACCGGTTTGCGCAGTGCTTAGGTTGACGACGGCGCCAACGCTGCGCGCCAGACCAGTAGGGGCGAGGACTGCCATGGCGGTTGTCTCCTAACCGAGCTTGCCGGCGCGCTTCATCGCGTCCCATTGCTTGTCAAATTCCTCAGGGTCCTCGATCGCCAGGTCGGCCAGGTCCGACAGATTTAGGTCGTTGGCGCTCTTGCGGCTCTCACCGCCGCTGATGGTCATCGAGGCGCGCTGGCCGCGCTTGGTGGCCTCAATCTTGCCGTTGGCCTTACTGCCGGCGGTCGGCTTATAGCCGCGGCCCTTGGCTGCTTCGTAATAGAGCGCCGCGGGTGATAGGCCGAGCTGGATAGCGCGTTGCGCAATACCGGCGGCGTCGTTCTGCAGGATGGCGACACGCAGCGCCGCCGGGCTCGCTAGGCCCATCTGGGTGGCTTCCTGCTGCGCCAACGGGGAAGCATCGGGATAGAGGTGCTGCAGCTCCTTAATGCGGTGCTGGCGCAGGTATTCGCATGCGGCGTTATAGTCGGAGGTTTCCTGGCCGTCGACTATGGTCTTGGGACTGGTCTTGCGAAACTCGGCCTCGGTCGAGCGCACGTAATCCCAAAACTGTTGGTGCTGTGCCTGCGCCTGTAGGTGCTGCTGGGTGGCTTGCGCGCCCTGGTGCGTCTGCAGTAGCGCCCGCTCCAGCATTTCCACCTTGGCCTGAAAATGCCCGATCGGGTCCTCATGGACATCGGGCAGCTTGGCCGGCTCGGGCTCGCGCGCTTGCGGCTGCGTCTGCTGACGTGAGGCACGCAGGTCATCAATCAGCTTGTGCACCGCCTGCATGCTTTCCTCGGCGCGGCGGCGTGCCTCACGTTCCTGCCTGAGCGCCTCGGTGGTGTTGCGCTGGTTGCTCTCCAGCTGCTCATAGGTCAGCCTGGGTTTGTCGGGCTCGGGCTCGGGCTCGCCCGGCTTTGGCTCCGGCTCGGTCGGAGCATCCGGCGTTGGCTTGTCCTCGGCTTCCTGCTCGAATGCCGTCTTGTCGCTATCCAGCTCCTTGGCCAGGTCGGCCCATTGCTGGCTGTCATCGGGCAATACGGGTTCATTGGCCGGCGCCGGAGGCGTCGACAGCGGTACGTCTGCCATTAAGTCCTCTTAGGTCAGTGCCAGCGCGCGGAAGATGTCTCGCCGCAGCTGCGCGCTTTCCGTGTCTTCCTGGTCATCGTCCTGTGCGGCCGGTTGCGGCATCGGCTCGCCAAGACGGAATGCAAGTAGGCGCTCGGCTAGATCGGGAAACCGATCGATAGCCGGCTTGGTGCGTAGTGGTCGCGACGGTGGCGGCCGGCGGCGCTGCGCCAGGTTCAACAGCTCCCAACCGTCATCGATTGCGTTCGGGTAGTTGAACCAGCGGCGACGATTGAGCCCGTGCCGGGTGTGACCGCCGGCACCAGCGCTGGTCGGCGGCTGGTCGAGACCATAGGTCCAGGTTTCGAGCCAGGTGCCGTCAGGAATGCCGGCCTGGCTATGTCCCCAATGCGTTCCCCACGCATCGCCGCGCGGCATTACACCGGCCGCCACTCGTTGCCGACGGCGCCAGTGCCCTGCACCTGGGTGTCGTTGACCGCCTGCACGTTGGCGTCGACGTTGGTGCCACTCGTAAACGTCAGGTTGTCGGTCTTGGCCTGGACAGCCGCGACAGATGCGGCCGATGCGCGCGTACTCACCGCAACGTCGAGCCTAGTGCCAAGAACGTAACCAGCCGTGCCGGAAGCGTAGGCACCAGGCACCGGTGTCAGCCACGGATCGCCACCGCTAGCAGCCACCGCCGCGGCAATCTCGTCTGCCGCGCTGGTCGCTAGGGCATTGGCGTCAATGGCGCCGGTGTTGAACGTGGCGGCGTCGATGGCGCCGTCGGCGATAGCGCCGGCATCAATGGCACCGTCAGCAATGGCGGCGGCGGTGATCGCGCCGGCACCGATCGAAGTCACGGCGGCGCTCAGTGTGTTGCTATCGACCTCCGCCTCGATCTGAAACGTGTGATGCATGCCGCCCGTGACACTGCTCACGGCGGCGGTCACATAGATCGTGTAACACTTGCCTTTTTCGAAACCGTTGGCCGCGCTTAACGTGAGCTGCCTGGAATAGAAGCCGGTGGTGTTGGTATCGTCCAACTTGGACATGGTGCCGGTCAGAATGGCCGTGCCGTTCTCGTCCTCGTACACGCGATAAGACGGCACGCTGTCGGCGTCGGTGAGCGCGCCGGTAGAGGCGGCGTGCGTGATCGCCGGAAACGTCAACAGATCATCGATTTTCCAGCTGCCGAGATAGCTCACTCATCACCTCAGAATGGTACTAGCGCCAAAGATCGGCGAGCCGCCACCGGCCGCGGTCGCGGTGTCTACGAGGCCGCAAATTCGGATGCCCATCTGATAGATTGTGATTGCGGGGCTTTCGGCCGAAAACGAGCCCGAACCATTGTTGCGCGACACCTTTTTGATGGTGGTGCCGCCCTGGATAAAAGCGCGGTAAGCCGTGTCCGCCAGCTGGATGTAGCAGAGCCGAACACCGCCGGTGCCGCCTGAGGTGTTGGCCGTTACGGCGTAGTCGGTGTTTTTGCTGAGCGCCACCGGTGCCGGCAAAAAGAAGCAGCCAAAAGCATCGGTGCCGCTAGCGTTGGCAGCCTGGTTGCCGTCCCATGTGTAACTTCCGCCCGACAATAGCGATGGGCTGCCCAGTGGATTTGAGTAGACACCCCAAACGAGGTTGCCGGCCGAGGTCTGCGAGATGGTGCAGTAAATGGCGTCGAACTCGCAATCGAACGGCACCTGAAACAACATGCCGTTTTCGTCGGGGCTCGATGACGTGTTGAAGTTATCGCCGCTGGCGGCGATGATGGGCAAATTCCACTTGCCGATGATGCCCAAGGTGCCGTCATCAAACTGAATGACGCAATTGCAATCGACAAAAATCGATTGCCAAGTGCCGCCGGTAAAGCGCGCTGAATTGTCAGGCCAGCGCGTTCTGTTGCCGCCGCCGCCAACCTGGACGCTATCGCTACCGCCGCGCGCGGTCATATCGTGCACAACGGCAATGGGGTCGCCATGCGATAGGGTCTTGGACCCTGAAGTCATGGTGATGCTATTCCAGCCGGCGGCGAGCCCGCCACCGCCGCCAACCACGGTTGCCGAAACATCAAAAACGCCGTCGGGTACGCTGGGCGGGCCCGAGGTGGTCGACCAGTCCTGTAGGCCGATCGTGATGCTGGTCGAGCCGCTCGCAAACGTCAGTGTTGAGCCGATGCGGAACCAAATCTTGCCGCCGCCCGCCGCACTGATGGTCTTGCTGGTTAGGTGACCAGGTATCTGCACCTGCCCCATCTGCGCCGCGCGCGTCGAGGCTGCATTGAGCGTGTTGATGACCGACAAAATCAACGCGGAACCAGCGATGCCGTAATCCTGGCCAAACGGCCATTGCAGTCCCTCGGCAAATTCGACAATCGACGCCATCAGCTGAGAAACCCAAACAGGCGCAGCACAAGCATTTCTTCCTCTTCCTCGTTTGGTGCCTCAATCGGCGGCGCCAGCTCGGCCGGCGCCTCGACCACTAGCCTCGATCGCCGCGGCGGTCTGACGGGCGGTGCCAGGTCGGCGAGCGCCGACGGCTCGCGCGGTGCTGCAGCCTCGACCGGCTCTAGCTCCGGCTCGGGCTCGGGTTCCGGCTGCGGCCGAATGAACAGCTCGGGGTCATCGAGAATATTGGCGTAGGGATACCAGCGACGACGTGCACCGCGGGTGCCACGGCCAGCGCCGCCGCTGGGCGGCACCGGTTCCGGCACGGGCGGCGCCGTGGTCGGTTGGGTGCCAAAGTAACGGGGTGCAAAGTAGCGCGCCCCGAAATACCGATGCCCAAAATAACCACCCGCGCCCGGCGGTGGACCGGTGCCGGTCTCACCGATGCCGAAATAGCGTGGGCCAAAGTAGCGACCGGCGAAGTAGCGCCGGCCAAAATAGCCGCCCTCTACTGCTGGCGGCGCACCTTCGCCGCCTTCGCCGAAATAGCGTGTGGCAAAGTATTGGGCGCCATAGTAGCGGTGGCCGAACATCTCATGAGGCGTCCAACGTCACAGCTGAGCGGTTGCCGTCGGCGTCGACTGTGGCGCTGATGCGGTCCTTAGTGTCGTTGGTGTCGCGGAAAACCGCGGTCGTAGTCGCCATGCCGCTAGCCTTGCCGCACAGCGCCGACAGCATCAGCCGCATGGATTGGCGCACCGTGCGCCCGGTCTCGACGCCCGCCGCGGTGTCGAGCACGGCGGTGGCAATCTCGGTGCCGGCATCGGTCGCCAGCGACGCGGCGGTGATGGCGTCGTTATTGATGCCGGCCACCTGCACGTCGAGCTGGTCACTAGCGGCGATCAGGCTATCGTAAACATTGGCCGCCAACACAACGCATTCCAGCACACACGCCAGCGCGCCGCTGACCGCGACGAATATCTTCAGCGAGCCAAGGGTGGCGGTGTCGGTCGCATCGAGCACCGCCGAGTATATGCCACCGCTGATATGGGTAGCACCGCCACTGTTTTTGTTGGCCAGCGTAGTGGCACCGCTGACCCAAATTTTAACGTCGGTGTTGGCGATCGTGAGCGCGGTCTCGGCCGTGACGCCATCGGTGCTATCAACGAACGGGCCCAGCACAATCTCCTGGCTCGCCGTGCTCTGCTTTAGAAAGATGGTCATTGCAGGCCCTGTTGTTGACGGTGATGCACAGCTAGGGGGGCAATGGCGGCACCGCCGCCGCCGGCCGGCTTCAGCACGAGCGCGACAAGGCCGCCGAAATTGGTGGCAAGATTGGTGACGGCCGTCACCCCGACGGTGGTATTGCCCGACGGCGAGCCGCTACCAAACGCACCGTCACAGGCATTGATAAGTGCAACCTGATGTAGAGTTGTCAGATTGCTCCAGGTGTCGACTGTACCCTCGGTGCCGCCGTTGAAGGCAAAGAACCAAGCCACAATCAGGTCGCCGCTCTGCGCCGTTAGGGTCGGCGTCGTGCACGGCAACGAGGTCAACGACACGCCATTGCTATCGCGAACCGCCGAGGCGGTATCGATGCCCTTGAAGAACACCAGTCGGAAATTGTTGGTGCGGTCGGTGGCGGTGGTGCCGGACCAGTTCCAGCTTATGGTCTTGCCGGTGCCGGTATCGGGCAGCACCATATACCACATGGCGCCGCCGAAATTGGAAGCGGCCGACAGATTGCCTGGCACCGGCGTCAGGGCAGTGTCGACGCCGCCCTTCTTCATGGTGACGACGCCGTTATTAAAAGCAACATTGCCGTCGCCGCCGCCGGCAAAATTGACCGTGGCAACGATAACGATCTCGGCGTCGGCGGGAACCGTAAAAGTAGCGGTCGTGCCGTTGTCAGCATTGCCGCCAGTGTTGATGTCGATAAGCGTGCCGGCTTCCGTAATCGCCATATCAGCGCTCGATGATTTCGCTCATGCGGCCGGTCTTGTCGCGCTTGATCGAGACATGGCGCGGACCTGACTTGGGCACGCTGGTCGGAGCCGGTGCCGGCTTGGCGCTGGCGGCAATCTTAGCCTGCTCGGTCTTGCCGGCAATCTCGGCTTGGCTCTTGCGCTCCTGAAACGCCAGGTCGTTGGCGTTGCTGCGGTCCTGGTGCGCCATTTCGCGCCGATGGCGCTCATCATCGAACGCTAGGCCCTGTTGATGCTGCTGGTTCTCCATCACCATTTTCTGGTGCTGGTGCGTCATCTCCATGTTGTGTTTCTGCTGTTGCGCCGCCAATTGCTGGCGCGTCTTTTCCACCTCCAGCGCGAGCTTGGTTTTCTCGACCTCCAACTCGTTGGCCATGCGCGCCTTTTCGAGCTCAAATTCGGCGGCGTCCTTTTCCTGGTCGGCTTGCTGCTTGCGCGCGTCGCTTTCCGCCTTCATCTGCAATTCAGCCTGCTTGGCCTGCGTCTGTGCCTGCACCTTGATAATGTCGGGGTCGGGCGGCGGTGGCTGCGAGGCCTGCTTGACGATGGCCGCATTGATCTTGGTGGAGACGCTCGACGGCAGCGGGCTGTACTCCAGCATGATTGACCAGACTTCCGGCGGCACGTTCAACTTCACCAGCATCGGCATCAGCGCTTGCATCATGAGCCAGGTGTTTTCCTTTTGGTTCGGGCTCATCGGCGCGTCATCGACAATCACGTCGTAAGTTGCCGTGCCTGGCTGCTTGACCAGCGGCACGTATTGCACCGTGTTGTCTTGGCCTTTGATACGAATTAGGCGACCGTCGGAAATGTAATTCTGAATAAAAAAGAGCCGTACACGCCCCTTCATTTTCCTATAGCGCCTAAGGCTATCGAAAAACACAGCAAGGATCGCATAGCCGCTCTTTTTGCGCTGCTGCTCCAACACGCCCGGCTGGTCGCGGTCGACTAGGCCGAGCATTTCCAAATTGATGCCCGATGTTTGCGGCAGGTTCTCCAGCGCAAACTGCATGAGCTTGTCGAGACCGACGGGGAACACCGCCGGCTGCCGCTCCTGCACCGCGGCTTTCTGGCCGGTCAGCGCACCGCGCTGCAGCTCGATACCAGCATCGGGCTTGGCCCAATCTTCAAGCGCCTTGCGTGGATTGACGAAGGAACCGGCCTCGTACATGAGGCCGCCCTTGGCCGCGGTATTGAGGATGTGGAGAATTTGGACAAAAAATTTGTTGCCCCACATTTGGGGATCGATCATTGCGCGGACGATGCCAAAGAAAATATTGGCGTTGCGGTCACGCTTACCGGTGATCGCTTTAAAAGTGAATGCCTCGCATTCGATGTCATCAACCTCAAGCATGGTATCGCCGGCAACGATCGCCTGTCGGTATCTGTTCTGCTCGATCTGGACGTGCTCGGGCGGCTTGAGACCGTGCGCGATAAACATCTCGTTTATCTGCTTGAGCTTGGCGCGGTCGACGGTGATGGCCTCGCCGGTCGCCTCATCGGAAATGCGGTAGGCGGTTTCTTTATCCCACCATTGGAAGTGCCTAATCCAGACCTGGTCCTTGCGGGCCGAGGCGTTGTCAACCGCGCGCGCGTCATCGCGCTCGTAATCATCGCGCGGGCCCGAGGAGCCGTGCCCCCAATCGTCGGTGTAGGTGGGGTTGGCGGTGGTCTCGTCTTTCAGCCGAGCGCGCCACTTCTTTGGCAGGTCGTTCTTGTTGCGCCAGCGTGAGCGGATGATATAGCGCGCATCGGCCAGGCACCGCTTTTTGGCCATCGGGTCGGCCAACATCTCCAGCGGGTCGATGCGGTCATCAATAATGCGGCCCTCGGGGTCATCCGAGTAATCCATGCGGGTCTCGGTCCAACCCATGCCGCAGATGACAACGTCGCTAAAGCAATCGCTTTCCTCGTCCTCGGTGTCGCCCAGCTCGCGCGCCCACTCATCGGCGGCGGAAATGATCTCGTTGACCTGCACGTCGCCGATTTCGCGCGGCGAATATCGGACCTCCTGCCGGTTCAAAATTTCGGCGCCGGTCACCGCGTCGACCATGGGCGCCACCCTGTTAAAGGTTACTGGCTGCCTCATCTGGTCTAACAAGTATGCCTTGTCATCGGCCGACCACTGCTTGCCAGCCACAAAGTCATAGGCGAGCCGCGCTTCCTCACGCCAAGCCGACCAGTGGTCCCGAGCAAGCCGCTCCCAACGCTTCAGCCGGCGCAGCAAAGTCTCGTCGTCGGGGTCTTTCTCCGGCCCGGCTTCTGCGGTTTGGTCGTCGTCTTCATCAAGCAAAGTGAGAACGTCCCTAGAACGCAATTGCGTCTGTGGTCGAGGTGAGTGGCGCTAGCCGTGCTCGGCTATGGCCAGCTCGATCAGAATTGCCAGTTTTTCTGGACAAAAGGCGCCAAATACTGCGGCCGCAGCTGGTTGACGATGGCGCGCGGCTTGTTTCCGAGCGCCTCGGCCTCCAGGCTGAACTGCGGTTGACCTGGTGCCGGCGGTTGGCCAAACCGCTGCCAAGCATTGGGCAGCGCCGGCCGCGGCTGAGCCGGCGGCGGTGTGGGCTGTGCCGGCTGCCCACCAAACTGCTGCATGCGCGCAAAGTATTGCATCAGCGATGCAATGGCGGGGTCGATGTTGTCGGCCATGCCCATTAGTCACCTACTCAGTGGGCGCCGGTGGTTCCAGCGGTCGAGGTCGGTCAACATCTCCGCCACCGTCTGCTTGTCGGCTAGGCCGGTTTCGTGCAGCGCGTTGTCGTGCTGAAACTCGGTGATCGCCTCGCGGCTGAGCGGGCCTAGCTCGCCGTCAACGTCGAGCCCAGCGCCAATCAGTAGGTTAAGCGAGGCCTGTACCCATTGGCTCTCGACCTGGTTTAGGGCGATGGTGGGGACCATGCGCTCGCGCGGCCAGACCAGGGCAACCACGCCTGACTTGGGGTAGCTGCTGACGTTAACCTGGTCGCCCTGGTTGCCGCCGCGGCAGCGGTAGTTGCTGCCGTCGGTGCTCTCGTAAAGGGTGACGTGGCCGCCGCCCTCGCGCTCCATCACCACGACACAGCCAAGCCGCGGCTCATCGAGGATCATGCTATCAGCCCACTCCGACCAGGCCAGCGCCCACATCCAGCGCTCGGTGTCGGTGTTGCCAAACACCGGCTCAATGTTGGCCATGGTCATGCAGTAGGCGACGGTGAGCCCGCACCACGGGGTATCATCGTGGCGATAGCTGTCGGCGTAGGCTTTCTGCTCCGGCCAGCGCTCGCCGATGGTGCGCGCCATGCCAATAATCTTGGGGTTGTCGGCCGAGCCGGGTGCCTCGGTCATTCCAGTGATTGAGCGCATGGCGGTAAGCCATGCCGGAACCTGGTCAGGCATTTTGCTTCGCCTCCATAAAGCTTGCTATGAACGCTGCCGCAACTTGTGGGACAATCGCATTGCCGAGCCCGCGCAGCTGAGCCACTCGGCCGGGTAACCCATGAGCCACGCGACCCATGCCGGGTTCAAGTTGCCACCAATCTGCTCCGACAGCGGGCGCGGGTTTTTCTTGGCATGCGTCGCGGCGCTCGCCTTGCCCGTTCGCCAATCCCTGGCCGTCGGCGTCGCAAACGGCAGTGCTCTCCGGCCCGCCCTGACCGCGGTTTGCAGGTTCCTGCCGCGACCTGGTCCTGACCAGCCGTCGCCGGTCCAACAATTCTCGTGGGGCGTCGGCCACAAACCATAATCGTTCCCGCAAATGCGGCGCCCCAACAGCGCAAGCCGGGATAATGGCCGCCCCAACGGCGTAGCCGATGCTTTCCAAATCATGGGCCACGGCGTCGAGCCATTGGTGCCTAACCGCTTGCATAACCTGCTCACCAAACACCGTTGCAGGTCGGCACTCGCTAATGAGCCGGAACCAATGCGGCCACAAGTGCCGGTCGTCGGCTGCACCACCTTCTTTGCCCGCCCAGCTAAACGGCTGGCACGGACAAGAGCCGGTCCACACTTCTCTGTCGTCTGGCCAACCGGCGAGCTTGAGTGCCCGAGACCAACCGCCGATGCCGGCGAAGAAATGGCAATGACTGGCTCGGGTATCGGCAGCATCAACTGTGCGGATGTCGCGCGCATCAACTGTACCTGGTATGAGGTAGCCGGCTTTTATCAACTGACGCAGCCACGCGACCGCGTGCGGGCTGTTGTCGTTATAGTAAGCCGTCACTTTTGCAGCAGGCACTTTTCCGCCAACGTGTTGATAAGCTCGCTGCGGTGCGCCTCGGCGGTGGCGATGTTGGCGAGTAGGATTTTCGCGGCATACAAGCCGCCGGCCAAAAACATCAAGTTGACGATGATTAGCGCCAGCGCCAGCGGCTGACTTTTCATCGCGTCAACGGCGCTATTGACGGTGTTGGTGACGTTTTCGGCAACCATTGGCTACCACCCGTGGAACAGCAGCACGACAATCAGGAAGCCAACGCAGGCACCGATGATGATGCCGGCAACCACCTGCGCCACTAAGCGGCCCATGCCGATGTCCTCGCCCGTCGCCGGCTGTAGCGGTCGACCGGCGGCGGCACAAACTCCGGCACAAAGCCACAAGCGCCGGTCATCAGCGCGTCGCTGCCATGTGACGCCCAATCATGCTCCGGCTTCGCCTTCCAGGTTTTGGCCACTTCGTCCCAACCCTTGCGGTAGTTATCGAGCGCCTCGACGCCCTGCTTGCAGTGCTCGGCGTCAATCCAACACATCGACAGGAAATTGCGGCCCGCCTCGATCGCGTCCTGTTTGTTGGCGATGCGGCTCACCACGATAAAACGCAGGCCAAGATTGGCTGCCACGTCGACCACCTTTTCGCGGCCGGGCAATATCCAGTGCGTCTGGTCGAGGTCGTGCGGCCCAAAGTGCTGGCCATACTGCCAGCCGCGCGCATCCTGCTTTTGTTTGAGTATGCTGGCGTAAAACGCCACATCCTCGCCGGCATTCTCGTAGTAGTCGATCAGGTGGTGATGCTGACCGCGGTTTTGGTGGAACCAGATTGCAGTGCTGTCGGTCTTGCCGATGTCCCAAAACGTGTTGACCGGTCGCGCCGGATCGAACAGCACCTTGCCAAGGCGACCGTCCTCGCGCATGGCGCGCATCTGACTGGCGAAGTAGGCGCCGCGAATGGCCGCCTCAAACGAGCACTCAAACTCCTGCTCGTATTGATCCTCCGACATGGTCTTGCGAGCGTCGGCCAACTCGTCGGCCGATAGAATGCCGGTTTCGCTCGCCTTCAGCATGACGCTGTACCAATCGCGGTTGGTCTGGGCGTCTTGCCATTTGTCATAAAACTCGTTGTGCCCGGCCGGAGTGCCGATAAACACCGCCCAACCCTGCCGATCGGCGAGCATGGGGCGGATGACCTCGCCCCACACACTTGGGCGCATGTTGCCGAACTCGTCCAAAATGGCGCCGTCGAGATAGATGCCGCGGAGACGGTCGGGGTTGTCGGCACCATAGAGCCGGATGCGAGCGCCGTTGGGCAGGTCGGCGCGCAGCTCGGTCTCGTTGACGATGGCGCCGAGCCCGCGCGCGTAATGGGTCACGTACTGCCAAGCAACGTCTTTGGCCTGACCATAGAGCGGCGCGACATACGCAAACCGCGGGTCAGGTAGTTTCGTCTCCATCGCTCCCCGGAAAAGCTTCTGCACGCAGGCCACCGTTTTCCCGCAGCGTCGGTGAGCTACTGCTATGCTCCAGCGCTTTTCCGTTGATAGCAGGCCCTTGAATACGGGCCTGCAAGTCATCTTCACTTGCACCAAAGGTTAGCACCACCTCGTATTTGATGGGGTTGGCAGCGTCGCCGGCAATGGTCAGCGGCAGCACGCGACCGAGCAGCGCGCAAAACGTGCGCGGGTCTTTTTCGGCGACGCGCTCCAGATACTTCTGACCGTCCTTGGCCCTGAGCGCGCCCAGGATCATGTCCTTAAGCGACTTGGTGAACTTGTTGCGGCTGCCCTTGGGGCGGCCGGCTCGCTTTTTGGTGGCCATGGATTTCTCGAGTAGGGGTGCGCGCGCCGCCGAGCTGTCAGCAAGGGGAGGGTTTCAGCAGCTGGTCGACCGTGGCAACGGTTCAAGACCATCGGCAGCGCGCGCTGGCTCCGCTGATCTGCAGTCAGCGGTGCTTGGATGTCGTGAACAGTCCCCGCTTGTGCTGCGGCGGGTGCTCGACTTTGGCCGGTGCCGCGGCGGCCTTTTCGGTGTGCGGGTCGTCTTTCGGTGCCGGCTTGAGCGCCGTTAGCACCGCTGCCGCCATCTCGTGAAACTCTGCCTTGGCGGCCTCGGTGAAATCGGTATCCCAATTGCGGCCGGGGTGCTTGAGATTGCACAGCGCTTTGGCGATGTCTTCAGCTTGGTCAGACATGAGGCCTCACGGGCTCGGGATTGCGTCGGGCACGGTCGGTGCCGGCGGGTTGTCTGGCGGCGGCGGAACCTCGACCAGCGCATCGGCCGGCACCGAGCGGATGACCACGCCTTGGCGCTGCAAGGTCACCATGCCGGTGTTTTTGTCATAGGCCGCGACCGTCATCGGTGAATTAGCATTGACCTCAGTAGGGAGGCCGGTGCTTTCAACGTTGACGCGCGCCGACTTGCCAACCACGGTTGGCGGCGGTGGCGGCGGCGGCTTGTCTCCGGGGCGGGGTTCGTCTGCCATGTTTGTCTCCTTAGGTCGGGGCCCTGACCTCGACCATACTTGCCGCCGGGAATTGCCCCACATATCGGCCTTGCCGGCTACAGGTCAGGATGCCGCCGCTATCCGTCTGGGTGACCGCGGTTATGACCATGGCCGCGTTGGCGTTGATATCCTGGCCGGGCGGTGGCCGCACGCCGACGGCGAACCGGCAATAGCTGCCAGCGACAAGTGCCATGGCTATTTGTCCCTGTTGACGCTGCTGCCGGACACGTAAGGCTTCATGTGGCGCAGGTGCGTGCCGCGGTCGGCCTTGGCCTCATCAGCTGCCTCAAATTCGCGGCCGACTGACTGCGGCACACCGGCCTTTTTGGCAAAGTCCGCGTTATGCGCCACCGTCCGCATAAACTTCGCCTGCTTGGGCGTTTTCGACGGCATCAGTAGCCGCTGCGTTTGCTGTTGGACGTGTAGGTGGTGCGGTTGGCGGCGGGTGCGCCGCCATCGGGATCGCTACCGCCGCGGCTCTTGCCTCTGCCGGCGTCGGTGTTGTTGTACGGCTTGCTGCTCTGCCCCGAATAGCTGTCCTGGGTGCTGCTGGCAAAGCTGTCGTGTTTCGGCAGTTTCTGGGTGGACTTGGTCCCGTCGACGTTGCCCATTGTCGGTTTCCTTCTGTTGGCGTTCTGCAAGGATTTTGTCGAGCGCGTAGGTGCGCGGCATTAACGCCTCCGTGGCCGGCAAACGCGCTGCCAACGGCCATGACGGTGGCGCCAGGTACATTGCCGGCTGGCGTGCCTGCTGCTGGCGCCCGGGCCGCTTCTGACAATCAGTTGATTATTCTCGAATGCCGGCGGCGTCGGCATAAACGACGCGCCTGCCAGAAAGGATGTGATTACCAGCGCTTTGAGCATGGTTCCTCCTAGTTGGGTCGCTGCAAAATCTGGTTGGCCAGCTCGTTGACCTGGTCGCACCAGGCCTCAAAATCGGCGTAGCTGCCAACTTTCAAATACTGCGGGCGCAGCTCCGACATGGCCAGGAAACCAGCCTGCAAGCGGCGCTCGGAATAGGCATCAACCACCGCTCGATAATAGTCGTAGCGCGCACGTATCTCGTCGGCCTTGGACATGAGTTGCCGGCCTTTCGGACACATTTTTGGGGTTGGGTTTTTCGCATATACACGGGGGCCCCTGCTGTCAACTGGTCAATGGCGGGGACCGGCTGCAGGGGTTAGGGGGTCACAGCCGGTCCCCTATCACCCGATCGCAGCGGGGGGAGCGAAATCGATCGGGTGAATGCTGTTAGCGCTTGGTTTTGTTGATTGCCTGCTCAAGCGTGACCTGGTCGCGTTCCAGCTGCCAGGCCTGCCAGCGTCCCTCAATCTCGCCGAGTTTATATTCCAGCTCCGGCGGAGTGATGCCCGACCGAAACCGAAACGTGCGCTTGTCCTCGCCGAGCAACAGCTGCACCTCGACGTAGCTCGGGATTTTGCGCACGCTGGAGACGTGCGCCGGCACCGTCAGTTTTTGCAGCCGATCGTTGACGCGCTTGATTACATCCTCACGGCGCATCGCGTATCCCCTTGCCGTTCACGAGCCCGCGGCGGCGCCTGGAGATGGCCGCCAACGAGCCAACCAACGTCAAGCCGCCGACGATGAGCGCGCCGATGGTGACCGCGCCAATGACCGCCAGCACAAATTCGATGGCTTGGATCACCTCCAGCATCAGCTCACCTCGATCACGGCGCGCTCGGTGTTCCAGGTGTCCAACTCGACCAGCATCTGGCCGACCGTGCCCTTGGTCGGGTAGCCGCTTTGTGTCAGCTGCTGCTGCTGCTGAAAGGTCTTGACCGCATCCTCGGTCAGTGGGCCCCATTCGCCGTCGATATCGAGGTGTTCGCCGTTGAGTAGGTTAAGGCTTGCCTGTACCCAAGCAATCTCGGTGGCATCGAGCACCGCAACGTGCGGGCGCGCGCGCCCATAACCCCAGGTGTCCTCCAGCTCCTGTTGCGTGCCCTCAAAGCTGTTGCAGTCGCAATTGCCGATGCCGGGCACGTTGTGCGGGGTCGGGCCCTCGACGCCGTCGGTGTACTGCCACAACCACATCTCGTCCCAATTGGGCGGCCACTCCGGGTCGGAGCCATACTGCGCCATCCATAGCCGGGCGTCGGCTAGGTATGGGTCGGTGCGGTTGCCGATTTGCTGCTTTAAGACGTGGCCGGAGTAAAGGCACGGCCGCTGCCCCGTGCGGTCCTCGACCCGGCGCATAAACTGCTTGGCATCGTCGAGGCTGCAACCTTCGTCTTCGTGGTCGAGCACTAGCAAGGTGTCCTGGTCGGGGTCGGCGTGCTTCAGGAAGTAATCAGCCTGCGCCTGCACGTTGCCCGGCCGAAAGAAGTGATAGGCGCCCCACAACAAGCCGGCGCGCTTAGCCTGCTGCCGCGCACCGTCATAGGTGGGGTCGACGTAGTCGGTGCTTTCGGTCGCCTTGTAAATCACGCCCCAAATGCCGGAGCGCTTGGCGGCATCGAAGTCGTAGGTGCCGCCGTTGTGGTGGGATAGATCGACCACCCTGCAATTAACCCGCATAGTCGCCTCCTACTTGGTTGCCCCCGATGCCAGCACCCGCTTGCGCGGCACCGCTTTGGACACGGCTTTGCCGAACTGACACCGGGGTCGTGTATTGCTTGGTCTAGTCTCAGTCTGTCAGACGATTACGTGTCCCTTGTCTTGGGCTGCGATTAGAGCAACCGGGAATGCCCACCGCTTGCTGCGGGGATGGGCGTGCCGCACTGAGGCGCACGGCCTCAGGTTCACTGATTGAAAAACTCGTAGTCCTCATGATTGCGCCCGAGCTGCCGGTAGTCGAAAAACTCGGCATACATCGGATGCCGATCCGCAAACCATCGCGACAGGTGCGAGGTCCAGTGGTCGTTGCATTTGAAGTTGCGCACATTCCTCTCAACGCGCATGTGCCAGCGTATGCGATGCAAGATTGCGTCTGCGCTGTATTTCGCCCAACCATCCCTGATCAGCTTGAGCGTTAATTGCTCGAATAGGTCGCGAACCTCCAAGGGGATTTTTTCGATCAGCTCTTGCGGCGCCTTGTCCCGCATTTGTGTTTCCTTTTACGCACGTCACTTGGACAAACCGAAATGCAGTGCCAGCCGGCCGAGCCAGGTCGAGATGACGCCGAGCGCATAGGCCGGCTGCCGTTTTGAGTTGGAGCCATAAAAGCTGGTGAGGTGTCGGGTGATGCCGGCTAGGGTCGGCATATTCTCCGTATTCGCCACAATCTGCACCAGCAGCGCGGCGTGGCTTTCGTTGAGCCGGCGGCGACCCTCGTAGTCGAGCACACCGACGGCGGCGAATATCGCGTTCTCAAGCCGCTGCCGGTTGACGCTGGCATTGTGCATGTGGCCAACCCAAGTCACCCGGCCGTCATAGGTGATATGGAACCCGGTCAGGCGTTGCGCCAACCGGTCGGCCTTGGTGGCACCGTCGGCGTGGCCGATGTTGCCGCCGTAGGAGCTGACGCCCTCCGATGGCGGCGCCTCCAACATGATCGCCGAGCGCAGGTGGATACCGGCGGCATACTGATCGAAGCTTATCGCCTTATCACGGTGCAACCGATCGAGCAGGCTCAACGCACGGTGGCGGTGCTCGCCGGCGCGGCTGGTTTCTTCCTGCACGATGTCACGGGTTGCGGTCATCGCGTCAACCTTGTCAACCATTCCACAATGAGCATCGCGCCCAGATAGCCGAGACAAAAACAGGCGAGGTGCATAACGATGGTGTCGAGCGTACTCATCGGAACAACACCGACCAGATTGCAACAAAGGCGACCACACCGACGACCGTGACTAGGATGCCGGTCAGATTGCTGCCAATGTCGAGAATGATTGTTGGCGTGTTGGTCATATCACCACCATCCGTAGTGTAGCGCTTCATGCACCCGGCCGTTGTTGATGCCGAGGTGGGCTGAGATTTGGTCGACGGTCCAATCAGGATGCTTGCGGTGCAGCCGCCGCACCTCATCGCCGAGCGCCGGGGTCATCTTGACGTTGCGGCCCTTGGATCGCGGGGTGCGGTCACGGAACGTCAGCGCCTTGGCGCGCTTGAGAGTGCCGATAGCTAGCGCGGTGGCGCCGCTAGCGCCTGGCTCGCCAATCAACCGAATAAACCTGATCGCATCATCAATCAGTGTTCTGGCTTTGGGGATATCACCTAGCATTACGCTTGCTCCAGTTTTCCCAAAACATCGATCGCCTTAGTGATGGTCGCGTGGAGGTCGTCACCAAAACCGTCAACGCCAACCTGCGCGGCGGTGATGATGCTGCTCAAGGCAATCTCAAGCTCGGTGATGCGCTGGTCTCGGAGCCGGATGCCAGACCGCAACAGCTGCTCGCGGGTCACCGTGGTGACGCTTGTGTTTTCCATCAGTGGTCCTCCTTTACGCCCTTGCGGATTTTTTCAAATAGCGGCGCGGT
>Ga0126377_10000925_pt1 | contig 18766 bp, 15 predicted proteins | sample PanSoiMetPlot_22_FD_92647 | JGI IMG/M metagenome (GOLD analysis project Ga0126377, IMG submission 92647) | Tropical forest soil microbial communities from Panama - MetaG Plot_22 | ecosystem: Environmental > Terrestrial > Soil > Tropical forest > Bulk soil | place: Panama | collected 2016-02-17 | reverse complement strand
TGGAGATCCCGCGCAGGCGCGCCGGCCGACCGGTCAGCTCCGCGGCGGACACGAGCTGCAGCAGCGACCCGGCGGGTACCGCGCCGCCGCCCTCCTGCGGATTCCGGGACCGCCACGACCGGCAGTTGCGGGCAGGTCAGGCCACTGAATCAAACGGTAGACCGAGCCGATAACGGCGCATTGTCCTGGCCACATCACCCGCCGAGTCGTCGAGGTCCCGGAGTGATGGGGGCGAATGGGCGCACCGAATATCGGTAAACGCCGGGGAGTGCCTCGCGCGTATTACCGCTGACGTCGTCGTTCCAGGGAGATCCCCAGGGCCTCGGCAAGGTGCGGGTTCGACTGCATAGTCCGGTATGGGAGGTGGCCTTCGGAGTGGAGGTGGAGCAGGGTTGAGGTCGCGGCGGGAATCACCGGACGGCGCGTCAAGCCAGCGGAAGGACCTGCCGGACCCAGGGCAGCAGCTCGCGTCCGCGACGGCTGGCCGGACGCACGCTGGTGATGCAGGCGGCCGGGACGTGGCGGGCCAGCAGCACGCCGTTCGGCGCCCGGAAGACGCTGATGCCGCGCTCGGTGAGCCGAGCCGGCGCGATCTCCAGCAGCAGGTCGACGTGTGCCCGTTTCCCGACCCGGCTGTCGGGCGCGGCAGCCAGGTGGACGTGGCTGCGCCCGATCGGTCGGACGCCGTCGGCCGCGATCCCCTCGACCGCACCCAGCAGCGTGCCGTGCCACAGCGACCCGGTGCCGGTGGCGACCTCCCAGCTGCCCTCCAGCGCCGCACGCCTGACCGGCATGCGCTCCAGCGAGTGACCCTGGCAGGCGCGGACACGGCCACCGTCGAGCTGCAGCCTGCCCTTGTCGTTGGCCCGGACGGCGTCCAGCAGCTGCGCCCGGGTGATCCCCAGCGCCGCGAGCACGTCGCCGATCTCCACCCAGCCGGCGGTATCCATGGCCAGTCCCACCTGCCCCGCGCCGTGGCGCAGCAGCCAGGACAGCTTGCGGCTGAGCCGGGTGGCCTGCTGGTTCATGGGACCGCCGCGCGGATCGCGTCAGCAGCTCGACCACCCGGGGGTTGCGCAGCGCCCCTGGCTCGTGGACCGCGTGGTAGGTCACCCTCGCCAGATCCTCGATAGGGCGGGCGACGAGCTCCCGACCGGGACGGACGCTGCCGTTCACCACCGCAAGCCCCACGCCGAGGCTGACAAAGTGCAGCATCAGCGGCCAGCCCTCGGCCTGGACCGCGACCGACCAGGACACCCCCGCCGACCGCAAGGCCCGCTCCAGCAGCGCCCGGTGCGGGCGGCCCGCCGGCGGCACGATCAGCTCGGCGCCTTCCAGGTCCGCGAGCGTGACCGACCGACGCCGGGCGAGCGGATGGTCCGCGCGCGCGAGGAGGACCTGCGGGTAGGTCGCCAGCGGCACCGCCTCCAGGTCCTCGGGCAGGACGTCGAGCACCCCGACGCCGACCTGGGCCTGGCCCGCACGCACGGCCGCCAGCATCTGGTCCCGGTCGCAGGTCCGCAGCCGCAGCAGCGACCCGGCCTCGACGCGCAGCCGCCGGACGACGTCGCCCAGCAGGTACAAAAAGGCGCCCTCGCCGGCCGCGAGGACGACCGGCCGGGTCGCGACGCCGGCCTGCAGCTCGGCCAGGAACGACACTGCCTGCTCATCCAGCTGCCGCGCGAAGCGGGCAACCGCCTCACCCTGCGGCGTCAGCCACAACCGCCGCCCCTCCCGCCGGTACAGCGGCCGGCCGAGGGCGGCCGACAGCTTGCGCACCTTGACGTGCAACGCGGGCTGGGAGATGTGCAGCTCCTCGGCCGCATGCGTGAAGTTCAGGTGCTCGGCGAAGGCCGCGAACGCGGTGAGCACCTCAGGGGTGAACAGAGACCCAGCCATAACCAGAAACTATAGCTCCATGCAGCATCAATAGTTCCACCCGGAGCAGGAGCGGCGCGATGCTCCCCGCATGCACCAGCACCCACCACGACTGGGGATCGACATCGGCCGCGTCATCATCGACGGCGCATCCCACCCCAGCGGCGACGACACCGCCTTCTTCACCGGCAGCATCACCAACGCGCTGCGCACACCCGCCGTGCCCGGCACCTTGGACGTGCTACCCCGCCTCGTCCGACGCTTCGGCGGGCGAGCATGGCTGGTCTCCAAGTGCGGCGAGCGGGTCCAGGAGCGCACCCGACGGTGGCTGGAGCACCACCGCCTCCTGGAGCGCACCGGGATCCCCGCCGACCACGTGCGCTTCTGCCGCCAGCGGCCCGAGAAAGCGGGGATCTGCGCCCAGCTCGGCATCACGCACTTCATCGACGACCGCCGCGACGTCCACCAGGCACTCCGCGGCCTCGTGCCCCACCTCTACCTCTTCGGACCCCAGCCCGCGCGTCCGCCGGGGTGGCTGCACCACGTCACCACCTGGGCCGAGGCGGAAGCGGCCGTCCTCGCCGACCTGCCACGCGACGGCATCGCCGCAGCGGACGACTGACCACAGCCCACACGCCCGCTGCGCCTGCCAGGCTCCCGACGGACCTGTCCCGGCCCTGCCCGGCATCGGCCGCAGACGGACGAGGATGGCGGACAGGCCGCCGGTGCGGGTGCGCCGCGTCTTCCCGTGAACCTGACATTCCGGCACTTTGCCGAGGCCCTGCAGCTGGCTGAATGGACCCGTCGGTTCGCACCGCACCTTCTGGAAGGCGATACCGAACTGTTCGGTCGTCCGCGGATCGAACGTGCACGCCGCGCACGTGAGATGCACAGGGTTGGACGGCCAACCGACGCGTGCATCCGCCGACGATGCGTGGCGCAGGAAGGACTTCGTCGCCGTGGCGAATGCCTACAAAGAGATCCTCACAGGGTTGCACAGCATCCGGTTGAAGCCTTCAGAGGTTGGGCGGCTTCGCGGTAGACGTGATGAGCTGGCGTCCAGGAACCGCATGAAGCCGACGACCACCCCAAGCCACGGGTTGTAGGTGTCAACGGGTACGCGGATGGGCGGTAGGCCCGGACCAGCCACGTAAGGGTGATCTCGACCGGCTGGTAGCCACCCTGCGGCTGCCCGGCGAACTCCTCCACCCAGGCCACCACGCTGGCCGCCCGGCCGCGCCGGTCGACCGGGACCCGAGGGCCGCCCGGGCCACGCCGGGGCACCGTGACCGCCAGCACGCCCTGCGGCAGGCCTTGGATGGGTACCTGTGCCCTGCCGTCGGCCTGGGTGCGGGCGTGCTCAGACATGACCGCGGGCGGAGCGGACCCAGTCGGCGGTCAGCTCGACACGGGCGCCGTCCTCGTCAAAGGCCCACACCCGGGTCGGCTGGTTGTAGGGGTCGGCGTCGGAGACGTGGGTGTACCACAGCACCTCACCGCAGAACCCCGCGGCAGCCTCAAGCACGCTGTCCTGGCAGGTCCCAAGGATCGTGACACGCTGCTGTCCGGCGACCTGCTTCAGGGACCCCAGGACGTCGCGCTTGTTGACGTCCCCCAGGCTGTTGCCCAGCTCGTCCAGCACCAGGACCCGGCCGGCGGTCTGGCCGCTTGCCAGCAGCGCGGCGAGCACCAGTTGGATGGCGTGGACCTTGACCTGGGCGCCGTTGGCGACCTCGCGGTAGATCGTCATTGGGCCACTGGGTGAGCGTCGCCAGCAAGGGATCGTGCGCCAGCGCCACTGGTCGGTCGGCCCGTCGGGCCGCTGGCTGGTCACGCGCAGTGCCGCGCCGTACCCGTCGCGCGCGAGGTCGAGCCGGTTGAAGGCGTCGCCGACCTCGGCGAGGTGGCGTTCGATCAGCCGCTCGATCATGTCTTGGAGCCGTTGGAGCGTGCCGGCGCGCTCGCCGACCTCGTTCCTTAGGGTGGTCAGGGCCGCCTCGCGGGCCTGCCGCTGGCGGTGGACCTGGCTGTCGGTGATCTGGTCGGTCTCGGCCAAACCGTCCAGGCGGTTTCGCAGCGGCCGGGCGAGCGACTCGAAGTCGACGGTGTCGCCGCCCACGCCACCAAAGCCGTCGGCGAACTGCTCACGGCGCCGCACGACCTCGGCGAGATCGTCATCGGGGGCGTCCTCTGGGTTTGTGATGCCGTAGGCACGCAGGGCGTCGCGAAGCGCCTCCGCGGCTCGGTTACGCAAGCGCTTGGCGGACAGGCCGCGCTCTGGTTCGGTCTCGGCGGCAAGCGCCTGCCTGGCCGCATCGGGCGTTGCCTGCCAGCCGTCACGCCAGTAGCCCAGGCGAAGACCCTCGCGTGCCCGCTGCAGGCCGTCCCGCTGCTGGCGTGCCCGCTGGGCCTGGCTGTCGCGCAAGCGGGCCTTTGCCGTCGCGGCCTCCAGCAGGGCCGTGTGGTTGGCGGCCAGGCCCCGGGCGTCGGCCCACGCGTCCTCAGCCGCGCTGGCGGCCTGCTCGGCGTTGGTGCGCGAGGCCTCCAGCGCCGGCAGCCGGCCTTGGAGCGCTCCTTGGTCGCGGGTGATCTGGTCCAGCCGTTCCGCGGCGCGAGCGGCGTCGAGGTCGGCCTGTGCGCCCTCGACGCGCAGGTTGCTGCCCTGGACCTGCTGCAGAGCCTGGGCATGCTCCTGCCTCGCCGCGGCGAGCCGCGACTGGGCGCTGGCCAGGCGCGCCGCCCGCCCGGCGATCTCCTGGTCAAACCCGCCCAGGACCGCCCGTCCAAGGGGCGGGTCCTCGGCTCGGTCCGGCGCCGGCCGGTGCGGATGCCGCTGCTCCAGCCCCAGCAGGAATCCCGCCAGCGGCGCCGAGCAGCGCACGCCGCGGGGCAGCTGCGCCGGTGGCGTGCCCAGCGGCGCGTCGGCGGTGACCAGTTCAGCACCCGGGGAGCGCGCTAGCACCTCCAGCGCCGCGGGCCGGTCGGCCGGCGCGACAGCGACGGCGTGCCGGTGGGGCCACAGCCGTGGCTCCCAGCCGGCGCGGGCCCACGGCACGACCTCCACGACATCGAGCACGGCCACGGCCTGGATACCGGCCGCCTCGAGGGCGTCCACGGCGCGCCCGGTCTCGCCGTCGCGGCCCGCGCGGGTGCGGCGCAGGTGTTCCTCGGCGGCACGCAGCGTCTGCTCGGCGGCCGTCGCCCTGATGGTCGCGTCCAGGTGTAGCGCCTGTGCTGCGTGCAGCGCGGCGGCTGCCTGCTCGACCGAGGCGCCGGACCAGCCGTCGCGGGCGGGCAGCAACCCGGCGCGTTCGGTCGCCAGCGCGCGCAGCGTGTCGGCGGCGGCGTCCCGCGCCCGGACCGCGGCGGCAGCTGTTGCTTTCGCGGCGTCCAACGCTGCGCGAGCGTCGCGTGCCGCCTGCCCCAGATCGGTCCGCGCAGCCAGCGCGGCCAGCGCGTCCCTGGCGCGCTGCGCACGCGCAGCGGTCTGGGCTGCGTCGACGGTGGCGTCCTCAAGCCGCTGCGCGGCCACCTCGTCCTCGGCCAGGACGTCCAGGTAGCCCTTGGCGAAGTGCAGGCGCCACATCCGCTCACCCTCGGCCAGCTGTGCCCTGGCGTCCTGGCGGGCGGTGACGCCGGCCAGGTCGGCCTCCTCCCCGGCATGAAGCCTGACGTCGTCGGCTTCGGCCTGCGCCAGGCGTCGTTGGTGGTCGGCGACCTCGCTGCGCTGCTGCTCCTCGCGTTCGATTGGTTCGGTGAGCCCGGCCAGCGCGATCAGCGACTCGCCGATCTGCTCCGGGGTCATCTCGGTCATCTGCTGCGACAGCAACGACGGGCTGTGCTTGCGCAGGGGCGTGTCCAGATAGGACAGGCAGCGCGGGGCGGTGCCATACAGCAACTCGGCCATACGCCGCGCCGAGGACCGGTTGCCGGTCGGGAGCCCGACCCACGTCAGGTCCGCCTGGGAGACCCGCTCGAGATCGGTGGCCCCGTCAGCGACGTGCAGGCCCTCCTGCCAGCGTGCCTCGACGTACGGCACGGTCGGGGCAACCCGGACCCAGACGGTGAGCGGATCCAGCAGGTCCGTACTGGACGTCCGCTGGCGGTGGTCGGCATGCCTGGCGAAGACGCCGACGATGTAGCCGAACGAGGCCGCCGGGTAGTGCTGCCCTGCCTCCAGCCCGGCGGCGTCGGGCTTGAACAGCAGCCCCGCGGCCCACTTGCCGCCGTTGGTCTCCAACCGCCACTGCGGGTCGGCCAGCAGCAGCGAGATTGCCGCGAGCGAGCTGGTCTTACCCGAGCCGTTCGAGTCGCCCTTGGGTCCCCGGCCCGCCACCGCGACGAAGGTGCCGGGCACGATCGGGACGGCATGGGTCGTCAGCCTGGCGATGTCGAAGGTCTGCACCCCAACCAGGTGGCGGTCGCCGACCACACCGCGGTCGGTTGTCTGGTCTGCCTGGTCGCTGCGCAGGTCCGTGGCCGTCATCAGGGCTCCGTTCCCGCCGCGGCGGCGACGTCGTCAGGGGTGCGGCGGGCGCGGCGCCGACGGATGGATTCGGCGAGGGCGCCCTCGGGCTCGCACAGCAGCACCAGCTCCTCGAACAAGGATGCCGACGCCGCCGGGGTCAGCCGGCTGAACTGGGGGCCGGGCACGATCGGCGGGCGCTGGCCCGGTCGCAGGATGCCGGCGTCGCGAAGGCGCCGAAGCGCCCCGTCGATCGTCTTGTCGGGCAGGCGGCTGTCCTTGAGCCGCTCCCGATCCACCGGCTCGGCGACCGACCAGTCAGTCCCGGCGGCGATGGTGCCGCGGGCTCGCGGGATCGCGACCGTGTGCAGCAGCACCAGCGCGAGCACCGCACGGTCATCAGGGGGCAGCACCCCAGCGCCCTCATCGGCCAGGCGGGCGGCCACCCGGTCGTCGTAGCCGGACAGGAACCCCTCGCCGACTTCCAGCAGCACCCTGCCCGCCTCGGCCAGCAGATCCTCAAGGGTTGCGCGCAGCGTGCCGTCGCTGAGCGCATGGAACGAGGATCGCGGCACCGGGGCATCAGCGGTCTCCACCGCGGCGAGCGCGGCCAGCACCGCGGCCTGCCGAGCCGCCGGCAGCTCCGTAAGCCTGGCGCCCTTCACCCGGTTTCCTCCGGTGGCGGGGCCGGGAGCTGCTGATAGAAGGTGCGCAGGCAGGCCACATCAGCCGGCGGCCACAGCGCCACGACCGGGCCGAGGCGCACGCACTCCGGGTCGGGGTCGAGCAGCCCGGTCGCCCGCAGCAGTCGCAAGGCGCCCTTGTGGTGACGCTCCGCGCCGCGGCTCGCCTCCCCCACCTGGCCGACGTCGGACGTGAGCGCGGCCAAGGCAGCAAGGACCTGCCGCTCGCTCGCCGCCGCACCCGGGTAAGGCTCGTGCGTGGGATCGGGCCAGCAGGCCCGAAGGCACACCGCGAAGGTGAGCAGGACGGTCGGTGCTGCCTGGCGTCGGCCGACCCCGGCGTCGCCGCCTGGCGGCTCACTCCCCTCCAGCCAGCCCAGCAGCACGCCCGGTCCATCGCCGGTGCGGGTCTGGATGAGCACGCGGCCGGCACGTCCCGCGGCAGCTCGCAGGGTGCGCAGCTTCGCAGGGTCGTGGGGGCGGGACAGGCCGCGGGTTGCCCGCAGCCGGGCGAGCATCACCGCGCCGTCCCTTGGCATCTCAACCATCTTCAGCCATCCACAGGTTCTTCATCCCGGTCCAGTGCTGGTGCGCGCGCAGGCGGTGCTGCCTTCCGCCGGACCCGGACCGGTGTCAGGTGGGTCACCGGGGCGTCAGGGTCGATAAGGACGGCGTCGCTGAGGTCGACGTCGTAGGGGAGCGCGCCGTCAGCTGCTGCCGTCAGCATGCTCGCGACCAGCGTGGCCACACCTGGCCATCCAGTCGCGCGCAGGCGGCTGGTGACATCGACCTCATCGGCGCCTTGGAGCAGGTCCTCGGCGGCACGCAGGCGGCGGCGCCGGGCCGCCTCGGAACGCCGGCGTGCCGCATCGATGGGGTCAGGGCCGCTCGGGTGCTCATCCGGCCGCGCCGGGCGAAACCGGGAGACGCGTGGCCGCACACCTTCAACCGCGTGCAGGACCTCGTCCGGGCTGACCCACAGCGATGACGGGTCGAACACCGTCCGGGCAAACACCGCGGCCAGGTCATCGCGCGAGGACCGCAGCGCGGCGGTGAGGTACTGCTCGGCATCCAACATCGAGAAGTCCCGCCGGGCCGACGCCTCATCCAGCAGCCGGTCGATGAACGCGGCCACCGCCGAGCTGTACCGCAGCGCCTCAGCGACCAGCCGCTGCCCCACCCCCGCCAGCTCAGGGAACCGGGTGGCGACCAGCCCAACGACATCCCGCGCATCGGTCAACAGGTGCTCGGTGTCGCGGTGATGCCGGTGTTCCACCAACAGCTCGGTCAGCGGCGCTTGGCGCACCACGCGAAGCAGATGGTCGGCGTGGACCGCGAACGCCCGCCGGATGGATGCCAGGTTCGCGTCGACTTGCCGCCGGCCGACCACGCCCGAGCGGATCCCGTCGCGAGTGCGGTCCAGCAGCGTCATGATCTCCGAGACCCCGCCCGCCTCGGCCAGGCGCTCAAAGACCAGCAGTGCCGCCACGCTCGTCGGGTTGAACACGTACCGCACCTGGTGCGCCTTGCCCCGGACCGGCTGGAGCATCCCCAGCTGCTCAAAGGCGTGGAAGCGGTTGTTGAACGCGGCCTCATCGCACAGATCGGCGCAGGCAGCTGCCAGCTCCGCACGCGTCAGTCCGCCCTCGGCATCCAGATCACCAAAAGCGCCGTACATCGCATCGGCGACATCCAGCGACAACGGGTCGTCGCTCACGGCGCCAGCGTCCGCCGCGACCGGAGCGACGAACGCGGCCACGCGCCGCATCAGATCATCCCGCGGCTCGCTGCCTGGCTGCTCGTCCAAGCGCCCCTGCTGCGCCAACCGCCCATCCCCCCCGTCCGAGGCTACACCGTCCAGATCGTATGGGAAGACTGAGACATTCATGACAGCTGACCCAGGTGCTGGTGCCGCGGTGTCGTCGGGCAGCCGCAGGAGCCTTGGGAGCAGGTGGGTGGCTCCACCGGGCCCTCGGATCAGGCGGTGAAGCTGCTGAACGAGTTGTCCAGATCGGCAAACCCGGTGCCGTCGCCGGTCAGTGTCGTGTCCGGGTTGGAGTCCAAGCCGGCGGCCGGGTCGGTGCCGGTGGGGTCGGGAGTGGACCTCGCCAGGCTCACGCCGGCACTCTGACCGGTGTCTGGCGTGACGACCGCCGCGCTCGATGCTGCAGGTCCGCGGCGGGAGTCTGCACCTGGACGGTGGCCGAGGGCTGCTGCACGGGATCCTGCGGCTGCAGGGCGTCCAGCGCCGTCGGGTCCCGCTGGTCCAGTGGTGCCGCTCGACCTCACCTGGGCAGGGAGGAGAGAGACCATCTCCCTTCGCCCGTTTCAGTCGTCGGAACGCTGCGAAGTCGCCGGTCAGCACAGCGCGAGGCAAGTTCTTGCTGCCACGGAGGCGTTCACAACATGCTCGCGGAACCGAGCACGAGGATCGTACCGATCCCCAGAAACCCACCGCCGACCGCCAGGACCAATCCGGACAGATCAAGCGCCCTGCCGATCGCCCAGACACAGGGCCGGAGAACACCCCGACAAGCGACACCAGCACACCCCTGAACCGGCAGTCCGCATGGCGGATACCCGGATGGGTGCGCGCGAGCAGTCGACCCGCGGCAAGACCGCCCGCAGCCGACGGTCGCTGGGGCCACAACCGCACGTTTCTTCGAAGTCGAGCACCCGTATCCCAAGCAGACCATGCACTCGGCGAGCTGGAGCAGGCTGCCGCGCACGTCAGTGGCGGACGATCACCAGCCAGACCCGCCGCGCCAGCAGCACTGGGTTGGCCTTCGCGGTGGGATGTGGCGGGACGCTGGGAGCAGCATCTGTGGGTCAAGCCTCCCCAGCGTCGTGGGCGAGCAGCGCGATCTGGACGCGGTTGTTGAACTCAAGCTTCTCGAACACACGTGAGACGTGTGCCTTGACGGTCGCGACGCTCATGTAGAGCTCGCGGCTGATCTCGCCGTTGGATTTACCCTGCCCGATCGCGACCGCGACCTCACGCTCGCGTTCGGTGAGGCGCTCGAGCTGCTCGCGGGCGTGGCGTTGGCGCTCCCCGCCCCCGGTGTCGGTCACGTGGCCGATCAGCCGGCGGGTGACCGTGGGCGACAGCATCGGCTCGCCGGCGGCGACGGCCCGCACCCCGCGGACGATCTCGGCTGGCGGCGTGTCTTTGACCAGGAAGCCGCTGGCGCCGGCGCGTAGGGCGCGCAGGACATAGTCGTCGGCCTCAAAGGTCGTCAGGATGATGACCTCGGGCGCGTCGGCCTGCGCGCGCAGCAGTTCTGTAGCGGCCAGGCCGTCCATCCCGGGCATCCGGATGTCCATCAGCACGACGTCGGGGTAGTGCTCGGCCACCGCCTGTGCGACCTGGCTGCCGTCGGTGGCCTCGCCGACGATCCGGATGTCCTCGACGCCTGCGAGCAGCATGGACAGCCCGGCGCGAACCAGCGCGTCGTCGTCGACGACGAGCACGCGGATCGGCTCGCTCACGTTGGCCACGGCAGCCAGGCGCGAAGCCGGAAGTTGCCGTGCTCGTCGAGTCCGTGCTCGAGGTGGCCGCCGATGAGCGTGGCCCGCTCGGCCAGGCCGACCAGCCCGGTCCCCGACCCGGGAATCTGTGGTTCGCCAGCCGCCAGGACGGGTGCCGGGTTGCGCACCTCGATCGCCAGCCCCTTCCCCGCCGCTCCCTCCATACGCAGGTCGACCGCGGCCGACGCCGCGTGCTTGCGCGCGTTGGTCAGCGCCTCCTGGACAATCCGCAGCGCGTGGCGTCCGATCGCGTCGGGGACGGCCGCCACGTCGGCGACGCGCACGTCGGCGTGCACGCGCATCCCGGCGGCGCGTGATTCCTCCAGCAGGCCGGGCAGCGCCGCCAGCGTCGGCTGGGGCGGCTGCGGCGCTTGGCCGTCGGCCCCGTCGCGCAGCAGGCCGATCATGGCGCGCAGGTCTTCCAGCGCCTGGTGGGCGCTGGCGCGGATCACCGCGCCGGCACGGGCGACCTCCGCGGGCGGCGCGTCGGGGCGGAACTCCAGCGCGCCGGCGTGCAGGCTCAGCAGCGAGATCCGGTGGGCGAGCACGTCGTGCATCTCGCGTGCGATGCGTGTGCGCTCGGCGTGGCGGATCTGCTCGACGCGCAGCCGCTGCTCGGCCTGCGCGCGGCCCGATCGCTCACGCCGCGCCTGGCGGCGCCCGCCAAGGAACATGCCCCACCCGACGATGGCCGCTATACCCAGCGTGCTGACGAGGTAGGACGCCACCGTCGACAGCCAGTCGTCCTCGGGATGCACGGCGCGGTAGGCCGGCAGCACCGCGAGCTGCAGCCCGGCGATAAGGAACGCCAGCTGCCAGCGGCGGTAGGCGGCCACGGTGAACAAGATGATCGCGCCGGCCGGCCCGGCAGAGGACGAGAAGGCCAGGATCGGCACTGAGGCCAGCCCGAGGCTGAATGGCCAGCGCCGCCGCCACCACAGGGCGAGGCAGAGCGCCGCGCCACCGCACAGATCGAAGAATAGCCGGGGCCCGTCCAGCCCGCGCTCCACCAGGCCGGCCACCGACATGAGGCCGACCGCGGCCGCCAGCAGGAAGAGCGCGCCGTCGACGATCCAGTCGCGTCGCGAGCGGCGTGCGGGTGCCGCCTCGTCCTCCTCTGGGACGTCGAGCATGCCGACGCGACGACGAAGAGCGCTCATGACGGCCAGCCTAGGCGGCGTGACCGCGGTTGAACATCTGACCAAAGTCGACCCATCTATCGACTTTGGTGGCGTCGACGATCGCCCTGCGGGCGATTGTCAGAGCCCGTCTCGCGGCAAATCCTGTCGTCGGTGATCGATCCTCCGCCGACGAACGGGAGATTCCATGCTGCTGGCCGCCAGGCTCCCCTGGCTGGACGTCCGCAAGGGTGGACGCACCCATCGATCCAGCCGCAAGGCCGCGGTGATGGCCCTCGACGGTGCCCACCGCCACGAACTGCGGCTGCTTGCGGCCAGCAGGCCCGCCTTCCCGGTCCTGCTGACCCTGGGCCGGTTCACCGGGCCCATCCGACGGCTTCCCGGCGTGGGATGGCTGGTCAGCGACCCGAGCATCGCGCGCCGGATCCTCACCGATCCCGACCACTTCACGATCCTCGGCGAGGGCATCGTTGGCCACCTGTGGGCGCAGGTGCTGGGCGACTGGGTGGACGACATGTTCGACGGCGCCGGCCACCGTGCACTGCGCACCCAGACACGTGACCTGTTCACCCAGGATCGTGCGGCGTCGCTGGTCGCTCGAGCGGCCGGACCGCGGCTGCGGCGCTGCACCGCCGAACTCGTCGCCGGCGGTGCCGTCGACGTCGCCGACCTGGCCCGGGTCGTGGTCGGCCGCATCGTTGCCGATCTGCTCGGACTGAAGCACGGCATGCAGCAGGCCGGCTGCGCGGAGTCCGACGACGATGCCGCCTACCGGGAACTCTTCAACCTGGGCGAGCAGTTGGCCGCGCTTGCAGCGCGCAGCACCGCCTCGACGTCCATCCCCGAGCATGCCATCGCCAGCGCCCGGGCGATCGTGGCCCGGATGACCGGTGGGGTCGCGGCGGCGTGGCGTGAGGCATCCGCTGACACCATGCTCGGGCGCTGCCGCGAGTTGGGGCTGGGCCTGCGCGAGACCGAGGGCCTGGCCACCCTGTTGATGGTGGCGGGCACGCAAACCACCGCCAGCGCGATGGCCCGGACGGTGGCGCTGCTGCACGACACCGCCGAACAGCACCGGCTGCGGGCGCAACCGCAGCGGATCGACGACGCGGTCCGCGAGGGGCTGCGCGTCACCACCCCGGTCCCGGTGATCGGCCGCTCGGTCAGCGCGGATCTCGAAATCGCCGGCCAGCGACTGCGCGCCGGCCAACGCGTGCTGATGTTGGCGTACACGACGAACAACGCCCCTGGCGGTTTCGACCTCGACCACGCGAACCTGCAGGACAACCGGCAACCGTGGTTCGGTGCAGGCCGCCACTATTGTCTTGGCTCCCTGGTCGGCCGCGCGGAACTGTCCGCACTGCTGGATGCCTTACTGGCGGCCGGCCGGCCCTGGCGAATCGTCGAGCGGCGCTATGCGCGCAGGGTGCTCATCCCCACCTACGTCCGGCTGCGGATCGCCCTGGCCTGAGCGCCACACGCCGCGGAACGCCACACCGGACCCTCAAGTTATTCGGCTCTGACGCATATCCAGCCTGTTGCTGAAACGGCTGGGTGAGTTCGGCTGGTGCTGCCTTGGAGTCGGGCCGCTGTTGGCCTGGTGTCGTCGGGGTGGCGGGATCGGACCGTCGGCTCAGCTCGTGGCCCGCTGGCGCCAGAGTTTGAGCAGGTTGTGGGTGCCACACAGCAGCTGCCATTCGGCCGTGCAGGCACGCAGGCCGCGGCGTTGGAAGCGGCGGGCGCCGCGGACCTCTTTGAGCTGGCCGAAGACCGGTTCGATGGTCTGTTTGCGTAGCGCGTAGCGGGCCTTGCCGTCGGGGCTGGCCAGCTTGGTCGCCATCGCCGCTCGCAGCCCGGTGCTGCGGGATGCCGACGGGGCGCCGTCTTTGCGGGGTTTGCCTTCGCGGGCGTGCTTGGCCGGGGCGATCAGCAGCTCGGGCGCGTCAGGGATCGTGGTGAGGTTGGCGATCGACCAGTAGCCGGAGTCGGCCAGCAGGACCTCGGGTCGACTGGTGATCCCGGCCGCGGTCAGGGTGCTGGCCAGGCAGGTGAGCATGGGCGCCAGCTGCTGCAGGTCGTTGCTGGTCTGGGCCAGGTCGGCGGCCACCACCACCTGGCCGGTGGTGGCGACGGCTTGGGCGTTGTAGCCCTGCAGGCTGCCCTGGCGAGTGTGGACGCGGCGGCTGTCGGGGTCGGTGGTGTTGGCGGTGGCGTCCGGGCGGGGTGCCTCATCCCGAGGCCGATACCGATAGCTGGCCTTGGGTGGCCGGCCCGCCGCCTTGGCTCTGGCGATGCTGGCCGCGACGCGCTGGTTGTAGGTCTGCTCCCGTTGCGCGGCCTCGGCGTCCAGGCGCGCCTTGGCTTGACGCAGCCGCGCAAGGCGCCTATTCCTGCTGGTCAGCTCGGCCGGGACGGCCGGACGTTGGCCGTCGGCGTGCTCGTGGTCCTCGCGCTGGTCGGTCTGACGGGCCTGCTGGAGCATGCGCGCGACCTCGGCCTGGATCCGCGTCTGGAGCTCATCGCTGGTGCGGTTGCGCTTGGAGGCCGCGTTGGCGGCCAGTTTGGTGCCGTCCAAGGCGACGGTGCCCAGGCGGACAAGCCCGGCCGCGGCGCACAGCCGCAGGGACTGGACCAGCAGCCCGGCCAGGGCCTGCTCGTGGCGGACCCGGAAGCGGGCGAGGGTGACGTGGCAGGGGGTGGCGTTGGCGGCCAGGATCCGGAAGGCGATGTCTTCGTGGCAGCGGCGTTCGATCTGGCGGGAAGAGCGGATGCCGGTGCAGTAGGCGTACAGCAGCACGCCCAACAGCATCTTGGGGTCGTAGGCGGCCCGGCCGTGACCGTCGGCTCGATACGAGCTGCGGAACGGGTCGAGGTCCAGCTGGTCGACGACGTCGAGGACGAACCAGGCCAGGTGGTCGGCTGGCAGCCACTCCCGGAGGTCGGGTGGGAGCAGAAACGCCTGGTCACGGGGGCAGGAAAGGAAATTGTAGGCCATAGCCGATCTTACGTGATTGCTCTGCTTGACCGGCCCGGTGTGTGACATGTCGCTGTCAACAAAATCGGCTTCGTGCCGACCTCCCACGAGCCAGTGACCAGCGGCTTCGGGTTTCTGCAACACGCTGATATCGCGTGAAACCTGACGGCGGCATACTCCCCAAGAGCGGTACGCACGCGGCGGATCCCGACGATCAGGCACCGACAGCCGATGGCAGGTCGAGCAGGCCGGGCTCCTCGGCAGTGGCACGCTCGAGCGCCAAGGCGAGCTGCGGCAGCTCCTGGTAGCCCTTGACCCGGCGGAACTGGCCTTGGCGGCCAGCATCCCCCGCGGCGGCCCAGCGCAGCGCCATCTCCCCCGAGCTCCAGCGCTTCACCCAGCCGGCATGGTCACGGACGATCTGGATCATCGACTCGATGGGGTTGGTGGATTCCACGGTCTGCAGCAGCTTGCCGCCCACCCCAAGCCGGGTGACGGTCAGGGTCAGCTCCAGCCCTTCGCGCAAGGAGACGGCGGCGCCGGGCCGCTAGGGTCTGTTTCAGAAGTCATAGCCACTCGTTGATCGCGGCGATGTGCACGGTGGCCTGGCAGCGAACGGCGAGTTTGATGACCCTATGCACAGGGCCGAAGTCAAGTCGGCCTGCAGGGGCGGGAGGACGGTGGTGTCGCCTCGGTGGCCCGGCCGGTGCTGCCGGCGCCGCCCGTGCAACTGCGCATCAACCTGTTCGCCCGACGAGTCCCCAGCCCCGCTGGCTCCCGAACCGCAGCCGGCAGACCACTCACCAGGGCCGAAGGAGGAGAAGCGGAGGAGCACGGACGATTTGTGCGGCCCTTCGGGCCGCCACGCGCGCGAAGAACCCGCGCGCGTGCAGTTGATGCCGCAGCGCCACACAAGCGTGGTGATGAGCCGACCGGCAGCGCCTGGCCGCATAGCGGACCGTCGCAACACCCACGGTGGTCCCGCCTGACCCGAAAAGTTCCCACGTCGTTGCCGTGGCCTCACGGGTCTCACAGAGCGTTCACAAGCCGGTGGCGCACGATCCCAGGCTCGTGGTGACGCCCGAGCCCTTCCGGTCGCGCACGTCCAACGGCTGTTCGCAGTACGCGGCGTCCGGCGAGTGGGTTCGAGGAGAGGTGCGACCGGTGCAGGGTGGGCGCGCAGGCGTTGACGGCTGGGCGGCCGGCGCGGCGGGGACCGGGCAGCTCGGGCTGGTGCGGGTGGTCTGGTCGGTGACCGCGGCGCTGCTGCTGGGGGTGGCGCTGTTGACCGTGGCGTTGGTCGGGCAGGGGGTCGCGACCGCCAGCGAGCTGCAGGCGACGCCGGGTGATGCGACTGACAGCAGGGTCCTGCCCGCCGCGGAGACCCCGGGTGACGGGGTGGCGACCGACCAGGTGGCGGGGCCGGACGCCTCGGGGACCGGTGACGATGTCGACCACGACTTCACGAACGCCACGGCCGCGGCGACGGTCCTGCTCGCGCAGCCGCTGACCCCGGCGCCGGAGGGTTCGGAGCCGCCCGGCCCGCCGGAGTCGCAGCGTCGCACCGTCCAGCCGGAGTCCTGGGGGAAGGCCTACCGCCCGGAGGACTCGCAGGACGTGCGCCAGGAACGCGTCGAGGACGCCGGCGCCCAGCCCGATGACCAGCGCGAGGGTGCACCAAGCCGCGGGGTCGACATCATGCTCGCGCCCAACGAGGTCTACCTGGCCATCGGCGGAACCGACACACCCGGTGCGCCCTACGCCCACACCATCCCCGCCACCGCCGCCCGCACCCTCAGCGTCACACCGCAGCCGCCCAGCAGCGACCCGGCCACCGAGCCACCCGGCGGGCTCGCCGGCGACCTGGACGCGCCGGAGGGCGCGGGCACCTGGTTTGGTTCCCTCGGCCCGGACCCACACAACGACCGGGGGGTCGTGCAGCTCCCGCCGGGCACGGTCACCGCCGAGCCCACCACCCACCCCGACCAGGGGCAGCGCACACGGCTGACCGCTCTGACTGCGGCCGCCACGCGTGGGGCGCCGCAGGCTGCCACCACCGGCGCCCGGTTCGACCCGGCGGGACCGCAGCCCCCGCCGACGCTGGCCATCCCCACAGGGCCATCCACGCCCGCCCACGACGCGTTCCTCCCCCGCCTGCCCCAGGCGACCATCGCGCTCGCGGCGGCACCCATCGGCGCTGGGTCCCCGGCCACAGTGACCCAAGCCGCCTCCGGCGCTCCCTCCGGTGTCCAGCCCGATCGACCCGCCCAGCCGGGCACCGTACGGCTGGTCCTTGCCGTCGGCGACGGCGCCACGACCAGTGGTCTCCCCGCCGGCGACGTCCGCATCCGCCCCGCCAGCAGCCAGAGCCCCCTCGACACCGACCGGACGCCGCTGGTCGCCCTCCTGCCTGCAGGCGCAGCCCCCCTCCTGGCTGCCGACGTCCACACCGGCCAGATCCTGCAGGCCGGCATCGCCGGGTGGGACGGGCAGGGTTGGGAGTACCTGGTCGCCGCGGGCCTGCTCATCGGCGGCTTGGCGGTTGTCGCGAGCGCCATCGCGGCCACTGGTGTCGCCGTCGGCGCTCTCATGCTTGGCTACGGGCTGGTGGCCGCTGGCACCACGGTCGTCTTTGACAAGTACGTCTTCGGGGAGGTGGGCTGGCGACGTGTCGCCGCCTGGGGCGTACTTGGTGGGGTCCTCGGCGGGCTTAGCTATGGCCTCGTCTCTGGCCTTTTCTATAGCCTCAGGCTTGTGCTTGGGTGGACGGCACTCTGGAGATGGCTCATACCGGGGCTGGGAAAACCGGATGGGCCGGGTGGAAGCACCATATCCACCCGTCTCCCTGGGTGGTGGCCCCGCTACCAAGTTACAGTCTACAACTACGAACAGCCAGGTACGGTCGACTGGTGGGAAGCTGCAGCCCACGAAGGCGTTCACGCTCTGCTATCCAAATACGCTGGTCCCATAAAATGGTTGGGTGGCCTCATGCTTGGTCCCATCCCGGTCGGCGCACCTATCAGGTATGCGGAAGAGGTCGTTGCATACTCGATCGGCCACCTCGCCGTCGGGCGGCTGCACCTTGTGCCGGTGACGCCCATCGAGGCGTTCTGGTCCCTGACTTGGGGTGAGATCATAACGACGCTGGTGATGGGTGGGGCTGGCGCCGGCGTCTACAGCGCAACCCAGTCGAAGCAGCCCGACGATCGGCCTCGGACACCTCCGGCAGATGATCGTCGCCGCAGGCTGGAGGATTGTTGTAAAGGGACCGTTCGGTGAGGCCGGCTGACAGCGCATTACTTCGCCCTGACGGTCGCCAGCGACCTGCGAAGACGCTGGTCCGCACAGCGCGGATGCTGATAATAATGAGGTCTTCGCTTCGCGAACGCACCACCGGTCCCCAAGGTCCGACTCACTGGGCCCGCGGCCTCAGCTTCCCCCCTTTTGAGCTACCCCGATGCACCTGCCTCGGGCTGGTGGCCATCCCTGATCCGCGACATCAGTACCGACAGGATGGCCCCCGCTCCGCGTGGAGGTGTGGCTGGGGCAGTATCCGTACTGGGCCCAGCCGGCCAGGTCACAAGCGCTTGACTCACCGGGGATTTCGGTCAAGGGGCGGCGGCGCGCGGGCATTCCCGGCGGTAGCAGGTCCAGGCACGGCGGACGAGCCGGCCGCAGTGGCCACCGTCCCGCAGGATGGGGACGGTCAAGGGGCGCAGGGCGGTGTCGGCCCGGCGTCCCTGCTCCTCGCGGCGCCCGGCTCGCGACATGCGATCCGACGGGCAGGCGCCGGGCGCGGTGAACCGGGATCGGCGGCGACCGTGCATCACGGGCCAGGAGACGGTTGCCGCAGCGCCATCCGCAGTTCCCGCTTCGCCGCGTCCAGCTGCGCCTGCAGCGCAGCGAGCTCGACGAGGAGCCGGCGCACCTCCCGCGGATCCGGGTTGCGCCTGGCCGCGAGCTGCTCGGCCTCCGTGGCCGTGCGGTCCAAGCGGCCCCAGAGCTCCCGGGAGCGAGCCTGGAGCTCGGTGACCCGGACCACGGCAGGCGGTGGAGCAGGCCGCGTCCTGCCCGTCGAGGCCAGGTAGTCAAACCAGCG
>Ga0126377_10000924_pt1 | contig 18777 bp, 20 predicted proteins | sample PanSoiMetPlot_22_FD_92647 | JGI IMG/M metagenome (GOLD analysis project Ga0126377, IMG submission 92647) | Tropical forest soil microbial communities from Panama - MetaG Plot_22 | ecosystem: Environmental > Terrestrial > Soil > Tropical forest > Bulk soil | place: Panama | collected 2016-02-17 | reverse complement strand
TCGTTCGCTCATTTGGGCCGCACCTTCTTTAATGGATTTAACGGATTCATATAATGAATTAATAAATTGTAAGCAACTATATTTCAAATTTAGGTAATTCATTATTTTTTGTGTCGAGTTACAAGAGTGTGACCATCCCCCGACATTGCTTCTAAATCATCATTTGGATCAAATCCGTGTCTTTTTTCATGCATGATGATTCAGTAAAATTCCCTTGAAACCAAGTATTAGTTTTCTCTATAAAGCGGGGTGTTCGGCAGTTAACCTACTACATATATAAATCAAAAGTGCGAGCATTTTCGCAACTTTATTGTGGATAATTATGCAAAGATGATAAAAATCCTCATAAAGTTTAATACTAACTCGTGTTATCATTCGCTGATGCAGAGTATAATTGGATCACTAGCACAATCCTTCGGAATTCCACCTCAACTCGCCAATGCCGCAGTAAGTGGTATTACCTCAATGTTCCTTCAAAAATCTACACCAAAAGCAGCGGAAGGTCTTTTATCAGCCCTACCACAAGACATTACTAACCAATTTAGTGAAAATGATAAACAAAAATTTACAACACAACAGCAAGCAGGTATAAACAGGTATGATGTAATAAAACAATTGTCAGAAATAACAGGAATAAAGGACATGGACAAACTGGATCAATTTACAGACACACTCCTTGATACTATCAAGAAGAACACAAATATAAACACCAGTGATGGGTTGGACAAGAACGAAATATTTCAGGCCTTAAACGAACTTTCCAGACAACAACAATAGCGTACTTAGGTTTACTCACTTTATTTTCTTTTCTTATTGTCAGGATACTTATCTAGCATATATCTGACACACCTACTATTGCAGTGCAGAAAGTTTATGACAAAGATAACTTTAACTATTTATACAGAAAAATGGAATCAAGCAAGGAGATAATGTCATGCCGCAAGTAAGGCTTTCTATCACCCACACCGAAGAAGGGCTTTATCAATTGGATGTTAGAGGTGAGGGCTTCCATCAGGCCGAAGGTAAGGAGGTGGACGTCCAATTAATGGGTAATGACCCTATTTCAGACGATAGACTTGGCGTCTTTTTCCCCACCACCAATGTTTCAGCAGGGAAATTTGATGTGTCCGCACTCGTTAAGAGCAAAACTTTGGACGATGATTGGGGTCAGGACGAGATCTATGCCATCGCTGATGTAGACACGCTAGGAGACTTCAAATCCAACACGGTCAAAGGACCACGCACTACCACCACTTAGCCTTTATCAGAAATCCAAAATATTATTAGCAGGTAATTATTTATTAATTAGTTAGTTCACATCGTAAGTAAATAAAAAGAAGACTTGCTTCTAACAAGATTACCAAAAAATAAACTGATTGATATTGAAATAAAAATCTGGCCTTTCAACTACATAGTCATTTATTTTTGATTATATGTTTCATATATCGGCTTAAAATTGATTATCAACTAATTGTCATCAAGGAGCCAAACCTAATCGATCAATTCACTATTTATAATTCAAAGTTCATAATCTAGCTGCTACCCCCAATACCACAACTACTAAAGTGCTGTATGTTACAGGTGTGGGTCTTCGTCTTATTCTTCTGATATAAAGAATTTCATTGTTTGTCACCCTGTTACTGCCTTTATTACTAAACTTGTGATTCTTCTTCCATTCTCTTTATCTTTGTCCTCATCCAAATACAGTTGCTCTCTCAATACTTGGACATCCAAAAATCCTGCAGCGATAATACTTTTGATATAATTTTCCCTAGTCAAAGCACCATCAATGCAACTGCACCAACTATCCGAATTTACATTCTGCACATCAGTCTCCTTGCTTGTAACTAAGTCAGAAATAATCGTTCTTCCATTTCCTTTCTTCTTTAAAATCCTGTAAATCTCCTTGAAAGTCTTTGTCTTATCAGTAGTTAAATTAATGACACAATTACTTATTGCTACGTCTACTGAATTATCTTCTAATGGGATTCGACTTTCTATATCTCCCCTCTTAAATTCAACATTCGTGAATCCATTTTTTACTGATGCATTTTTAGCCTTGTTTAGCATTTCATCAGTAAAATCAATCCCAATAACTTTACCTGTCTTGTTCATTTTGTTTGAAGCCAGAAAAGCATCTATTCCTGCCCCCGAACCCAAATCAACTACAGTCTCACCTTCTTTTAAATCTGCAAAATTAAGTGGAGCGCCACAACCAACTCCAAGGATTGATTCGTTTGGTAGTGATTCTAAATCATCCTTATCATATCCTATAGTGATTGAAGAGTCTTTAGTTGAATTATTTATATCGGCGCAACAATCTTGTGGCATGCAACAACATTCCGAATTACCACTTAACGCGATTTTTCCATATTTTTCTTTGATATCAGTCTTTATTGATTCCTGTGTCATTAAATACTATTGTTTACCCGAGAAACTATTTAAATTATCAAGGGGACTTTATTACACATAGTTTAGTTATGGAAACCAAGAGACATATAGACAATAAATTATCAGTTTATGTTGAGTGCGGATTAGAAGGCTACGATGCAGCCAAGTTAATGAATGAAACGAAGAGAATTCGAGATTTAATAACCAAACGTGGGACATTGGAAATGCTAATTCCATTATGTTGTTCTACAGAACCAGTAAGATACAAGCAATTCAGAGCTTTATTAAAAGGATTTAGTAGTAAAACACTTGCGCGTAGATTAAAAGAACTTGAGTCAAGTGGAATTCTTGAAAGACAAGCATATAACGAGATACCTCCAAGAGTAGAATACAGATTAACCAAAAAAGGTCAAGAACTAGTTGAATCAATAATTAATTTACTTCAATGGATGAGAAAATGGTCTAAATCAAAATAATATCATATGGTAACTATATCCATAAAGTTTATGAACACTATAATATAGTAACATTCAAAAAATTCTATCAAATAAATGGAGATTTTAAGTCATAAAGAAGACATTACAATTAAACTCAATTTAAACAACGTCATAATTTATGCGTCTCTTTCAAGGATTGGTTGCCAATAAAGTAAAACAAAGGCTAAAATATCAATTACTTGAACCCCTTTACATGCAAGGCTCAAACCCCCCTTGGATATTAACCTCAAAAAATATTCAAATCTCCGAAACTTTAGTATTTTTTGCAAATAATCTAGTGAAATGTTGTCAGCCGTAGATAGTTACTAAAATGAGAGTTGTTCATTCTAATAGTTCTGCATGCATACATCCCACATACTGCATTTCTTCGTTAACAATAATTATCTGAAAAAACGTATTACCAAATATTAAAACATCATTATACAGTTTGCGAGTCTACCGAATAAACTTCAGCCGTCATGGATTCTCTCACGAGCATTTTTTTAACCATTCCCCTACTCTAGGCAATAGTTCTTGGTGAGTATTTCTTCCGATCATGAGACCTACATGTCCTGAGTTATTCGATTTGATCCTTGTCTTGGCTTTCTGTTAGTTAATTTTTTAGAGCCTTGGTAGAGTTTGGAGCGACCAAATCATCTCTTTTGGCAACAATATTGAGGAATGACATATCAATAGTCTTTAGGTTGATATTTGTATTGTTCTCATCCAATGCTTTTTCTATCCTCATTTTACCTTTGATAAGTAAATTTTGTTTATAACAAAATTCTGAGTATTCTCTATTAAGAGATTAGCCGTGCCAGTAAACCATCAATTGGATGTTAGTGTAAGTGACTGAACCGTACACCTTACAGCGAGTACGCGTGAAACAAATCTTGAATAATAAAGTTCCTATAAACAATATTGATTTGTGTATATATCTGTATCTGTTTCTTAATCAAAGTAAAACGATACTTCAGTTTTTGTATATAACAATGATGATATCCAGCGATATTTAAATCAAAATAGATAGCTTACAAGTGCATTAACCAAGTTCCGCTATACTTAATATTCATTTTCATAAATTTATGTAGACAAATTTTATCATGAACTCCAAAATGGGATCATTAGATGAGACAAAATTACATGAATTTATTAGTAAGGCAGTAAACGAATGGGGAGCAGCTGAAGGTGCATTAATCACTTTTGTTGGGGACAGGCTTGGATTGTTCAAAGCAATGGCAGGAGCAGGTGAATTAACGCCGGAAGAGTTGGCAAAAAGGACAGGGACACATCCACGAATAATAAAAGAATGGCTTGCTGGTCAAGCCGCTGGGGGTTTTGTTACATACAATCCTATTCATAGCACGTACACACTCCCAGATGAGCACGCTTTAGCCCTCACTGATGAGAATAGCCCAGCTTACGTAGCAGGTTTCTATCAATCTCTGGTAAGTCTATTTAAAGATGCGGAAAAAATTATTGAGGCATTTAAGAATGGAAAGGGGCTTGGTTGGGGAGACCATCATCATTACTTATTTGAAGGGACAGAGAGATTCTTTAAACCAAACTACGTTGCTAATCTTACAACCAGTTGGATTCCAGCATTAGAGGGTGTTGAAAACAGACTCAAGAATGAACGAGCTAAAGTAGCAGACGTAGGATGTGGCCATGGTGTTTCAACAATCCTGATAGCAAAAGCATATCCCAATGCAAAAATTATAGGATTCGACTCTCACAAACCGTCAATCGAATGGGCTAGGAAGGAGGCAGAAAAAGAAGGCTTGCAGAACATAACCTTTAAAGTTGCAAAGTCCACAGATTACCCTGGTGACGATTATGATTTGGTTACGTTCTTTGATTGTTTCCATGACATGGGTGATCCAGCCGGGGCAGCAAGACATGCCTTACAAACATTGAAGAAAAAGAGTGGTACATTGATGTTAGTAGAACCTTTTGCCAATGATAGGGAGGAAGACAATTTAAATCCACTTGGAAGGGTATTCTATTCAGTATCTTCCATCGTATGCGTTCCTGCCTCTTTAAACGAAAATGGACCTGCACTAGGAGCGCAAGCAGGTGAAGAAAGAATAGCAGAAACAGTAAAATCGGCAGGTTTTTCAAGGTTCCGTCGGGCTACCCAAACACCATTCAACTTGGTCTTTGAAGCAACACTCTGAGCCCTCGACTACTACCTTTTTTATATGGATGTTCCTGGAAAAGTAAAATTAAATTCAAAATATTACTCTGAAGTGTTTTTATAAAGAATTATGAGAGCCATATATCCCTAGATATGGTAAGAATATTTCGTCTACTTACTCAGTGGTAGCAAATAATAGGAAGAAAAAATGTTAGGCAATAAACTTTCGACTTGTGTTAAATTTTTGACAAATATTTTCTACCCAGAAGTATCTCTTGCAAGAAGTATATCTTGCAAAATATCTGTCTGGGATGAGCTCTGGAATTAGAACTAGTAACAAAAGAAACCAACTAAAATGGTAGGTATGTGAATGAAATGCCCTTTTGTCCGTGAATGGTATGGAGCAGAACAAACAATACTTAGTCCAGTTAAATATAAAAGAAAATGCTGCCTGGATGTAACTGGTTGCACATACTTGTACATTACTTAAAAGCTAAAATATCAAAAGAGAGAGTGTTTAAATTCGCAATGAAGTTCAACTCTCTACAAAGGAGCTGATTTTATATACTTCTACGATTATAATTTGTTACTATAAATATGGATATATCTAAGGAAACTCTGGCAAGGGAATATATAGATAGCTTTCCGACACAAAAAGCCAAACTAGATGATATAGAAATAGAATACAAAATACTTGGCAAAAGAAGTGGTAGCAGTAAGCCACTCATTTTCATACCGGGTTTGAAAGTAACAATGGATATGTGGGAGCCTACAATACTTAGAGAACTTGCGCAGTCAAACTATAATGTCATAGTCTATAATAATAGAGGTACTGGAAATTCATCAGTCGGAGTAAAAGATTATTCAATTACTCAACTTGCAAATGATGCCGCTGGTTTGTTAGACGAACTCAACATAGGTAAAGCAGATGTTCTTGGTTGGTCAATGGGCTCATATATTGCAGAGGAATTGGCACTCGTGCACCCAAATAAAGTCAATAGTCTTATCCTATATGGGTCAGGCCCTGGTGGAGATAAAGCTATTCCTTCGAGTCCTGAGCTAATGGAAACTTTCAGTAATGTATCTGGTACTCCTGAAGAGCAGGCAAGGCAAATTCTATCATATTTTTTCCCCCAAACTTGGCTTCAGAAATATCCAGACTACATAAATCACTTTCCATTACTTAAAGGAACGATATCTCTTGAAACAGTACAAAAACAAGCACAGGCAATAATAAAATGGAATGGCATATACAACTCTCCTTCACAAATTGTTCAACCAACTCTAGTTTTGGTTGGTACAAAAGATATAATCACTACTCCTAAAGCTGCATTATCGCTAGTGGAAAAGATACCTTTGGTATCACTTGTACAGATAAAAGACGCAGGACATGGATGGATGTATCAGTTTCCTGAAAAGTTCAGCAAGGTGATTCAGACATTTTTGGATATTAATTGAACGATAGCTCCAATTCAAACAAAGCTGCCCACATTGACAGCAATATCCTCGGATCTATAGCAAAATAGTAAAAAGAAATGATTCTATTATTACAATTAGATCAATCTAAAAAATAACCTCGTAAAATCTAGTATTCAAGGGGGTTATGAAAGTATATTTAGTTTGTGACACAATTAAGAATGTTTTAACTGTCCATTTGATTTTGATATACATAAACATGATTCTCCTGTTATAACAGACTTAATTTAGAGACTTTTTCTAACTGAATAAACGCAGTTTAATTTGTTCTAGCAAGATTTGTTAAAATGTCCCTCCGAAAAATAAGCTAGTGGGACGTTCCTTCCAACCCTACATTCTTTTCTTATTGGAGATATGAAGATCAATATCATTATAATCAGTAAAATATGAGCATCAATCAAGTATTTAGGGTACAAATTATAACAAATACGGATTTTTCGAGGACGTAGATAAAGTGTACATTGCAGTATAGATTCCGATTTTAATTTATAATAAAAGTTTTTATCTTGCCATTTCTACTAATGCTATAGAATCTCTTTTTAAGACCGATATCGTCACGGATACTCTTGGCTATTAACCTCAAAAACTTTTCAAATCTTCGCTGCTACCATAACTAACACAACATTTGTACATTCAAGGATCGAATTTATTTGCGTGGAGCTTTTGTTACTATATGTAGAGATGTATAGTAAATGATTAATAAGGTAAACAACTACTGGATTGATATTTATTTAAAAGGTCAATTCCTTGCTAATCTACGAAATAGATATTTAATAAAATTTGCCATATTAATCGATTATCAAAATAAGTTTATTTATATTGCCTCTAAAATTTGGGTTAAGTGTCCAAGTCGGCCAGCCAACGCAAGGCACGTATGCTTGGCATAAAACAGTATTCACCGCCTCGTGTAACGACGAATCGAGGGAGGTTGTAAAAGGATCTACGAACTGGTTTGTGCGGCATGATAAACTTTCCAAATCCGTTGTTAGCTCCTGCAATAGGATCTTTATCGTCGCCTGCACCAATTAATAAGCCATTGTTTGCCCATTCTGATTGGACGAACTCGAACTGGCGGCGAAGATGCGCTCCTATGAAGACGAACATCAACCCTCGATCTGCTCCATCATCCTCCAATACTCCTTCTGGAAGAGGTGGGCCATAATTGGTCCCGCGTCTAATCATCCTGTGTAGATTAACCTTGGTAATGTCTCCTCGACTATCGCGTGGATTCATTCGCCGAATGTGTGACCCTAGTGGCGTATAGAATCCTTTTGGATCCGTGTCCGCGAATAGGAAATTGTTGTTGCGTTTAGGGTCGGCTCCAAGTTCGGGGTCATCATGGTCGGGGCAGAGGGCTAAGGGGGCACCACTGCTCCAGCGACCCATCATCTTTGCCGCTATCAGTTGCTCTTCTTCTGGACTGGAGGAATTTTCTCTCAAATATTTCCTGAAAACTGCAACACGTTGGTGGAGCTTACGGAATACAGCATAGGTTCCATTTCGGCCAAGTTCATCTGGTTTCGGCATACGAGGAAATCTGCCAGTCTCGTCCAGGTAGCCTAAAACGAATTCTCCAGCCTTGAGTGGTTGTTCTCTTGGGTTGGTCCCTGGAATTCCACTTCCCTCGACTGTCGGGTGACTGATTCCGTCCTTGAAACCAAATGGCTCCTTACCGGTAGCCGACGCATAACAGTTCTGACGCCAGATTGCTTTGATACCCTGCAATTCCTGATATGTTTTCTTGGCACGTTCCATTACTGATTCAAGTTTCTGCTCATTAGGAGATAAGGCCGTCAGGACGATATGCACCTCTTGTGTCCCTAGTGGCTTCTCCCAATTCTCAGGAGAGCTCTCTCCAGTGTCCCCAAGTTCATATGCCCGCGCGGCCATTCCTTGCTGAAACTCAGGCGGGAAACTTTCAAGTAACTCCTGCGGAACACCCAGAGCTTTAAGACCGTGGAAGGTCAACGAAGCGCTTACCCAAGCATCCCCTGCTGGGCTCGTCTTATGCGCGACCGATGCAACAACGGTGCTCAGCTTCCGCATCAACTCTCGACCTGTATTACGCTCATCAATGCGGAGCAGGATAAAGGTTGCAACATAAGGAGAAGGTCGGGGAGAAAGAACTCCACTCTGTATGTCATCCAATTCGAGTACGGTCTTTGACACCTAAGTCAACTCCAACTATATGTCACTGGATTACTCGAGGATTCGGCTACGATTTCAGCCAAATAAATTTTTCCATAGTCGTCGTAGGCTTGAGTCGCCGCCAAAAGTGTATCCCCACAGAGTAGCGTCTGCTATCAACACGTCACCGACACGCTTTTCGTTGGGAGGTACCCATAGAAAGGAGTTAAATTCTCGGTTCCCCGCCTCAGTAAAGGGGTGTGGGCGCGCCATATTGATTGGCTGTTTAGCTAGAACTTTTACATTTTTTTCATCATTTGTAGTTAATGCCAAGTGTGGAAGATGTGGATGTAGGTTGAATGTTGTCACGCCTTGAAGCCAGCCAGGTTCATCCAAGTCTTTCGCTAATGACAAGGGAGCAGGTTCCTTGTTATCAGCGGTTCGTCCCGGATTAAGACCATATCTGTTTTCTACGGGGATGCCCAAATTGTTCATGAGAGTACGTCCGAATCCAGCAAATCGTTGTTGGCGTCCAACTAAGCGGTCACCATGGTGTCGATACTCCATCTCGCGAACACTGGGATCTTCTGATGCGCCGACTTCATGGTGTGGGCATAAAATTAGGCAAGTTCCATCTCGTCTCAACCATTCCTGAATTGCATCAACTTCCTCCTGTGTAGGTGATTGATTGGTAAGTTGATGATCGAGGCTTATCAAAAGCAGTGTGTCTACGTCTGCTAGCAATCGTTCGTCGATCTTAAAGCTGTGTCCTCCTGGATCAATGCGTTCATAGTATGGGACATGATGACCAGTGAGCTCACTAACCATCTCTCGGAAAGGTTCCCAATCCCTATGAAACAATTCAAGCGTCCCATCAATTCCCTGACTATAAGTCTGCGGATTACCTGCCATCTCTTCGTATCGTGGATAAGCGACTCGACGAACTTCCCACATGGCCGAATAACGGTTGTTCAATTCATAGAGTTCCCTCCCAGCCTCAGCCGGATAGCTCCAAGAAACATACATGCTGACTCGGGGATGAGAACCTTCTCGTCTGCGCGATGATACATTTGTCTCAGTCATGGTTTCACACTCCTATATCGGCTTTATTGCATTTCATCGAGCATATTGCTGAATGCATTACGAACTTTCAACGCCTTTTTGATCTCTTCGACTGTAACACCAGGGTAACCTTCGAATTGGAAGAAGCTGTCTACTTTGTTATTCGCCAGAAACTTCCTATAAGCTTCGGGATCGCTGGCACTAGCTGCGTCGTCAGGAAATCCTTCTAGATCAGGAAAGAACCCTGCAACCCCAGATTCAGCAAAAATTCTGGCCGCGTCGTCAATATACCTGTCCATATCCGTGTCAAATGAAGCATAGTAAATGAATCGTGTATCATTATCGAATAGAATCCACCGCGCATAGTGGAGCGTAAGCGGCCTCAAAACCTTGTCTATCTCTTCCCACGGTATTTCCGCCCGCTTAGCGGCATTAGCACGAATATTTTTGCCCCTTCCGGGCTTTACCCTCGAAACAAATGTAAAGTGTTGGGTAACCTGTTTTTGTTTTTCCATAATGAAAGCTTATTGCACTAATCTTTTAAACCTTTATCGTCGCGTCATAGATGAGGAAATGAATGAGTAGATATATCAAAAAATGTATAAACCTGATTATTAGGATTATAATTTGTATGATTCTGAAATCTCACATAGCCCTAAGAATAGATACACAGAATTCGAACTAGGTGAGTTTAATTAAAACCATATCGAATCAGTGAAGTCAATCTACTTGTTATTTCGATGTTTTATGCCACACATTACTACTAATTTCGTTGCATCATTTCACTGGCATCATGCACTCTTCGTTTAGACCACAGGACTCCGATTGCTCCCATAATAACAATCTGAATAATACCAAATGTTGCAACCATCACGCCTACATTTGGTTGGTTGGAAAAAACCTGTGCAGCTATTAATAGACCCAGTCCTACATTGCGTACTGCAGAATCAAAAGCAAGTGAACGCTTGGTATCAATCTGAGGACCTCCAAATATATATCCTAGCGTAGCATAAACTACAACGCTAATGATACTCGTTATAATTCCCAGTGACCCGATCAAGGATTGAAATCCGCTTATATTTGTTACAACCATGCCCACAATAACTATTGGGAAGGACACATTAGAGATCTTTAATGCGACTGGCTTATACTTCTGAGCAATAGTTGAATACTTATTACTAACGAAAAGCCCAATAATCAAAGGAAATATATATATCACGAGAATTTGACCGAGTAACGGCAAAGGATTAATCGATGCACTGTTCAATGAAGAAGGACCAAGAAATACACTCAGCCAGAGAGGGGTTGCGATTACTGTGATTATGGAAAGAACAAACATCATTGTAATTGCGAAGGGCACATCGGACTTGGCTATTTGGGCTAACTTTGGACCAAACGGAGCCCCTGCAGAAATTGAAATCACAAGAAAGCCAAGAGCTATGACTTCATCCATAGGTATTATCTTAGTCAGTATCCATGCTATAATAGGGACGAGTAGGAAGTTTACAATTAAGCCTCGTGCTATCAAACGATAGTTAGATAATACGTTTTTAATCTGCCTTAAGCTCAATCCTAGACCGATAGCAATCATCGTAGAAATAATAAATATTAACAGAAAGATGTTTGTAAAAACTTCAAGTCCTTCCATAATTTGTAATCATCTGTATTTAGGAAAATCAGAGACGGACTATAAAAATAAATGGTTTGTCCAAGCTAATAAATATATAAACACAAATTTGTGCAATTCAATATGTTAGTCTCCCACAGGAAGAATAGCCATGAGTAGTAGATATGATTTAGTGGTAATTGGAGCAGGCCCCGCAGGTGAAAGTGCTGCCGAATTAGCTGCATTTTTTGGACGTAGTGTTGTGATAGTTGAGAAGAATAAACCAGGTGGAGTGGTCACTACGACCGGAGGAGCACCTACTAAGACCTTGCGTGAGTCCATGTTGGTATGGACAGGTTTTCACGACCGTGAGGTCTACGGTGTCACAGTTTTGTCACGTCCATTGCTGGCAATTGAAAAGATAGCTGAACGAACAAGACAAGTAGCAAAATTATTGCAGGACGTTACTGCAGAGAATATCGATAGGAATGGCATCGAATACATGCAAGGGACTGCAAAAATTGACTCTGACCAAAGAGTGCTCGTTACAACTCATGGAGGGGAACATCATGTTCTACTTGCCAAGAACATATTGGTGGCAACGGGATCCCGACCATTTCATCCAGACAACATTCCTTTCAAAGACCCCAATGTATGGGATTCATCTGAGTTCTTCTCACCTGGACGACGGCTGCCTAAGAGCATCTTCATAGTTGGAGGGGGTCCGGTAGGTGTTGAATTTGCCACCATCTTCGCCGGATTAGGTGTTCCCACGACGATATCTGATTCAGCCAAACGACTTATCCAGAGCATGGACGGGGAGATGTCGAAACTTCTAGCGAAACATCTAGAACGCATCGGTGTAGATGTTATCCTCGGATGCACTACCACAGAGATCAGACGAGTTAATGGCAAGCTAAAGGTAACGTTAACTAACGGAAGATTATTTCATCCTGATGCAGTGCTATTTGCAGCAGGCCGAAGTGTTAACACAGATGGATTAGGGCTGGAGACAGCAGGAGTAGAGTTGGATGATCGTGGACGAATCAAAGTTGACCACAATTACAAAACCACTGCAAACGGGATCTATGCTGCGGGTGATGTGTTGGGACCTAGTTTGGCGTCAAATGCGATGGAGCAGGGAAGAATCGCAGCTTGCAAGATGTTCAATATCAAATTAAAAGGCACCGTTGATCCTACCCCCGTTTACGCCGTATACTCTATGCCTGAAGTCGCGGGAGTAGGATTGACTGAGGAACAGTGCCGCTTGCAGGGATTGAATTACTCCGTCGGGCGTTCAGATTTGTCTCTCATTCCACGTGGGGCCATAGCTGGACATGGAGGAATATTGAAATTGATTTTCAACAAGAATGATCGCCGACTGCTAGGGGTACATTGTTTTGGGGACATAGCTTCAGAACTAGTTGGAATAGGACAGATGGTTATACATTTCAAAGGAACAATCAACACATTCATGCAGGTCACGCTTAATACTCCAACCTATACGTATGCCTACAAGTATGCAGCTATAGACGGAATCCGAAAACTAGGCGTTTTGAAGCAAAAGCACTAAAAATTTTGATACACCCCTTTCTCTAGGTTTAGATAAATCTGAGTGCTCGCTAGAAAATTAATTTGCCAAATTTCTGTCCAATATAAAAAATAGAGAGCAAACTACTCTGAAATGCCTAGTCTTTTAACCTGCCACTTGAGGATTGGAGAAATAGTAATATTTGAATTACAGTAGTAGCTAACTGTCCTAAATTTGGTTGAACCTGACAAAGAAGATAGTTCAAAAGAAACTGATCAGCCTGTCCATGTCAAACTGATAGAAACATCAATATTGACATCCTTTTCCGGCATACTCTTTGCGTTTCTGCTGCGTATAGCCACTTCGCCTCCTGAAGGTTTTAGTCTCTTCAGTCGTTTTGTCCTTCTTATTGCGTTATATTCCAGTTGCATATCTATATGTTCATTTATGGTGCCGATTTTCACTATCAAATTTCGCTTGGAAATTTATGAGAAACGAATAAGGAATGCTATGAAGGTGGGCGCTGTTGCGGCATTGATCGCAGTATTCCTTAGCCTCGGGATAGCCCTAAATGGGTTGATAGATAGAGAATTCGCATATGCATTTGCGGCTTTACCATTCATATTAATAGCCCTAGTTGTCTGGAGAAAATGATTCGACGTATGTATAGAGTCTCAATTTTGTTCTCGATATAAAGGTCAAGATAGGAATTTGTCAGACGACTTTTGGACGATTAGGACGGGCCTAACATGTAAATCTGACGATTAAAATATCTGCATAAAATTTAAATCTAACCATAACATCTAACTGTTAGAATCTCTTTTTAAGACCGATATCGTCACGGATACCCTTGGCTATTAATTTCAAAACCTTTCGAGTGCAACGTTTTTTCAAATAATCTAGCGAATATTTTTCAGGACATAGGCTACTATTAAGGTGTCAACAAATGTAGCAGACCAATATAGCCATATCTCCAATGAAGTCAGATATTAATGCGGGTGCTAAAGAACCTTTCAGGATTATTCGGGCTCCAGAGATAAGGGTGATGGACTCATTAGCAATATTTTATAAATGAAATAGCCTCATCAATTTTATTTTTTACAATGCCAATTTGAGACGTGCGAAGAAATTCCCAATTCATTAGAATAAAAATAAGGCCTAAAGATGGGTTAAAGAGGCATCTATTACTATCTATCCCTTGGATAAATCTTTCTTCATATCCCTTGATTCAAACTGATGTTCTATTATTTCCACTCCCATATCATTTCCCGAACTTGTCCATTGGTATCGACCTCGGTTTCAAATAATCCCACCAAATTGTTCAAATAAATCAATTTCTTATTAGAAGATGTGTAATAAAAAATAGAACCAACCCATCTTGCGTTTCCAGTCTCTGATACCTTACCAATTCCTTGCGACTTGGAACTGGCAACCACTTCCCCATTGGTCATTAAGATTCCTTGTCCTTCACCATATAGGTACCCATCTGGTTTACGTATATTCCAATAAGTGATGATAGAAGAAACATCAATATTCGATATTTTCCCAGTTGCATTTACGGTTGTTTCCATCTTCGCCCCGAACGCAATATCTAATACTCTTTGACTCGTAATCTTACCAGACAATTCTCCAAATTTTTCTCCTAACATAATTCACAATGAACAAGTTTGTTATTAAATTTAACATTCAATTTTGTTTCCTGAATCGACGCCCGCAGACCTAAGGAACATGTAGCCGTACCTAAAAAGACGTGTGAAGAAATCATGAATTCGTAAATTAGGCTATTTTTTGTGCTGCTTTAACGCTAAGGACCCAATAATTTACTACAAAAAAGGAGTTCAGAGATTTTAATTTCCGTTAGTGACATCCACGTGGGTCTAACGGATTGCATCCTAACTGCTATTACTATAAGTATAAATTAGAAAGTCCTGTTGGTTCCCAGAGTATTGTGCGCCTGGGAACGGCGTTGAATTTCTCCTTCTCCTTCTCCTTCTCCTTCTCCTTCTCCTTCTCCTTCTCCTCTGCTTCCTACAGGACAAAAATACATGTGAAATTACCTTGAAGGTAAGAGGAGATGTGATGTAATGGGCAAGAATTTAAGTAAGCGATGATAATGTCAATAATGGTTACAATTCTATACCAAAATCCACATAGTAATTCGGACACTGACTATTATTATATTGGCATACCAAAAGATTGGAGCGGAGGAAGTGATGAAGAAGTTACAATAATAGTTGATGACGTTTGTGTCATTGTTCCTCAAACTATTGCTGGTGCTACAGGTGAATTGATAGTTTTAAGAACACTCGAGTCAATGATGGCGGGCAATATAATAGATGCAGGTGATGTCCAAAAGGCGATAGAACATATACTGTAATTTTGCAATTGCTTTAAAAAAGATATAAGCAAAAAAGTTACCTAGATTAAGAGATTCATTCAAAAAAAGAAATAAACTCAGAAAAGTTTTAAATTGACTCCTAGAAATTACCAAAATTAACTGGTTGTACCAAAATCAATGGAATATTAAAGATGAAAATCCTTTTTTGTGGTCACTCACAGCCGCCTTTGCTTTTTAAGGATTAAAGAATGTTACCATGCAGATAAACCTAAACTCTAATATGATTCGCTATTGAACCCTTCTACATGCAGGGACCAAACCCCCCCTTGGCTATTAACCTCAAAAATATTCAAATTTTTTATACTACAGTGTTTTTCGCAAATAATCTAGCGAAATTTTCTTCTCAGGAGATATGCTAGAATTGAAGTACCAATAAATATAGTATACCTATAAAACTATAAATCTCCAACTGAGGCTGATAATAAAGCAGGAGCAAAAGAACGTGCTGGATTCATAGATGCTCCAGAAACAAGAGCAAATAAGCAAATGTCCAAGCCAACAATTACACTTTTAGCAATACTACTGAAACCTCTTAATCCATTTTGTATTAATGCAGTAGTTATATTTAGTGGTATGAGTGACAAGAGTGGAAATTATATGGGTAAACAATGGCTTTGGGAAGTATGGCCTAAAAATGTGTTAAAAAGGCTTTTTTGCTAAGACACTATTAGTAGTGGATGTAATATAAGGCTGCATGTTCACAGTTTTCTAATCTTTACTATCTTTTCGACCTCTTTATCGTAAAGTGTTACAACATCTGAGATGGTAACTATCCCTATGACTTTGTTATCTTCATTGGACAACACAGGCATCTCTTGAAGGTCGTTAGATGAGAGCCTAATAAGTGCGTTATGAAGAGAGTCAGTTATATAGGCAAAAAATGGATTTTTTATCATAACACTGTCCAGTTTGACAGTTTTCCGATACTCTTCAGGTATCTCAAAAAACTTGGACCTATTTACTACCCCCAATAGTCTGTCTTCATCATTCACAACAACAGCAGTCTTTGCTCTTTCACGATTCATAGATTGAAGGGCTTCGTCTATAGAGTTGTCAGGAGATAGCCTTGTCAACGATTCTCTAAATACATCTTTTACATACAAATCTTTGAGAATAGGGCGCTGATATTCCCTTTTGTGAGCAGGCGAAACTGACCTGTTTATTACCTGGTTTCGGAATATAGAGCTATGCTGACCTGACATTATGTATGCGACAAATGTTGCCAGCATCATTGGTGCTAAAAGAGCGTAGCCACCAGTTAGCTCGCTTCCCATTATAATAGAAGCTATAGGTGTTTTTGCAGTAGCACCAAAAAACGAGACCATTGAAACTATTATAACAGATGATACATCAACCCACATAAACAATCCGAATATGTGAAAGATAGTACCAATGAATGCTCCCAGCAGACCACCGATTACCATAGAAGGACCAAAGACTCCTGCACTGCCCCCAGAGCCTATTGTCAGCGAGGTAGCTATAATCTTGAATACTATTACAAGGCCAATGATGTATAGTGGCAGGAGTGCGTAGTCTTTGTATATTGCTACCTGAAGCCATCCATAAGAGGTTCCTAATACTTGCGGAAGGAACATTCCAATTACTCCTACGATGACTCCTCCTAACGCAGGTTTCAAAAACTTTTTGATTCGAATTTTATTAAAGTAATCAGTGATGACATAAAAAGTCTTTACATACGCTACGCTAACACCTGCAGAGATTAGTCCTACTATTGCATAGAGAAGTAAGGATTCAGGATGGGTGTATTTTACTAGATCAAAGGGGATATTGAAAAGTCTATCCCATCCAAACACGAAACCAAATATCGTATAGGCAGTAACTGATGCAACAAGACCAGGTATCAAGGCCCGAATCTCAAAATCCCTTCTGTAGAATACCTCGGCGCTGAATATAGCGCCACCCAATGGAACTTTGAATATACTTCCAATACCTGCGCCTAGACCTGCTGCTACAGCAATTCTTCTTTCATCTTCATCAAGTTTGAACAGCTTGCCCATAAGAGACCCAAAACCTGCAGATATTTGTCCTGCAGGTCCTTCTGTTCCACCACTCCCGCCACTCCCTAAAGTGATTGCAGAAGCAATGCCCTTTACAAGTGGTACTCGTCCTCTAATCTTTCCACCTCGATTATGATATGAATCTATTACAGCATCAGTACCATGCCCTTCAGATTCAGGAGAGAATTTTGTTGTTATAACGCCAACAAGTAAACCTCCTAGTCCAGTAATAAGTGGTATTACCCAAGCCCTTTCAACAATAAGAGTATAAGTATTGCTAAAGAATGTGCCAGGGAGAGGTGGCGTATAACCAGCACCTAAAACTAGGAATAAGTTGGTAAAAAAAGCTACTGACAAATAAAGAGCTATTGAACCTAATCCTGCCAATATTCCTAACACAAATCCTACGAGAATCCATTTTCTAAAGTAACTGAAATCTAAATAATTCCAACTGTGACTTCTAATGCCTTTTATCGCTCTTATTATTGCAGAATAAGGTGGTGGTGAGGAATTAGTCACTTAAATCTATGAATTGAAAATTGCCTTTTTTAATCCTTATCATAAAGTCTTTCAACACTCTCATCAAATATAATTATAACTCCAATTTCCGTCCTTTTCCATCTACCGGGCACATACATACCACAAAATCTTTCGTTATTCAAGATATTTTGAGTATTATTCGGAGCTATCAGCTTATCTAATTTGTAGTAGAAAAAAATTAGCTTTGGCCGTGTTGCTATGAAAGATGAGCGCTACCGAAGAGTACTGAAAAAGTGCGGCACCAAATAAGCACAGTATTATATTTTTTCAAGTCAGTCCCAGTCGGTATTTCATAATTTTGGTTACCCACATTACCCTTCAACCTTCCAAGACTGACAAAGTCAGTCGGCACTTTGCCTGTAGACAGGTAGACATACAAATCGGGTCCGTTTGTAGCTTTGAAGTTTTCTAGCCTTAAGATATTATTTCCATTAGCGAGCTGAATCACCCTAGCTTTTCCTTCAGCATTATGAAAGCCGTCTCCTGCACCAACAAAGTTGCTACTCAGACTCTTGTTAGCAGTTTCTTGAATTGAAGCTACAGACATATTCTCATTTATGGTATTATTTTTTTAGCAGCCATAGTCATTATCATCATCTTTTCTTGTTGAGTCATATTATCTGCTGCTTGAATCCTCCCCTCCTCGGTCAAATTCATAAATTTCTCAAAAACTGGGGACGCTGATACCGGAATTGGTTCGTTTATTGTAGTATTTATAAACAAAGGGGAAATAGTGTATATAACGGAGGGTATCACAATTGCCGCTATCACGATCCCAATAACTATCTTTACCTTACCCCTCATTCTTAGTTTTACCCCCATCAGCCATTTATGGGTGTTTCTACAAATGGGCAGTTAACTATTGTGCCTGCATTTCCGATGATAAGTTTTCCGTTAGAGGCTTCTTTTGATATCTGCTCCACATTCATCAAGAATTGTGCTTGAGAAGGGTCTTTCCAAGTGACTGCTTGTATTCTCCATAATGGACTGTATGCTTCGTCACCCGCATTTGTAG
>Ga0126377_10000923_pt1 | contig 18790 bp, 12 predicted proteins | sample PanSoiMetPlot_22_FD_92647 | JGI IMG/M metagenome (GOLD analysis project Ga0126377, IMG submission 92647) | Tropical forest soil microbial communities from Panama - MetaG Plot_22 | ecosystem: Environmental > Terrestrial > Soil > Tropical forest > Bulk soil | place: Panama | collected 2016-02-17 | reverse complement strand
CGCTCCTTGTCGCCGCGCTCCTTCTCGCCGCGCTCCTTCTCGCCGCGCTCCGGCGCGCGGCGGTCGGACGGCTCCGCCCCCTTGTCCCCGTGGCCCGCGCCCTCGCCGCGGCCATGGCGGCCCGCGCGCGCGCCGTCGGACGGGACCGGCTGAGCGGCGGCGACCGCGCCCCCCGCCGGCGCCGGCGGCAGCGCCGCTATCTGCGCGCGCCCGCCCTTCCCGTCTCCCGGCCCGCCGCGCTCGGAGTCGATGGCCAGCAGCACCGCGGCCGCCCCGGCCCCGAGCAGCAGCACCAGCACCGCCCAGCCGAACAGGCGCAGCCCCTGCCCGCGCAGGTCCGGCACCCGCGCGTTGACCATGTCGGTGTCCTCGACCAGCGGCGGCGCGGTGGCCGGCCGCGGCGATGGCGTCACCGCCACCGCGGTGTCGGCCGGCGCGCTCGAGCTCGCCATGCTGCCCGACGGGTCGAGCGGCGCCGGAGCCGGCAGCGGCGTCGGAGTCACGATCTGCGCCGCGCCGCTCGGCGTCGCGTGGGCCTGCTCGGCCAGCCGCGCCCGCCAGCTCACCACCGTGCCCGGCGACGACACCGGGGTGATCTCGTCGCGCAGGTAGCCGGGGGCGAGGCCGGCCAGGAGCGGGCTCTCGCTCGGCAGGCCGAGGATCTTGGCCACCGCGACGCCGCGCCCGGCCAGGCACTTGGTCAGCTCGTACTCGAACGCCTCCATGGACGGCGGCCGCATCGACGGATCGCGCGCCATGGCCGACAGCACCAGCGACTCGACCAGCGGCGGCAGCTCCGGGCGCACCGAGCTCGGCGGCGTCGGGTCGACCGTGGCCTTCTTGGTCAGGATCTCCATGAAGTTGTCCCCCTCGTACGGGGGGACGCCGGTCAGCATCTCGTAGAGGATCGCGCCGACCGCGTACACGTCGCAGCGCTCGTCGGCCGGGCGGCCGGCCGCCTGCTCGGGCGACATGTACTCGGGCGTGCCCATGGCCATGCCCGGGTGGGTGAGCCGCTTGCTGCGCGCCTCCTCCGCCTCGCTCGACTTGGCGATGCCGAAGTCGAGCACCTTGACGAAGTCGGCCGCGCCCTCGCGCACGGTCAGGAAGATGTTCTCCGGCTTGAGGTCGCGGTGGATGATGCCCACCGCGTGGGCGGCCGACAGCGCCCGGCAGATCTGACTGGTGATGCGGAGGGCGCGGGCCACGTCGAGCGCGCCGTCGCGATCGATGACGGTGGCCAGCTCCACCCCCTCCAGGTACTCCATCACGAAGTAGACCGACCCGTCGTCGGTGGTGCCGGAGTCGGTGACGTCGACGATGTGGGGGTGGCCGATCTTGGAGGCGGCGCGCGCCTCGCGGCGGAAGCGCTCGACCAGGTCCGGCATGCGGCCGTAGACCGGGTGCAGGATCTTGATCGCCACCCGCCGGCCGATGTCGACGTGCTCGGCCAGGTAGACGCGGCCCATGCCGCCCTCGCCGATCAGCTCCTCGACCCGGTAGCGGCCGTCGAGCACCTGGCCGATGAAGTCGATGCGCCCGAGATCGGCCTGCGCCGCCTGGGCCAGGGCCAGCCCGCCCAGGTCGACCTCGCCCGGCGCGCGCTCGGGCGAGGACTTCACCATGACCGCGGTGATCGCCACCTTGTCGCGCAGCTTGTCGGCCTGGCGCCGCCCGCCCTTCTGCCGGCGATCGGAGGCCGGCTCTCCGCCCGGACCGGGGCGCGTCTCCTTGCGCCGGTCGGCGTGGCGGGCCAGCTCCTCCGCCGACTGCTCCATGATGCGCCACAGCTCGTCGGTGGGCGGCAGGGTCGCGCGCACTCGCTCGCGCATCCGCTCGAGGTGGCGCTGGCGCTCGACCCGCTCGCGCTCGATGTCCTCGGCGAACAGCATGTGCAGGAAGCGCTCCATGCGGGCCGCGTCGGTGGTCGGCGACTCGGCCGCCAGCCACGCGCCCAGCGCGTCGCGCAGCTCCTCGCCGCTGCCGAACCGCTGGTCGCGCCCCGACGACAGCGCCCGCAGGCAGATGGCGTCGAGCGCCGGCGGCACCCGCGGCGCGCGCTGCGACGGGGGCACCACCGCCGGGTTGCGCGCCCTGCGCAGGAGGTCCTGCGGCTGCTCCTTGCCGGGCGGGAACAGCTGGCGCCCGGTCAGGAGCTCCCACAGGATGATGCCGGCCGCGTAGAGATCGCTGCGCCCGTCGAGCAGCTCGCCGCGCGCCTGCTCCGGCGACATGTAAGAGACCTTGCCGTAGATGATGCCGGGCGCGGTCTTCTCCAGCTTGAGGGTGGACGCGGCCAGACCGAAGTCGGTGAGCTTGACCTCGCCCGAGTAGGCGATGAGCACGTTGGGCGGCGACACGTCGCGGTGGACCAGGCGCAGGTCGCCGAACGCGTGCGCGAAGCCCAGCCCGCGGCACAGCTCCTTGATGATGTAGACCGCGACGTCGACCGGAAACGCCACCCCCTTCTGGGCGCAGCGGTTCCACACCGCGCGCAGGTCCTTGCCCTCCACGAAGTCCATGGCGAGGAAGAGCTCGCCCTGGACCTGGCCGGCGTCGAACACCGGGATGAGGTTGCCGTGGCTCAGCTTGACCACGACCTTGGCCTCGTCGCGGAAGCGCGAGACGTATTCGGTGTCGGCCAGGTGCGGAAGCACCGTCTTGATGACCAGGAGCTTCTCGAGCCCCTGATCGCCGGTCACCGCCATGTAGAGCGCACCCATGCCGCCTTGCGCGAGCGGCGCGAGCAGGTGGTACTTCCCGAACTTCCTCGGGAATTGCTCCGTCGTGGGGTCTTTGCTCGTCATTCCCCGCGCTTTGGCGGCGGTCGGCGGCAAGACTACCACGCACATTCAGCAGAACCAATGATCTGGGCTCGCCGCGCTCCGCCCGGTGCAAGGTGCGCTCGGTTGTCAGGGTTCGGGAGTTGACAGCGTTTTCATTGCCCGTGGCGGCGGGTAACATGCGCGGCCCGGGCAGCGCGCGGGCAGCGCGTGGCACACGCATGGCGGGCGAAAGCGTTCTGGTCATCGACGACAGCCCCACCATCCTCAAGGTGGTCCAGCTGGTTCTGACCAGGGCCGGGTTTAGGGTCGAGACCGCGGCCGACGGCGAGGCCGGGCTGGCAGCGGCGCGCCAGGTGCGGCCGGACCTCATCCTCCTCGACTTCGTCATGCCGCGCATGAACGGCTACCAGGTCTGCCGCTCGCTGACCGCCGACGGCGACCTGCGCGGCGTGCCGGTCGTGCTGATGAGCGCCAAGGGGGACCAGGTCGGCGAGCGATTCGTCAAGGTGATGGGCATCGTCGATTACATCACCAAGCCGTTCTCGCCCGAGGCCATCACCGCGGTCGTGCAGCACACCATCGCCAAGTACTCGCAGCGCGGGGTCGAGGAGGGCACCAGCCCGCTGGTCGGCCGCCCTCCCATGGACGAGCCGACCGACGACGACAGGGCGGTCGCGCAGCACGCCCTGGCGCGCCACCGGCTGATCGAGCGCATGCGCGAGCGCCTGGCCGATCGGCTGGGCGAGCGCGTGGCCGGGCTGTACTCGCTGGCCGACGCGGCGCAGCGCGACCAGGCGGGCGACCGCCCGCCCGGCCTGGGCGAGCCGGCCGCGGCGCCCAGCGACCTGGTGCCGACCGACGCGGCGTCGGTGGCCGACGCGGTGCGCAGCGCCCTCGACGACGACTTCCTCGGCGAGCTGGCCGGCGAGGTCGAGCAGGTCGCGCCCGCGGCCGCGCCCGGCGCCGGCCCGGCCTCCGCGATCGAGGCGTCCCTGCGCGGCGACCTCCGCGTGGTCCCGATCGCCGAGGTGCTGCAGCTGCTCGACGCGCAGAAGCAGTCGGGCACGCTGGAGGTCGAGCAGGGCGAGGCGGCGGTCGAGGTCAGCTTCCGGGCCGGCCGGGTCGACCTGGCCACCGCGCGCGGCGTGTCGGAGGAGTACCTGCTCGGCCGCTTCCTGGTCGACGGGGAGGTCTTGACCCGGGCCGACCTGGACGGCTTCCTCGAGTCGCGCATGCCCGGCTCCAAGCTCATCGGCGCGCAGCTGGTCAAGCTGGGCTACCTGAGCGAGGCGGACCTCAAGGCGGCGCTCGGCCGCCAGACCCGCGAGCTGGTGTACGAGATCCTGCGCTGGAGCTTCGGCGCGTTCCGCTTCACCCGCACGCGCGAGCTGCCGGCCGCCGCGGTGGACGCCATGCTCGCCCTCGACGTCGAGGGCATCCTCATGGAGGGCTTCCGCCGGGTCGACGAGTGGCACCTCATCGAGCGCGAGGTCGACGACTTCGACACCGTGTTCCTGCGCAACGAGGACGCCGTGGCCCAGATGGGGCGCGGGCGCCTGACCCGCGAGGAGCTGGCCGTGCTCGAGCTGGTCAACGGCAAGAACAACGTGAAGGAGATCGTGCGCTCGTCGCGCATGGGCTCCTTCGAGGTGTCGAAGATGCTCTACCGCCTGCTGTCCATCAAGCTCATCCGCCGCCGGGTCATGCCGGTGGCGGTGTAGCGGCGGCGCGCGCGCGCGGCCTCACTCGAGGACGCAGTCGACCAGGAAGAGGATGGCGTCCGGCTTGCCGTTGAACTGACACTGGAGGGCGACCGCGTCGCCGACCTTCAGCTTCCTCTGCCTGGCGGCGGCCCCGCCGTCGTGGAAGCGCGCGGCGATCTGGGCCGGCCCGTTCACCTCGAGCCACAGCTGGAGGCCCTCGTCCTGGCCGAGGTACACGCTCTTGCTCACCTTGCCGGTGATGGCGACGCCGTCGCCGTACTTGTTCAGCCGGTCGGCCCCCTTGAGGTTCGAGTAGTCCTTGTAGAACTCCTCCGCGGTCATGCGCGGGACGCCGCTCGTCGCTCCCCGCTCGCCCGCCTTGCCCTCCTCCTTCACGTCGCAGCCGGCGGTGGCGAGGAGGGCGAGCCCGATGGCAAATGCGATGCTGACCCTGGGGGCGGCGACTTGTCCCATGGCGACCTCCCGGCAGCGAAGCGCATCGCTGCGATGCGACAGTGCGAGTGTTATAACCGATCCCCACCCCGCCCCTTGAGCGCCATGAGAAACGTCATCGTGTTCGCACTGGGCCAGGCTCGTTACGCGGTGGAACTGCGGTGGGTGCGCGAGGTTTTCACCCTCGGACCGGTGACGCCGGTCGCGCGCGCGCCCGACGCGGTGGCCGGCGTCGTCAACTACCGGGGCGCGATCATGCCGATCCTCGACCTGGCGGTGCTCCTGGGCACGGCGCCGCCCGGCGCGGAACGGGCCTCGGCCCACGGCGGCGAGGGCGCCATCCTGGTCCAGGTGGAGGACGTTCGGGCCGCGCTGCGCGTGTCCAGCGTGGTGGAGGTGGCCACCCTGCGCGCCGAGGAGGACGGCGTGGGCGGGCTGGTCGACTCCACCGGCCGCAGCGCGACGCTCATCGATCCGCCGGCGCTGCTGGAGCGGGCGCGGGCGGCGGTGCGCTCGGAGAGCCCGGCGGCCCCGGGCGGGGCGCGGGGGTCCAGGCCGTGAGCGGCGGTGACGACGGAGCGGTGTCGCGTCCGGCCGACGACTCGTTCAACACCAGCGAGTACCGGGCGCTGCGGGCCCTGTTTCGCGACGAGAGCCAGGAGGCGCTCGACCAGGTCACCCACCTGCTCCTGCGCGGGCCGGCCGAGGCGATGGATCCGGCGGCGCTGAGCGAGCTCCTGCGCGCCACCCACTCGCTCAAGGGCACCGCGGGCACGGTCGGGCTGCGCGCGTTCGCCGACGCCGCCCACCGCTTCGAGGGCGTGGTCGAGAAGCTGCGCGCCGGGGCGCTGTCGTGGTCGGCCGACACGCGCGACGCGCTGGTCGAGATCGTCGACTGCCTGCGCGCGCGCGCCGCGCTGGGCGAGGACGAGGGGCAGGAGGCGGCCGCGCTCGGCGCCCAGCTGGACGACAAGCTGGCGGCCCTGACCGGCGACCCGGCGGCGGCCGGCGCGGCCAGCGCGGCGGCGGAGGCCCTGGCCAGCGAGCCGGTCAGCGCCGCGTACCGGCTGGCGCGCCGCGACGAGCGCGCGCTCCTGCGCGTGGACCCGGTCCGCATCGACCGGCTGATGGACAGCGTCGGCGAGCTGGTCTTCGACCGCACGCGCATCGAGCGGCGGGTGACCGAGCTGCGCTCCGCCGTCGCCGAGCTGGGCCGGGTCGGCGCTGCCCTGCGCGCCGCCGACGGGGCGCGCGGTCGGCTCGAGGAGGTCGAGCACGACCTGGACGAGCAGCTCGGCCGGCTCGAGCAGCTCGGCCGCGAGCTGCTCGAGGACGCCAGCGCGCTGCGCCGCACCGGCAACGCGCTGCAGGACGGGCTCACCGACATCCGCATGCAGACCAGCCGCACGCTGTTCCAGCGCCTGGCCCCCCAGGTGCGCGCCCTCGCGCGCGCGGCCGGCAAGAGCGTCCGGCTGGTCACGCTGGGCGGCGAGACCGAGTTCGACAAGTCGGTGGCCGATCAGATCGGCGACGCGCTGGTCCATCTCCTGCGCAACGCGGTGGCCCACGGCATCGAGCCGCGCGAGGCCCGGCGCGCGCGCGGCAAGCCCGAGGAGGGGCAGATCACCGTGTCGGCCCGCCACGAGCAGCAGACCGTCGTGATCGAGGTGGCCGACGACGGCGCCGGCATCGATCCGGCGCTCCTGCGCCGACGGCTGGTCGACAGCGGGCGCTGGTCGGCGGCCCAGGCCGGGCTGGCCGACGACGGCGAGGTCCTGCGCGCGCTGCTCGACGCCCGCCTGTCGTCGCGCGACGAGGTCGACGAGCTGGCCGGCCGCGGCATCGGGCTCGACGCCGTGCGGGTGACGGTGGCCCAGCTGGGCGGCGAGCTCGCGGTGTCGTCGTCGCCCGGCGCCGGGACCAGCTTCGCGATGCGCCTGCCGCTCACCACCGCGGTGTCCAACGCGCTCCTGTTCAAGGTGGGCGGCTACGTCTACGCCATCCCGCACGCGCACGTGCTGGAGACCGTCGAGCTCGAGACCGCCGGGCCGGCCGACGACGGCCGCGCCGGCCTGCCCGACCGGGTGCGCGCGCAGGGCGGGACCGTGCCGCTGGTGCTGCTGCACGCCGCGCTCGGCGCCGCGCCGCCCCGGCCCGGCCGGGTGCCGGCGGTGATCATCGACTACGCCAGCCGGCGCCTCGGGCTCACCTGCGACAAGATCGTCGGGCCGCGCGAGATCGTGGTGAAGAGCCTCGGGCCGCTGCTCGGCTCGCTGCCGCTCTACGTCGGCGGCACGATCAGCGGGTCCGGCAAGGTGCAGCTCATCCTCGACCCGGCGGCGCTGGTGCGCCTGGCCTACCCCGACGCGGCCGCGCCGCGCGCCCCTCGCCTGCGCTCGGCCGGGCGCGTGCTGGTGGCCGACGACTCGCGCAGCGTGCGCGAGGCGATCGCCCTCCACCTCGAGCGAGCCGGCTACCAGGTCGACGCCGTGGCCAGCGGCCTGTCGGCCTGGCGCATGCTCGGCCGCGCCCACTACGACGCGCTGGTCACCGACCTCGAGATGCCCGAGATGGGCGGGGTCGAGCTCATCGAGCGCCTGCGCGCCGATCCGGGCCTCGCCCACCTCCCGGTGGTGATCGTGTCCTCGCGCGCCACCGACGCGGCCCGCGCCCGCGCCCGCGCGCTCGGCGTGGTGGACGTGCTCGGCAAGCCGGTCAGCGCGGACTCGCTACTGGCCGCGCTGCGCCCGCCGTAGCCCCGGGGTGCCCGACCCCGTCTACTCCTTGTCGCCGGAGCCGCGCACCAGGCGGAAGTCGACCCGGCGACGCGCCACCGACACGTCGACCAGCTCCACGCGGACCGGATCGCCCAGCCCCAGGCTCATGCCGGAGCGGCGGCCGGCGATGCGCATGTGCTTGTCGTCGAGCTCGAAGGAGTCGGAGCCGAGCGCCTCGAGCTTGATGAGGCCCTCGACGAACGGCTCGTCGAGCTCGACGAACACGCCGAAGCTCTGCACCCCGGACACCCGCCCGGTGAACTCCTCGCCGATGTGGTCGCGCATGAGGTAGGCGCGGTACATGGCCACCGACTCGCGCTCCGCCTCGATGGCGCGGCGCTCGTGCGACGAGGAGTCGCGCGCCAGCGTGTCCAGGTCGTCGCGCGAGAGCGGCTGAAAGGCGCCGCCGCCGCCGGAGGCCTGGCCCTCGCGGTGGAGGTGATACTTGAGCAGCCGGTGCACGAGCAGGTCCGGGTAGCGCCGGATGGGCGAGGTGAAGTGCAGGTACTCCTCCGACGCCAGCCCGAAGTGGCCGATGTTCTCGGTGTCGTAGATGGCCTGCTTGAGCGAGCGCAGGACCAGGAACGAGAGAGCGCGCGCGGCCGGGCGGTCGCCGATCGCCTCCAGCACCTCGCGCATGCCGCGCGGCGTGCGGGCCGCCTCGACGTCGACCTCGACCGCGAAGCTCTCGAGCAGCTCGGCCAGCTCGCGCACCCGGTCCTCCGACGGCGGCGCGTGCACCCGCCACACCGAGTGGAGGCCGCGGCTGGCGAAGAAGCCGCCCACCGCCTCGTTGGCCGCGATCATGTACTCCTCGACCAGCTGGTACGCGCCGCGCACCGCCTCGGAGTCCTTGGCTCGCACCACGTCGCGCACCAGGTGCGGGTCGTCGGCGTCGAGCACCACCTTGGGCTCCGGCAGCTCCAGCTCGAGGGTGCCGCGCGCGCGCCGCCGCTCGCGCAGGCGGACCGCCATCTGGTTCATGCGCTCGAGCGTCTCGGCCCACTTCCTGTACTGCTCGCGCCGGCCGCGGAAGTCGCCCGACAGGCAGGCCGCCACCCCGGGATAGTCGAGCCGCGCGCGCGAGCGGATGACCGCCGCCGAGAAGCCGGTCTCGCGCAGGACGCCGCTCGCGTCGAAGTCGAGCCGCACGACCATGGCGCAGCGGTCGACGTTGGGGTTGAGCGAGCAGATGCCCGACGACAGCTCGAGCGGCAGCATCGGGATCACGCGGTCCGGCAGGTAGACCGACACGCCGCGCATCGCCGCCTCGCGGTCGAGCGGATCGTCGGGGTGGACGTAGTGCGAGACGTCGGCCACCGCGACCCACACGCGCTGTCCGCCGCGCGGGCCGTCCTCGATGCAGATCGCGTCGTCGAAGTCGCGCGCGTTCTCCGGATCGATGGTGAGGAACTCGCGGTCGCGCAGGTCGATGCGGTCGGCCAGGTCGGACGGCACCACCTGCTGCCCGGTGGCGCGCCCCTGCTCGACCGCGTCGTCGGGGAACTCGGCCGGGATGTCGGCGCAGGCGATGATCTTCTCGATCTCGGTGGCCGGGTCGTCCGGCGCGCCCAGCACCTTCACCACCCGCCCCACGATGCGCGGGCGCGCCTGGGTCGGGTACTGCGAGATCTCCACGACCAGGCTGTCGCCGACCCGCGCGCCGCGCGCGCCGTCCTCGAGCGCGATGCGGCCGTAGTCGGTCGCGATGCGCGGGTCGTCGGGCTCCAGGTACACGGCGCGGCCGCTCGACGCCAGCACGCCCGTCAGCTTGGCGCGCCCGCGCGCCAGCACGCGCTCGACCCGGCCCTCGGTGCCCTTGAAGCCCTCCCAGGTGGTGAGCAGCACGCGATCGCCGTCGAGCGCGACGCCCCGGTACTTGGCCGGCACGAACACCGGGCCCATGCCGTCCTCGCGCTCCACGAAGCCGTAGCCGGCCGGGTGCACGCGGATGCGGCCGCTCGCGCGGGGCTCGCCCGCCGGCCGGGCCAGCGCGTAGCCCGACTTGCCCACCTCCTCGATCTGGCCCTCCTCGACCAGATCGGACAGCAGCGCGCGCAGGCGCGACTCGTCTCGCTTCGGCAGCTCCAGCGCCACCGCCAGATCCGAGAATCCGAGGTGACCGGTGTAGGACCTGCCCAGCACCGAGAGCACCTTCTCTCGTTCCACTTTCATCTTCTTCAACCTCTCGAGGCGCCCGTCACTTGTAGGCGCGTAGAAATCCGTCGTCGCCGGCGGCGTACAGGACGCCGCTCTCGCTCAGGACCGGCGCGGCGTCCACATCGTCCTCGAGCTCGAGGAACCACAGCAGCACGCCCGCGGGCGACACCGCGTACAGGTGGTCGTCCTGCGACCCGATCAGCACCACGCCGTTCCTGGCCACGGCCGGCGCGCCGTGGATCTTGTCGGCGGCCGCGAAGCGCCACTTGACCGCCCCGCCGGGCGCGATGGCGTACAGGTTCCGGTCGTAGGACCCGACGTACACCGTGCCGTCGCCCGCGATCGAGGGCGAGGAGCGCACGTCGGCACCGGTCAGCACCTTCCACTTGATGCTGCCCTCGGCCGAGACCGCGTAGAGCGCGCCGTCGTCGCCGCCGAAGTAGATCATCCCGTCGGGCCCGATCGCGGGCGATGACTCGAGGTCCTCCGACGTGCGGATCGACCAGGCCTTGGTGCCGTCGGGCCGGATGGCGTAGAGGACGTCGTCCTGGCACACGGCGTAGACGGTGCCGTCGGCCGCCAGCGCCGGCGCGGCCGACACGTGCTCGGCCGTTGCCAGCTTCCAGCGCAGGCTGCCGTCGGGCCAGACCGCGTACACCCCGTCGCCGCCCAGGTAGATGGTGCCGTCTGGCCCCAGCGTGGGCCCGCCGTCGGCGTCGCAGCGGGTGCCCTCGGGGCCGAAGCCGGTCGGCGCCTTGCAGTCGCCGACGCGGAAGCGCCAGCGCTCGCGCCCCGTGGCCGCGTCGATGGCGTACAGGTTGTCGTCGTCGGAGCCGGTGTAGACCGTGCCGTCCTGGGTCACCGCCGGCGTGCTCCAGATCCGGTCGCCGGTCTTGAAGCTCCACTTGACCGCGCCCTCGGGCGAGACCGCGTAGAGCGAGCCGTCGTGCGAGCCGACGTAGATGGTGCCGTCGGGGCCGATGGTGGGCGAGCCGACGATCGGGCCGCCGGTCTTGACCTGCCACATCTGGCGCGGCGCGCGCTCGGGCGGCCGCCCGGCCAGCTGGCCGGTGTGCTGGGCGTTGCCCTTGTACATGGCGAAGGGCGGCGAAACCGGGTGCGACTCCGCCGGCGCGCCGGTCTGGGCGCGCCCGACCCCCCCGGCCAGTGCCGGCGCCACGCGATCGCGGCACTCGCCCTCCTCGCACACCCGGCTGGCGTGGCAGTCGGTGTCCTTGGTGCAGCCGGGCGGCGCGCTGCGGGTCGCGCGCATGCCGGGACAGGCCGCCATCGACGCGGCAACGAGCCAGCCGATCACGGCGATGGCCGGGACGCCCGCCCGGGAGAAGGTCCTCATGGCGCCCGGCACCTTAGCAGAATGTCCCGAAGAGGAAGGCGCTTACGCCTGCGGCAGCTCCGTGGTGAATCTCTCCGCGAGCTTCTCGAAGTACCGCCGCGTCTCTTCGAGGACCTCGGGGTCCTGATCCGGGTACATGCGGATGCCGTGCTCTCCCATCGCGTCGGTCGTCACCGGCCCCACGGGAAGGCCGCCGACGATTCCAGTCTGCTCGTGATAGAGAAGCGCCAGCACTTCGGCGTGGTTCTCCGGGACCAGGAAAGTTCGCCGGCCGAGCTCTGGCCTCCCATCTTTGAAGCCTTCAACGAGCTTCGCCATGCAAGTTTCATTTTTTCATTCAGCACCGCCAAAGTCAAAGCGGTCGATCACCCGCGCGGATGGGATCGCCTCTGAAACACCATTTGTTCCCAACGATTGTCCAGGAGGATCACAATCCGGAGCAGACCCCTGGACGCGGCGCCTGTTAGGCTAGAGAGCGAGACCAGCGCCGAGACCACCGGGCACAGCTCATGCGACTCGAATACTACTTCGACTTCTCGTGCCCGTTCGCCTACCTCGGGTCCATCGAGGTGGAGGCGGTCGCGCGGCGAACCGGCGCCGAGCTGGTGTGGCGCCCGATGCTGCTCGGCGGAGTCCTTCGCGCGGTCGGCGCCGAGCAGACGCTGGCCGCCGAGCCCGCCGCCCGGCGCAAGGACCACCTGGTCGACATGAGGCGCTGGTCCGAGGTTCGCGACCTGGCGCTCGTGATGCCGCCGGGCCACCCGCAGCGAACCGTGCGCGCGCTGCGCACCATCGTCGCCGTCGAGGAGCGGCGCTGGCCCGCCATCATCCACGATCTCTACGCCGCCTACTGGGAGCGAGGCGAACCGCTCGAGGACACGGCGACGCTGCGGCGCGCGCTGAACGCGGCCGGCGTGACCGCCAGCGCGGCCGAGCAGGCGCTGGCCGCGGCCGACACCCAGCCGTGCAAGGACGAGCTGCGCCGCCGCACCGACGAGGCGGTCGCGCGCGGCGTGTTCGGCGCGCCGACCCTGTTCGTGCACGGCAGCAACGGGGCCGGCGAGCAGATGTTCTGGGGCCAGGACCGCCTCGAGATGGCGGAGGCGGCGCTGCGCGGCTGGCACCCGGGGAAGAACGCGCCGCCGGCGGGCAGCCTGCTGTCGGGGCTGCCGCAGGGGGCCGCGGCGGTCGGCGACGCCTCGCCGGTGATCCAGTTCTGGTACGACTTCTCGAGCCCCTGGTCCTACCTGGCGTCGACGCAGATCGTGGCGCTGGCGGCGCGGACCGGGGCGCGCATCGACTGGCGGCCGATGCTGCTCGGGGCCGTGTTCAAGGACATCGGCTCGCCCAACGTGCCGCTGTTCGCCATGTCCGAGTCGAAGCGCCGCTACATCGGCCGCGACCTGGAGGCCTGGGCGAGCGCCTGGCAGGTGCCGTTCCGCTGGAACCGTCACTTCCCCATGAAGACCGTGACGGCGCTGCGCCTCGCCATCCTGGCCAAAGGCCGCGTGGCCGAGCTCAGCCTGGCCCTGTTCCGCGCGGCGTGGGGCGAGGACCGCAACATCGACGACCCGGCGGAGCTGGCCGACCTGCTCACCGGGCACGGCTTCGACGCCGAGGCCATGCTGGCCGGCACGCGCGAGCCGGAGGCCAAGCAGCGGCTCATCGATGCGACGGCCGAGGCGGTCAAGCGCGGCGTGTTCGGCGCGCCGACCTTCCTGGTGGCGCGCGGCGGCGACGAGCGGCTGTTCTGGGGCCAGGACCGCATGGGCCTGGTGGAGCGGGCGGCGCTCGGGGTGACGCCGCCGAGCACCTAGAGCGTGACGGCGACCGATGTCGTCGAAGGCCGGATGATCGCCATCCTCGCCACCCTGCTCTGCCTGTCATCCACCGCCGCGCTCCTGGTCGCCGAGCGCGCCGCGGCGGCCGGGCGCGACACCCGGCGCGCGCGCCGCAACGCCAAGCTCCTCGCCTCGGCCGGGTTCGTGGTCGCGGCCCTGGCCGGCGCGGGATCGCGCTACGGCCGGTGGATCGCGGGGGCGCTGGCCTTCGGCGCGCTCGGCGACGCGGCGCTGCTCGGCCGCAAGCGGCGCGCCTTCGTGGCCGGCATGGCCCTGTTCGCGCTCGACCACCTCGGCGTGATGCGCGCCGCCGCGCTGGTGGTGGGGCCGGCCGACTGGCCGCTCGCCTGGGGCCTGGTGCCGATCGCGGTAGGCGGCGCGGTGGTCGCCCGCCTGTGGTCTGTCCTCGGCATGCTGCGCATCCCGGTCGCTGCCTACGCCGCGCTGATCGCCGTGACCGTGACGGCGGCGTGCGCCCCGCTGCTCGCCGGCGCGCCGCCCTGGTTCGGCCCGCGCCGCGCCGCCCTGCTCGCCGCCGGCGCGGTCTGCTTCTTCGCGTCCGACCTGGCGGTCGCGCGCCAGCGCTTCGCCCACGAGAGCTTCTGGAACAAGGCGTGGGGCCTGCCGCTCTACTACGCCGGCCAGCTGCTCATCGCGTGGAGCGCCGCCGCCTGAGCCCGATCAGCGCGGCCGCGGCCAGGAGGAGCGCGCCCCCCGCCCCGCCCCCGCGGCTCGCCCCGGCCCGGCAGCCGCAGCCCCCGTCGTCTCCGCCCGGCGCGCCGGTGCCCGCGTCCGGGCCGCCGCCGCTGCCGGCATCGTCGCCGCCGGTGGGCTCGGCGTCCTCGACCCAGACGTGGTTGGTGATCACCACGTCCCCGCCCAGGGTCAGGTGCACCCGGTAGCGGTCCCCCTCGCTGCGCGTGTCGCGCTCGAACGTGTGTGTGAAGTCGCTCCCCTCGACCGGGACCACCTCGTCCATCTCGCCGTTGCGCATCAGCACCAGCTGCATGCCGTCGGCCTCGCCGGCCACGCTGGCGGTCAAGCTCACGTGGTGGCCGGTCACGGTGTCGCCGATCATGCCGCGCTCGCCGCGGTCGGTCTCGGCGGTGAGCTCGAGCATGGGGTCATCGGGGCCGCGCAGCTTGACCACCACCCGTCCTGCCCGCACACCCTCCATGACTCCGGCCTCGCTCAGCTCCTCGGCCCACACCATCGAGGTCGGCGTGCCGAGCTGGCTCTCGTCGTCCGCCGGCGCGGTCGGCGCCTGATGGTCGTCGCTGCCGCTCACCCCGGTGATGCGGTAACCGCTGTCGAGCAGGTCGTCCCACATGGTCAGGACCAGCGGCGTGAACACGCCCGAGAACAGGTACGGCCCGGTCTGGAGCTCGATGCCGGTCACCTCGTCCCACGGCGTGTCGTCGTAGTTCCAGCCGCAGCCGATGCACGCGTCGCCGATGTTCAGGGCCGGGTGGTTGACGATGAACAGCGCGCCGTCCGCCACCACATCGTCGATCAGGTCCACGATGGTGCGGCCGTCCTGGCCGATGTGATGGTCGATGTAGCTGGCGTTGCCGACCGCGTTGCCGTGCCCGGCGTAGGTGGTCACCTCGCTGCCGCGCAGGAACAGGACGTCGTCGACCCCGGCCTGGTAGGCGGCGATGAGCGCGTGCTGGGTGATGACGTTGTGGTCGCTCAGGTTCACGAAGTCGACCCCGCGCGCGCGCGCCAGGTCGCGGATCTGATCGAACGTGGAGGTGGCGTCGCCCGACTCGTTCGAGTGGACGTGGAAGTCGCCCGCGTACCAGCGCGCCCCGCTCTCCAGGACGACCGGCTGGAACTCGGCGCGCGGCCGCGGCGTGAGCGTGGCCGCGTCGCGGAACTCGAGCTCAACGCTGTAATGGACCGAGTCGCTGACCAGCTGGGCCTTGCCGATCTCCACGTACCAGGTGCTGCCCCCCTCGATCGGCCCGGGCATGTAGCAGCGCGACGACTCCTCGACCCCGATCACGTCGTCGTCGGTCAGGCCGCCGCACCATCCGCGCTGCCCGCTCGGGTCGCGCATCCCGAAGTCGAGGATGTCGGCCTCCGAGTTGTCGTCGTGGTGGTAGCGGATCTCGACGGTCCCGTCCGGCACGTCGAACGGGATGCGCGCAAAGTCGCCGCCGTCCGCGGTGACGTCCCCCTCGAGCGGCAAGGTGGAGATGACGTCGAGCGGCAGGATCGCGGTGAGGGCGGTCAGGACCAGGGCGTGCACGCCCGCAGCCTACCCCGCCACCCACCTCCTCGAACCATCCGTCACCTTGTGTGACGCGGCGCAACCTGACCCCGGAGCTCACTTCGGTTGAGCCTCAGTGAGCTCCTGTGTCAGGGCTTCGCGCTTTCGCGCGCAGCCGGTCGATTTCGACGGGGGCACCTAAGGTGGCCCCGCAGGCAGAGTGGTCGCTCGACCACTTGGGGGATTGAGCGGGGAACCCCGCCGACACCGTCGGTACCGCTTCTGACCCACAGTTCGCCTGGTCGGTTCGACACAGGCGAACCGTGGGTCCAGGTGGACCGGCACAGGGCCGCGACCGTCAGCGCGAGGTCTTGAGCTTGCCGCGCCGCTTGCGCGCCTCCTTGGCCTTGTTGACGCTGCGCTTCTGCGCGGCCGCCTGGCGCGCCTTCTTCTTGCGGTTCTTGAGCGCGCGCTCTTGCCGGTGCTTGGGCCGGTCCTTCACACTTCGCTTGCTGCGTCGGGCTTGCACGGCCCTAAGACATCACGGTCCGGCGCTCGGGCGCAAGCTCGTGTGGTCGGCGATCGGCGCCCGGTCGCCCCGCGACCGCCACAGCGCCAGCATCTCGTCCAGCCGCTCCAGGAGCTCGTCGGGCTCCTCGACGAAGTACTCCGCCGACGTGTTCACCCCGCCGACGTAGATCGCCACCGACGGCACCCGCGACGCCGCCACCGCCTGGAACATGTCCTCATCGGTGCGGTCGTTGCCGGCGCACACGATGAGATCGCAGTCGCTGCTGGCGGCCAGGATCGCGTTCACGGCCGCCGCCTTGGTCATGTTGACGTGGCGGACCTCGACCACGCGCGAGCCCATCAGCACGCTGTAGGGCTGGGCCGACAGCCGGCCCTCGAGGTGGTTGACCAGCTCGTTGGCGCGCCAGGTGCCGAGCTTGGGGTCGCTGCCGCGGTGGTGCCAGGCCAGGGACGCCGCCTTCTTCTCGATCCGGCTGCCCGGCGTGCGCTCGCAGAAGTCGCGCATGAGCGGCTGCACGATCTCCTCGAGCGCGCGCGTGTCGACCTCGGGCGGGGCCGGCCACGCCTGGCCCGGGTGGCGCACGGCCAGCCCGTGCTCGCACACCAGCCCGATGCCCAGGTCGCCCATCCACTGATCGAGCGCCGGCGCGGGCCGGCCGCTCACCACGTAGGTGCGCGCCACCCGCTGCGCGTCGGCCAGGAGCGCGCGCACCCGCGCGGTCGGCGCCGCCTGCGACGGCACTCGCACGTGGCCCTGCAGGGTCCCGTCGTAGTCGAGCAGCAGGAGCGGGCGCTGGGCCCGCCGCAGCCGCTCGGCCAGCTGCGGATCGCGCGCGCGCAGCCGCCTGACCCGGCCGCCGAACTCGCGCCAGGTCTGCTCCAGCCGGTAGAGGAAGCGCCCGGCCCACACCGTCGACGTGTTGCCGAACACGAACTCGCGCATGTGGGCGAACGCCTCGGCGCTGGGCCCCTCCCCGACCATCGCCTCGTCGAGCGCCTCGGACAGCGCGCCGGCGATGCGGCCGGTGTGGTACGGGTTGACCAGCACCGCGCCGGACAGGCACTGCGCCGCGCCGGCGAACTCGCTCAGGATGAGGGTGCCGGGCCGCTCGCCGCGCGCGGCGATGTACTCGAGGCAGACCAGGTTCATGCCGTCGCGCACCGGCGTGACCAGGGCGATGTCGGCCAGCTGGTAGAGCGGCACCAGCTTCTCGCGCGGCACGTGCTGGTGCACGTAGCAGAGCGGGCTGCCCGAGACGCCGCCGAAGCGGCCGCTGATGCGGCCGACCAGCTCGTCGACCTCGCGCTTGAGCTTCTGGTACTCGGCCACGTTCATGCGCGAGGGCGAGGCGATCTGGATGAACACGACCCGATCGGCCAGCTCCGGCTGCTTCTCGAGCAGCTCCTCGAACGCGACCAGCTTCTGGGGCAGGCCCTTGGTGTAGTCGAGGCGGTCGACCCCGAGGATGACGGTGCGGCCGCGGTACCGCTCGCTGAGCTCGGCGAACTCGGCGGCGCTCTCGGGCCGGCGCGCGATCTCCTCGATCTCCTCCGGCTCGATCCCGATGGGCAGCGCGCCCATGCGCGCGTGGTGGGTCGGCAGCACCACGTGCTCCGGCTCCGACTCGACCCCGAGGATGCGCAGGAGCGAGCTGCGGAAGTGGTTGACGTACTCGTAGGAGTGGAAGCCGATGAAGTTGGCGCCCAGGATGCCGCGCAGGATCTCCTCGCGCACCGGCAGGGTGCGGAAGGTCTCCGACGCGGGGAACGGGATGTGGAGGAAGAAGCCGATCGCGCAGTCGAGCTCGCGGCGGCGCAGCATCTGCGGCACCAGCGCGAGCTGATAGTCGTGCACCCAGATGGTGTCACCCGGGCGGGCCTGTCCCGCGATGACGTCGGCGAAGCGCTGGTTGACGTCGACGTAGCGCTGCCAGGCGCCGGGCGCGACCCGGATGGCGGCCGGCATGGCGTGCAGCAGCGGCCACAGCACCCGGTTGGACAGCTCCTCGTACCAGCCGAGCACCTCCCTGCGCTCGAGGAAGACCGGCACGCCGGCGTCGCTCTCGGCCAGGCGCCCCGCCACCTGGGCCCGATCCTCCTCCGGCACCGCGGCGCCCGGCCAGCCGACCCACACGAACGGGCGCGTGCCGGCGACGGCGCGCAGGGCCGTGGCCAGACCGCCGGGGCTCGGGCTCACCGTCCACTCGTGCCGCCCGCTGCCCTCGCCGGCGCGGCTCAGCGCGACCGGCAGGCGCGCGGATGCGACCACCAGCCTCGGCCCCGTTCGATCTCCTTCGCTCATCTCCAGCCAGCCCGTCCCGTCATCGATCCCGCACTATAGTCCGCGATGACGCCCCCCGCCGTAACCGCGCGGGGCAATCGGCGTATACCATCGGCCGTACCGGCATGTCGGGCGACGCCGAGCTGATGACTCGATACTGCGATGGTGATGCCGGAGCCTTCCGCGAGCTCTATTCGCGGATCGCTCCGCGTCTGCTCGCGTATCTCCAGCGCATGAGCGGCGATCGCAGCGTGGCCGAGGATCTGGTTCAGCAAACCTTCCTCAAGGTGCATCGCGCGCGGTCGGCCTACGTGCGCGGCGCCGATCCGGTGCCTTGGATGTTCGCCATCGCGCGCCGCACGTTTCTCGACGAGGCGCGACGGCGCCGGCGCGCCCGCGTCCAGGTCGCCGGCGGCGAGGGCCATGTTCCGGAGGTGCCGGCCGCCATGGACGGCAAGCCGCTCGGCGACGAGCCGTCCGCGCCCGATCCCGAGCTGGTCACGGCCGCGCTCGACGCGCTGTCGCGCCTGCCGCCGGCCCAGCGCGAGGCGCTCATCCTCACCAAGATGAGCGGCAAGAGCATCGCCGAGGCGGCGGCGATCACCGGAGCCACGCCGGGGGCGATGAAGCTGCGCGCGCACCGCGCCTACACCGCGCTGCGCCGGGCGCTGGCCGCGGTGGGAGGG
>Ga0126377_10000922_pt1 | contig 18791 bp, 12 predicted proteins | sample PanSoiMetPlot_22_FD_92647 | JGI IMG/M metagenome (GOLD analysis project Ga0126377, IMG submission 92647) | Tropical forest soil microbial communities from Panama - MetaG Plot_22 | ecosystem: Environmental > Terrestrial > Soil > Tropical forest > Bulk soil | place: Panama | collected 2016-02-17 | reverse complement strand
TCTCCGCCCAGCAGGCTCCAGAGCATCACGACGCGCGTCGGTTCGCCAATCAAAGCGGCGATTTCAACCAGGTCTTGTTTTACATCCATAGTTAAATGATAAATGAAACATTTCCGCCTGGCCAGGGCTATGATGCGGGCTCGGAGTGGGGAATGGGGAGTGAGGATTTTTTACCTCTTCATCCATCAATCCAATTCCACATTCCCCGCTCCCCACTTCTTAAGGAGGAAATTGAATGGTATTCCCACAAGATCCAATTACCGCTGTAACCCATCCTGATCCCTATGCCTATTATGCGGATCTGGTGGCGCGCAAGCCGCTCTATTACGACGACAGTCTCAGGATCTGGGTGGCGTCGAGCGCGAGCGTCGTCACAGCCGCGTTGACAAACGGCCTTTGCAGAGTCCGCCCGGCGACCGAACCGGTTCCCAAATCGCTGCTCGGATCGCCCGCCGCTGAAATCTTTCGACATCTCGTTCGCATGAATGACGGCGAGAGGCATTGTCCTTTTAAGCAGGCCGTGTCGGGTGCGCTGGCGTCAATTGACGCGGCTCAAACGACTCTGCAGAGCGTCAAGTGGGCGCGATTTCTGCTGAATGAGGGCGGGTCGGAGCGTCTTGCGAGCTTTGCCTTTCACTTACCGGTCTATGTTGTGGGCAGTCTGCTCGGCGTTCCCGAAGACATGTTGCATCAGACCGCTTTGTGGATGAGCGACTTCGCGCGCTGCCTCGCGCCGGCGAGCAGTCCCGATCAGATCGAGCGCGGCAAAAAGGCGGCGGGATATTTGCTCCAGACGTTTCGCGATATCCTATGCGATATCTGGCGCGATATTCGGGGCAGTGAAGACGGCTTGCTGAGCGCCCTTGCGCGAGAGGCGAAACGCGTCGGACGCGAAGAGACAGACGTCATTGTCGCGAATGGCATAGGTTTCCTCTCGCAATCTTACGAAGCGACGGCGGGCCTGATCGGCAATACGCTCCTCGCTTTGGCTTCTCGTCCCGACGCGCGCGACCAGGTCGCCGCCGATCCCGACCTTCTTCGTTCCGTGGTTCATGAGGTTTTGCGACACGACTCTCCCGTTCAGAACACGCGACGCTTCCTCGCGGAGGATGGATTCGTCGCGGGCGAAAAGATGAAGGCAGGCGACGCGATTCTCGTCATATTGGCCGCCGCCAACCGCGATCCGTCGGCCAATCCGGACCCTGAGAGATTCGATGTTTTCAGAAAAGAGCGACGGATCTTCACCTTCGGCGTCGGAGCGCACGCCTGCCCAGGCGAAACGCTGGCCACGACGATCGCAAAGGCCGGCGTTGAGCGATTGATCGCATCCGGCGTCGCCCTTGGGCGATTGGCCGAAACGATGAAGTATCGCGCTTCCGCCAACGTCCGTATTCCCATTTTCGAAGAGCGGTGGATATGATTGCTGCGATTTTTGAATCCTGGCCGGTGAACAGATACGTGAATGAATACCTCGACGTCGCCGCCAGCCTGCGTCCTATGCGCTGATTGTCCGAATTTAGGAACCGCGATTCTCAACAACGAACTCCTCAGACCACGCGTTCCTTAACTCGATCGATACCAGCGCGACATCTTTCCGACAATCTTGTCGCGCATTCTCTCCCATACGACATTTTTGAAGGCCCCGCTCGAAGAGATTCGAATGGCGCAAAATTCATCGTCAGATCGAACTCGATGTCATACAAGCTTTTCTCCGCGCCGTGGCCTTATTGCTCGAGACTTCGGCGCCGAAGTTGCGGTTTTGCGCGGCTTGATTAGATTGATTATTGGTTTTATTGAAAGCGGATTTAAGTTCACTGCGCTATCATCAAAGCGACCCGGTTTTTACCGGCGGCGCTTTTTACCCCCGGCGAAGCCAATAAATTCAATGGAGAAGGAGAAGAATGAAGCATTATCTGTTTGCAAGCGATTTCGATCAGACACTAAGTTTCAACGATTCCGGTCTCATTTTAAGCGAGATACTTGGCGTATCGGGTTTTGAAGAGCGGGTGGCGGGAATGGCGAGGATCAACCTTGCGCAACAAGGAGGCGAGCTTGCCTATTTGCTGCTGCACGACCCCGAATTCCGTCGCGTCCGCAAAGAGCATTTGATTGAAGCCGGAAAGCGAATCCGGCTCAAACAGAACATACGTTTGCTGCCCAAATTACTGAGCGACGGAATCGAAGATCATCAATTTTCTTTTTACGTCATCTCTGCGGCGCCTGAAGAGGTGATCCAATCGGCGCTCGAAGACATCGTGCCGCCGGATCACATCTTCGGTTCACGCTTCAACTATCATGCGCAGACCGGCGAGATCGAATCCGTCGTCCGCGTTCCGGCGGGCTACGGCAAGGTCGCGACGCTCGACGAATTGCAGGAGCGACTTCAAATCAGTTCCGACCGCATCATTTACGTGGGCGACGGCGGTTCCGACATTCACGTTATGCTGCACGTCAACCGCCGCGACGGATTCACCGTGGCCGTGTCAGAAAACAAGTACATCGCGCCTATCGCCAAACGCTCGATTCTCAGCGAAGACGCATTGAGCCCCTTGATTCCCGTGCTCGAAGAGATCGTCGGCCTGACCGATCCGGCGAGCATCCGCTCGCTGTTCGAATCGCACGGCCTGCAGATTCAGGAGTGGGACAAGGTCAAGACCGACTGGCTGAAGATCGGCGAGATCGTTCCAAAATCATTTGCCTATTCGGCGAACAATCAGGGGGCGGGCAATGATTGAGTGGGTTGGATGGATAGCCACTGCCGTCTTCGCCGTTTCATATTTCTGCCGCCGGCCTGCCGCGATGCGTCGCGTTCAGGCTCTGGCGGCGACGCTCTGGATCGTTTATGGAATCACCATCAGCGCTCCTCCCGTCATCATCGCCAATCTGGTGGTCGCGGCGGTGGCGATTATTTCTTCGTTTCAACGACGCGATCAAAGCAACAGCTTGAAAGCGCAGGCCGAGTCTATCCGGTAACTTGGCCGGTAACTTGATTGCCCGAATTTGGGAACCGCGATTCTCAATAGCGAACACCTCAAACCACGCGTTCCCGAACCCGACTGAGCTTTATCAATAATTTAGCTCAGCCCCACCTTGGGCACGCTACTTGGAACAAACCATTCAATTAACTGCAGGGCAAACTGGAAAGTTTGCCCTGCTTTCTTTAAAACGCATTTCTCAATAGGTGTCAGGTTCCAGGTTCCAGGTGTCAGAAAAAGAATGACGCCTCAGATTCCAACCTGACACCTTCTTCGGGAGAGAGCCATGCGAACACTTTGGCAAGATCTGCGCTTCGGCGCGCGAATGTTGTTGAAGAAGCCCGGCTTCACAATTGTAGCCGTCATCACATTGGCGTTGGGCATCGGCGCGAATACGGCCATATTCAGTTTGATCGACGCCGTGTTGCTCAATCCGCTGCCGTTTTACGAGCCGGAGCGGTTGGTGATGGTGTGGGAAGAGGCGTCGTTCGCCGGCTTCCCGCAACATGAACCGGCCCCGGCGAACTACATTGATTGGAAGGCGCAGCAGTCAGTCTTCGAGGATATGGCGGCGATGGCTTTCTCGAATTTCAGACTGACGGGCGACGGCGAGCCGCAGCAGATCTTCGCCAATTCGGTCACCGCAAACTTCTTTCCTCTGCTCGGAATTTCGCCCGCGCTCGGCAGGACGTTTTCGCCGGAAGAAGAGAAACCGGGGGCGAATAAAGTTGTCGTGCTGAGCTACAAACTCTGGCAGACGCGTTACGGCGGCGTAAGTGACATCATCGGCCGGGAGATTCTCCTTAACGACGAGAAGTATTCTGTCATTGGCGTCATGCACGCCGAATTCCAGTTTATGAACAGTTACATCGCTTTGTACGTTCCGATGGCGTACGCCGAAGAGATGTGGGCTGATCGCAAGAGCCATCATCTGAATGTAGTGGCGCGAATGAAACGAGGCGTTAGTCTGCAACAAGCTCAAGCTGATATTCAGACGATCACGCAGAGCATCGCCAGGCAATATCCGCGCGAGTCGTTCGATGGAAAGATGGGATCAGTAACGCTTTCGCTGCATGAGCAACTAGCCGGGGAGAGCGGCCGCCAGTTGATCGTCCTGCTCGCGGCAGTCGGATTCGTCTTACTGATCGCTTGCGCCAACATCGCCGGCTTGCTGCTCGCGCGCGGCGCCGGTCGCCGAAGGGAGATCGCTGTTCGCGCTGCGCTGGGCGCCGGCCGTGGCCGGATCGTTCGGCAGTTGCTGACCGAGAGCCTGCTGCTCGCCTTCGCCGGCGGACTGGCCGGGTTATTACTGGCTTCGTGGAGTTTCGCCTTCCTGGAAAAACTGATCCCGGTCGGAATGGCGCTTTCGACCAGTTTGACGATTGATCAGCGAGTATTGGGCTACACGCTACTGGTCGCGCTTCTGACCGGCGTGATATTCGGCCTGGCGCCGGCGATTCAGGCGTCGAAGGTCGATTTGAACGAAGTGTTGAAAGAGGGCGGCCAGACAAGCTCCGTCGCAGGCGGCGGCAGGTTCCGCGGCGCGATGGTGGTGTTTCAAATCACGATGGCGGTGGCGCTGCTCGTGGGCGCAGGCTTGCTGATTCGGACCATTCACAACTTGCTGGGCCAGTATTCATTACTTCAGCCGGAAAAAATCCTGACGATGCGGACTACGTTGCCGCACAGCAAGTACAAAGAGATGTGGCAGCGAAAAAACTTCTACGACCAAACGCTGGCGCGGGTGAAAACGCTACCTGGAGTCATTTCGGCGGGATACACGACAATGGTTCCACTGCAGTGGAAAGGCGGCTCGGAACCCTTCCGGCCTGAAGGCGGGCGCCTCATACCCGGATCGTCTTACGACGCCCTTCAGCGGCAGGTGACGGCCGATTATTTGCAGACAATGAGCGTTCCGCTGCGACAGGGGCGGTATTTCGACGAAACCGATAATGAGCGATCAATGCCGGTGGCGATCATTAACGAAACGATGGCGCGGCAATACTGGCCCGATCAGAATGCGCTGGGCAAGAGATTTAGACTCGGCGATTCCGATTCGGATGCGAAACAATGGCGCCAATGGATAACGGTGGTCGGCGTTGTCGCCGACATCAGACAGATGGGAGTCGACGCGCCGGTCAAGGCCGAGATGTATCTGCCCTATCAGCAGCATGGATTTAATTGGTGGATGGCTCCGTACAACCTGGCGATTCGGGTGAGCGGCGATCCGATGAGTCAGGTCGCCGCCGTGAGCCGCGAGATTCACGCGGTTGATCCCAATCAGCCGATCTCCGTGATTGCGACGATGGCTAAACTGCTGGGCGAAGAGACTGAGCAGCGGCAAGTGGCGATGATCCTGCTGGCGTCCTTCGCCGGAATAGCGTTGCTGCTCGCCGCGTTGGGAATTTATGGCGTGCTGGTATACTTCGTCGCGCAGCGTACCCGCGAGATCGGCGTTCGAGTGGCGCTGGGCGCCCGAACACGTGATGTTATGAAGATGGTGATGAAGCAGGGGATGACGTTGGCGTTTTTCGGAACAGGGCTTGGTCTGATCAGCGGATTGGCCTTGGCGCGATTGATGAAGAGCCTGCTGTTCGGAGTGAGCGCGGCTGACCCATTGACGTTCGCGGCGGTTGCATTGCTGCTTACTGGAGTGGCGCTGCTGGCCTGCTACGTTCCGGCGCGGCGGGCGACGAAAGTTGACCCGGTGGTCGCGCTTCGATGCGAGTGAGCGCGACCCGATCCCCCGATCAGAAAGGGCGCGCGAAGATGATCAAAAAATTACCCCATAGCATTTGGACGTTTCTGTTGCTGTTCACGCCGACGGCGCTGACGGCGGTGATGATTCAGGTCTTCGCCTGGCAGAGGCCGGCGCAATCCCAAATGAAATTTGAACTGTGCGAGACCACCATCGCCGAAATCCATCAGGCGATTCGTTCCGGCAGAATCACCTGCCACCAGTTGGTCGAAGGCTATCTCAAACGCATCGAAGCCTACGATCAATCGACCAAGCTCAATTCCATCGTGATCGTAAATCCGCAGGCGATCGCCGAAGCCGATCGCCTCGACGAAGAGTTCAGGCGAACCAAAAAGCTGCGCCCGCTGCATGGGATTCCAGTGATCGTCAAAGACAACTTCGACACCAAAGACCTGCAGACGACCGGCGGCTCGTTGGCGCTCAAGGGCTCGATTCCGCCGGACGACGCCTTTCAGGTTCGCAAGATTCGCGAAGCTGGCGCCATCGTGCTGGCGAAATCGAACATGGCCGAATGGGCTTTCAGTCCTATGCTCACCGAAAGCTCGATCGCCGGCGTGACGCGCAACCCTTACGACCTTGAGCGCGTCCCGGCGGGGTCGAGCGGCGGCACGGCGGCCGCAGTCGCGGCCAATCTGGGAGCGGTCGGATTGGGCACTGACACCGGCAACTCGATCAGAGGCCCGTCTTCGCACAACGCGCTGGTCGGCATTCGCTCGACGATGGGTTTGACGAGCCGCGACGGGATCATCCCTCTTTATTTGCGCAACGACATAGGCGGTCCGATAGCGCGAACGGTTGAAGACGCGGCGCGAGTGCTCGAAGTGATCGCGGGGTATGACCCGGCAGACCCTATCACCAAGGCTTCCGAGGGCAAGATTCCGAAGAACTATACGCAGTTCCTGAAGAAGAACGGCCTGAAGGGCGCGCGGCTGGGAGTGTTCAGAAGATACATTGACGCTCCGACCACCGACCCGCAAATCAAGGCGCTGGTAGCCAAAGCCATTGAAGATTTGAAAGCGCAGGGAGCGATCGTCGTGGACCCGTTCGATCTCCCGAATTACGACGAGCTGACGAAGGACATCTGGTGCAACTCCTTTCACTATGATGTGAACAACTACCTGGCTTCGCTCGGCGAGAAGGGCAAGTACAAGAACCTGACAGCAATCGTCGAATCGGGGCTATATTCACCTTATATCGAGAGGCGATTGAAGGACGCTGTTAAGACCACGCCGCAGTCGGCGCCCTGCAAGGATTTGTATAACGACCCTCGCAGCGTCGCTTTCCGCGAGGCTCTGCTGAAGGCGATGGAGAAAGATCGCCTCGACGCGGTCATCTATCCGACCTGGAGCAATCCGCCCCGGAAGATCGGCGATCTGCAAAGCCCGGCAGGCGACAACAGCCAGATGCTCTCGCCGCAAACCGGATTCCCCGCGATCACCGCGCCGATGGGATATACGAATGGTTCGCTCCCAGCGGGACTGACGTTTCTTGGGCGGCTGTTCAGCGAGCCGGATTTGATCAGATTCGTTTACGCCTATGAGCAGGCGACCAAGCATCGCAGGCCGCCAGAAAAATTTCCCCCGCTGCCTCCGCTCCCTGCTAGAGGATCGATAAACGATTGATCGAAGGAGTGTGAAAATGAGTAACTACATCGTTACTAGCACGTTTTGTTTATGGGCTACAATGTTGGCGTCAGGCTTTCTCTATCAAGGCCAGAGCGGTTCTCAACCACAGTCAAACGCGCCTGAATTAAGTTTGTCCCGACAGGCGACTGTTACGACCGAGCCGATCGTTCTCGAAACGCCTGGTGGGAAGCTGTTCGGTTCGTTAGAGGCGCCGAAATCCTCAGCGCCTTTGCCAGTCGCCTTGATCATCGCCGGCTCGGGCCCGACTGATCGCAACGGCAACACTCGTGGGATCCCAGGCGCGGTTAATAATCTGAAGTATCTGGCGGAAGGATTGGCCGCGCAGGGCATCGCCTCGGTTCGATACGATAAGCGTGGCGTGGCGGAGAGTATTAAAGCCGCCACTAGCGAATCGGAGCTGCGATTTGAGACTTATATTGATGACGCCGTTTTGTGGGGCAAGCAGCTTCGCGCTGACAAGCGATTTTCGTCAGTAATCATCATCGGGCACAGCGAAGGTTCTTTGATCGGCATGGTAGCCGCGCAAAAGATGAATGCAGATGCTTTTATTTCGATCTCCGGCGCCGGACGTCCTGCGCCGCAAGCGCTACTCGACCAACTGAAGGGCAAGCTGCCAGCTGATTTGCAGACCAAGGTTGAGATGATCACCAAGAGTCTGTCAGAGGGCAAGATCGTGGAGGATACCCCGCCAGCGTTAGACGCGCTATTCCGCCGTAGCGTTCAACCCTACTTGATCTCATATTTCAAATATGACCCGGCGAAGGAGATTGCGAAGCTGTCAATCCCTGTTCTGATCGCGCAAGGAACGACCGATATTCAGGTCCCCGCGCAAGACGCGAATCTGCTCGCCCAGGCGAAACCATCCGCTAAACTGCTAATGATTGAAGGAATGAACCACGTGCTCAAAGAAGCTCCCGCTGAACAGGAAAAGCAGATGAAGTCTTATACCGATCCATCGCTTCCAGTCGCTCCAAAGCTCATCGATGGGATCAGCAGCTTTATCAAAACTGTTAAGAAGTAAGTCAAACAATATACAACTAACAACTGGAGGACGAGATGCTTCAAGATTTGCGTTTTTGTAAGCGTATGCGACTCATGACGCTCACCGTTATGGCAGCGATATTGTCGGCGCTTGCGCCGGCCATCGGCGCAGACGGCGTTTCCGTATCGCAAAAGACTTCGGGCGCCACGCTCAACACCCTCTCAGACGCCGAAAAGAAAGAGGGGTGGAGACTTCTCTTCGACGGCAAGACATTCAACGGATGGCGCAGTTACTTTGAAACAATGGAGCCGTCCAAAGGCTGGAGCATTGAGGCAGGCTGTTTCAAGAACTCCAAAGGCAACGGGCGTCCACGCAGCGGCGGCGGCGACATAATGACTGTTGAGCAGTTCACGGATTTCGATTTTCGCCTCGAGTGGAGCATGCCGCCGGTCGGCAATAGCGGCATCTATTATCTCTTTCAGGAGCGCCAGGATAAACCGGGCGTCGGCATGTATATGGGCGATGACGGCAAAAGCCCCGTCGGTTTTGAGTATCAGTTGCTTGACGACGAACGACACCCGGACGCTCTCAATAACGGCCCGATCCGTTCGACAGGCTCGCTCTATTCACTGATTCCCCCCAACGATTCCAAGCGACTGAAACCGACGGGCGAGTTCAATGAGTCACGAATCGTTGTTCGAGGCAAACACGTCGAACATTGGCTTAACGGAGCCAAAATTGTCGAATACGACCTGGGGAGCCAGGCATTGATCGATGCCATCGCCAAGAGCAAGTACAAAGATGTTCCGGGTTTCGGCGCCAAGACCAAGACGCGCATCCTCCTGCAGGATCACGGCGACGAAGTTCGGTTCCGCAACCTGAAAATTCGCGCTCTATCGGGCAAGGAATTAAACTAAAACAGAACGCCTGAGGCTGATATAGTCCCGCGCGCGTAAGCAATCGGCTGACCGAGCGGCCGCTTGCTTATGCGCGGGATTGTCAGCGCCTACGAAACGCCACCGCGCCTGATTCGACCCGCTGAAGACTGCCTTAATCCATGAATGCAATTGCGATTGTGGGAAAAGCCGATCCCAAAATCGGACGCCGCTTTGCGCACATTCTACTTGGCCACCGCCACAACACGAATGATTTGAGCGTTTATCTTGCCCCCACAGATGGCACGAAATTTGGTTAGCAAGAAGATAAGGAAAGAAGTATTTCGAGGAGGAAGTCATGCAAACACTCTGGCAAGACCTTCGCCAAGGCGCGCGAGTGTTGGTGAAAAATCCTGGTTTCACGATGATCGCAGTCCTCACGCTGGCGCTTGGGATAGGGGCGAACACGGCGATCTTCACGGTCATCAATGCGGCGCTGCTACGCGAACTTCCGGTAAAGGATCCTCAACGACTTGTCTTTCTCTCGAATCCAAATCGGCGCGGAATAAACTCGGAGGAAACGGGAGACAGGAGGCTGTTCGCCTATCACGAGTTCGAATGGCTGCGCGATCACAACCCGGTTTTCTCCGGCGTCTTTGCGGCCCATAGCGAGTTATCACTTCTCCCGGTGAGAGTGGAGGGCGCCGCCCAGAGCGGCGAGAGCGAACGCGCGAGCGTCAGTTTGGTCAGCGGCGCTTATTTCTCGGTCCTTGGAGTGAACGCTGTCCTCGGCCGGACGTTCGCCACGGAGGCTGATAAACTCAGCGACGCCGATCCTGTGGCGGTGATCAGCTACGGCTATTGGAAGAACCGATTCGCGCTCAACCCGGCCGTCGTTGGCCGCGAGCTTCGCATTAATCAAACCACTTTTGACATCATCGGCGTCGCGCCGCCCGAATTCTCCGGCGAGACCGTTGGTCGCTCGCCCGACATGTGGGTTCCACTGACGATGCGGACTGTGGAACTTTATGCGGGGAAGGGCGCGCTCGCGCCGCCGCGTGACGTAAAGAACAAATTCATGTCGCTGCAGGTCATGGCCCGCCTGCGCGACGGCGTGACGCCCGAGCAGGCGCAGGCCGCCATCAACGTGACACTGCGACAACTGCTTCAATCTGAAGCCGGCCGACTCGCGGCGGACGAGCGGCCAGGATATTTGAACCAGCGGATCGCGCTCGTGAGCGGGCGCCGAGGCGCATCCACCTTGCGCACGCGTTTTGGCGAACCGCTGCTGATCCTGATGGGGTTGGTAGGGCTGGTGTTATTGATCGCTTGCGCCAATGTCGCCAATCTGCTTCTGGCGCGCGCCGCGACGCGGGGCCCGGAGATGGCCGTGCGCGTCGCGCTGGGCGCCGGGCGCGGAAGGTTGATGCGACAACTCCTGACCGAAAGCGCGCTCATGGCGCTGCTTGGCGGCGCTTTTGGAATACTGCTGGCGCAGTGGGCTGATGCGCTGCTCCTGCGACTCGTTTCTGCAGGTGCGGCGCCGATACCGCTCGATCTTCATCTCGACACTCACGCGCTCGGCTTCACGCTCGGGGTTTCAATGTTCACTGGAATTTTATTCGGCCTCGCGCCGGCGTTTCTCGCGACGCGCGTTGATGTTCATGCGGCGTTGAAAGGCGGCGCGCGGGGCGCTGCCGGAGGCGGGACCAACAGGAGGCGAACGGCCGCAGGCAAAATTTTGGTGGTCGGACAAGTCTCATTGTCGCTCGTCTCGTTGATCGTCGCGGGGTTGTTCACGCGCAGCTTTCAGAAACTGACGCGGATTGAGCTGGGGTATGACGGCGCGCAGCTTCTTCAATTCAATATCTCTCCGAATCCGGCTGCTGCGAACCTGCTCCACAAAGAGTTGCTCGATCGCCTCCGCGCCATCCCCGGCGTGCGCGGCGCGAGTTTATCATTGAGCGGTATCTTCAACGGTGTAAGCCTGGATGCCGACATTTCGGTCGAGGGCCAATCTGGAGCGCCCGGGCAGCGGATGAGCGCGATCTGCAATTATGTCGGGCCGGGCTATTTCTCGACGGTGGGCATTCCAATCCTTGCGGGCCGCGAGATCGGCCCACAAGACGAAGGCGATGCGCCGCTCGCAGGCGTGATCAATCGGACGATGGCCGGCGCTTATTTTGGAGGAACGAATCCTATCGGCCGCCGGATCAGGGCTAGCGCGGCGTACGGGACATTGGATTTTGTGGTTGTAGGCGTCGTGGCCGATTCGAAGCGTGACGACCTGCGCGAAGCGGCCGAGAGTTGTTTCTACGTCCCATATTTTCACACAGCGCGACATCCGAACTTCGCGTGGGCCGTCAATGAAGCGCGCATCGCCGGAAACGCCGCCGCAGTGGCCACGGCGATTCGCGCCGCCATCAAAGAGGCCGCTCCCTCGATGGATATGCCCGAAATCCGCTTCGTCAACGATCTCGTCGGCCAATCCATCACGACCGAGCGAGTCATAGCTCAGCTTTCAGGTTTCTTCGGATTGCTGGCGCTGTTGCTCGCCTGCGTCGGGCTGTACGGCGTTGTGTCCTACAACGTCGCAAGCCGGACGAATGAGATCGGCGTCCGGCTCGCGCTCGGCGCCAGCCCGCGGGACATCTTCAAGCTGATCGCTGGACACGGTATGACGTTGGTCTTAATCGGCCTGGTGGTTGGCCTGTCTGCGGCCTTCGCGCTGACGCGCCTGATCGCCGGCCTGCTTTATGGTTTGAGCGCGATTGATCCCGCTACCTTTGTTGTGATCCCGCTATTGTTGATGGGAGTGGCGCTCGTGGCCTGTTACATCCCGGCGCGGCGCGCGACGAAGGTGGATCCGTTGGTGGCGCTTAAGGATGAATGATGGTCGAGGATTGAGGATAGAAGATTGAGGATGGAAGATCGCGACCCTCGACCTTCGATCCTCGATCCTCAATCTTCTATCCTCAATCCTCAATCCTCAAGGAGGGAATTATGCAAACACTCTGGCAAGACCTGCGCTACGGCGCGCGAATGTTGTTGAAGAATCCCGGGTTCACATTGATCGCCGTTTTCACACTAGCGTTGGGCATCGGCGCTAACGTGGCGATCTTCAGCGTTGTCAACGCCGTGTTGATACAGCCGTTGCCGTTTGCTGAGCCTGACCGATTGGTCTGGGCATGGGGAAACATTCGGAACGGCGGCAATAGCGCCAGCGTATCGCCGCTCGATTATCTGGATTATCGCGCGCAGAGCGCCACCTTCGAGCAGTTTGCCGCGACCTTCTCTATTCCCAGTTTTCTCAACCTGACGGGCGACGGCGAACCTGAACGGCTCGAAGCCAGGGCGGTGACGGGAAATTTCTTTCAGGCTTTGGGCGTTAATGCTGCGCTCGGTCGCACATTTCTGCCCGAGAACGAAAAATCTGGCGGCGATCAGGTCGTCGTGCTCAGTCACGGGCTGTGGCAGCGCCGCTTCGGCGGCGAGCCGTCCATCATTGGCAAGACGCTGACACTCGATGGGAAGAAATATGAAGTGATCGGCGTGGCGCCGCCGAGTTTCAAATTTCCGCAGAACGCCGAACTCTGGGCGCCGATGAGCTTCGATGTGTCGGCGGACATGCGACAGCGCAAGGCGCATTTCCTGCGGCCCATAGGGCGGCTCAAACCGGGGGTGACGCTTGCGCAGGCGCAAGCCGACATGGACGCCGTCGCGCGCCGTCTTGAAGCGCAATATCCCGAATCGAACACCGGCTGGAATCTGCGCATGGTTCCGCTGCGCGACCAACTCGTTGGTAACATCAAACCGACATTGCAGGTGTTGTTCGGCGTGGTCGGTTTCGTGTTGCTGATCGCGTGCGCGAACGTGGCGAACCTGTCACTCGTTCGCGCCGCGACCCGGCAGAAGGAAATCGCCGTGCGAATGGCGCTGGGCGGTGGACGTTTGCGAATCGCGCGGCAGATGCTCACTGAAAGCTTACTGCTGGCGGGCGCCGGTGGCTCGCTCGGCGTTGTTCTCGCGGCCTGGGGCGTCGATCTGATCGTCGCTTTCAGCGGCAATAACATCCCACCGACCGCGCAAGTCGGCATCGATCGCGCTGCGCTCGGCTTCACCGCCGGCGTCTCGCTGCTGACCGGCTTGCTGTTTGGATTGGCGCCCGCGTTGCAGGCCACGCGGCCACGACTCGGCGAAACGCTCAAGGACGTCGGCAAGGGCGCGGGCCAAAGCGCATCGCGCAATCGCACGCGCAGCCTGCTTGTGGTCTTTGAAACCGCCGTCGCCGTCATTTTGCTCATCGGCGCGGGCTTGCTCGTCCGCAGTTACATCCAGTTGCAGCAAGTCAATCCGGGCTTTGACGCCGCGAATGTGCTGACGACGCGGATCAATCTGGCGTACGGCACATACAACTCGCCGGAGAAGGCCAGGGCGTTTTGGGGACAGTTGCAAGAACGCCTGGCCGCGCTGCCCGGCGTCGAGGCCGTTGGAATGATTACCGAGTTGCCGCTGAGCGGCCAGCCCAACGATGCGCCCTTCACCGTAGAAGGCAGACCGCCAGCCCGGCCGGGGGAGGAATTCGACGCGGATTTTCGTCGCGTCAATCAGGATTATCTGCGCTCGATGCGGATTCCGCTGCTGCGCGGTCGCGGCTTCACCGAGCAGGAAGTCCGGCAGAACGCCAAAGTGGTTCTGATCAGCGAAACGCTGGCGAGCGGCGTCTTCCCCAACGAAGAGCCGCTGGGCAAACGATTGGCGCTCGGTATAAACGAACGAGCGTCCTTCGAGATCGTCGGCGTAGTGGGTGACATCCGCCATCGCGGGTTGGAGGCCGCGCCGTTCGCCGCGATGTATCTGCCGACGCTCGACACGGGACGGATGAACCTGACTGTCCGCGCCGCGGGCGATCCGATGAGCCTGGCCGCGGCAGTGCGCCGCGAGACGCGGGAGATCGATCCTGACCAGCCTATCGCAATCATCCGCACGATGGAGCAGGTGTTGAGCGAATCGGTCTCTGCGCCGCGTTATCGCACATGGTTGCTCGGCCTGTTCGCTGTTGTGGCGTTGGCGCTCGCCGGCGTCGGGATTTATGGCGTGATCGCTTATACGACAGCGCAGCGCACGCACGAACTCGGCATTCGCATAGCCTTGGGCGCGCAAACGAAAGACGTGTTCAAGCTGGTCATCGGGCAGGGAATCAAACTGGCGCTAGCAGGCGCGCTGCTCGGATTGGGCGGGGCGATGGCGCTGACGCGGTTGATGAGGACCTTACTTTTCGGCGTGAGCGCCACTGACCCGCTGACGTATGCCATGGTCGCGATCCTGCTCATGACCGTGGCGCTCGCGGCGTGCTGGATTCCTGCGCGACGGGCGACCAAGGTGGATCCGATGGTTGCGCTCAGGTATGAATGAACGCCGCGCGCCCGATGAAACGAGAGAAAACAGAAAAATGTTGGACAGGAAAATAGAAATAGCGCGCGGGATGTCTTATCCTATTTTCCTGTCCGACATCTTTTTGTTTCCATATCGCTGAATCGGAGGTTGCAGACTAATGCTTTTGAATCGCCAAATCGCTTCAGGTCTTCTCGTCTTTTGCGCGCTCGCTCTTCTCAGCGCCGGCGCATACGCGCAACAGTCGCCGGAAGAGAATTCCCACGTTTTAAAGCCGACGCCCAAGACGGTCGCGTGGGGATACTACGCCGCTACGACTCCACCCGCGCTTCGCGTCAAGTCGGGCGACACGGTCGAAGTACATACTCTGATCACGTCTACGCCGCCGAGGCTGGAAGGCGCGGGCGTCAAACCCGATCAGATCGAGCCTTCGCTCCGCGAGATTTTTACAACCGTGACCGACAAGGGCCCAGGCGGCCACATCCTGACCGGCCCCATCTATATTGAAGGCGCCGAAGCCGGCGATGTGCTCGAAGTGCGAATTCAATCCATCAAGCTGGCGATCCCATACGCCTATACCGCGTTCAGGCCGGGCGCCGGGTTTCTGCCGGAGGATTTCAAGGACGCGAAGATGAAGATCATTCCATTGGATGAAAAGAGGATGGTGGGACGTTTTGGCGACGGAATCGAAATCCCATTGCGCCCATTTTTCGGCAGCATGGGCGTCGCGCCGCCCGAAGCCAGCGGCCGTATCAGCAGCGCCCCGCCGGGAATTCATGCCGGTAACCTCGACAACAAAGAATTGGTCGCTGGCACGACGCTTTTCATTCCCGTCCACGTACGCGGCGCGTTGTTTCAGGTCGGCGACGGCCACGCCGCCCAAGGCAACGGCGAGGTCTGCATCACCGCGCTCGAGACGTCACTGGTCGGCAAGCTTCAGTTTATCGTGCGCAAGGATATGAAATTGCGCTGGCCCAGAGCCGAAACCCCTGCGGCTTTTATGACGATGGGGATCAACGAAGACCTGACCGAAGCTACCAAGATCGCGGTGCGCGAGATGATTGATTTTCTGGTCAGCGAAAAGAAGCTCAGCCGTGACGACGCGTACATGCTGGCGAGCGTTGCGGCGGATTTTAGCATTACGCAATTGGTGGACGGGACGAAGGGCGTGCACGCGATGATTCCGAAGGCGATCTTTCAGGCCGCAGTAGCACGGTAAGCTCATCTGAATAATAATCTTCCGAGCATGGCTTGCGTTCAATTCCCATACTTAGTATTACAGGCTTCTACTGGCGCAGAGCTGCAGAGTTTATGACGTGTCACGCCAGTTAACAGGTTACGTAGCGGTTAAGCGACCCGCCAATCACCCATGACAAACTCCTGATTACTGTCCTGATGTAAGGTGTAACAGTTATGTAACCGTATATGCATTGATCCCTCCACTTTTTCACTGGCAGGCTGACCAGCCATAGCATAAACTACAAAAAACGCGATTCACGCCTAACATATTGGTCACCCCCACGGCGCGGCGGTTGTCGCGCCTGCTGATCATATTTGATCCCAGCCACAGCGCGGGCAGGCGTGAAACTGTGATCCCAGCGCTGTATGGTTCAATTATGATGCGCGGCGAAGATCACAGGTATAAGCGAAATCGGCCACTTGCGGTAAGTTACAGCGGCTTTCAGGCGGATGAAAAGTAGTCACAGCGGGCGCCGCAGGGCGTCGCAGTTATCAGCTCGGTGATTTCAGCGCGCTCTGTGGTTGAAACCATTCTACACGCGGGTATTGCTGAAACCGTTCTGCACGAAGGAGCAAATTGCCCTACATTCTCAACGTCTGTCTTAAGCATCAGGAAAGGAGAGTTGTGAGATGAAAGAAAATACCTACTCACGTCGTGCGATTAGTAAACAGCAGAAACCATTTACCGTAATTGTCCGGCGATTCATAGTGGCGGGGCTGCTAGTTTCGGCCGCTGTCTCTCTTGCTTTGCCGATCTCGAAGCATGCAGGGGCCGCGTCACAACCCAATTACAGCAAAGTATCTCTAAGCGTGGGGGGGAGTCCCACGGCGGCAAAAATCGGCGATCTGGATGGTGACGGGCGAAACGACATCGCGGTGGTCGATCTTCAAGGAAGCTTGCAGCTGTTCTTCGGCAATGGCGCAGGCTCATTCGATAGGATTTCATTGAACGGTCTGTGGCCATCGAACACTAACGCGCTGGGTCTGGATATCGGCGATCTCAACGGTGATGGGCGAAACGACATCGCGGTCGCGTTTTCATCTCAAACAGGAGCCGTCTCGGTTCTGCTTAATCAAGGCGACCGCTCATTCGGCGCGCCGGTCAACTACAATACCTGCAATTTCTCGAAGGGCGTCGCTATCGCCGATCTCGATCAAGATGGCGACAACGACCTGGCTGACATAAGCCAGTGTAATGAGGCGGGCATACTACTCAACAACGGCCAGGGCAGCTTCGCCTTCAACAACGCGTATGGGAATGGATATGCTTCACGATCAATAGCCCTTGCGGATTTCAACCGGGACGGCTTCAAAGACATTGTCTATCTCAATAACGGCAGCGGCGGCGCCAGCAACGTCACGGTGCTTCTGAATAATGGAAATGCGACCTTTGGCGCCCCCCAGTATAACTGGGTGTGGGACGATTCTGATGACTTGGCGGTCGGCGACTTCGACGGAGACGGGAACATAGACATAGCGACCGTGAATGCCTATTACTCACTGGTATACGTCCTGATCGGCGACGGCCACGGAAATTTCATCTCATATTCAGAGGTCTACGGAGGCGATGCGCCCACCGGCATAGAAGCGGCGGATTTCAATGGCGACGGCCGCCTGGACTATGCCGTCATAAGCCGGGGAACCAATAGTCTTTCCATTTTTCTAAATCAAGGCTATTACATCTATGCCGATCCCATTACCTTCAGCGTCGGCCAATCCCCGGTAGATATAGCCACCGGAAACCTGGACGGCGATTCATTGCCTGATCTGGTTGTAGTCAACCAGGGAAGCGGGAGCATAACGGTCCTTTGCAGCGCGAGCGGCGGCGCGCCTCCGCCTGCCGCTCCGAACAGTCTGTCCGCGACTGCGGCGTCTTCGAGCCTCGTGAACCTCACGTGGGCGGACAACTCCGACGACGAGGATGGTTTCATGATCGAGCGCTGCCAGGGCAGCGGCTGCTCCAACTTCGCCGAAATAGCCCGGGTCGGCGCCAACGCCATTAGTTTCAGCAACACAGGGCTGGCGGCGGGCGCGTCCTACAGTTACCGCGTGCTCGCCTACAATAACGGCGGAGAGTCAGACTCCTCCAACACCGCTTCGGCCACCACACAGGCGCCGTCAGGAGGCCCGACTGAGCCGGGCAACCTGCGGATGACCGCGACCAGCTACTCCCGAATTGATCTGGCGTGGGATGACAGATCGAACAATGAAACGAAGTTCGAACTGGAGCGCTGCGCAGGGTCAACCTGCGCTAACTTCGCGAAGATCGCTGAACCGGCGGCGAACGCCGCCTCCTACGGCAATACGGGATTGAGTCGAAGGACCGCTTATCGATATCGGATCAGGGCTTGTAATGGGAGCGACTGTTCCAATTACTCAAACATAGTAAGCGGGACCACCAGGTAGCGATAGCTGTTTTCATCTGGATGAATAGGCGCCGCAGCGCGCAAAGAACTCATTTCGTCCTGCGGCGCTCTGCGGTGTTCTGCGGTGGCTGAAACTTTGACGTTATTGACGCGTGAGCCGCCTAGCTTTTGATAAAGTCATGCGGGTCGAGGTTGAAGCGATCCATTCTGCATAATTCCCTCCTCAAGAATTAAGCCACGTAATGGAGATTGAATTCGTCACTACGTGGCGCTTTTCATGGTTTCCTCAGGCGATATGAATTACACCTCCGATTAAAAAGCTGTTGTTACTCACCCTGCCTATATGGACTTTATCCATTTTTTGATTTTGAAAAGTCATCACCTGAGCTTTGTTTTCATGTCGCGGAGCGACGGTGTGATATTAGGCCGGCGTTTTAACGCCAATGGCATTAAGTTAGCCAAGTGGTGCGCCCGCGTCCTCGCGGGCAGGTCTTCTGCCGAGGACTGCCCGCGAGGACGCAAGCGCACCGCTTAGCTTGCCATTTTTCCTAACTTA
>Ga0126377_10000921_pt1 | contig 18795 bp, 21 predicted proteins | sample PanSoiMetPlot_22_FD_92647 | JGI IMG/M metagenome (GOLD analysis project Ga0126377, IMG submission 92647) | Tropical forest soil microbial communities from Panama - MetaG Plot_22 | ecosystem: Environmental > Terrestrial > Soil > Tropical forest > Bulk soil | place: Panama | collected 2016-02-17 | reverse complement strand
TTGCCGCCGGCGCCCTGCATCTGGCGGGACAGGAAGATCCACACGCCGATCAGGGCGATGAAGGGCAGCCAGGATACCAGCAGCGAGACGAACCAGGGCACGTTGTCCGATTGCGGCCGCGCCGAGATCGTGACGCCCTTGCCGTACAGGCGCTGGACCAGGTTGGGGTCGTTGGGCGAATAGGTCGTGAAGCTGCGGCCGCCGCGCTGCTCCGTGAAGGTGCCGTGAATCTCCGGACCCTGGATCACGACGTCGCGCACATTGCCCTTATCGACCTCGGAGAGGAACTCGGAGAACGAGATATCGGTCGACGCCGAGCGCGTGCTCGGGTTCTGGAACAATGTGAACAGCGCCAGTAGCAAGAGGACAATTATCACCCAGAGGGCGAAATTGCGCACATTCGGGTTCATCCGGAGGCCCTCGTTGCGCGCCGGCATCCTGATGGAAATCCCCAGGAAAACGGCGCACGGTCAAGTAATGTAGGTGTGGTGTGGCAGTCTGCCAAGCGAAAGGGCTCTATTCCGTTAATTTTACCGCCCCTTGTTGGCATTGGCTTTTTTGACCGGACGACCGCCGGATCGGCCCGGACGTGCCACACCAGGTGACCGGCGGGCGGGCGCCCGCTCGATCGTAAGACGCCCCCGCCAGTACGTCACCACGGCCCCCGCCAGCGTGCGACGAAACCGCACGGCACCGGCCGCCACCAGCGCGTCGGCGAGGGCTTCGAGCTTGCCAAGCTCGACCGGCCCCTCGTGACCGACCTGCGCGACCGCCCGCCCGAGCAGGCGCAGTGCAACCTCGCCGGGCAGCCGCGCAAAGCCTTCGCCGTCAAAGGCGATCGGTCCGCGTTCCGACCAGGCGCCGTCCGACAGGGCCGCGGCCGCGGCCGCGACCGCGAACTCGATCGCCGCATCGGCCCGGCGCAGCCGCCGCCCGAGCAGCGCGACGCGGGGCGCATCGAGACCCTCGGCCGCGAGCGTCGGCATCAGGGTGCGCAGTCGCGACCGGGTGAAACGGGGATCGCGGTTCGAAGGGTCCTCGGCGCAAGGAATCCTTGCCGCCTCGAGCGTCGCGACGAGGCGCACCTTGGCGATTTCGAGGAACGGGCGGACCAGAAACACGTTCGCGCCAGTTCCCGCGGGCCCGGCGCCACGACGCGACCCTTGGCCTGCCGGCGGCTCGTCGACGATCAGCGGGCGTACCCGCGCCATGCCGGCGAGCCCGGTGAGGCCGCTGCCGCGCATCATGCGGATCAGGATGGTCTCGGCCTGATCGTCGAGCGTATGGGCGGTGAGCACACAGGTCGCACCTGCGCGGCCCGCCGCCTCCGCAAGCAGCCGATAGCGCGCGGCGCGCGCCTTCTCCTGCAGCCCGGTCGCCGGCTTGGGGCCGTTCCAGTGCAGCACACGATGGCGGATCCCGAGGCGGGCGGCGAGCCGCTTGACGGCGGCCGCCTCGCGCCGCGCCTCTGGTCGCAATCCGTGGTCGACCGTGACTGCGATCAGCTTCGGGCCGCGCCGGCTGCGCTTGCGCCAACGCGCGGCGAGCAGCATCAGCGCCGTCGAGTCGGCGCCCCCGGAGACCGCCAGCACGAGCGCCGGCTGATCGATCAGATCGGCGAAGAGTGTGTCTGCCTCGGCGTCGGAGACGCCTTCAGCAGTGGACACGCTTCTGTTCCCGCTCGACCGCCGCCCTGACGTTCTGCGCGGCGTGGGGGAATTTCTTTCCGACCTCGGCATAGGTCGCGCAGGCGAGGTCCTTCTGCTGGAGCGCGGCGAGCGACTGGCCGAGCCGCAGCAGCGTGTCGGGTTGCTTGGGGCTGGTTGCAAACTTCTTCGTCATCGCGACGAAGGCTTCGGCGGCCGACTGGTAGTTCTTGCTCTGATACAGGCTTTCGCCGAGCCAGAACTGGGCTTCTGCGGCCATGCGGTCGCTGGGATATTTCCTGACGAATTCCTGGAAGGACTGCGCGGCGGCCGCATAGTCCTTGCGCAGCACATAGCCGTAGGCGAGATCGAACTCGTCGCGGGGCGTCTGCGCAGGCGGCAGCGTTGCGACCTGCTGGCCGGCCGGATAGCGCGGCTGGGCGGCTTGCCCGGGCGGGGCGTCGGTGCGGGGACCGGCCGACATGGTGCCGAGATCAAGCGGGGCGCCGACCGGGCCACCCGGCGGGTTTCCCGCCGCCCCAGTCGCATCGCCATTGGCCGGATAGCCGCCTGCATCGGCGACCGGCGCGCCGCCGCCAGGGAGCGAGCCGAGCACGCGCGGCGCGCCGGGCGCATTCGGGCTCTGCGCCGGATCGAACACGTCGGAACGGCGGCCCGAGACGCCAGGCGGCGCGGTCGGCGCCATTACGGGGCCGCCGGCCGCCGGGACCGGTGGCGCCGTCATGGGCGCGGCCGGCGCGCCGGTCGGACGCGACGGCCCACCGGCCTGGGTCTGGCGGAGCATCTGCTCAAGCTGCTGATTGCGAAATTGCAGCTCCTCGACCGCGCCGGTGAGCCGGCGCACGTCGTTTTCGAGCTGGTCGAGCCGCACCAGCATGTCCGACTGCGACATCTGTGCGCGCACCGGTGCGGGCTGGGCGAAAAGCGCGACGAAGGCCCCCACCAGGGCCAGATGGACAGAACGCATCATGTGGGTCGCTCGCGTGAGATGATCCGACGCTGCAGCAGGTAACATACGAGGTCCTGCGTCCAAATTGTGACTGGCTGCCCCATGCGTGGCGCACTGGTGTCAAGCGGCGACACGACCGTGGTGTTGGCCCGTGATCGTCAGCGGTATCAGAAACGCGACCGGCGCCGCGATCGGCGCCGGCCACTCCCCTTCCCGCCAGTAACCCTTTTGCCGCGCTCACGAGCTCGCGTTGAGTACCGTCACGGCGCGGCGGTTCTGCGACCAGCATGAGATGTCGTTGCACACCGCGACCGGCCGCTCCTTGCCGTAGGAGATCGTGCGCATCCGCTGGGCATCGATCCCGCGCGAGACCAGATACTCACGTACCGTCTGGGCGCGGCGGGCGCCGAGCGCGATGTTGTATTCGCGCGTGCCGCGCTCGTCCGCATGACCTTCGATCGTGAAGGTGTAGCGATTGTACTGGCCGAGCCACTGCGACTGCTTGTCGAGCGTCGCGCGGGCCTGCGGCGTGAGATCGCTGGAGTCCGTCTCGAAGAATACCCGATCACCGACGTTAACGACGAAATCCTGCTGGCTGCCGGGCGCCGCAGACATTCCGGCACCAGCAAGGTCGTTGTTCTTGCTGGCGCAGGCCGCGATGGTGAGCGCTGCCGCAACGGCCGCGGCGAATTTCGCCCCGCGGACGAGACGCATGACAGTTTGCATCCCCGTGCTCCTTCTTGCTTCCACTCAAATGACCCACTGAGGACCCCAGCCGGTCGTCAGCTTGCCCTCCGGTCTAGCAGTCCGTTCGTTAAACGAACGTTCCGTCAACCTTGATGGGGCCTTTCCACGCTCCCGCAAGTTGGAGGAATCTCCGCAAAGATTTTCTAATGGTTAATGAGGCGTCAACGGGGCGCAAACGGGGCAACGACCGACATGTCGGAGTCCCGCTGTGAGTTCCACCCCGTCCGGGCGCTCAGGACGACAGGAGCGGCGACCAGGCCGGATCCGACGCGTAGCTCGGGGTCGGAACCTTCTGCTCGTTGCGACCCGTAAGGTCGATCGTGTAGAGCGACGGCCCGCCGTTACCGCCCGGATCGCGAAAGAACATGATCACGCGGCCGTTCGGCGCGAAGGTCGGACCCTCGTTGTGGAACCCGGACGTGAGGATCCGCTCGCCCGAGCCATCCGGGTTGATCACGCCGATCGCGAACTGCCCGCCCGCCTGCTTGGTGAAGGCGATGACATCGCCGCGCGGCGACCATACCGGCGTCGAGTACGATCCTTCGCCGAAGCTGATGCGCTGCGCCGCGCCGCCGCCCGCTGCCATCACGTAAATCTGCGGCCGGCCGCCGCGATCCGACTCGAAGCAGATACGCGACCCGTCCGGCGCATAGGAGGGCGCGGTATCGATCGCGGCCGAGTCGGTCAGCCGCGTGATCGTCTTGGAGCCGAGATTCATCGCGAAGATGTTGGAGTTACCGCCGCGCTGCAGGCTCATGATCACATTCTCGCCGTTGGGCGAGAAGCGCGGCGCGAACGTCATGCCGGGAAAGTTGCCCACCACCTCGCGATCGTCGTTCGTGAGATTGAGCACGTAGACGCGCGGGTCACCTTGTCCGTACGACATGTAGGTGATCACCTGCGTGGTCGGCGAAAAGCGCGGCGTGATGACGAGATCGCTGCCGCGCGTGAGATAGCGCACGTTGGCGCCGTCCTGGTCCATCAGGGCGAGGCGCTTGACTCGCCGCTCGCGCGGACCGGTCTCGTCGACGAATACGACGCGGCTGTCGAAATAGCCCTTCTCGCCGGTCAGCCGCTCGTAGATCGCGTCCGAGATGATGTGGCCGATGCGCCGCACGTTGTCGGGCGTCGCGGAATACTGCTTGCCCTCGAGCTGGCTGCCCGCGAACACGTCCCACAGGCGAAACTCCGCGCGCAGCCCGCCGGCCGGCTGGCGGTTGATGCGTCCGACCACCAGCGCCTGCGCCTTGATCGCGCGCCAGTCGGGATAGCGCGGCACCGCATCGAAATTGGCGATGCGCTCGATATAGGCGGCCGGGTCGATCGGCGCGAACAGGCCGCTCCGGCCGAGATTGTTGGTGATGACCTGGGTGACGGTGCGCGCGAACTCGGCGTCGGCCGACGTCCCGGCGATGAAATCAGGGAGCGCGATGGGCATCGGCGCCACCTGGCCCTGGGTGACGTCGAGGCGCACCACCGCGCGCGCCGGCGACACCCCCAGTCCCGCCGCGGCGGCCGCCGCGCCGCCGCCAATCATCACGCCGCGCCGGCTGATGCGCCGCACGCTCGTCGAAACGTTATCCTGCTGCATCAATGTCCATCCTCGATATCAAGTCGCGATTGAGCCGCCGCCGACACACGATCAGCCCCCGAACATCTCGCGCGGATCGAAATTCACCTCGACGTCCTTCCATGCCTCGTACTTGGCGGGCGGCATGAAGCTGTACGGCGCGCATTCGCGGATGCCGCGCGTCGCCGCCTCCGCGGCGATCTGAAACAAGGGAAGCGCGCTGCGGTTCAGGACGATTGGATCGGCCGCGAGCGACCCATCCTTGCGGAACTGGATGCGTACGGTCACCACCAGGTCGCGCGCGTGCTGCACGCCGACCGGCACCTCCCAGCAGTCGCGCAGGCGCGCCTGCAACGCGGCGAGTTCGTTCACCGAAAGGGTGGGCGCGTTCGCGTTCGGGGCGCCGAGCGAGGCGGTCGGATTGAGCTCGCCGCCGGTCGCGGCTTGGCGCTGCGGGGCGCGCTTGTCGACCAGCGCGGCGAGGCGGTTTTCGATCGAGTTGAACTTCTCCTGCTGCTCGTGCTCGCGCCGCTTCGCCTCCTCGCGCTTCCTGGCTTCTTCCTTTTTCTTTGCCTCGGCGAGCTTCCTCGCCTCCTCTTTCTTCTTCGCCTCCTCTGCCTCGGCGAGCTTCCTCGCCTCCTCTTTCTTCTTCGCCTCCTCGCGCTTGAGCGCCTCCGCGATCTCGTCGACCTGCGGCTCGACCTTCTCGGGCTTGGTCTCCGCCTTCGCGGGCTCCGCCTTCTCGGGCTTCGGTTCGGGCTTGGTCTCGGGCTTGGTCTCCGCCTTCTCGGGCTTCGGCTCAGGCGGCTTCGCCTCGGGCGGCGGGGGCGGCGGCGTCTGGGCGGAGGGCGCGATCTCCGGCTTGTCCGACACCTTGAGGGTCGGGTCCTTGACCGGCTTGTCGTCGCCGATCTTGTCGACCACCGGCTTCGGCGCCTCCGTCTTCTTGCCCTTCTCCACCCCCTTCATGATCGTCGACAGGTCGGTGGCCGAGACCACGTCGACCGGAATCGATTCCGCCGCCTGGAACGGCCTGGACGTCAGCGTCAAGAATCCCCACACCAGCAGCGCCAGGTGGGCGAGCGCCGATACGATCAGGGCGATCCGCATTCGCCTGCCCATCACGAGCCCCGTTCGACCTCCGTGACCAGCGCCACGCGCTTGAAGCCGGCGGCGGACAACCGCCCCATGACGCGCATCAGGTTTCCCCAATCGGTCTTGCGGTCGCCGCGCACGAAGATGCGCTCCTCCGGACCGCCGCGCGCGTCGGTGACCGCCTTGAGCTTCGCGATCATGTCGTCCATCGGCAGCGGCACGTCGGAGCTCTGCAGGAAGACCTCGCCCTTGGCATTGACCGTGAGCGTCAGCGGCTCCTTGTCCTGGCTGAGGCTCTTGGCCTGGGTCTGCGGCAGGTCGACCGGAACGCCGACGGTGAGCAACGGCGCCGACACCATGAAGATGATGAGCAACACCAGCATGACGTCCACCATCGGCGTCACGTTGATCTCGCTCATCACGCCATGGCGCCGGTGACGGCGCTTACCGACCGAATTGCCCACCGTCCCAGTCATCCCCATTTCGGCGTCCCCGTACCAAAAGGCCGCGGCCTACCCGCGCTCGTCGATCTGCCGCGACAGGATTGCGGCGAACTCGTCCGCGAAGCCCTCCATGCGGTGGGCCTGTCTGTTCACCTCGGACGAGAACTTATTGTAAAAAATGGTCGCCGGTATGGCCGCCATCAGGCCGATCGCGGTGGCGAACAGGGCCTCGGCGATGCCGGGCGCAACCACCGACAGCGAGGTGTTCTGCGACTGGGCGATCGACTGGAAGCTCGTCATGATGCCCCACACGGTGCCGAACAGGCCGACGAAGGGGCCGGCCGAGCCGACCGTCGCCAGGACGAGAAGCCGCCGCTCCAGCCGCTCGATCTCGCGCGCGATGGTGACGTCCATGACCTTCTCGATGCGCATCTGCAGGCCCGCGAACGAGCGCGCATGGCCCTCGAAACTGCGTTTCCATTCCCGCATGGCTGCGACAAAGAGCGCCGCCATGGAGGTGTTCGGCCGCGCGGACAGGTTCCGGTAGAGCTCCTCGAGCGACTGCCCGGACCAGAACGCCTGCTCGAACTTGTCCATCGCCCTGCGGGTGCGGCTGAACAGGATGAGCTTGTCGATCACGATCGCCCACACCCACACCGAAGCCAGCAAAAGCCCGATCACCACCGTGTAGTTGACGACGAAATGCAGCTCAACGAACAGGCGGAAAATCGGATCCATAGGCGTCCTTCCGGCTGTCCCGCGAAGCATTCGGACCGGGGTGGCGCAAGTTGCTGGACTGCACTGGGGAGGCCCCGGCGGCATCACAATTGGTCCCGCCGACACCCAATTTGCGCGCGGAACCGAGCCGACCGTCCCCCACGGGCCCGAAATTCCGCGTGAAATTGTCCAAACTAGGGCGCTGCACCGGTCTCACCGACGCAGCAGGCCCGATTGTGGTTAACGCCTCGTTACTGAGGCGGCAAGGCCGGCCCTTTTCCGGCCGCCTGCGGTCCAGCCGTAACATATCAGGGCGGCGGGCGAGACGGCCGCCGGATCAGCGCGGCGTTCAGCCGCCCGCATCCGCCCGCATCGCGATCCGCAAGGCTTTGGGGATCGGCCGCGCCCGCCCGCCCGACACGAAGGCGACGCGCACCTGCGCTCCGACCAGAATGTCGTCGCCGCGCGCGACCGTCTGTTGCAGCGTGATCGAGGCGCCCTTCACCTCGGCGGGCGTGGTGGTGATCGTGAGCACGTCGTCCATGCGGGCGGGCGCGCGGAAATCGAGCGCCATCGCGCGCACCACAAACGAAAAGCCGGGCGCCTCCTTGGCGGCCTCCTCGAACAGGCCGCGCTGGTCGGCGCCGAGCAGGCGCAGGAAATTTGTGCGCCCGCGCTCCATGAACCGCAGATAGTTGGCGTGGTAGACGATGCCGGAAAAATCCGTGTCCTCGTAGTAGACGCGAATCGTCATCACATGGCGGCCGTCGCGGATCTCGCCGTCGAGATGCGGGGGTGTGGTCATTGCGATCGTGTCAGCGGCAGCACGTGGTCGCGCGTAAGTGGCGCAAGCGGCAGGTCGGGCAGCGCGCGCGGGTCGACCCACGCCGCCTGGTCGATCTCGGCCCGCGGCGTCACCGTGCCCTCGACGTCGACCGCGTAGACTGCGGCGCGAACCCGGAAGCCAGGCTCGTTCGCCGCCTCCGCGTCGAACACGCCGAGCGCCCGCGCGCTGTTGGCGGCGATGCGGCAGCCGAGCTCCTCGTCGATCTCGCGCGCCAGCGCCGCGACGTCGCTCTCGCCGGCGTCGCGCTTGCCGCCTGGCTGCATGAAGACCGACGTGCCGCGCTTGCGGACGAGCAGCACGCGGCCGTCCGCGTCGCGGATGAGCGCCGCCACCACGCTGATGACGTTCCCGCTCAGCGCCACGGCACGTCCCGCTGCATCGCGGCTTCCCAATGCTGGCCGTCGAAGAATTTCGGCTTGAGCGCCGCGAGATCGATGCCGTCGATGCAGCGCGCATTGACGTCGATCTTGTCCGGATCGGAACGCGGCACGTAGAACGGATGGATGCCGCAGACCTTGCAGAAGGTGTGCTGCGCGACGCCGGTGTTGAACGTGTAGGTGGCAAGATCGTCCTTGCCGCTGATGAGTTCGAAGCGCTCCGGCGGAACGATCAGGTGCAAGATTCCCTTCTTGGTGCAGATCGAGCAGTTGCAGATCGTCACGCTGTCGAGATCGGCCGTGACGCGGAAGCGCACCCGGCCGCAGTGACATCCGCCTTCCATCGTCTTCATCGGATCACGCGTCCTCGTCCTGCCCGAACAGCCCGAACTGCGCCGGATCGCGCGCCGGCTCGGCAAGCCCGAGATGGCGGAAGGCATGGCCGGTGAGGAGACGCCCGCGCGGGGTGCGCTGGACCAGGCCCTGCTGGATCAGGAACGGCTCGATGATCTCCTCGATGGCGTCGCGCGGCTCCGACAGCGCCGCCGCAATGGTCTCGACGCCGACCGGCCCGCCGCCATAGTTCACCGCGATCACGTTGAGATAGCGTCGATCCATCGCGTCGAGACCCGCGCCGTCGACCTCGAGCGCAGTGAGCGCGCGGTCCGCCACCCTGCGGTCGATCGAAGCGACCTTGTCGACGTCGGCGAAATCGCGCACCCGCCGCAGCAGCCGTCCGGCGATGCGTGGCGTGCCGCGGGCGCGCCGGGCGATCTCGTTGGCGCCCTCCTGCGTCATGCCGATGCCGAGCACGCGCGCGCCGCGATTGACGATCAATTCCAGCTCGGCCTCGGCGTAGAAATTGAGCCGGATCGGAATGCCGAAGCGGTCGCGCAGCGGATTGGTCAGAAGCCCGGCGCGCGTGGTCGCGCCGACCAGCGTGAACCTGGCAAGGTCGATCTTGACCGAGCGCGCCGCCGGCCCCTCGCCGATGATGAGGTCGAGCTGGAAGTCCTCCATGGCGGGATAGAGGATCTCCTCGACCGCCGGATTGAGCCGGTGGATCTCGTCGATGAAGAGGACATCGCGCTCTTCCAGGTTGGTGAGCAGCGCCGCGAGATCGCCCGCCTTGGCGATCACCGGGCCCGAGGTGGCGCGGAAGTTGACGCCGAGCTCGCGCGCGACGATCTGGGCGAGCGTGGTCTTGCCGAGCCCTGGCGGGCCCACGAACAGCACATGGTCGAGCGCCTCCTTGCGCGCGCGCGCCGCCGTGATGAACACCGACAGGTTCGCGCGCGCCTGCTCCTGGCCGATGAACTCGTCGAGCTTCTGTGGACGCAGCGAGGCCTCTGCCGCGTCCTCGTCGCGACGCTCGGCGGATACCAGCTTTCGTCCCGGTGCATTCACCATCGCCCCGACCCCCGGATGTATTTATTCGGCAGCAGCTCGGCGATCGACGCGACCGTCTCCCTGTCGCCTTCCGGCACGATCACGCGCGCCCTGGCATCATAGTCGTAAATGATCTCGCGGCACGAGCCGCAGGGCGAGACCACCGCGATGGTCTGGTCGCTCTCGTCCGGCTTCGGGTGGCGTACCGCCACGATCGTCTCGATGCCCTGGTCGCCGGCTTCCGTGATCGCGCGGCCGATCGCCACCGCCTCGGCGCATACCGCCATGCGGCCGAGATAGGCGTCGATGTTGACCCCCGTGATGATGCGGCCGTCCCGCGTGCGGAGGGCGGCGCCGACTTCCTGCCATTCGTTGCGATAACGTTGCTTGATCGCATCGCGCGCCGCCGCGATCAGTTCGCGGTCCTTGGGACCGAGGCGCGCGCTCATCGCGCCAGCTCCTTGAGGGCGGCGCGGATCAGCCGCGCCGCGTCGGCGCCGTCGCCCGTCGCCTGCGTCGCAGCCGCGACGGCGGCCGCCGCCTGCGGCTGTCCGTAGCCGAGATTGACCAACGCCGAGACCGCATCGGTCACCGGCCGCGGCGCACGCCGCTCGTCGAGCGCGCCGGTGAGCCGCACCACCGTCGGATCGACCCCGCTCAACGCCGGCGCCTTGTCCTTCAACTCGGTCACGATGCGCTCGGCGACCTTGGGCCCGACCCCCGGCGCACGCGCGATCATCGCCTTGTCGCGCAGCGCGATCGCGCTCGCGAGGTCCGCTGGCTTGAGCGTCGAGAGGATCGACAGCGCGACTTTCGTGCCGACGCCCTGCACGGTCTGCAGCAGGCGGAACCACTCGCGCTCGACGTCGGACAGGAATCCGAACAGGCGGATCTGGTCCTCGCGCACGTGGGTCTCGATCGCAAGCGTCACCGCCTCGCCCTCGCGCGGAAGCGCCTGCAGGGTACGGGCCGAGCAGTGCACCAGGTAACCGACGCCGTGCACATCGACGACGATGGAATCCTCGCCATAGGAGTCGATCACGCCCTTGAGCTTCCCGATCATCCATCACCCTCCCAACGCGTCATTCCGGGGCGTCGCCAAGCGGCGAGCCCGGAATCCATGACACTGGGCGGTGGTTATGGGCTCCGGGCCTGGCGCTGCGGGCCGTCCCGGAATGACGCGCATGGACAAGCCGGTCATGTCGCGACCGCCCTCAGCACGGCGCTCTGCCGATGATGGGCGTGGCAGATCGCGATCGCCAATGCGTCGGCGGCGTCGTGCGTGCGCGGCTCGGCCTTCGGCAGCAGCACGCCAATCATCGCGCGGATCTGCGCCTTCTCGCCGTGGCCCGCGCCGATGATCGTCTTCTTCACCAGGTTGGGTGCATATTCGGCGACCGCCATCCCGGCGCTCGCCGGCACCAGCAGCGCAATGCCGCGCGCCTGGCCGAGCTTGAGCGTCGCGGTGGCGTCCTTGTTCACGAAAGTAGCCTCGACGGCGGCCTCGGCAGGCCGGAAATCGTCAACCACGCGCATCAGGCCCACATGGAGCGCAACGAGCCGTTGCGCCAGCTCGGCCCGGTCGTCGGAACCGACGGAGCCGCAGCCGACGAAGACGAGCCGGTTGCCATCGACGTCGATCACGCCCCAGCCCGTCCGGCGGAGCCCCGGGTCGATGCCGAGAATGCGAATCGCCTGTCTCATCTCGCGTCTTGATAACCCCGCGTCATCGCGACGCCTAGTTACCCGGCGGCCGTCACGGGGATTAATCCTCGCCTAAAGACCCCTTGGCAATTTGCCTCAAAGGGGCTGCCCGAGGGGGATGTCCGTGGGACGCCGCGATGCGCCGCCCCGCCAGGTGCTCGCCGCCGACCAGGCGGTCGGCCCAGGCCGGTGAGGTGCGCAGCCGCGTCGTCAGGCAGATCCAAGGCCGCGAAGAGGGGCTGCCTACGCGCTCATCTTCTGCACCAGTGCGTCCGAGACCTCGAAATTGGCATAGACGTTCTGGACGTCGTCGTGCTCGTTGAGCGTCTCGATGAGGTGCAGAAGCTTCTCGCCCTTGTCGTCGTCGATCGCCACCGTATTTTGCGGCTTCCAGGTCAGCGCCGCCTTGCGCGGCTCGCCGAACTTGGCCTCCAGGGCCTTGGCGACCTCGTGGAAGCCCGCCTGGCCCGCGTAGATCTCGTGACCGCTCTCGCTCGACACGACATCGTCGGCACCCGCGTCGATCGCGGCTTCCAGCACGGCGTCGGCGGACGCCACCTTGGCGTCGTACTCGATCACGCCGACATGTTCGAACATGAAGGAGACCGCACCGGTCTCTGCAAGGTTCCCGCCGTGCTTCGTGAAGGTCGAGCGCACGTCGGAAGCGGTACGGTTGCGGTTGTCCGTCAGCACCTCGACGATGACCGCGACGCCGCCCGGCCCGTAGCCCTCGTAGCGGATCTCGTCATAGGCCTCGGCGTCGCCGCCCTGCGCCTTCTTGATTGCGCGCTCGATCGAGTCCTTCGACATGTTCTCGGCGCGTGCCGCGATCATGGCGGCGCGCAGGCGGGGATTCATCGCCGGATCCGGCATGCCCAATTTGGCCGCGACCGTGATTTCGCGGGCAAGCTTGCCGAAAAGCTTCGACCTGACCGCGTCCTGGCGGCCCTTGCGATGCATGATGTTCTTGAATTGGGAGTGTCCGGCCATGGTCGTCTCTGCGGCGATCAGTCCACGCGATCGGCGCCGCGCGAATGCGCGCCGGCAGCCCGCTCTCATCCCGTGATGGCGGGCTTATAGGACGCCCGCGCGGCAAAATCCAGCCGGGATCAGTTTGGGCTCGCCACGAAACGGCGGCCGTTGCCGCATCTATTCCCAGAATGTCGGCCGCGCCTGCTCGAGCGGCCCGCCGAGCCGAACCGCGGCGACCCGGAGCGCGAGCCCGGTGCTGTCGTCGGTCTCGACCGCCAGCGCCGACAGCGTCGCGGGCCCCGGCGCGGCCTCGAACTTGGCGGACGCGATCTTGCGCAGGAAGCGGCCGATCGGCTCGTCCTTGGTCATGCCGATCACCGAGTCGTAATCGCCCGTCATGCCCACGTCGGAGATGAAGGCAGTGCCGCCCGGCAGCACGCGATGATCGGCCGTCGGCGCATGCGTGTGGGTGCCGATCACGAGACTCGCACGGCCGTCGAGGAAGTGACCCATGGCCTGCTTCTCGCTCGTGGTCTCGGCATGGATGTCGACCACGATCGCATCGGCACCGGAGCCGAGCGGGCAGGCCGCGAGCTCGCGGTCGACCGCGGCGAACGGGTCATCCAGCGGGTCCATGAAGATGCGGCCCATGGCGTTGACGACGAGCGCATGGGCGCCGTTCTTGGCCGTGATCATCGCGGCGCCGCGCCCCGGGGTGCCGGCCGGATAGTTGATCGGCCGGATCAGGCGCGGCGCGCGCTCGATGAAGACGAGCGCGTCCTTCTGGTCCCAGGCGTGATTTCCGAGCGTCACCGCGTCGGCGCCGGCGTCGACCAGGTCCTGGTAGATCGGCTCGGTGATGCCGAAGCCGCCGGCTGCGTTCTCGCCGTTGATGATGACGAGGTCGAGCTTCCAATCGCGCACCAGACGCGGCAGGCGCTCCGTCACGATCGCGCGCCCGCTGCGTCCTACGATATCGCCGATGAAGAGAATCCGCACAAGCTATGCTTTCCGCAAGTCGATTGCCTCGCGCTCCGTTAGCACGAGGTCGAGGGCGGCGTCGCGGGGTGTGGCGGGGACCCGGCCGATTTCCTGGGCCGCATAGGCAATGCCGAGCGCAATGGCGGGTTTCATGCTCCGCAGCCGCGCGATGGTCATGTCGTAGTAGCCGGCGCCGTAACCGACGCGGTGGCCGGCGCGATCGAAGGCAAGCAGGGGAACGATGAGAATGTCAGGGAAGACCTCCGGCGCGGTCGGCTTGGGCTCGCGGATGCCCCAGACTCCGGCGTCGAGCGGATCGCCGAAAGCCCACGCCCGCATGGTGAGCGGCCGGCCCTTCCCGGCCACGACCGGTAGCGCGAGCCGCGCGCCTGCCTGCGCGAAAGCGCGCATCAGCGGAATCGGATTGATCTCGCTCTTGAGCGGCGAGAAGCCGGAGACCACCGCGCCCGGCGCAACCGCCATCGGCAGCGGGCGCGCCGCGATTGCGGCCGCGGCGTCCGCGCGTTCCGCAGGCGGCAAGGCGTCCCGGAGCGCGACGGCGTCGCGGCGGATCCGCGCTTTCAGCGCCTCGATGGTCCCGGCCTCGGTCATTCACTCCGTCATACCCGCGCCTGTCATCGGCATCCTCTCTATTCGTCATTGCGTGGGCGTGCAAAGCACGTCCACGCAATCTCGCGCCGCGATTCCGAGATTGCTTCCCTCAATCGCAATGACGGCAAAACAGTGCGGAGCCGCGATGGCCGTTGGAGTTGCGATCCCGGGTTCCCTACGAAAGTAGGTGGGCGCCATATGTCCGAACCCACGAGCCCGGCCAGGGACAGCTCCCTTCAGGATCGATAAGGCCCCGGGGATAAGACTCCTGACGCACCTCGCAGCCCCGCAGGCGCAATCTAATGCGGCTCGCCGCGACTTGCCACCTGGAATACGATCCCTCGCAGGCCAGCGCGATTCAACCGACGACTCCCGCGGCGGCGCCATATTTCGCGAACAGCGGCGGCCGTACGAACAGAAGGTCGAGCTGGAGCACGAAATGACGCCCCGTGCGATGGACCTGGCAGAGGTCTGCGCACTTGAACCCGTCCCGGTCGATCGCTGCGAGCGCATCGGCGATCAGCGGAGCGCTCCGGTTGTAATCGACCAGCGAGACCTCGACGATCAGCACGCTCGCGCTCCGCAGCGTTTCGCGCGCGCCCGACAGCACGTCGAGTTCGGCGCCCTGAACGTCGATCTTGATCAGTTCGGGCGGCGGCAGGCGCTCGCGCGCCACCAGCGTGTCGAGCCGCGCGGTCGCGAGCTCGCGCACCTGCAGGTTCGGCTGCGCATAGTGTGCGGTGTTCTCCACATAGAGTGAGGCGCCGGTGACGTCGCCGGTGCGCGGCACGTGGAAGGCGCGCGCCCCGGCGTCCTCGGCGCCCAGCGCCGCGATCACGTGCCGGTGACCGCTCGCCGCGAGCTCGCCGGCGTGATCGGCGTTCGCCTCGAACAGCACGAACTGGGCGGCCGGAAAGACTTCCGCGGCGAGCCGCGTCCAGCCGCCCTGATAGGCGCCGATATCGTAGATCGTGACGGGCGCAAAGCCGAGCGACTTGAGCCGCAGCAGCGCGTTGCTATGGGAAAGCTTTTGCGCCTTGCGCCGCGACCACGTGCGCGGCGGCCGCGGCACGATGCGCGAGAACCAGGATGCCATCCCGCTAGCCGCTGGCGACGTCCGTCAAATCGTCGGCGGCGACCGTTGGGCTGCGACCGACATCGAGCGCGCGCGCCAGCCGCTCGATGCGGTCGGCGGCGGAATGGAACGCGGCCGCGATCGCGGCCTCGGTCGCCTTGGCGCGGTCGGATGCGACCACGCGCGCATCCTGCAGGGCCGCCAGCTCGTCCTCGGTGCGGCGGAGCTGCTGGCCCTGCTCGCTCAGCTCGTCCGCGATCGTGAGGGCCGCCATGACGGTGAGCCGCATGTCGCCGATCTGGCCGAAGTCATTGCGTAGCCGCTCGATGCGCAGGTCGAGATCCTGCGCCAGCCGCCGCAAATGTTCCTCCTGCCCGTCCTCGCACGCCATCCGGTACTGGCGTCCGTTGATGCCGACGGTTATCTGCCCCATGACACGCGCCTGTGCTCGCGGTTGATCACGTCCCTCTAATTGGCCATGCGATCGTGCGTTTCGATGACCGAGCGGATGGTCGCGATCGCCTCGTCGAGGCGTTGGGCGACCTCGCGGTTGGTGGTCTCGAGCGAACGCGCGCGCGCCGCCGTGGCGTCGAGTTCGCAGGCAAGCCGCGCGCGGTCGGAATCGAAGGCATGAACCTGCGAGGCAAGTGCGGCGTGTCCCCGGTCGCCTTCGAGCCGGCGCTCCACCGCGCCCTCGAGTGCGTCGAGCGCCGACTGCAGGCGCTTGGTCGCCACCTCGACCATCGTTGCATCACTCACGTGACTCATTCCGCCCCGTCGATCGCCGCGATTGCCGGGTACCGGGCATTACAAAATCGCTGGCGTGGCAAGATGTTACAAAAAGAACTTTACGTGCGCCGCAGGGCCTCCGTCAATGTTGCGGACAGGGTTTTCAACGCCTGCGCGATACCACTGGCGGATTGCGCGCGAATGCACCGGTTTCGGGTGTGGATGGCGCCGGCCGCGTCGCCCCGCGCCCTTTTGACTCGGGCCCCCCGCATGCTATCAGTCCGCCGCCCCAGGCCGGCGCCGCCGGCAATCCGGGGCGCACAACCCGGCCAGCACACCATTGACCGCATCCCGCCCTCAATCTGCCGCAGCGGCCGCCGCCGGTGCGGCATCGATGCCTTATTCCGGTAATACTGCGCAGAACCGCGCCGCGCATGACCGCATGGCCAATGCGATTCGCGCCCTCGCCATGGACGCAGTCGAGCAGGCGAAAAGCGGCCATCCGGGGCTGCCGATGGGCGCCGCCGACGTCGCGACCGTGCTGTTCACCGAGTTCCTGAAGTTCGACCCCGCCGACCCCGCCTGGCCCGACCGCGATCGCTTCGTGCTCTCAGCCGGCCACGGCTCGATGCTGATCTACGCCCTGCTTCACCTGCTCGGCTACGAGCAGATGACCATCGATCAGATCAAGCGGTTCCGACAGCTCGGCTCGATCACGGCTGGCCATCCCGAATATGGCCACGCGCCCGGCGTCGAGACCACCACGGGTCCGCTCGGCCAGGGCCTCGCCAACGCGGTCGGCATGGCGATGGCGGAGCGCCATCTCGCGGCGCTGTACAGCAGCGCCGTCGTCGATCACCACACCTTTGTGCTCGCCTCCGACGGCGACCTCATGGAGGGCATCTCGCACGAGGCGATCGCCCTTGCCGGGCACCTCAAGCTCGCCAAGCTGATCGTGCTGTTCGACGACAACGGCATCTCGATCGACGGCCCGCTCTCGCTTGCCGATTCGGTCGACCAGGTCAAACGCTTCGAGGCCGCGGGCTGGGCCGCGACGCGCATCGACGGCCACGATCCGCAGGCGATCGCGCGCGCGATCGAAGCCGCCAAGGCATCGGACCGGCCCAGCATGATCGCGTGCCGCACCACGATCGGCTTCGGCGCCCCGACCAAGGCGGGTACCGAGAAAAGCCACGGCTCGGCGCTCGGCGCCGAGGAAATCGCGGGCGCCCGCCAGAAGCTCGACTGGACCGCGCCAGCCTTCGAGATCCCGAACGACATCCGCGATGCCTGGCGCGCGGCCGGCCAGCGCGCCGCCGAGGCGAAGCGCGCGTGGCGTCAGCGGCTCGGTGCGCTCGAGCCCGCCAAGCGCGCCGAGTTCGAGCGCCGGGTCGCGGGCGACCTTCCGGCCGACAAGCTCGCCGCCGCGGTCGCCGCCGCGAAGCAGACGCTCGCCGCCACGCCGCAGAACATCGCGACCCGCGCAGCCTCCGAACTCGCGCTCGAAGCGCTCGCGGCCGCAGTCCCCGAGATGATCGGCGGTTCCGCCGATCTCACCGGGTCGAACAACACCAAGCCGAAAGGCATGTCGGTGTTTTCGGCCGCCGACCCGGCCGGCCGCTTCGTGCATTACGGCGTCCGCGAGCACGGCATGGCGGCCGCCATGAACGGCATGGCGCTGCATCGCGGGGTCATTCCGTATTCGGGAACCTTCCTGGTGTTCTCCGACTATTGCCGGCCGGCAATCCGGCTCGCCGCGCTGATGGGCCAGCGGGTGATCCACGTGATGACCCACGACTCGATCGGCCTTGGCGAGGACGGCCCGACCCATCAGCCGGTCGAGCATCTGGCCGCGCTGCGCGCCATGCCCAATCTCAACGTGTTTCGCCCATGCGATGCGGTCGAGACGGTCGAGTGCTGGCAGCTCGCGCTCGCCTCTGCGGGCACGCCGAGCGTGCTCGCGCTCACGCGTCAAAACCTGCCTCAGCTGCGCAAGGACAACGAGCCTGGGAACCGCTGCGCGGCGGGCGCCTATGAGCTCGTAGCCGCCGACGGCCCCGCCCAGGTCTCGCTGTTCGCCTCGGGATCGGAGGTGTCGCTCGCGGTCGATGCGCGCGCGCTCCTCGCCGCGCGCGGCATCGCGGCCCGCGTGGTGTCAGTGCCGTGCTTCGAGCTGTTCTTCGCGGCGCCGGCGGCCGCGCGCCGCGCCGTCATCGGCGACGCCAAGGTCCGGATCGGCATCGAGGCTGCGGTGCGCCAGGGCTGGGACCCGATCATCGGGCTCGAGGGCGCTTTCGTGGGCATGACCTCGTTCGGTGCCAGCGCCCCCGCCAAGGACCTGTACCGGCACTTCCGCATTACGGCCGAGGCGATTGCCGAGGCCGCCCAGGCCGCATTGACCAAACTCGGCTGAACGATGGGCAGCCGACCGCCAGCCGGGTTGTCATCGCGCAACTTCGCGCTAATTAGGAGATTGGAGCCGTGCCGGCCGTCCGGGTGCCGCACGGGAAGGAGCGTCTGATATGTCCATTCGGGTCGCGATCAACGGGTTTGGCCGCATCGGCCGTAACGTGCTGCGGGCCATCGCGGAGGCCGGCCGCACGGACATCGAAGTGGTTGGCATCAACGATCTGGGTCCGGTCGAGACCAATGCGCATCTGTTGCGCTACGACACCGTGCACGGGCGCTTTCCGGGCGAAGTCACGGTCAAGGGCGACACCATCAGCGTCGGCAACGGCGCCATCAAGGTCACGGCGCTGCGGGATCCCGCGCAGCTGCCGTGGAAGGACCTCGGCGTCGATATCGCGCTCGAATGCACCGGCATATTCACGGCGAAGGACAAGGCCTCGATGCACTTGAGCGCCGGCGCCAAGCGTGTGCTGGTGTCGGCACCGGCGGACGGCGTGGACCTCACCGTGGTC
>Ga0126377_10000920_pt1 | contig 18803 bp, 12 predicted proteins | sample PanSoiMetPlot_22_FD_92647 | JGI IMG/M metagenome (GOLD analysis project Ga0126377, IMG submission 92647) | Tropical forest soil microbial communities from Panama - MetaG Plot_22 | ecosystem: Environmental > Terrestrial > Soil > Tropical forest > Bulk soil | place: Panama | collected 2016-02-17 | reverse complement strand
TCATGGTGTCGTACCGACCGGGCGCTGCCGCGTAGCTCATCATCGTCCTCCGGGTCATCTCCGGCTCGTCACCGGTTGCTCTGCCCGCCGCGCGCTGGGAACGCGCGGACGCGCTCGTGTACTATAGGTGCGCTTGGCGCGCATCCGCATCATCGATGAGTGGCTGCGCAGCCCGGTGGCGTCGCCGTCTCGCTACCGGGCGGTGATGGTCGTGGCCGAGTCGTGGTCGGAGCAGCGCGTGCTGATGCGCGCGTTCGCCGCCTCCGCCGACCAGACCCGGCCCACCATCGTGCTCTACGGCGTCGAGCTCGCCATCGGCCCGGCCGGTCTGGCCGCGCACGGTGAGTGGGGCATCCACGTCGAGCCGCCGGTCGACGGCCGCGCGCAGGAGCTGAGAAACGAGCTGGAGCTGGCCGCGCGCCGACTGGCCGGCACCAAGGGCAACCCGCCGCGCCTGGCCGACGAGGCGTCGCGCTTCGAGAACAAGGCCACCCATCTGTGGGCGCCGGGCACCGCGCCGGACGTGCAGGCCGGCCCCGTGCCGGCCACGCGCGCGGGCTACGGCTACTACGAGCCGGCCGAGGTCGTGGCGCGCACCGCCCGCCCCATCCTGGTCGAGAACAGCCGCGCGCAGTCCGCCTTCGCAGCGATGGGCGGCGGCGGGTTCGCGGCGCCCGACCGAGCGACGGTGCTCGCGCCGCGCGACGACGGCCTGGCCGAGGCGGCGGAGCGCCGCTCGCGCTCGGCCACGCTCACCGACGTGCCGCTGTTCGCCGGCGCGGCCCAGGTGGCGGCGTCGCCGGTCGCGTCGCATACCGCCACGACGTCGACCAGCGCGATCTCGGTCGGCTCGCGCACGCGGCCCGGCTTCATGCCCGCCCCGCCGCCGCCGCCGCGCACGGGCGAGCTGGCCGTGGTGCCGCGCGCGCCGGCCGCGGCCAGCACGCACATGAGCTTCGCCTCGCTGGTCGGCCGCACCATGCCGCTCGGGCTGCAGCTCACCCAGTCGGAGCGCGACGTCCTCAACGCGCTCGGCCGCGCGCCGGCGCTCACCGCCGACGAGATCGGCCGCATCGTGGGCGCGAGCGATCCGGTGCCGTGGATGGAGCGCTTCCAGATGAAGCTCTCCGAGCTCGGCCTCGACCTGGTCGCGACCGGCACCGCGCGCACCGGCGAGCCCACCTACGTGCTGCGCCGCTAGGCCCCGCCAAGGCCCCGCTGCTGGCCGTCCGCTAGCCTTCCGCCAGTCTGGCCCTTCTGGCGGCCATGTGGTAGGACCCGCCAGCGATGCAGGTCACTGTCGAAGACGTCTCTCCGGTCGAGAAGAAGCTCACCGTCTCGGTCCCCTGGAACGCGGTCGACACCCGCATGGGCGAGGCCTTTCGCGAGCTGACCAGGAGCGTCCAGCTGAAGGGCTTCCGCAAGGGCAAGGTGCCGCGCAGCGTGCTCGAGCGCATGTTCGGCAAGCGCGTGCGCGCCGAGGTCGCCGGTCAGCTCGTGCGCGAGGGCTTCGTGGCGGCGGTGACCGAGCACAAGCTGCAGGCCGTGTCGGAGCCGCGCGTCGAGGACGCGCCCGAGATCCAGTCGGGCCAGCCCTTCTCGTTCACCGCCATCGTCGAGGTGCGCGGCGACATCGCGGTCGGCGAGTGGAAGGGCATGACGCTCGGCCGCCGCCCGCTCGTCGTCGGCGACGACGCGGTCGCCATGGCGCTCGAGCAGCTCCGCCGCGAGCAGACCGAGCTGCGCCCGATCGAGGGGCGCGAGGAGCTGGCCGCCACCGACATCGCGGCCGTGTCGATCAAGGGGACCATCGGCGAGCACCAGGTGGACAGGCCGCAGATGCCGGTCGATCTGAGCGAGCCGGAGCGCGAGCCACTGCCCGGTCTGGCCGCCGCCCTCATCGGTCTCCCGATCAAGACGACCGATCAGCGCATCGAGCTCACCATCCCGGCCGATCATCCGGATCCGGACCTGGCCGGGCGCACCGCCTCGCTCACCGTGTCGGTGCTGGACGCGCGCCAGAAGGACGTTCCAGAGCTCGACGACGAGCTGGCCAAGGACACCGGCCGCGCCGAGAGCCTGGAGGAGCTGCGCGGCGTGGTGCGCAAGGAGCTCGAGGCCCGCATGGAGCTGGACATCCAGGAGGAGGTCCGCAAGGAGGCGCTGGCCGAGCTCGTCAAGCGCAATCAGATCCCGGTCGCGGGCAGCCTGGTCGAGCGCTCCATCGACTCCAAGTACGCCCGCCTGCGCCAGCTGTTCGGCATGTCGCCCGACGACGACCGCGAGCTCGACGGCGAGCTGCGCGACAAGCTGCGCGACAGCGCCATCGATGACGTGCGCGGCCAGCTCCTGCTCGACGCGGTGGCCACCCAGGAGGGCATCGAGGCGGCCGACGAGGACCTGGACGATCGGGTAGCCCGGCTGGCTCGCTCCCAGAGCCAGGCTCCGGGCCGCCTGCGCGCCGACATGGAGCGCGACGGCCGCCTGGACTCGCTGCGGTTTCAGATCCGCCAGGAAAAGACGCTCGACCTCCTGGTTCAGCACGCCGAGGTGACCGAGCGCGAGCCGGCGTCCGCGCCCGAGATGGCGGCCGGCGAGGCGGCGGCGAGTGAGGCGGCGAGTGAGGCAATGGGGCCGCGCCCCGACGAGGGCGCGCCCGCCGAGCCGGCGGCATCGGCCGAGACGGCCGACGCACCCGCGCCCCACGAGAACGACGAGACCGACGCCGCCGAATCGAAGTAGGTGCTGCCAGCGGCGCGGCGGCGTTGCGCCGGGGCCGGCCGGGGCCTACGCTTGTCGGACATGGACCCGCGAAACAGCATCCTCATCCCGACCGTGATCGAGCAGACCCACCGCGGCGAGCGCGGGTGGGACATCTTCTCGAGGCTGCTCAAGGACCGCATCATCTTCCTGGGCACGCCGATCAACGACGACGTGGCCAACATCGTCATCGCCCAGCTCCTGTTCCTCGAGTCGGAGGAGCCGGAGAAGGACATCATGCTCTACATCAACTCGCCGGGCGGTCACGTCACCGCGGGTCTGGCGATCTACGACACGATGCAGTACGTGCGCTGCGACGTGTCGACCATCTGCATGGGGCAGGCGGCCTCGATGGGGGCGTTCCTGCTGTCGTGCGGTACCAAGGGCAAGCGCCGCGCGCTGCCCCACTCGCGCATCATGATTCACCAGCCGCTGGGCGGGTATCAGGGCCAGGCCACGGACATCGACATACATGCGAAGGAAATCCTTCGCATGCGCGACAGCCTGAACTCGCTGTGGTCGCGCCACACCGGGCAGCCCATCGATCGAATCAAGAACGACACCGAGCGCGATTACTTCATGGGGCCGGGTGAAGCCAAGGAGTACGGGATCGTGGACGAGGTCCTGCCCCACAAGAAGCTCGCCCCGGACCACAAGTGAGCGCCCCGTAGGTTACGATTCCGAGAACCGTGCCGGAAAAGCGAGACACCACCCAGGCCAACCTGACCTGCTCCTTCTGCGGGAAGTCGCAGAAGGAGGTGAAGAAGCTCATCGCGGGCCCGACCGTGTACATCTGCGATGAGTGCATCGGCCTGTGCAACGACATCATCGCCGAGGAGATCGAGAAGGAAGAGCAGGCCTACGGCGGGGACAACATCCCCAAGCCGGCCGCCATCAAGAAGATCCTGGACGAGTACGTCATCGGCCAGGAGCGGGCCAAGAAGATCCTCGCGGTCGCGGTGCACAACCACTACAAGCGCATCGACGCCAAGCCGGTCACCGGCCGCGCGTCGAGCAGCGTGGGCGCGGGCCTGCCGGGTGGTGGCAGCCTGGACGACGACGACGTCGAGCTGCAGAAGTCGAACATCCTCCTGCTCGGCCCGACCGGCTCGGGCAAGACGCTCCTGGCCCAGACGCTGGCGCGCATCATCAATGTGCCGTTTGCCATCGCCGACGCCACCAACCTGACCGAGGCCGGCTACGTCGGCGAGGACGTCGAGAACATCATCGTCAGCCTGCTGCAGAACGCCGACCACGACATCGAGCGGGCCCAGCGCGGCATCGTCTACATCGACGAGATCGACAAGATCGCGCGCAAGAGCGACAACCCGTCCATCACCCGCGACGTGAGCGGGGAGGGCGTGCAGCAGGCGCTGCTCAAGATCCTGGAGGGGACGATCGCGGCGGTGCCGCCCAAGGGCGGCCGCAAGCACCCGCAGCAGGAGTTCCTGCAGGTCGATACGACCAACATCCTCTTCATCTGCGGCGGCGCGTTCACCGGGCTCGAGGACATCATCGAGAACCGGATCGGGCAGAAGCTCATCGGCTTCGGCGCCGACGTGAAGCCGAAGAAGGAGCGGGACCAGTGGGCGCTGCTCAAGGAGGTCCAGCCCGAGGATCTGCTCAAGTACGGCATGATCCCGGAGTTCATCGGGCGCCTGCCGGTCATCGCGCCGCTCCACGAGCTGGATGAGGACGCGCTGGTCGAGATCCTGACCAAGCCGCGCAACGCGCTGGTCAAGCAGTACCAGAAGCTGTTCGAGATGGACGGCGTGAAGCTCAAGTTCACGCGCGGCGCGCTCTACAAGGTGGCCAAGATGGCGCAGGCGCACAAGAGCGGCGCCCGCGGCCTGCGCGCCATCCTCGAGGGCGCGCTGCTCGACATCATGTACGAGACGCCGAGCCAGGCGAACATCAGCGAGGTGATCATCAACGAGGACGTGATCGAGAAGCACGCCTCGCCGATGGTCACCTACGCCAAGGAAGCCCAGACCGGGTAGCGCCCGGCCCGGGCCGGGCTCGGCTCGACCCGGCCGGTTGGCGGCTGGGACTCGGCTGGTACTCGGCTAGTACCAGTTGAAGCCGAGGCCGACGGTGCCGACGTTCACGTGGTCGTCGATGCCGTCGTAGCTGCCCGAGGCCAGGCGGCCCTGGATGTCGATGGAGAACCAGGGCGAGCTCAGGAGCTCGAAGCCGGCCGCGCCCATGACGGCCACGCCGGTGTCGAGCTCGTCGTCGAAGTCCTCGTAGTGGAGGGTCAGGCTGGCGACGCCGAGCCCTCCCTTGATCCAGAGCTGCGGCGTCAGCCAGAACTGGATCGCGCCCATGAGCATCGTCTGGCCGATCCAGTCGAAGGTGTCGCCGTCCACGCCCTGCCCCTGCCAGAAGACCTCGCCGAGCAGCGCCAGGTGCGGGCTCAGCATGACGCCGAGGTGTGCGTCGAGCGCCAGCGCGAGCGGCTGGTCGTCGCCGCAGCCGAAGCAGTCGGTGAGGTTCGAGTCGCTGTCCATGAGGCCGAGCCCGAGGCCGACGCCGAGGGTGAGCCCGCGGCGGGCGGCATCGGGCGGCGGGCCGTAGTAGCCGTACCCTCCTCCGCCGTACCCCGGCGGCGGCGGCGCGCCCGGCTGCGCTCCTGCGCTGGACGGCGCGGCGAGGACCGCCAGGGCGGCAAGGGCCGCGACCGCCATGACTGGCGCGCGGACGGAACGCGAAACGATGAGTCTCATATGCAGTGGGCCTCGTGGACGGACGGTCGACGCGATCGCGACAGGCTGGAACGAGTGTAATTGGCTGAGTGTTCCCGGCAAGCGATTGCACGCGCTCGCTTGCGAAGCGCCGCTCACACCGACCGGCAAGGTCTGCCGCTCACTGCCAGCTCGGTCGACTCCGCCGAGCAGGCGACCACGCGACTAGGCGATGTGAAGCAGATGGTCGACCACCGCGCGGGCCCGCTCCGCCTGTTCGTTGCCGAGGGTCAGGCAGGGCACCAGCTTGGCGTGGAGCGCGCGCTTGAGCGCGGCGGCGTTGGCATCGGCCGCCAGCAGGGCGGACTCGATGAGCGCGGCGTCGGGCGCCGGCCCCTCCTCGTTCATCGATTCGGCCAGCGCGACGAGGTCGTCGCCCGAGTGGACCGCGTAGCCGGCGGCGATGAGCCCGCGCCCCAGCTCGGTGGCGCGCTCGCGCCGCGCGACGACCATGATGCGCTTCTCGGTGCGCAGCCTGATGCGCTCGAGGAACGCGTCGTACCGCTCGGCGTCGTTGCGCGTGAAGTCGAGGATGCGCACGCCGTAGCCGCGCTCGAGGCCGCGCTGCGCCGCCATCTCCTCGGTCACCTCGCGCGCGATCTGGGCGCGGCCCGACAGCGCCCGCCCGGTCGTGTCCATCGGCAGGTGGAAGATGATCTCGCGCGAGCCGATCGCCGTGCCGGAGGCGAGGAAGAGGCCGCTCCGCGACACGTCGAGCGCCGCGGTGGCGAGCTCGCCCCACGAGGTGATGATGCCGGCCGGCCACCTGACCGGGAAGCGCACCGACGCGCGCGGCGGGGGCGGTCGCAGGGCGATGCCGGCCTGCTTGGCGCGCTTGAGCAGGTTGACCAGCTTGGTGCGCGTCGCGCCCTCGAGCGGGGCGAAGTGGACCGAGAAGCCGCTCGGCTCGCCGGTACCCGCCGCCTGGGCCGCGCTCGTCACCTGCGACACCTCGCCGGTGACCTGGAGGTCGAGGTGATCGAGCCCGATCGCGAGCTGGACGCGCTCACCCAGCCGCGGCGGCGCCGCCGCGGCGAGCCGCGCGGCCTGCACGCTCAGCGCGCGCAGGCGGCCGGGCGCCCAGTGGTCGCCGCGCAGGAAGCGCACCAGCAGGGGCGACTCGTCGTCCTCGACGATCAGCGCCTGCTTCTTGCCGCCCGGCGGCGGGCTGGTGACCGGCATCGAGCCGCTGTCCCGCGCGGCCTGGGCGGCGGGCGCGGAGTGGGGAGCGCGAGGCGGGGCCGCCGGCGTCTCGGTTCCCCAGTCGCGGCCCGCGGAGGGGACCACGCCCGCCGATACCGACGCCACCGTCGGCGCGGTCGACTCCTCGGGGATCGGGATGTCGGAGTCGGTGGCGGGCATTCCGAGCGGCAGCCCGCCCGCGGGCACGCTGCCGAGCGGGAGGCCGCTGGCCGGGAGCCTGCCCGGCGCGCCGCTGGCCGGCATGCCCGCGACGCTGCTCGCCGCGACGCTGCTCGCCGCGGCGCCGCTCGACCGCATCCCGCTCGCCGGCATCGCGCTCGACCGCGCCCCGCTCCCCGGCACGCCGCCCGACGGCGGGCCGCCCGATGGCGGGCCGCTCGATGGCAGCCCGCTCGATGACACGCCGCCCGGCAGACTCGCCGGCATGCTGCCCGACGGCTTGCGCGGGGCGCCGGCGCGCACGGGCAGGGGCACCGGCACCACCACCTTCGACGGGGTCGGCGACGGCACCGGCGGAGGCTGTGCGCCATCGGGCGGGGAGGGCGTCGCCCTGCGCGACGCGCTCGACTGCCCGGCCACCTCGCGCGCGAGCGGATACACCGCCGCGCCGTGCGGCGAGATGCTCGGCTCGCTCGCGGCCGGCATCGGCGCCCCGCGCTCCGGCGCGCGCACGCGCGGCTCCTCGGGCGAGGTGAGCGCCGGGCCCGGGCGGCGGCGGGCGGCGGGCCGCGGCTCGGCCGTGTAGTCGGCGGTCTTCTGCCGGCCGTGGTTGCCGGTGCCGCTCGAGTCGCGCGCCGGCGGGCCGACCGAGGCGCGCGGGCCTGTCTTGGTGGGCGGCGGCCCGGAGCCGCGCCGGTGGGATCGCGCGCCCGCGCTGTGGCCGACGGTGCGCGCGGCGCCGTAGCGCCCGTTCGGCTCCGGCGGGGCGGGCACCGCGCCGGTGCGCCGCGACGAGTCCTCCGCGTCCATCTGGCCCGGCGGCCTGACCGGCGCGGACGGCTTGGTCGAGGGTCGCACCGGCGGCGCGTCGGGCAGCGCGAGCAGACGCGCCAGCTCCTCGAGCGCCTCCTGCGGCCCTCCGCGCGCCTCGACCCGCACGCGGTAGTTCGGCAGGTAGTCCTCGTAGAACGCGCGACGGTCGCTGTAACCCAGGCGCGAAGGGTCGAGCACCGGCAGGTCGGCGCGCGCCGCCACCGAGGTCAGCCAGGCCAGCTTCTGCGGCGTCAGACCCGATCGGTCGAGCCGGATGGTGAGCAGCGCGATGTCGGTGTCGGCCCGATAGTAGACGTCGGAGCTGCCGACCAGCGGCGCTTCACCGGGAGGTCCCGTCAGCGGTTCCAGCGCCCGAACGAAGTCGGCAAAGCCCGACCGAAAAGGCTCGAGGACGATGAAGAGGTCCGTCGGTTGGGACGAACTGCCTGGCGATGAATCCATGGGCGGGACCGAGGAGAAGGCAGCTTGGATGCCCGTTGAGAGTCCAGTAAGGGATTCGCGAACTCGGTACCTAACTATTTGAATAAGCGGAGAATGTACATTCAGGTAGCGTGGCAGGAACGCCACACGATTTTGTGGCAAAGGAACCGCTGCGATGCGCCAAATACCCGGTGAGAGGCCACCAGACGTTGTCTGGTCGATTGGTTGCGCCCGAACCCCCACGTCGTAGAGTACGGGATCGCTCGTCGCGTCGACCGGCCGCGACGAGCGCGATTCTCGCCGGCCGAGCCTTCATCACGCCCATGTTCTTCAAAAATGACAACCCCCCCAAAGGGGGGGCTTCCGTGCGCACGGTCCCGCTCCTGCCCCTGCGCGACATCATCGTCTTCCCGCACATGGTGGTTCCGCTGTTCGTCGGGCGCGAAAAGTCGATCGCGGCGCTCGAGGAGGCGATGGCCTCGGACAAGGAGCTCCTGCTGGCGGCGCAGAAGAAGGCGAAGACCAACGACCCGAAGGACGCCGACATCTTCCGCCTCGGCACCATCGGCTTCATCATCCAGCTCCTTCGACTTCAAGATGGCACGGTGAAGGTCCTGGTGGAGGGCAAGCGGCGGGCCCGCATCGTCAGCTACCCGCAGACGGCGCCGTTCTTCCTGACCGAGGTGGAGGAGATCGACGAGCCGGACGAGAAGAGCGTCGAGCTCCAGGCCCTGATGCGCTCCATCCAGGGCGTCTTCAAGAACTACGTCAAGCTCAACAAGCGCATCCCGCCCGAGATGCTGGTCTCGGTGCAGACCATCGACGAGCCGGGGCGGCTGGCCGACACCATCGCCGCCCACCTTTCGCTCAAGCTCAACGACAAGCAGATCATCCTGGAGACCGAGTCGCCGCAGAAGCGGCTCGAGCGGCTCTACGAGCTCATGCAGTCCGAGATCGAGATCCTGCAGGTCGAGCAGAAGATCCGGACGCGCGTCAAGAAGCAGATGGAGAAGTCGCAGAAGGAGTACTACCTCAACGAGCAGATGCAGGCCATCCAGAAGGAGCTGGGTGACCGCGATGAGTTCAAGAACGAGCTCAACGAGCTGGAGCAGAAGATCAAGACGAAGAAGATGAGCGCCGAGGCAAAGGAGCGGGCGCTCAAGGAGTTCAAGAAGCTCAAGATGATGTCGCCGATGTCGGCCGAGGCGACCGTGGTCAGGAACTACATCGACTGGATCCTGGCGCTGCCGTGGGGCGACAAGACGACCGACAACAAGGACATCGCATCGGCCGAGCGCATCCTGGACGAGGACCACTACGGACTGAAGAAGGTCAAGGAGCGGGTGGTCGAGTACCTGGCGGTGCAGGCGCTGGTCGACAAGATCCGCGGCCCCATCCTGTGCCTGGTCGGGCCTCCCGGCGTCGGCAAGACGTCGCTGGCCAAGTCGATCGCGCGCGCGACCGGCCGCAAGTTCGTGCGGCAGTCGCTGGGCGGCGTGCGCGACGAGGCGGAGATCCGCGGCCACCGGCGCACCTATATCGGCGCGCTGCCCGGCAAGATCATCCAGTCGCTGAAGAAGGTCGGCACCAACAACCCGGTCTTCCTGCTCGACGAGATCGACAAGATGTCGCAGGACTTCCGCGGCGACCCGGCCAGCGCGCTGCTCGAGGTGCTGGACCCGGAGCAGAACAACAGCTTCAACGACCACTACCTCGATCTCGACTACGACCTGTCGGACGTCATGTTCATCACGACGGCCAACACGCAGCACCAGATCCCGCTGCCGCTGCAAGACAGGTGCGAGATCATCAACCTGCCCGGCTACACCGAGTGGGAGAAGCTGGCCATCGCCAGGGAGTACCTGATCCCCAAGCAGCTCGACGCCAACGGGATGTCGGGCAAGCCGGTGTCGGTCGCGTTCACCGACGACTGCCTGCGCTCGATCATCCACGACTACACGCGCGAGGCCGGCGTGCGCAGCCTCGAGCGCGAGATCGGCGCCATCATCAGGAAGCTGGCCAAGGAGTGGCTGGCCACCAACCAGGAAGAGGGCAAGAAGTACGTCCTCTCGCCCAAGCAGCTCGGCAAGTACCTCGGCATCCCGAAGTACCGCAAGAACCGCAAGGAGGACGTCAACGAGATCGGCCTGGCCAACGGGCTGGCGGTCACCATGCACGGCGGCGACCTCCTGCCGGCCGAGGTGACGATCGTGCCGGGCAAGGGGAAGCTGACCCTGACCGGCAAGCTGGGCGAGGTGATGCAGGAGAGCGCGCAGGCGGCCATGAGCTACATCCGCTCGCGCTGCGAGTCGCTGGGCCTGGTGCGCGACTTCCAGCTCAAGGTCGACATCCACGTCCACTTCCCCGAGGGGGCCATCCCCAAGGACGGGCCGTCGGCGGGCATCACCATGGCCACGGCGGTGACGTCGGCGCTCCTGCGCGTGCCGGTCAGGCAGGACATCGCGATGACGGGCGAGATCACGCTGCGCGGGCGGGTGCTGCCGATCGGCGGGCTCAAGGAGAAGATCCTGGCCGCCCACCGCGCCGAGATCTTCGACGTCATCATCCCGTCGGAGAACGAGAAGGACCTGAAGGACATCCCCAAGCGCGTGCTCAAGGAGATGACGATCCATCCGGTCACGCACATGGACGAGGTCCTCAAGCTGGCGCTGGCCCACGAGCATCCGGAGGCGTTCCTGCCCCAGCCGACCGCGGCGATCGACTGGCGGCTGTCCCTGACCAGCGCGTCGGACTCGACCTCGGCCACGCCGGTCGAGCCTCACTGATCGATCGCGCGGCCATGGGGGGGTGGCGTTCGAGCTCGGCGGTCGCGGCCTCGCTGGTCGCGGCCGCGTTGATCGGCGTCGGGTGCGGCGGGGTGCGCCGGGTCGGCCAGGCCGGGCCCGAGCCGGTCGCGTCGGCGGCCGCGCCGGCCGGGATGGGGACGGGCGCGGCGGCCGGGTCTGCGGGTGTGCCGGCCGCGCCCGCCGCGGCGGCGGCTCCGGTGGCGGCACCTCGCGTTGTCGCGGCGTCGCCCGCGGTCGCGGCTCCGGCGAGCGGCGGCCCCGTCGCTCCGGGCACCGAGACGGGCCCGGTCTCGGGCATTTCTGCCGGGTCGCCGACCGGCTCGCTGCCGGCCCCGACGCCGGGCTCGTCGCCCGCGGCCGCCCCGCTCGCCGCGTCGGCGCCGCCGGCGTCCATCTCCCTGGAGGCGGTGCTTCGGCTGGCGATGGTCGATGCGGCCAAGACCGCGGCGCGACGCCAGCAGTTCGCGCACGCGGTCGCCAAGATCTCGGCGCAGCTCGGCGCGCCCATCAGCGCCGAGCAGGCACTGCGCGACATGCCGTGCGGCGGCTGGAGCGGGCCGGAGTGCTCGAACCTGACCCTCGGCCTCGAGATGGTCAGGGCGTGCGCGCCGATCGTCGCTTCCTTCCACGGCAAGCGCACGGCCGAGATCGCGGCGGTGCTCGCCGAGGCGGTCGCCATCCACGCGGTCTGGCACGACGCCTTCGGCTACGTTCGCCGGATCAAGAAGAAGGGCCCGGGCTACACCTATGCCGGCTGCCTGTTCTCGCGCTGCGACCCGAACGATCTCAAGAGCGGCCAGGTCGACGGCGTGGTCTACCAGGTCGGCCGTCTGCTCGGCACGGTGACCGGTCCGGCCTGCGGCCCGGAGTGCACTCTCGGCGATCTGTGAGCGGCGCGCTCAGCGCAGCGCCGCCGCCTCGAGCACGCGCTCGAGGCGGCCCAGGTCGAACGGCTTCTCGAGCACCGGGTTGGGCAGCGCCGCGAGCGCGCGCCCGTCGTCGCTCCCCAGGGTGGCGCCGGTCATGAAGACGAGCCTGCGGAGCAGGGCAGGGTGCGATGCCGCCAGCGCGCGGTGAAACTCCACGCCCGACGCCTCGGGCATGACCACGTCGCACAGGATGACGTCGAAGCCGGCGTCGCCCTCGAGGCAGGCCAGCGCCTCGCACGCGCTGGCGGCCACGACGACCTCGTGCTCCTCGAGCGACGCGACCAGCGCGCGGCACATGGCCGGCTCGTCATCCACGACGAGGACGCGCAGGCGCTTGCACGGCGACGGCGCGCGAGCGTCGCGCGCATCCGACGGCCGGTGCCACACCGGCAGCGTCACCGTGAAGGTGGTGCCGCGCCCCGGCGCGCTCTCGACGACGAGCGAGCCGCCCAGCGCCTGCACGATGCTGCGCGAGATCGCCAGCCCGAGCCCGGCGCCGCGCCCGTATGCCTTGGTGGTGAAGAACGGCTCGAACACGCGCTCGAGCATGTGCGCGGGGATGCCGGCGCCCTCGTCGCGGACGTGCACCGCCACCGCGTCGCCGCCGGCCGGGACCAGCTCGACGGTGACGCAGCCCGCGGCCGCGCTGGCCGCGCCGGCCGCATCGCCGAGCGAATCGAACGCATTGGTGAGGAGGTTGACGAACACCTGCTCGATGCGGATCGGGTCGGCCTCGACGGCAGGCGCGTCCTCGAAGCGCCGCTCGACCCGCAGTCGCGCCGCGGCCGGGTGCGTGTCGCGCACCGAGCGGAGCGCGCTCTCCAGCGGCTGGCGCAGGTCGACGGGGCAGCGCGCACGCGACTGCGGGCTGGCGAACAGCCGCAGCTCGCGCACGATCACCGCCATCCGGTCGATGTCCTGCGCGATGACGTCGAGCTTGTCGCGCGTCATCGCCAGCGCCGCGGCGGCCGACTCCGGCGGGGTCCGCGCGAGCGTCCGGCGCAGGACGTCGACCGCGAGCACCAGGTGCGTCAGCGGATTGTTGAGCTCGTGCGCGACGCCTGCCGACAGCCGCCCCAGCGACGCGAGTCGCGCCGACTCCGCCAGCTCGCGCTCCAGCGCCTTCCGGTCGGTGACGTCACGGACGAACGACAGCACCGCAGCCGAACCCTCGTACGTGACCGGAACCGACGCCACTTCGATGAGCAGGAGCCGCCCATCGTTCCGGCGCATCCGGTACTCCCTCAGGCTGTTCGGCCGCGACGTCCGCGTCACCTCCTCGATTCGGCGCGCCGCGATCGCGAAGTCCTCCGGCTCCAGCCACTCCGCCAGACTCCTGCCGATGACCTCCGTCGTCTGCTCGAACCCCAGCATCCGCGCCCCCGGCAAGCTCATGTACAGCACCGTCGGCCCGCGCAGGATGCTGATCGCATCGGGCGCGCTATCCAGCAGCATGCGCAGCGTCTCATCGCTGGGGTGCGACACCGGTGCCATCGGCGGCGATGCTAATCGATCGCGGTTGACAAAGCCGAGCGCTACCGCTAGAACACTCCGGCCTCAAAGGGAAACGGGTGGATAGCTCAGCGGTAGAGCGCCGCCCTTACAAGGCGGTGGTCGCAGGTTCGATCCCTGCTCCACCCACCGGCGAGGCATGACAACTCGATTTCTGGGGCGGTAGTTAAGTCGGTTATAACGCCGGCCTGTCACGCCGGAGGCCGCGGGTTCGAGTCCCGTCCGCCCCGCTTCACATCGAAAGCCGAGGTCCCCGACCTCGGCTTTTCTACGTCTGCCGCGCGTGCCGGCGTGGTGGGACGATCGTCGTGGCAGGCGCCGGACGCGTCGAGCCCGAGCCGTCCGCGCCGGCCGGCGCGGCGCAGCGCAGCGACTGTCATGGGCTCGCGCCCGGCGCACCCGACGCGATCGCCCTGGCTCTCACCCGGCGGACGTGGAACGCGGGCGAGTCGTCGAAGCGGTCGTAGAGCGCGATGGTCAGAGCGGCGCCGTTCGACACCAGCGCCGGCCGGTCCGCCAGCTCGCCCGACGGCGAGATGAGGAAGCCGGCCGTCCCGATCGGCGTCCCGTCGAGCGCGACTTCGGCCCCGCGGACCTCGCCCTCGCCCTCGCGCCAGGCGACGACGAACGACTGCCCGCTGAAGGCCACCGCCGTCCCGCCGTGCAGGTTGGGCAGGCTCACCTGGAAGCCGCCGGGATCGAGAAGCGTGCCGTCGGGCGCGAGGCGCGCGGCCAGGATGACGCTCCGGGTGCCGGTCGCGGTGCCGCGCCGCCAGGCGACCAGGCATTCGCCGCCGCCGCACGCCATGCTCTGCTCCTGCTCGCGCGCGCTGTCCGTCGCGATCGCGATGCCCTGCGGGTCGAGCACGACGCCGTCGGTGGAGACGCGCGCCGCGAACAGGTCCGAGGCCCGCTGGTAGACGAGGACATAGCTCGCGCCGTCGAATGCGGCGACCGCGCTCGCTCCGCTGGCTGCCACCGCGAAGCTGTCGGCTCCGAGCAGCGATCCCGCGGCATCGAGGAGGCGAGCCCGGATCGACGCGCCGGAGTTCCAGGCGACCAGGAACCCGGCCCCGTCGGAGGCCGCCGCGGGTTGCTCCTCCTTTGGGGGCGTGGTGCTGAGCGCGAACGTGGGCGCGACGGCTTGGCCCTGTGGGTCGATCACCTGCGCGAGTACGCCGCCGTTCAAGCAGCCCCCCCGCCACGCGACCAGGAACGAGGTCGCGGAGGCGGCCACCGCCGGCTGGTGATCGCCTGCCCCGCCCGGGCACGTCGGTTCGACTCCGGGCTCGACGGACGCGAGCGGCTCGAGGTCGGACGTCAGGACCGATCCACGGAGCTGCCGATCGCTGGAGTCGGTGCTCGCCGGCCGGCTGTCGTTCCATGCCACGAACGTGCGTTCGCCGGCGTGGGCAGCGACGGCCGCGGCCTGCCCCGGTGGAGACGTGATGAGGTCGATGCCTTCGGGATCGAGCGCGGTCGCGCCCACGAGCCGTGTCGCCCGGGCGGTCCCGGCCCAGTTGCGCTCGCCCCTCCACGTGACCAGGCACTGGCCGGCTCCGCACGCGACGGGGTTTCCGCCCTGGGCTCCCGGACCGGTCACGAGCTGGGTGGCCGCGATCTCCACGCCACCGGGGTCGAGCACCGTCCCGTCGAGGGCGACGCGTGCCACCCACGCGCGGTGCGGCGGCGTCAGCGAGTCGTTGTCGACCGGGGTGGACCACGTGATGACCACGTGGTCGTCGGCGCACGCCAGGGCGATGGCGGTGCGTCCGGGAAGGCTGATGAAACCGCTGACCGGCGCCACCTCGACGCCGATCGGATCGATCAGGGTGCCGTCGGCCGCGACCCGCACGGCGCGAACCGCGGGGGCCGCGTCGATGTAGGCCAACCAGTACTGGGTGCCGTCCCAGCACGGCTCGCCTCCCCCATACCTGGGCCACGACGCGGGAAGCGGAACCTCGTCGCTGACCGGTCCAGCAACGTCCACGACCCGCACCATCCTGGCCAGGGAGTCCTGGTCGCGGTAGCTGACCAGGCAGCGCGAGCCCTCGCATGCCACACGGCCGCTGTCACTGTTCTGGGGGGTCATCGGGAACGGGGCCTCGACCAGCCCGTCCACGCCGATACGGGCGATGTAGACCCGACGATCGGGGCCGCTGCCGCCCATCGCGACCCGAAACGCGGTCCCATCCCAGGCCACACTGGCACCCTCCATGTTCTGCGCGATGACGAACGGCCCATCGTCCAGAACTTGATTGCCGGCGATGCGCACGGCGCGCGTGGCGTGCGGTCCAGACTGCGAGCTCTGCCGGTCCCCGACGAGGAGACAGACTCCGCTGTCGCTGCATGCCACGTCGTTGACGAACCCGCTGTCGGGCGCACCGTCCAGGATCTCCGGCTCGGCGACGCGAAAGCCGGCCGGATCGAGGAGCGTCCCTGTCCGGCTGATGCGCGCACCGTACGTCGCCGCCGAGTCCTGGACCGCTGGGAAGTACTCGCGACCATCGCTCCAGACGGCCACGTAGGTGTCGTTCTGCACATCGTAGGCGAGGCCCCTCAGGACGTTCTGCTTGGCGAAGAGCTCACCGACGAACGACGCCGGGGCGCGAACGGTGACAGGTGGCTCCACCTCTCGCTCGGGGCCAACCTCGAGCGCGGCGCCGAGCCGCCCGATCGGTTCCGGCGATTGCGCGCAGCCGGCCGCGCAGACCGCCATCATCAAGGAGAGAGTGGCCAGATTCCGAGACAGCGACATCTCACGAGCCTACTACCGCGCGCGGTCGATTCCGGGCAGATTGTCTGTCGGCCCGCGCTCTCCGGATGTGACGCCGAGTGACCGCCGTCGAGATCTTCGCTCCGGATCGCGATCAGCTCCCGTGACAGCACAGCGCCTCGTGGCCTGCTGGGCGGTGGGTGGGCTCGCCGACCCCGAGGCGCGCCGCGGCCTCGATTGGACGCCCTCGCCGAAGCGCTGCGCGACCGACCTCGCCCACGACGACCTGCCCCTGCGGGTCGATCACCTGCGCGAGCAGGTCGACGTTCAAGCAGGCCCCGCGGTCGCGCCTACGAGCTGTGTCGCCCGCGCGGTCCCGCCCAGTCGCGCTCGTGCCTCGACACCGGCCGGACCGGGCTTTCGATCTGGAAGAGAAGCGCCGCCGGGCGAAGAGCTCCTGCACGCGTGATCGGCGCCCACCGGCATTCGCCCGACGGCGCCCCGACCGGCTCCGCCTGGCGGGTCAGCGGCGCGCGTGGGCGGCGGCCAGCTGGTCGAGATCGACGGTGAGCTCCTTCAGCCGCTGCTCGGCCCTTCCGGGTGCCCGGGGAGCTGCGTATCCGCGCAGGCAGCGGGCCAGGAACAGCTCGGCGGCTAGGTCGATCGCCTGCCGGTTCGACGACACGGTGCGGTGTCCGGCGTCCGGCGCCACCAGGTACGTGACCGGCACGCCGCGGCGGTGGAGATGGAGGGCGAGCGCGTCGGACTGCTCGCGCGTCACCCGGACGTCGTTGGCGCCCTGGTAGATGAGCAGGGGCGCGCGGATCGCGTCCGCCCGGAAGATCGGGGAGCGTCGCACCAGGTCCTCCCGATCCGACGCGATGCGCGGGTCGCCGACGAAGGGGTACCACATCCCCTTCAGTATGGACCGGGTCGCGGGCGGGAAGGACTGGATCAGCTTGACCAGGTCGACGGGGCCCGCAATGTCGAGGCCACAGGCGAAGCGACCCGGCGTGTCCGTCATGGCGACGACCGCGGCGTATCCTCCGTACGATCCGCCGAAGATGGCGACCCGGCGCGGATCCGTCAGTCCCCGGGCCACCGCCCAGTCCACCGCGTCGAGCAGATCGTTTTGCATGGTGGTGGCAAAGCCCCTGCGGCCTCGCTGCAGGAACTGCTTGCCGAACCCGCGTGAGCCTCGGAAGTTGATGGAGAGCACCGCATAGCCGCGACTGGCCAGAAACTGTCTGGTGAGGTCGAAGTCCCAGCGATCGCGCGACCAGGGTCCGCCGTGCACGATGAGCACGGTCGGATAGGGCGCGCGCACCTTCTGGATCGGTCGCATCAGATAGCCGGGGAGCTCGAGGCCGTCGCGTGCGCGCACGCGGATCGGCTCCATGGGGGCGAGCTGGTAGTCGTCGAGGTCAGAGTACGCCCTGGACAGAAGGATCAGCACCCCTCGCCCTGGTTCGGCGAGATAGTAGCGGCCCGGCGATGTGGGCGAGCTCGTCTTGATGGTCCACCGGCGTCCGTCGCGCGAGCGCGAAAGAACCTCCAGGTTATGTGCGTCGGCCGGCAGCTCCGCGAGCAGCGCGCGAAAGGCCGGATCGGCGCTGACCCAGCGGACGTCGTCCTCCACGAACCGGGCGGCGACGAAGCGCCCGCTGCTCGGATCGATGAGAGCCTCGTCGAGGTCGACCCGGCCGGCCGGATCCTCCGCGACCACCTCCTCCTCGCCGGTCGCCAGGTCGAGCAACACCAGTCGCGTTCGATCCGCACCATGGTCGGAGGCGACGTAGATGCGCTCCTGCGTCTCGCTGAAGGCGATCGGCGAGACCGTGTCCTCGACCGGATAGCTCGCGACCTCCCGCCAGGGCGTCTGCTCGTCCGGTCGGTGGTGAAGCCGGACCCCGCCCTCGTCGTTGTATGACGTCGCGACCAGCACCTGGCCCCGGCGATCCGCGAGGTATCTGACGAAGTGGCCCGGGTTCTCGACGGCCTCCTGGAGTCTGCCGGTCCGGAGATCCACCCGGTACGCATCGGCCAGCGTCGGATCGCGCTGGTTCATCGTGATGACGAGCCGCTCCGGCACGAGCCCGGCGACTCCGACCAGCCGGACCTTGAGCCCGGCTAGCGGCGTCAGGTCCGCGAGAGCGCCGCTGCGGATGTCGGCCTGGATGAGGTGGTTCAGTCGGCCGGTTTGTTGTTGACCTGGGCGAGAATGCACTCGATGCGATAGATGGGGTTGGCCGGCCGGCTGGGTACCGGTACCGGTAGCGCGACAAGTGCTCGCGGTACCGCGCCGCCGCTGCGATCGGCCAGCCAGGGCGGGCACCCAGGCGGTCCTGCGGAGGTACCAGGCCAACGAGCTGGCCATCGCGGTCGACCTCGCCCGTCGAGCGCAGCCGCGGATCCTCGCGCTGGTTGAGCCGCTTCGGCCGCTGCATACGCCGAATTGAGCACACCATGCGGGTCAGGTCGCTCACCTGTCACCTACGCCCGGTAGGGCCATGGCACCAGTGGGCGCTGCGTCGGCAGCGGATGGTTGGATCGACTCGTACCGACTGACGATATACGTAGCCAGCGCGATGGTCGCGTTGACAACGAGCAGGGCGTAGATCGGCTGCAGGTCGCCCGTGTCGGCGTGCTGCTCGGGGTGCGCGGGGAGCGCTTCCTGCATGCGCGAGGTCTGACGGTGTGTTGGATGATGCCCTCGCGG
>Ga0126377_10000919_pt1 | contig 18806 bp, 16 predicted proteins | sample PanSoiMetPlot_22_FD_92647 | JGI IMG/M metagenome (GOLD analysis project Ga0126377, IMG submission 92647) | Tropical forest soil microbial communities from Panama - MetaG Plot_22 | ecosystem: Environmental > Terrestrial > Soil > Tropical forest > Bulk soil | place: Panama | collected 2016-02-17 | reverse complement strand
GTGGCCCCGTCGAGTGCGTCGGCGATCTGCTCGGGGCGCAGCCGCGGTGCGGCGACGAGCAGGGAACGGGCCGGCGTGGTCACGGGCACCGGCCCCCGCCGGTCGACGTCGCCGGGGCCCAGGTCGCTGACCCGGTGGACGCGGCCGACGACCCGGCGTGGCCGGCGGCCGGGCGGGACGCTCACCTCGACGGCACCGGGTCGGATCCCGGCGAACCCCCACCACGCGCAGGCGGCCACGTGGGAGACGACCGCCTCGGGCCCGGAATCGAGCACGGCGCACATCAACCGTTGGTGCCACGACGGCGGATGACCGGGGAGCCGCCACACGCGGGCACCGGCCTTGACGAGTGCGCCGCGCGCTTCCAGCGTGCGCCGGCTCTGCCGGCTGACGCCGAGCGCATCAAGCTGGTCGGTCGTCACGAGTCCGAACTGAGTGGCCGAGCGATCGGTGACCGCCCGCATGTCGCAGAGGTGTGCCATGGCGGCCATCCGACCACCCCCCTACGACATTTTAGGCTTCTGTGGACGTATTTGGTTGACTCCCAACCAGATACGTCCAAGGAACGCCCCTAGCGCTCCGCCACCTGGCTGAGGAAGCGGCGGGTGCGGTCGTGGGTCGGGTCGTCGAGGATCGAGGCCGGGGGGCCCTCCTCCACCACCACGCCGCCGTCCATGAACACGACCCGGTCGGCCACCCGGCGGGCGAAGCCCATCTCGTGGGTGACCACCATCATCGTCATGCCCTCCTCGGCCAGCGAGCGCATGACCGCCAGCACCTCGCCCACCAGCTCGGGGTCGAGGGCCGACGTCGCCTCGTCGAAGAGCATCATGTCCGGGTTCATGCACAGCGCCCGGGCGATCGCCACCCGCTGCTGCTGGCCGCCCGACAGGCGGGCCGGGTACTCCCGCACCTTCTCGGCCAGGCCGACCCGGTCGAGCATCTGCGCCGCCACCTCCTGGGCCTCGCCCTTGGACCGGTGCAGCACGCGGCGCTGGGCGATGGTCAGGTTGCCCATCACGTCCAGGTGGGGGAACAGGTTGAACTGCTGGAACACCATCCCGATGCGCCGGCGCACGGCGTCGACGTCGGTGTCGGGGTCGGTGATGTCGACGCCCTCGATCAGGATCCGCCCCGACGTCGGGTCCTCCAGCCGGTTGACGCAGCGCAGCAGGGTCGACTTGCCCGACCCCGGCGGGCCGATCACGCACACCACGTCGCGCGGGTCGACGACGAAGTCGATGCCCTTCAGCACCTCGAGGTCGCCGAAGTACTTGTGCAGCTCGTCGATCTCGATGGCGTGGGTGGAGGCGGCGTCGCTCATCGGGCCCGCCGCCCCCGGGCCTCCAGCACAGCCACGACCCTGGTCAGCGGCACGGTGATGGCCAGGTAGACCAGCGCCGCCGCCACCAGGGGGGTGATGCTGAACGTCCGGCCCACCTCGTCCCGGGCGAACTTGGTGATCTCGATCGTGTCGGCCGTCGTCCCCAGCACGTAGAGCAGCGACGTGTCCTTGATCAGGGACACCAGCTCGTTGGTCAGCGGCGGGATCACGATCCGGAACGCCTGCGGGATGACGATCGTCGCCATCGCCCGGGCCTGGGTCATCCCCAGCGACCGGGCCGCCTCCAGCTGGCCCCGGGGCACGGCCTCGATGCCGGCCCGGATCGTCTCGGCCATGTAGGCCGAGTACACGATGCCGAGCGCCAGGCAGCCCGCCCCGTAGCGGCCCGGCACGCGGGTGCCGAGGGCGATGGGGATGGCGAAGCCGATGGCGAAGATGGTGATCAGCGCCGGGACGCCCCGGAACACCTCGATGTAGACGACCGCGAACCAGCGGTAGGGCCGGATCGGCGACAGCCGCAGCAGCGCGAACATCAGGCCCAGCGCCAGGGCGATGGCGAACGAGAGCACGGTGAACGTGATCGTGTTGCGCGCCGCCCGGGTGACCATGTCCGGGAACTGGTCGCCGAAGATGGTCGGGTCGAAGAACGCCTCCTGGAGTCGCCCCCAGTCGGTGACGACCACCAGCCAGGCGGCCACCACCAGGGTGACGCCGTAGACGCCGAGTCGCCGCAGCCGAGCGCGCTGGCGCCGCGTGAGGCGGCGGGCTCCAGCGCGCCCGGGCGGCGACGCGACGTCGGTCACCGGGCCGGCGCTACTTCTTCTCGCCGAAGTACGTGGCGTAGATGTCGTCGAACTTGCCGGAGTCCTTCAGCGACGTCAGCCCGTCGTTGATCAGGCCGAGCATGTCCGAGTTGCCCTTCTTGACGGCGAAGCCGTACTGCTCGCCGGTCGGGAAGGTCTCGGTCACGACCACCGAGTCGTCCTGGGTCGCCCGGTACGCGTTGACCGGGAAGTCCTGCAGGATGGCGGCGATCTGCCCGGAGGCGATGGCGCCGAACAGGCCGGTGGCGTCGTCGAACGACTTGATCGTGGCGCCCTGGGGCTTGTGGTCCTTGGCGTAGGTCTCGCCGGTGGTGCTCGACTGCACGCCGATGGTCTGGCCGGTGAGGTCGGTCAGCTTCGCGTACTTGTCCTTGTCCGCCGCCTTGACCAGCAGCGACTGGTCTGCGTCGAAGTAGGGCTCGGAGAAGTCGACCTGCTTGGCCCGGTCGTCGGTGATGGTCACGGCCGAGCCGACCACGTCGCAGTCGCCCGCGGCCAGCGAGCCGAGGATGCCGTCGAAGGGCAGGTCCTTGACCTCGAGGTCGAGCTTGTTGTCCGTGGCGATGGCCCGGAGGATGTCGATGTCGTACCCGACGTCCTTGCCGTCCTTCTGGAACTCGAACGGCTCGTACGGCGTGTCCGAGCAGACGGTGAGCTTGCCCGAGCTGACGGTGTCGACCTTGGTCGCCGCCGAGCCCGAGCCGCTGCCGCTGGTCTCGTCCTTGTTGTCGTCGCCGCCGCAGGCGCCCAACACGAGGGCGCCGGCGGTCAGGAACGCGAGGAGCTTGATGTAGTGCTGTCGTCGCATTGCGTGGTCCCTTCCCAGGAGAGACGGATTGGTAGCCCCCCGGCGGGGGCCCGGTCAACCCTCGACGTCGCCGCCGAGGTACGCCGCACGCACCGCGTCGTCGGCCAGGAGCTCCGAAGCCGCCGCCCCCCGCACGATGCGCCCGGTCTCGAGCAGGTAGGCGCGGTCGGCCCGCTTCAGGGCCTGGGCCGCGTTCTGCTCCACGAGCAGGATCGTCACACCCTGCTCGTTGATCTCGCTGATGATCTCGAAGATCTGCGCCACCAGCCGGGGCGCCAGGCCCATGGAGGGCTCGTCGAGCAGCAGCACCCGGGGCCGGGCCATGAGCGCCCGGCCGATGGCCAGCATCTGCTGCTCGCCGCCCGACAGCGTGCCGCCGGACTGGCTGCGGCGCTCGGCCAGCCGGGGGAACAGCGTGAACACCCGGTCGACGTCGCTGGCCAGGTCCCTGCGGTCGCGGCGCGAGTAGGCGCCCATGTCGAGGTTCTCGAACACGGTCATGCCGGGGAAGATCCCCCGGCCCTCGGGCGCCTGCGAGATGCCCAGCTCGACCCGGCGGTGGGCGGGCACCTTGGAGATGTCCTCGCCGTCGAAGCGGATGGCGCCCGACGTCAACGGCCGCAGCCCCGACACGGTCTTGATCGTCGTGGTCTTGCCGGCGCCGTTCCCGCCGATGAGCGTGACGATCTCACCCTGGTTGACCTCGACCGTGACGCCCTTGAGCGCCTCGATCTTGCCGTAGTGGACGTGGATGCCGTCAATCTCCAGCAGCATCGCTGGGCACTCCGAGGTAGGCGTCGATGACTCGCTGGTTGGTCTGGATGTCGGTGGGCAGGCCGTCGGCGATCTTCTCGCCGAAGTCGAGCACCGCCACCCGGTCGCACACGCCCATGACCAGGCCCATGTCGTGCTCGATGAGCAGCACGGTGTAGCCGTTGTCGCGGATGCGGCCGATGAGCGCCAAGAGCGCCCGCTTCTCGTTGGGGTTGAAGCCGGCGGCCGGCTCGTCGAGCAGCAGCAGCCGGGGCTCCGTGGCCAGGGCCCGGGCGATCTCCAGCCGGCGCTGGTCGCCGTAGGACAGGTTCTTGGCGTACTCGTCCACCCGGCTGCGGATGCCCATGAAGTCGAGCAGCTCCAGCGCCCGCTCCCGGCCCGTGCGCTCCTCCCGCCGGTGGCGGGGCGCGTGGGCGACGGCGCCGACGACCGAGGTGCGGTGGCGGGCGTCGGCGCCCACCATCACGTTCTCCAGGGCCGTCATGTTGTGGAACAGCCGGATGTTCTGGAACGTGCGGGCCACGCCCTGGCCGGTGATCTCGTGGGGCTTGAGCCCGGGCAGCTCCTGCCCGGCCAGCCGTATCGCGCCCGACGTCGGCCGGAACACGCCGGTGACGACGTTGAACACCGTGGTCTTGCCGGCGCCGTTGGGGCCGATCAGGCCGAGGATCTCGCCCTTGTCCACGTGCAGGTCGACGTCGGCCAGGGCGGTCACGCCGCCGAAGCGCATGGTCACCGAGGCCAGCTCGAGCAGCGGCCCGGCCTCGGCGTCGTCGCCGTCGGCGCGGTCGTCGACCGGGGCGATGGTCCCGTCAGGCACTCTCGGCCTCCACGACCTCGGACTCGCCGGCGTCGAGCTCGTCCTCGGGCCGGACGTCGTGCAGCTCCGCGGCGCGGCGGCGGCTGGGCAGCAGGCCCTCGGGCCGGAAGTTCATCATCACCACCATGGCGACGCCGAAGATCAGCACCCGCCGATCGCCGAAGCTGCGGAAACGTTCCGGGAGGTAGGCCACCACCGCCGCCCCGAGCGCGGCGCCGTACATGTTGCCGGAGCCGCCCAGCACGACGGCCGCCAGGAACAGGATCGACAGCACGAGCTGGAAGCTGTCGGGCGTGATCGCGTTCACCCGGGAGGCGTAGACCACGCCGGCCAGCCCGCCGATGCCCGCGCCCATGGCGAACGCCCAGAGCTTGTACTTGAAGGTGGGCACACCCATGAGCTCGGCGGCGTCCTCGTCCTCGCGGATCGCCGTCCAGGCCCGGCCGACCCGGCTGCGCTCCAGCCGCCGCACCATCAGCACCACCAGGATGATGATGAGGAGCAGGAGCCGGTAGTAGGGCGTCGGGTCGAGGATCCCGAACTTGATGCCCGGCAGGTAGGGGTGGGGGATGTTGGCGATGCCCCGGGGCCCGCCGATCGAGTCGGTGTTGCGGGCCGTGAGCCGGACGATCTCGCCGAACCCCAGGGTGACGATGGCGAGGTAGTCGCCCCGCAGCCGCAGGGTCGGCGAGCCGAGGATGAGGCCCGCTCCCATGGACACGAGGATGCCGATGGGCAGGATGACCCAGAACCGCCAGTTCATCGGCACGTCGAACGGCAGGATCCGCCAGAAGCCGGCGCCGATGTCGGTGCCGAGGATGGCCATGGTGTAGGCGCCGATGGCGAAGAACGCCACGTAGCCGAGGTCGAGCAGGCCCGCCTCGCCCACCACGATGTTGAGGCCGATGGCCACCAGCACGTAGATGCCGACCGGGTAGAACAGGACGCTGGAGAAGCTGGACCCCGGCGTGTCGAGCACCGGCACGGTGAGCGTCGGCAGGATCCACAGGAAGGCGACGAAGGCCAGCACGATCACCAGGCGGAAGCCGGGCGGCAGCCTGCGCCAGCGCCGGGCGATCGGCTCGATGACCTCGAAGTTGCGCAGCCTGGCGCGCACGTCGATCGCCACGGCTCAGGCCCTCCCCTGCGACAGCGACTCGCCCAGGATGCCGGTGGGCCGGAACATGAGCACGACCACCAGCAGCACGAACGCCACGACGTCCCGCCACTGGTTGCCGAAGATGGCGGCGCCGTAGTTCTCCATGACGCCGAGCACCAGGCCGCCGACCAGCGCCCCCCGCAGGTTGCCGATGCCGCCGAGCACGGCGGCGGTGAACGCCTTGATGCCGTAGAGGAAGCCGACGTTGAACCGGGTCGTCTCCCGGAACACCTCGAACAGGACGCCGGCCACGCCCGCCATGATCCCCCCCAGGAGGAAGGTGAGCACGACCACCCGGTCGATGTCGACGCCCATGAGCGTGGCGGTCTCGGGGTCCTGGGCGACGGCCCGGATGCCCCGGCCCAGGCGGGTGCGCTGCACGAACTGGTCGAGCAGCAGCATCATCACCACTGCCGACACGAACACGACCACCTTGTCGGCCCGGACGTTGGCGTCGAACAGCGAGAACAGCCTGTTCTTGTCGAGCACCCGGGGGAACTGGAGGGCGTCCCGGCCGTAGCGGAGGGCGAACATCTCCTGCATGGCGAAGCTGGCGCCGATGGCGGAGATGAGGGCGGCCAGCCGGCCGGCCCCCCGGTGCCGCAATCGGCGGTAGGCCAGCCGTTCCAGCAGGATGGCGCCGCCTCCGGCCAGCGTGGCCGCGAACAGGGTGCCGACGATCAGGAACACGACCAGCCCGGTGAGTGCGGGGGTGGCGTCGCCGGCGTGGTAGCCGAGCAGGCTGGCGGCGAACAGCGCGCCGAGCGTGCCCAGCATGAAGATCTCGGAGTGGGCGAAGTTGATGAGCCGCAGCACGCCGTAGACGAGCGTGTAGCCGAGCGCGATCAGCGCGTAGATGGAGCCCAGCGTCAGACCGTCAACGGTCGCCGGCCAGAACTGTTTGGCGAATTCGGAGATGACGGCGTCTCCTCGTGAAGGGTCGTGCGTCGGCGAGACTCGATCGGCCCCGGGCGCTGGGGCCCGGGGCCGATCGGTCCGTCTCAGTTCGTCAGTCGGCCGAGGTCACTCGGTCGGCTTGCCGACGCCGATCTTGCCGTCGGCGACGGGGTAGGCGTAGATGGTGATCGCCTCGACCTCACCCGTCTCGTCGAACTTGAACTCCTTCGTGATGCCCTTGTAGTCGATGGCGCTGACGTAGGTGTTGATGTCCTCGCGGGTGTACTTCCCGGCCTTGATGGCCTGGAGGATGATGTTCGCCGAGTCGTAGGCCTCGGGCGAGTACGTGCCCGGGTCCTTGTCGAACTTGTCCTTGTAGGACGTGGTGAAGTCCGAGGGCGACGGGGCGCACGGGCAGGTGATCACGGCGCCGTCGGCGGCGCTGGCGCCGGCGTTCTTGACGAAGCCGGGGTCGAGCGAACCGTCGCCGGAGACGAACTGGGCGTCGACGCCCGCGTCACGCAGCTGCTTCACCAGCAGGCCGGCCTCGCGGTAGTAGCCGCCGTAGAAGACCGTGTCGGGCTTGTCGGCCGCGATCTTGTTGACCGTCGCCGAGTAGTCGTCGGCCTTGGGATCGATCGACTCGGAGGTCGACACGCTGCCGCCGCCGGACTTGATCTCCTGGCGGACGATGTCGGCAAGACCCTTCCCGTACTCGCTGGCGTCGTCGATGACCGCGACCTTCTTGCCGTTCAGCTGGTCGAGGATGTACTTCGCGACCGCCGGGCCCTGGGCGGCGTCGTTGGCCAGCGCCCGGTGGAAGGTCTTCTCACCCTGCTTGGCCAGGTCCGGGTTGGTGGCCGATGCCGTCACGATCGGCAGCCCGGCCTCGGCGAAGAGCGGATTGGCCTGGGCCGACTCGCCGGAGAAGGCGGGGCCGACGATGGCGACGATGTCCTTGTCCTCGACGGCCTTCTGGGCCAGGCCCGGTGCCTGGGTGGGATCACCCTGGGAATCGAACTTCTGCAGCTCGATCTTGCAGTCCGGGTTGTCATCGTTCCACTGGTCGATGGCCAACTCGGCGCCGTTGGCGATGTTGATGCCGAGGTTCGCGGCGTCGCCGGTCAGGGCGCCGAAGAACCCGATCTTCATCCCCGATGGGCATTTGCCGCCGCTACCCCCGCTGGTCTCGTTGTTGCCGTTGTCGTCACTGCCGCAGGCGGCGGCGACGAGGGTCAACCCGAGGACCACAGCGAGGAGTCGCCACATAGGGCTGCGCTGTCGCATGGAAACTCCCTTGTGTCCACTACTTGGGCGCGGGTGGACTGTCGCACCCGCGGCACAGGTTTACCACTGGGCCGATTGGTCGCGTTGCGGATCGCGGGTCTCCTGCATTAAGGATCGGTCACGATGACCAGCGAGCTCCTGTTTCTGCACGATGCGTACCTCCGGTCGGCGCCCGGCGTCGTCACCGGCGTCGACGGGGACCGCGTGACGCTCGACCGCACGGTCTTCTACGCCACGGGGGGCGGGCAGCCCCACGACACCGGGGTGCTGCGGTGGGCGGGCGGCGAGGCCCGGGTGGCCGAGGTCCGCAAGGACGGCGGCGAGGTGTGGCACCGGCTCGAGGGCCCGGTGCCGGCGGTCGGCGCCGAGGTGAGCGAAGCCCTCGACTGGGACCGGCGCCACGATCTGATGCGCACCCACTCGGCGCTGCACGTGCTGTGCGGGGTGATCTGGCACGAGTGGGGGGTGCCGGTGACCGGGGGCAACATGGAGCCGCTGGCCGCCCGCATGGACTTCGAGCTCGACCCCACGCCCGAGGGCTTCGGGCCCCGGGTCGAGGAGCTGGTGGCGGCCGAGATCGCCCGGGACCGGCCGATCGAGGTGTCGTTCCTGCCCCGGTCCGAGGCCGTGCTCGACGAGGCGCTGATCCGCACCAAGGTGAGCCTGGTGCCCGAGTCGGTGCCCGAGATCCGGGTGGTCGACATCGTCGGGCTCGACAAGCAGGCCGACGGCGGCACCCACGTCCGGTCGACCGGCGAGATCGGCCGGGTCCGGGTGGTCAAGACCGAGTCCAAGGGCAAGGGCAACAAGCGGGTCAGGATCGTGGTGGAGTGACGGCCGCCGACCTCGACGCGCTGCGGGACCGGCTCGCGGGGCTGGGGCGGGTGGTGGTCGCGTTCTCCGGCGGGGCCGACTCGGCCTTCCTGGCCTGGGTGGCGCACGACGTGCTCGGTGCGGGCGGCGCGCTGGCCGTGACGGCCGTGTCGCCGTCCCTGCCCGCGGCCGAGCGGGGGGAGTGCGCGGCGCTGGCGGCCGAGTGGGGACTGCGGTGGCGGGAGGTCGAGACCGACGAGATGGAGGTGGCCGCCTACCGCACCAACGACGGCGACCGCTGCTACTGGTGCAAGGACGCCCTGCTGCGGGCGGTGGGCCCGCTGGCCGCAGCCGAGGGGGCGACCGTGGCGCTGGGGGTCAACCTCGACGACCTCGGCGACCACCGCCCGGGGCAGCGGGCGGCGGCCGAGGCCGGGGCGGTGTTCCCCCTGGTCGACGCCGGGTTCGCCAAGGCCGACGTACGGGGGTGGTCGCAGCGCCTGGGCCTGCGGACCTGGGACAAGCCGGCGGCGGCCTGCCTGGCCTCCCGGCTGCCGTACGGGACCCCGGTGACGTTGGGCCGGCTGTCGGCGGTCGAGCGGGCCGAGGCCGGGCTGCGGGGGCTGGGGTTCCCGGCGGTGCGGGTGCGGCACTACGGCGACACGGCCCGGCTGGAGGTGCCGCTCGACCGGCTGGTCGACGTCCTGGCCCGGCGGGCGGAGGTGGTGGCGTGCGTGACGGCGGCGGGGTTCGCCTACGTGACGCTCGACCTGGAGGGCCTGCGGTCGGGCAACCTCAACGCCGCGCTGTCGCCCTAGTCCTGGGCGACGGGCGTCCAGGTGGGGAAGGCGATGTAGGGCACGCCCAGGTGCTCGGTCATGCGGCCCCGGGCGGCCAGCTCGGCCAGGCACTTGCGGGCCACCTCGGCGTCGCCCACCATCACGCCGTACTCGGCCGCGCTGAGCAGCAGCGGTCCGGCCTGGGCGTCGGCGTCCCCCGGGCGCAGGAGGGCGTCGACCTCCAGGATCGGCCGGCAGGGCGCGGACGCGTCGATGCACACGCAGTGGTAGATGATCCCCTCGAAGACGGACAACGCCCGTATCCGCACCTCCCCGTGTCTACCAGCGACCTCCCTCCCCCCGACCCCGACGCCGACGACCCGGCGGACGCCGCCGCGCTGGCCGGGTACGCGGCCGCCCTCGCCGACGCCGTGGAGGTCGCCATCCCGGCCTGGGTGGACCGGGCGGTGCGGGGGGTGCTGGCGACTCAGGGCCTGCCGCCGGACGACGCCGCCATCGCCGCCGCGGCCGCTGCCGCCCGGGCGGACGGCGCGCCCCGGGTGCGGGCCCTGCTGGAGACGGACGTCGACGCCCAGCCCACCAACCCGCTGTCGATCCTCCGCTCCCTGGTCCCCTACCCGACGGAGGTCCTCCGGGACGCGGGTGCGCACCCGGTCCCCCGCGACGAGTTCGCCACCCGCACCTTCCCCGACGACCCGTACGACCTCACCCCGGCGTCCTTCGCCGCCCTCGACGAGTCGCTCCACGAACCGGGCCTGGTCTGGGGCGCAGCCAAGGCCCACATCCACCTCGCCCGCCGCCGCCGGGAGGGGAGGCGGTGAGCGTGACACTGGAGCGGCTGCCGATGCACGACGACCTGCCCGTCACCTCGGGGTCGCCGTCGGGGGGGGAACGCCCGCGTGCTCACCTGCGACGGGCCGCTGGCGCGTGCGCCCCGGCTCGGGGTCGGCGTCGAGAGCGTGCGGGTCACTTGACCCGGCCGAGCCGCGCCTAGCCTCGCCGGCATGACCGGGCGCCTGGTGGTGATCGGGGGTGATGCCGCCGGGATGAGCGCCGCCATGCAGGTGCGGCGGCGGCAGCCCGACCGGGAGATCGTCGTGCTGGAGAAGGGTCGGTGGACCAGCTACTCGGCCTGCGGCATCCCCTACCTCGTGGGCGGGCTGGTCGGCGACCTCGACGACCTCGTGGCCCGCAGCCCCGAGACCTTCCGAGACCAGCACGACATCGACGTGCGGCTCGGGCACGAGGTCCGGGGCATCGACCTCGACCAGCGCACCGTCGAGGCCTGGGACGCGGACGCCGGGGCCTCCGCGACCGTCGGGTTCGACACGCTGCACATCGCCACCGGCGCCCGCCCGCTGCGGCCCGACCTCCCGGGCATCGACCTCCCCCACGTCCATGGCGTGCAGACCCTCGACGACGCCGCCGCCCTGGAGAAGCGGGTCACGAGTGAGCACGTCGAGAACGTCGTCGTGGTGGGCGGCGGCTACATCGGCCTGGAGATGGCCGAGGCCTTCGTCCGCCGGGGCCTGGCCACCACGCTGGTCGAGCGGGGCGACCACCTCATGCCCAGCCTCGACCCCGACGTTGCCGCCCCGCTGCCCGACGCCCTGCGGGGCCTCGGCGTCGACGTCCGGCTCGGCAACGCCGTGGAGGCGGTCGGCGAGCACGCCGTCCACGCGGGCGGCACGGAGATCCCCGCCGACCTGGTCGTCCTCGGGCTCGGTACGGTCCCCAACGCCGACCTGGCCGCCGCCGCCGGCATCGCCACCGGGGCCAAGGGCGCCATCCGGGTCGACCGTCGCCAGCGCACCAGCGCCGAGGGGGTGTGGGCGGCCGGCGACTGCTGCGAGTCCTACCACCTCGTGGCCCGGGTCCCGGTCCACATCGCCCTCGGCACCGTGGCCAACAAGCAGGGCCGGGTGGCCGGCATCAACATGGCCGGGGGCTACGCCGCCTTCCCCGGTGCCCTCGGCACCGCCGTGACCAAGGTGTGCGAGGTCGAGATCGGCCGCACCGGCCTGTCCGCCGCCGAGGCCGCCACCCACGGGTTCGTGACCGTCGAGGCCAGCGTCGAGGGCGAGAGCCGGGCCGGCTACCTGCCCGAGCGGCGCAAGATCACGGTCAAGGCGCTGGCCGAGGCCGGCACCGGCCGCATGCTCGGCGCCCAGATCGTCGGCCAGGAGGGCACGGCCAAGCGCATCGACGTGCTGGCCACCGCCATCCAGGCCGGCCTCACCGCCGAGGAGGTCGTCGAGCTGGACCTCGGCTACGCCCCGCCGTTCGGCCCGGTCTGGGACCCCGTGCACCTCGTGGGCCGCCGGCTCGTCCAGAAATTGACAGAGGCGTAACACACCACCACGCCCCGTCGCCGTTTCTACCCATAACCTTTCGCCCGTCTGACCGATGGGGGAAAGGAACGACGATGGCTGTCTTCGCGGCCGAGATCGACGCGGGCAACACCGCGTGGGTGTTGATGGGCACCGCCCTGGTGCTGTTCATGACGCCCGGGCTGGCCCTCTTCTACGGGGGCATGGTCCGGTCCAAGAACGTGCTCGGCATGCTCATGCAGAACATCTTCGCCATGGGCCTGCTGGCGGTGCTGTGGGCGGCGCTGGTGTTCAGCCTGGCGTTCGGCGCCACCGGCAACGGCGGGTTCATCGGCAACTTCGACTACGTGTGGATGAAGGACGTCGGACCGGCGACGGCCGGGGCGCTCACGATCCCGTTCGTCCTGTTCTGCGCCTTCCAGATGACGTTCGGGATCATCACCCCGGCCCTCATCACCGGCGCCACCGCCGACCGGCTCAAGTTCGGCTCCTACGCGGTGTTCATCGGCGTCTGGCTGGTCATCGTGTACGCCCCGCTGGCCCACATGGTGTTCGCCGGCGGCTGGCTGGCCGAGCGGGGGGCGCTCGACTTCGCCGGCGGCGCGGTGGTGCACATGAACGCCGGGGCCGCGGCCCTGGCCCTCGTGCTGCTGCTCGGCCGGCGCCGGGGCTACCCCGACACGCCCATGCCGCCCCACAACCTGCCGATGACCGTCCTCGGCACCGGCATCCTGTGGTTCGGCTGGGCCGGGTTCAACGCCGGCTCGGCGCTGGCCGCCGACGGCGTCGCCGCCCAGGCGCTGATGAACACCTTCCTGGCCGCGTCGGCCGCCATGCTCGGCTGGCTGGTGGTCGAGCGGTGGCGCGGCGGCCGTGCCACCACCCTGGGCGCCGCCTCGGGGGCCGTGGCCGGCCTCGTCGCCATCACCCCGTGCGCCGGCTTCGTGGGCGGCATGGCCCCGATCTACATCGGCCTCATCACCGGCGCCGTGTGCTACCTGGCGCTCGGCATCAAGCGGCGGTTCGGCTTCGACGACAGCCTCGACGTCATCGCCGTCCACCTGGTGGGCGGCCTGGTGGGGTCGCTGCTGCTCGGCTTCTGGGCCGATGCCGCCATCAACCCGGCCGTGGCCCACGAGGGCGTCTTCCTCGGCGGCGGTGCCCGCCTGCTGGGCGCCCAGGCCCTGGCCTCGGTGGTCACGCTCGCCTACTCGTTCGTGGTCAGCCTCGGCCTCGGCAAGGTCATCGACATGACCATGGGCCTGCGGATCAGCGAGGACGACGAGACTACGGGCCTCGACCTGAGCCAGCACGCCGAAGTCGCCTACGCCGACTGACCTCCGGAGGAACCGTTGAAGCTCATCACCGCCATCGTCAAGCCGTTCAAGCTCGACGACGTGAAGTCGGCGCTGAAGGACGCCGGGGTCACCGGCATGACCGTGACCGAGGTCCAGGGCTTCGGCCGCCAGGCCGGCCACACCGAGGTCTACCGGGGCGCCGAGTACACGATCGACTTCGTCCCGAAGGTCCGCATCGAGATCCTGTCGGAGGACGACGACACCGAGCGGCTGGCCGAGGTGATCACCGAGGCCGCCCGCACCGGGAAGATCGGCGACGGCAAGATCTGGGTCGGTCCCGTCGAGCGCGTCATCCGCATCCGCACCGGGGAGATGGACGCCGACGCTCTCTGACCGGCGCCGGGCGGAAATGTGAACCGACTGTGAAGTGTCGCCCCCGGGGCGTCTCGGCCCGGGGACACCGCGGGGCGCGCCGATAATCTCACGCCCAGCGATGACGATCTCCGAGACCCGGGCCCAGCTGGCGGCCGACAACTCGCTGGTGGGGCGCGAGCTGTGCGACACCTGGACGAGCGAGGTCGACCGCTGGCTGGCCGAGCTGCTGACCATGGCCGTCGAGGGCAGCGATCCCGCGGGCGTCGCGCTGGTGGCGGTGGGGGGCTACGGCCGGGCCGAGCTGTCGCTCCAGTCCGACATCGACGTCCTGCTGCTGCACGCCGGCCGCCCCGACATCGGCGCGCTGGCCGACCGCCTCTGGTACCCGATCTGGGACGCCCGCCTGAAGCTCGGCCACGCCGTGCGCACCCCCAAGGAGGCGCTGGCGCTGGCCGCCGACGACCTCGACACCGCCACCGGGCTGCTCCAGGTCCGCCATCTGGCCGGCGACGCCGCACTGACCGAGGCGCTGGCGGCCAAGGCGTTGGTCCAGTGGCGCAAGCGGGCCAAGCGGTGGCTGGGTGCCATGGCCCAGCGGGTCCGGGAGCGCCACGCCCAGGCCGGCGAGGTCGCCTTCCTGCTCGAGCCCGACCTGAAGGAGGGCCGGGGCGGGCTGCGGGACGTCCACGCCCTGCGCTGGGCCCAGGCCGCCCGGTCGATCCTGTGGGACGAGGACGGCGGCGGGCTCGACGAGGCCTACGAGACCCTGCTGGCCGTGCGGGTCGAGCTCCACCGGCGCACCGGCCGCCCGGGCGACCGGCTGCTGCTCCAGGAGCAGGACGCCGTGGCCGAGGCGCTCGGCCACGGCGCCGACGTGATGATGTGGACGATCGCCCAGGCGGCCCGGCGCATCGCCTGGACCAGCGACGACGCCTGGATCCGCATCGAGAGCTCGCTGTCCGGCCCGCTCGGGCGGGTGCGCCGCGACCGGTCGCTGGGCGACGGGCTCCACCTGCGCGACGGCGAGGTCCACGTGGGCGACGACGCCGACGTGGCCGGCGACCCGGCGCTGGCGTTGCGGGCCGCCTCGGCGGCCGCCCGCCACGGCACGCTGCTGGCCCGGGGGACGCTGGCCCGCCTGGCGGCCGAGGCCCCGGTTCCGCCCGACCCGTGGCCCGACGCCACCCGGGCCGCGCTGGTCGACCTGCTGCTGGCCGGCCCGCCGGCCGTCCCGCTGCTGGAGGCGCTCGACCAGCAGGGCGTGTGGGAGCGCTACGTGCCCGAGTGGCCCGAGGTGCGGTCCAAGCCCCAGCGCAACGCCTACCACCGCTTCACCGTCGACCGGCACCTGTGGGAGGCGGCCGTGCAGGCCGGCGCCCTGGCCGGCCGGGTCGAGCGGCCCGACCTGCTGGTCCTGGCCGGGCTGCTCCACGACATCGGCAAGGGCCGGGGCGGAGACCACACCGACAACGGCGTGCGCATGCTGGCCGAGATCGGGCCCCGGATGGGCCTCGGCGAGCGGGACGCCGGCGTGCTCACCGCCCTGTGCCGCCACCACCTGCTGCTGGCCGACGTGGCCACCCGGCGCGACGTCGACGACCCGGCCACCATCGACATGGTGGCCGCGGCGCTGGGCGACCGCGAGGTGCTGTCCCTGCTGGCCGCGCTCACCGAGGCCGACTCGCTGGCCACCGGACCGGCCGCCTGGAGCGACTGGAAGGCCGGGCTGGTGCGGGCCCTCGTGGCCCGGGTCGACCACGTGCTGGGCGGGGGCGACGCGACGGAGACGACCGACGAGTTCCCCACCCCGGCCCAGCGCGACCTGCTGGCCGCCGGCCGCCAGGCCATCGTCACCGACGGCGAGCGCCTCACCGTGGTCACGCCCGACCGCCACGGGCTGTTCAGCCGGGTGGCCGGCGTGCTCGCCCTCCACGGCCTCGACGTGGTCGAGGCGGCGGTGGCCACCGAGGAGGGCTGGGCCATCGAGGTGTTCCGGGTGGTGTCGAGCTTCGGGCCGACGTTCTCGTGGCGCAAGGCCGAGGCCGACCTGGAGCGGGCGCTGGCCGGCAGGCTGGCCCTCCGGGCCCGCCTGGCCGACCGGGCCCGCACCTACGGCAGCCGCCGCAAGCCGGCCCACGAGGACGTCGAGCCCGAGGTGCGCTTCGACCTCGCCGCCTCGGCCGACGCCACGGTGGTCGAGGTCCACGCCCCTGACGGTCTGGGCGTGCTCTACCGCATCACCAGTGCGCTCGCCGACCTCGACTACGACATCGTCGGGGCCAAGGTCCAGACGCTGGGCCCCCAGGTGGTCGACTCGTTCTTCGTGCGGGACACGACGGGCGCCAAGGTCGTCGACCCGGCCGTGCTGGCCGAGACCGAGCGCGCCCTGCTCCACGCCCTCACGGCGCCCGCCTGACGCTCGGCGCCGCCGGCATCAATGGTCGTGCTCGTGGGGGGTGCACTGGAGGCCGTTCTCGTCCACGCCGGCGAACCGCCCACAGGGGGTGTCGACGATCCAGATGTGGACCATGGGCGGCGTGATGAAGTTGGAGCCCTTGGCGCAGTTGCCGTTCTCGTCGGTCAGGCCCACGACCCGGAAGCTGCCGTCGAAGCACAGGTTCTTGTGGACGTGCCAGCCGGGCAGCCAGGCGATGTTGGCCGGGACCGTGTCGAGCGTGACCCCCGGGGCCAGCATGTACATCGCCGCCTCCAGCTTCGGGCCGCCGCTGGCGTTGCGGAACACCAGGGACTCGGGGAACGCCGGGTCGAGCGTGTGGCCGTCGATGATCCGCTGGGTGTTGATCCAGTGCTGGTACTGGTTGGGGCCGGTGCCGTCGAGGATCCACACGTAGCCGACCAGCGGCAGGATGCCCGGGTTGGCGTACCTCGGCAGCGATGCCGTGGTGTCCTTGATCAGCTTGCGGGCGTAGGCGACCTGGGCCGGCGTCCACGTCGGATCGAAGCCGTCGGTCGACGGGGGCGGCTCGGTGTGGCCGTGGCTGCCGCCGCCGGTGTGGCCGCCGGGCCCGCCGGTGTGGCCGTGGGTCGTGGCCCCGCCGCCGTGGGCGTCGTGGCCGGTGCCGGCCCTGGTGTCGCCGTGGGCGTCGTGGCCGGTGCCGGCCCCGGTGCCGCCGTGGGCGTCGTGGCCGGTGCCCGCCCCGGTGCCGCCGTGGGCGTCGTGGTCGCCGCCGCCGGTCGAGGCGTCGTGGGCGTCATGCCCGGTGCCGGCCCCGGTGCCGCCGTGGGCGTCGTGGTCGCCGCCCCCCGTCGTGCTGTCGTGGTTCATGGGCGTCTTGTCGTGGTCCATGCCCTCCATGGCGCCCATGTCGTGCTCGGTCGTCGGCGGGTCGGAGGTCTCCTCCTCCTTGGGGCCGCCGAGCGACCAGTCGTTGATCGCGCCCCAGGTGCCGACGGCGCCGATCCCGAGCACGGCCACCGCGGCGATGGCGATCAGACCGGTGCCGCCGATGGCGCCGGCGTCGCTGCGCCGGCGGGTCCAGCCCAGGCCGACCAGCACGACGCCCAGCACCGCCAGGGCGACCCCGGTGCGGCCGGACGCGGGCGCCGGCTCCGAGTCGGCGGCCAGGGCGAACCCGGCGCTGCCGGGCGTCGCCGGCCGGGCGGCCGCGGGCACGACCGAACGCTGGATGAAGCCGCGGTCGACCAGCACGCCGCCGGCCAGGAAGCGCGCGGCCCTACCGGTGATGTCGCGCTGGCGGTTCCTGGCCAGGTCGTCGAAGAAGCCCGAGTAGCCGAACGTCTCGCAGCGCGACCCGACGGCGTGGGCCCGGGTGCAGGCCCACTGGGACAGGTGCAGCGGCGCGGTCTGGTCGTTCACGTCGTGCAGGGCCAGGACGGCCGGCTCGCCCTTGTCCGGCCGGCCGAGGTCGACGCCGGCCACGCCCACGGCGGCGGCCACGACCGACCCCTTGGGCCGGCCCTCCTGGCCGGGCAGATGGGCCAGGTCGAGCGCGGTGGCGCCGCCGCCCTGGCTGCCGCCGGCCACGATGGCCTGGGGGTCGACCCGGTAGTCGCCGGCGTGGGCGCCGAGCCACCGCACCGCGGCGGTGGCGTCGTCGTAGGCGTCGAGCAGCGCGCCCTTGATCCCGACGGCGTCGTCGGTCGGGCAGCACTGGAGGCCGGGCCGGGTGCGCACGTCGGGGGTGATCACGACGTAGCCGCGGCGGGCGAAGGCGTCGGCGTAGCGGGCGGCCAGGTCGCTGCCGGGACCGCCGAACCAGCCGTCGGGCAGCCACACCAGCGCCGGCCGGAGCCCGGCGGTGTCGCCGACCGGCTGGTAGACGTCGAGCGTGAGCTGCACGGGCCGGCCGGCGGCGTCGGTGGTGTTGCGGTAGACGACGTCCCGGGTGACGTCGACCTGGTCGAACACCGGGTCGAGGTAGCGGGTGGGCTTGGGGGCGGGGCCGAAGGCCAGCGGGGCCGTGGCCGTCCGGTTGCGCTCGAAGTCGCGGGCCACGACCTGGCAGCCGGGGTCGGCCCGGCAGTCGACGGCCTGGCCGTCGGGGTCGGTGAAGGTGGCGGCCACGCTCAGGTCGGTGGCGAAGGTGCCGTCGTCCTCGGCCGAGACGAACGCCTCGGCCTGGTCGTCGCAGCGCCCGCTGTCGCCCGTGCGGCAGACCTGGAGCTGGACGAAGTCGCCCCGCCCGAAGTGGCTGCCGGCGATGTGGACGTCGCCCTCGTTGGGCAGCCCGGTTGCCGGCGTGAGGCTGATCTCGGGGCCGGGGCGCAGCGGCCCGCCGGGCCGGAAGGCCAGCGGTGCGATGGCGGCGCGCGGCGACCGGGTCGAGCCGGTCGTGGCCACCAGGTCGCACGGCGTCGCCGGGTCCCGGCAGTCGACCGGCTCCGCGCCGCCGAAGATCTGGGCGCTCACCTCGACCTGACGGGAGAACGCGCCGTTGGCGGGCTCGTCGACCTCGTCGAGGAAGTCGCAGGGCCGGCCGGCCGCCGCCGGGCCGCACACGTAGATGTTGACGAAGGTGAACTCGGCGGTCGGGAAGCCCTTGCCCGCGACGGTCACGTTCTGCCCGTCCACCAGGTCGGTGGCCGGGGTGACCGTCATCGTGGGGGTGACGAAGCCGCCCGCGGGATCGAACACGAGCGGCAGGACGCCCGTCTTCTCGGGCGCCTCGCCGTTGCCGAGCGTGGCCACCAGCACGCACTTGCCCGCCTGGGCGCAGTCGACGGTGCCGAGACGGTCGGTGCCGATGCGGGAGGAGAGCGTGTACGGCAGGGTGAAGGAGCCGTTGGTGACCGAC
>Ga0126377_10000918_pt1 | contig 18809 bp, 20 predicted proteins | sample PanSoiMetPlot_22_FD_92647 | JGI IMG/M metagenome (GOLD analysis project Ga0126377, IMG submission 92647) | Tropical forest soil microbial communities from Panama - MetaG Plot_22 | ecosystem: Environmental > Terrestrial > Soil > Tropical forest > Bulk soil | place: Panama | collected 2016-02-17 | reverse complement strand
GCGACCTGACCTTGGGTCAGCTGCTTCTCCTCGCGCGCGGCACGGAGCGCGAGACGTACGCGGCGTCGCGCGACGGCGGGCGAATCGACGTTGGACATGGCGTCGCATCTCCGGCTGCAGACCCTGACCATGCCGCTGCCACCTCGCATCTTGCTATCTGCGAGGTGGCAGACAGGCATCTGTCTGTTCGGAGATCGTACGCCTGCAAAGATCACGGGCCTATCACCGCAGGGCGTAGTTCTCGCGTTCATTTGCCTCGATCGCCCGAACCAATGCGCGCTTGACCTGACCGAAGGTGATCTGGTCTCGCGAACTGAAGAGGTGCACATCCCGGCCCTGGTAGACCGCTCGCAGCTCCCACGGCGGTCGCTGTGTGCGCATGCACGCGCCACCGATCACCGCCGGCGCTAGCACGACGAGTACGCCAATCAACGCCACCGCCGGCGACCGGAGCAGTTGCCAGCTCACCGCGGTCGCGACCAGCATGACCGCGGATGCCCCGATGCCGCGTACGACAACGGAACTGGCGACGTCGCGGAAGACGTACACGTCGCGCAGGTCCTCGATGGAGAACCGTTCATGTCGCGGCCACCACATCTCCATGGCATCGCTTGTGATGGAAAGCGTGTGACCCCGGTAAAACTCGGCCATTCGATGCCTCCCAACTGCCGACATCTGTCGGGACTGTTGCGAGGAGGGCCGAGTTCGGCAACGATGACATCTGGTGGACACCTCCTCCTCGCGACGGACGGAGGTCCATGGCGGCACCCGGTGGCAGCCGGGTGCCGTTGTTTTGTCTGGCTGCGCTGCCAGCCAAACCATCGGACCCTGGTGGGGTCATGACCCTGGCCTTAGTATGCGTTAAGGTGCGCCTCTTCGTAAGGTGTCAATCTGCTATATCGCAGTTAGCCGCATCCCAGGTTGACCAGCCGATGCGGCAGATCCGGCCATCCGATGTGTTCTGCGTCATGTATCGATCTCCGTGCCGACCCTCCACACAGCACCGCTAGCTCGGCAAACGCACATCGGACGCCACTCGCGTCGAATTACCGGCCGTCGTTCCGATCGCGTAGCGTGGCGCGGTGCATCCCCGGAATTTGATCGGAATCGCAAAGATGACAATGCGAACTAATCGGATAATCCGTGCAATCACCGTGGCCGCCGCGGCGTCCGCGGTGCTGGCGACCGCCGCCTGCGGCACCGCACCGAACTCGGCCCGGATCGTGTCGGGCCCCGCCGCTACATCTTCTTCGTCGTCGCCGGTCACCCAGGCACTCACGGGTACTCAGCTCAAGAGCATGCTCGTCACCGACGTGCCGGCCGGTTTCACGCTCGATGCCACGGCGACGGCGGACTCCGGTGACGCGCTGCAACTGCCGAGCACCGGACCGGTGGCATCGAAGTCAAAGTGTGGCGACCTGAACGCGACGAGCTTCATCAGCGCGACCGGTTTGAGCGGTGTCTCGTTCGCGCAGTCGGACTACGTCGACAAGAACCACAACGAGATCTCTCAGGAGATCGACGCGCTCGAGCCGGGCAATGGCTCGCTGGCGTTGACGCGGATCCGCAAGGTGTTCGCGGAATGCGCGACGTTCTCGTATAAGGCGGACGGCGTGACCGCCACCGAGCACCTGAAGGTCTCGTCGCTGAGCGGCGTCGGCGACGAAGCGGTGCGCGCGGTCATCAACTCGCCACAGTTCTACGGCGGCACCACGTTGGTGGTGGCACGCATCGGCGACAACGTGGTGAGCGCCTTCTACAACGACACGGCCGGCTCGCTCAACGACGGCCACATCGTCGACCTCGTAGCGAAGATCGTCTCCAACCTCAAGGCCGGCGCCTAGGCTCGGATGAGGCCGGCCTGAACGGGACAGCCGACCCTGGATGATCCGAGCTAGCATGGCTGATCAGGTGTTCATCCCGGCGGAAACCCCACGGCCCGGATGCGCTGACTATCACGCCGACCCCCCATTCGGCTGACTTGGCCATGCGCAGCCCAGCGTTGGGTAGCACGCCCTGATCATGGGGGATTGGTTGGCCGGTCCGGACGATCCACAAGCGAGCCACCGTGGCGTGGCGCGGGTCGGGCCGCCGGATGCCCAAGGCCCGGCGGGTGGCGAACGCCCGCCTGGTCAACGTCGACCGCCGGACAACCAGCCGCGCCAACCGCGGCCAGGCGCCACTGCCGCGGCACCAGTGCGGGCGGCCGCGAGCGTTTCGCCGCCCGCGTCCAGCCGACAACCCTTCGTACCCGTGCAGTTTGCTGGGATCGCCACCGACGGCAACGCCCGCGACCAGACCGGCCTCGGCGAGCCTGACAAGGGCGACCGCAAGCGCGGCAGCGCGACGCGCCGCGGGACGACGCGGCACCGCAGCCCGCTGTGGGCGAAGCTGCTCGTCGTGCTCGGCGCGCTCGTCTTGGTCGGTGGCGTCGGCGCGATGGCCGCCGTGAAGCTCGAGCTGCACCAAATCGACCACGCTGTCACGAAGGAGAACCTGCTCGGCTCGGTCGCCGCGCCGTTCACCGGCTCGACCGTGAACGGGCCGCTCAACATTTTGCTGGTTGGTTCGGATCAACGCCCCACGGAGACGGACGGCGGGCACGCCGACACGATCATCATCGTGCACATCCCGGCCTCGCACGACCGCGCCTATTTGATCTCGATCCCGCGCGACACGGGCGTCCGCATCCCGGCGTTCAAGCCGAGCAGATATTCCGGCGGCTCTAACAAGATCAATGCGGCGTTCGTGTTCGGCAGCCAAAACGGCGCTGGTGACGCCGGCGGCTTCCAATTGCTCGCCGCGACGATCAAGCAGAACTTCGGCATCACGTTCAACGGTGGCGCGATCGTCGACTTCAACGGGTTCACCGACATCCTCAAAAAGCTTGGCGGCGTGAACATGTACGTCGACGAGACGACCTACTCGATCCACTTCGGCGTGAACATAAGGACCGGCAAGCCCGCCGTGCCCTACCACATCAACCCGAACACTGGCGTGCCCTACTGCCAGCCGGGCTACACGTTCGACAAGAACCCGCTGCAGTGTGCGCTGCCCGGCACGAGGCCGAACGTGTACAAGATCGGCAACCAGCACATGACGCCGTCGCAGGCACTCGACTACGTACGAGCCCGCGACGGACTGGTCGGCACCGACTACGCACGCCAGCGCCACCAGCAGCAGTTCATCAAGGCGGTCGTACAGGAGGCGTACAACCAGGGTCTCAGCGACCCGTTCAAGCTGCAGTCGTTCATCGGGTCGCTCGGCAAGGCGCTGGTGATCGACAGCCGCATTTCCGTCACCGACTGGATCTTCACGCTCAAGGGCATCACGCCGAGCGCGCTGGTCGCCATCAAGACGAACGACGGCCAGACGGTCGACTATGACGGATCGGCGGGACCGATCGCCGGTTCCGTACAAAGCCTCAACGCCGACAGCAAGAAACTGCTCGCCGCCGTGGTGGCCGACAAGACCGCGAACGACGACAACATCGGACTCTTCCTGCAGACGCATCAGGACTGGGCCGCGAACTGAACGCCAGGCGCTGAGCGCGGGCGCTGCTCTGCGCTGCTAGGGACGAGCGCGGATCGCCGGTCCTGCCGTGCCGGCGCCGCGCATGCGCAGCGTCCCGATATCCGCGCGCCGACCGGCTTCGTAGCCGTGCCGCGCCCCGCTTCCGGCGAGCCGCCGCGGACCTGCGGTCCGCACCCGCGGGTAGGTGTCGGCGAGCCGTCGGGACACCTCGGCTCCTCGGTCGGCGAGCACCAGCGCGACCGACCGACCGCGGACGTCTCGCTCCGCCGTCGCCGCGGCGCGGTCCTCGGCCGCACGCAGACGCGCGACGATCGCGGACGTGTAGCCGGCGAACCACGATCGTCGATATGCCGCGACATTTTCCCAGCCCGGCACGGCCTGCGCGCCGAGCGCGAACCCGGCCTGGACGAGCAGCGAGGTGAACAACAGCTCGACGCGGCGCAGATCACTGTCGTGGCCGAACAGGTGCACCGCGAACGTCTTGTGTTGACCGGTCCACCCTTGACGTCGCACACACTGGCAACGGAGCGCCGCCGCGACGCCGGCGAGCAGACCGCATTTGTCCAGTGCGTAGGGCGCGAGCACCTCGACGACGAGATCGCCGACCGGGTCGACCGTCGGATCCGCCGCGGCGAGCAGTGCGCTGTCGACGCCGTATTTTGCGATCAGCTCGGCGGCCTTCGCGGTGAACGCCTCGGCCTCGGCCGGCGTACAAGCCGGGTCCTCGGCCTTCGCGAGCAGTTTGCGGACCTTGTCGAGGATCGCATCGGACATGTTGTAGACCTATCACGCCAGCCCGACAGCAAAGCGCCAGCGATGGACCGGCGAGTCGGCGAGGCTGTCCGGATCGACGTGACGACCGCGTTACGACCGCCCGTAAAGCAGGCGAGCAATATTCGGGACCTCCGTAACATGTGGCCGGTGGGATGGGCAGCACTCGAGCAGTGGGGTGACGACGCGGCGCGAATCGAACGGCTCGCTGGCGGAGTCGCCAACGACGTGTGGAGCGTGCGTGTCGACGGGCGCATCGCGGTCGGTCGTCTCGGCGTCCGGAGCGACGCTGATCTCGCGTGGGAGACCGAGCTCCTCCAATACCTCGACCGCGAAGGTCTGACCGTGCCGGTGCCGATCCCGACGACTGACGGCCGCCTGTTTGCCGACGGTCTGGTGGTGATGACCTACCTGGCGGGCGGCCCGCCCGAGTCGAAGGCAGACTGGCGTCGCGTGGCCGACACTCTTCGCCAGCTGCACCAGTTGACGCAGGGCTGGCCGCAGCGCCCAGGCTGGCGTTCGTCGACCGATCTCCTGCACGCCGAGACCGGGACGAAGGTCGACCTCGGCGCGATGCCGCCGGAGGGTGTTGCTCGGTGTCGGGCAGCGTGGGCTCGGCTCACCGGACGCCAGACATGCGTCGTCCACGGCGACTCCAACAACCTTGGCAACGTCCGCATGACCGCGAGTCAGGTCGGGCTGATCGACTGGGACGAGTCGCACGTCGACGTCCCCGACCTCGATCTCGTGCTGCCTGACAACGCCGCCGGCCTCGACGACACCGACTTCGACGTCGCCGCGCAAGCGTGGTCCGCATGGGGAGCGGCCGTTTGCTGGGACGACGAGTTCGCGGTCAAGCGGCTCGCCGAGGTTCGAGCGATCTGAGCGGCGGCAGCGAACACGAGAGACCGTTCCCAGTCACCTGTGCAGCAGCAGCGTCAACGGTCCCGTCGGCGAAGCGTCTCGACCGTCGATCCGGCCAGTGTCGCCATGCAGGATGCCAGCTCTCCGTCGGCATCCGCGGCACGCATCAGCGCCTCGGCGGTCGGTCGGTCACCGTTGACGTACGCGCTGACGAACCGCGCCACCCATCGCGCGTCGTAGCTGGCGTCGTCGATGCCGGGAAAGTCGAGAGCCGCGCCACCCAGGTAGCCCTCGTCGCCCACCAAGGTCGCCGCGAGGCACAGGGCCACGTTAAACGCGCCGGCCGGGCCGGACCGATCGACGACCGCGTCGACGCCGCCCACCACCGCGGCACGCTCGCCGCCGAGCGCCGTGCCGAGGATCATCTGGGCGTCGTCGTACGCGTCGTGGCACGCGTCCCGGCGGCTGGTCATCACGTCACCGTATGCGAGCAGGTCAAGTTATCGCTGCGTATCCGGCCTATCGACACGCTGTCACGTCGCGGGTCGTTGGCCGTGGGCTGTTTAGGCGTCGCCGTTGTCGGGCGCCGGTTTGCGGAGGAGACACGTCAGCCGCGCGGTGCAGACGCGGTCACCGCCTTCGTCGGAGATGACCACCTCGTACGTCGCCACGGTCGCACCGAGCTTGGCCGGCGTGGCGACCCCGGTCACCGAGCCGGACCGTACGCCCTTGTGGTGCGTCGCGTTGAGGTCCACGCCGACCGTGATGCCGCCGTGTAGGCGCATCGCGTGCAGCGCCGCGCCGATGGAGCCAAGCGTCTCGGCGAGCACACAAGAAGCGCCACCGTGCAACAGGCCGTACGGCTGGGTATTGCCGGTCACCGGCATCACGCCGACGACCCGCTCCGGCGACGCCTCGAGGATCTGGATGCCCATCCGGTCGGGCAGCGTGCCCTCGACCGAGATCGTGGCGGCGAGCTCGGCGAGCGGGTCAGAAGTGCTCATGCGCGCACGCTACCGCCGACGCGCCCGGATCCGCCGCGACCACCGTCACAGCCCTAGGCGGCCGGTGGCGCAATGTCGTGATGGCGACCGCCCGGTCGGCTCGCGGCGCAAGCGCCGCAGGCCTACGGTGTAGCGGTTGAACCCAGCGCGGGCCGGGCCGCCGATCGGCGACCATGGCCACCCCTCGCAACGGAAGGAGCCCGCAGATGGGCGAGAACGAATCGGTGGAGACGCGCGGCGACGATCGCGTGGACCTGATCGTTGCCGACACGAACAACGACGGCCGGCCCGATCTGTGGGCCTCCGACACCGACGGCGATGGCAAGGCCGACCTGTTCCAGTTCGACACCGACCACGACGGCAAGGTCGACATCACGATGGTTGATATCGACGAGGACGGGACACCGGAAACGGTTGTCGATGGCGATGGCGGTCACGCGCCTTCCGTGTGACGTCTTAGGGCGGCGGGCAGAGTAGCCACTCCGGGCGGTCAGGCTTGATCCCTCCGTGGGCACTCTGCCCACCGCCTGTGCCTAGTCCAGCTCCGCGACAACGTTGCGGGTCAAGGCTTTCGTGGGTACGTGGTACCGGGAACGGTTACGTGGTGCCGGGGTGGGTCCGGGCTGGCGTGGTACCGGGAACGGTTACGTGGGGCGGCTAGCGGGTGGCTACTAGTTGGACGGCGGCGGTTAGCGCGATCGCGATCACCAGTGCGAGGGCCGCGACGACCGCGATGGCGCCCCAGTCGCGGCGTCGGCCCGGCGGCAGGCACCCTTCCGGATGTGCCATCGCCGCGAGTTGGCGCCGCTGAACCAGTACGCGCAGGCGCAACGGGTACGCATCGCGGCCACCACGCGACAAGTCCAGCGCTAGCTCGGCCTGCGCCCGCTGCAACTGGCGAACCGCGACGGAACCGGGTCGACCGCATCGCGCGTACGCATAACGTCGCGCCGCGATCCGTCGCCGTCCGGTGCGCAACGCCGCCACCTCGCGTGTCGTGATGATGCGCGGATCGCTGAGCGCGACAAGGGTGCCAAGGTAGACGTCGGCCTCGTGTCCACTCGCCGTACCAATGAACAACGCGACCAGAATGAGCGCGGGCGCCCCCTTGACGATGAGACCGGCGAGCACACCGAATCCGCCGAAGCCGAACCCCGTCACGAACCATGGCGAGTTCCACACGAAGTGGAACAACCACGCGCCGGCGATGGCGCCCAGCGCGACCACGAGCCGGCGCCGCAGCGACCGATTGCGCCGGTGCACCACGTAATACGCCACACCCGCGCCGGCCAGCGCGGAAAAGAGCGTGTGGCTCCACAGACCGCCGAGGAACCCACGGAGCAGGAACGTCACGATGACCGGTGCCACCCTGTCGCCCCGTCCGGCGATGGCCACCGCGTTGCAGGCGTCGACGAAGTCCTCGACGACCTGAAAGCCGAGGCCGACGAACGCACCGTAGACAGCGCCGTCCGCGACGCTGTTGACCTGTCGGCGCGCCACCAGCACGACAACCACCACGCCGAGCGTCTTCAGGATCTCCTCGAGGGTCGGCGCAATGATCGCCGGACCCCAGGTGACCGCAAACGCAGGCGTAGCAAGCTTCGCGAGGATCGACCGCGCGGCCGAGTTGCCGGATAGCGCCGTCATCGTCGCGACGACGGCGCCCCACGCCAACGCCGCGGCCACTAATAGCGGTGGCTCGCGCTCGAAGAAGTCGACGCTGCGCGCGACGATCACAAATGGCACCGCGTAGAGGACAAAGAGCACGGCCGCGGTCGCGGTCGCGACCGGGAAGTGCGCGAACGCCGTCGACGCGATCGCGATGACACGCCACGCACCGACCGCAACCAGCGTGACGAGTAGCCAGAACGCCGGCAGGCGCAGCGAATTGCGGCCGCTGGTCCCCGGCGGCGTGGGCACCACCGCACCGCGTGGGTCACGGATGGGCACCGTCGTCGCCTTGCCGACCAAGCCGACCGGCGCGCGATCGCCGCGAACGCGTACTGCGACGCTGGTCTGCGCGGTCCGGTCGGTTTGCGCGGTCGGGCTGGTTTGCGTCGTCGGCCGCCGGCGATCGTGGGTACCCGGACGCTCCGTCGACGCGACCGATGCCCGACCGATGGGTGCACTACTCGCGCCGGTCGTCGCCTCCGTGACGCCGGGACCTGGCTCTGCCGTCACGATGCCGACCGGAACGAGAGGCTTCGGGTGCTGTCCAGAACCGCCGGAAGTGCGGCACGGAAGTCCGGCATCGGGCCCGCCGCGGTCACTTCGACCGCCAGCCCGTCCGCGACGAACACGGCATAGCGGCCGAGACGGTTCGGCGACTCGTACGTCCCGGCTCGGCCGGCCACACCCTGTGCCGTCGCAACCGACGTTTCGCCGCCAACCACATGCGCACCGCGGATCAATTCGATCTTCGCGCGCAACCGGGCCGCCGCGCCGCGCAGCGTTCCTCGGTACGGCGTGATGACCACCGCGTACCGCACCGAGCCCAACAGCAGCAGTACGGCGCCCTCGTGTGGCCCGGGTGCGGTGCGGGACACGTCCACCCGTGCGCCGACTGGCGGCCGAAGCGAGACGCCGGCGGCGACCACGTACGCCTCGCTGGCCGAGACCGGGCGGGCGGCCGGCAGCAGCGCGTTGATGGCGGGCAGGCCGATCCCGATCACGGCCACGGTGGCGAGGACAGCGAGGCTGGCCCACAGGTTACGGAGCAGCCGCCGGCGTCCGTCGCCCATACGGCCACGCTAATCGAGGCCCCGCGACGGTCGGGCGGGATCAAGCAAGCTCAGGCAAGCTCGGGATCAGCAAGCTCGCAAAGACGGCCGGCCGGCGATCCGGCCAAGACGCCCGGCCGGTTGTTCGGCCCGATCCATCGGTGGCACCGTGACTGCCATGACGAGCGCTCTCGATCGGCTGGCCACCGCGCAGTACGTGTCGCTGACCACGTACCGGCGGGATGGCACTAGCGTGCCCACGGCGGTGTGGATCGCGGGCGACGGCGAGGCGCTTTACGTCTGGACGGCCGCCGACACCGGGAAGGTGAAACGGATCCGACGCTGCCCGGACGTCACGGTGGCGCCGAGCGACCCGCGTGGCCGGGTCAGCGGCGACGCGGTCCGCGCGACCGCGGAGATCTGCGATGCGGCCGGCACCGAACACACGCGCGACCTGCTCCGCCGGAAATACGGCTGGCTCGGGCGGGCGCTCATCCGGCTGAGCCTCTGGCGGCGCGGCCGCGACGGCACGGTCGGACTACGTCTCACACTTCGCGCGGACTGAGCGTTCGCGCAGCGTCCACAAATACGACGGCGGCGGTACGCGAATCTCGCGTACCGCCGCCGGAAACCGTTATTGGCACCTTGCGTTGTCGAGTGCCAAACCCTTACTCTCAGTCACCCTGCCGCTGTTGCGGAATCTGGCCCTGAAGCAGGGCGCGAACCTCGGATTCACGGTAGCGGCGGTGGCCGCCCAAGGTCCGGATTGCACTCAGCTTGCCGGCCTTGGCCCACCGCGTCACCGTCTTCGGGTCGACGCGGAACATCGACGCCACCTCGGCCGGGGTCAGCAAGGGCTCTGGCTCGTGCGTACGCGATGCCATTCGGTCACTCCTCCATATATGCCCATAAACGCGAACCGGGGTCCCATCCGGCTAACGCGCTTCTATGGTCCGGCTAGTCCCCGATGTCCGACATGGTCCGAACGGCTGATCGTGAATGGATGTATGGAGGATGAATGTCCGATTTTTCATCATTTTGGGTGGCACATGATGTCTTATTTAGACCGAAAATTACGGTCCGTGAAACACATGAATACGAAGCGTGCTCGCCTTAGTTGCTTCGTTCGAGCAGCTGCACAGTGCGCCATCTCGCCACAATCTGCTCATATGTCTCAGCGGCGGCGTCCGTCTCACCTCGGGACAATGCGGCTAGGCCCGCCGCAACCAGCCCAGGAGAGTCATCCGCCTGCAAATCTTCATCCGGCAAAAGGTCCACCAGACCGCCGTAGTCGAGCTCGACGATCGACCGCGGATGGAACTCCTCGAGCCACCGTGCGCCCTCCTCGACCGCCTCGGTCACGGGTACCGAACCGAGCGCCTTGCGGAGCACGGAGTGCGCGCGATTGGCTCGGCGACGGGCACGAGAGATCTCCGTACGGTAACGGAGCGTACGCATGCCAGCCTCGAGGGTGAGTTCCCGCTCGGACAGGTCGACGAACACGAACCACCGCAGCGGGATGCCCCAGGTTGCGATCTGTTCGTGGACGCGAGGCATGCCGTGTTCGAGGACGCGCGATCCGCTGCGCCAGTCTTCGACGACCGTCTTGGCGAGACCGGCGAGCTTCGCCGGCACGAATGCGTCGGCGAGCACCGGCGGCACTCCGTCGCGTGCGGTCAACGCGGCCTCGGCGATCCGCACACGCAGGTTCCACGGGCAGACCAAAAGCGTGTCGTCGGTCTCCAGGACGTACGCGTCCTCGGGCAGATCCGGCAGTCGACTCCAGCCGGCTCCGAGTGCCTCCAACACCGCCGAGCGCTGACGCACCGGACCATCTACGGTCGCGATCGCGCGGCCTTCCTTGACGTATCGACGCCAGTAGACCTGACGCTCGCGGTCGAAGGCGGTCAGCGGCTCGTAGATCCGGAGGTACGAGGCGAAGTTGAAGCGCACAGACGGATCGTGCCACGCAACCAACCGAAACTGCACGACGAACCACTCCAGGATCGACGCCAGCCACCGTGACCACGCGGTCGACCAGCATCGGTGACGCGCGGAATGGCACATCGTCGTGTCGTGGGATCCGTGTTGATGCAACGCCGAGACGTAACCGCACCGGCAACTTGCAGATCGTTTCGATACGCTCCAAGGGAATCGGCACTACCCTGCCGGGGCAATCCCCCGCGCGCCCCACAAGGTGTCGCGCGAGACTCGAGGAGCGAGGAATGGGCGGCGTATTCGCCAGCGACACAGGTCACGAACAGGTTGTGTTCTGTCAGGACAAACAGTCCGGGCTGCGCGCCATCATCGGCATCTACTCGACCGCGCTCGGTCCCGCGCTCGGCGGCACCCGCTTCTACCCGTACGAGTCCGAAGGCGCGGCGCTCCACGACGTACTCGAGTTGTCCCGCGGCATGGCGTACAAGAACGCAATCACCGGCCTCGACCTCGGTGGCGGCAAGGCGGTCATCTGGGGCGATCCCGAAAAAATCAAGACCGAGGCCCTGCTGCGCGCGTACGGCCGCATGGTCGAGTCCCTGCACGGGCGCTACTACACCGCATGCGATGTCGGCACGTACGTGCAGGACATGGACGTCATCGCCCGCGAGACGCGCTATGTGACCGGTCGCAGCGTCGAGCACGGTGGCGCCGGCGACAGTTCGATCCTGACGGCCTGGGGCGTGTTCCAGGGCATGCGTGCTGCCGCGGAGCATCGCTTCGGCACACCGACGCTCGCCGGCCACCGGGTCGGCATCTCCGGACTCGGCAAGGTCGGCCGCTACTTGACCGGGCACCTGCTCGACGATGGCGCCAGTGTGGTCGCGACGGACGTGTCGGAGAAGGCGCTCGCGTGGGCTCGGCAGACGTACCCGCAAGTGGATCTCGTTCCGGACACGGTCGCGCTGATCACCTCCGAGATCGATGTCTACGCTCCGTGCGCGCTCGGCGGTGCGCTCAACGACGAGACCGTCCCCGTGCTCCGCGCGAGCATCGTCGCCGGCGCGGCGAACAACCAGCTGGCCCATCCGGGCATCGACAAACTGCTCGAAGAGCGCGGCATCCTCTACGCGCCCGACTATGTCGTCAATGCCGGTGGCGTCATCCAGGTCGCCGACGAGATCGAGGGCTTCAACTTCGAGCGCGCGAAGATGCGCGCGACCAAGATCTACGACGCAACTCGGCAACTACTCGAGCTTGCCGCCGCCGAGGGTGTGCCGCCGGCGGTCGCCGCCGACCGGATGGCCGAGCGCCGGATGGCCGAGGTCGGCCGGTTGCGAGCGATCCGCGTCTGACGCTTGATCAACGGAGCCGATACGGCCCGCTGGAATAGATCAACAACGCGTTCATCATCTGCAAATCGCGGTATAGCACGCAAGCCGCGTGCCGTCCGCATTAATCGTGTGGCCAGGCCCACAGTAAGCACGATAGGCGGCATGCCGAGGTGTCGAACTCGGCCACAGACATGTACCGTATGAGCCACGAGAGATGCCTGACGTCATCGGGGCCCGCCTCTTAGGGCTGCCCCGAAATTCTGTGCGAGGGGGTCGAGCCATGGGGCGCGGCCGTGCTAAGGCCAAGCAGACAAAGGTGGCCCGGGAGCTTAAATACCACTCCCCCAACACCGACCTCGCCGCGTTGCAGCGCGAGCTTGGCACAGGCAGGTCGAACGAAGAGTTCGACAACCTGGACGAACTCGAAGACGAGACCGACGACGACGAATCCGAGGACGACGAGTCCGAGGATGACCTCGCCGCGCGTTGGGGAGTGCCACCGCGCTAATGACGGACAGTCGCAGCGAGCACGCCGGCCCCGGCCGCGCGTGCTCGTAGTGTGTCTGCCCGGGTCAGGTCAGTCGGTCGCGCAGAAACTGCAGGACACGATCACGCGCCTCGACGGTCGGATGTCCCGGCTGCTCCACGAGATGACCGGCCAAGACCGAGTGTGAGTTCTTGTGGATCCCGTGCGCGTTACCGGGCGACGAGTCGATCTCGACAGCGATGAAGGCATCGCCTAGCTCGCGGCGCAGCATCTCGAAGCGTTCCGCGGGAACCGCCGGATCCTCGCTGAATCGAAGCCCGAGCACTTGGCAATTGCCGTCGCGCGCCCGCCGCTTTACGACGTCGAAGTCGGCTGGGCTGATGTCGAGGCTGATGCGCCGGCGCGACCCGACCGGTGCGGGGTTGGCCGGCTGACTCAACACCGGCGCGAGCAAACGGTCGTCGACCGCCATGCCAAGCGCGAAGCCGCCGGTGAAACACATCCCGACCGCGCCGACGCCGCGACCGCCACATTCGGCGTGCGCCGCTGCTGCGAGGCCACGCAGAAACGCCACCGTCGGTGAGGTGCGGCCGAGCGCGAACATGTGGAACTCGCGGGACACACAGATGCCGAGCACGCTGCCACCCATGTAGCCGCCACTCGGTTCGCGGCCCGGAGTGCCGAACAGCGACGGCATGACGACGGTGAACCCCGCGTCGACAACGCGACGGGCGAAGTCGACCACGGCCGAGTAGAGACCCGGAATCTCGTGAATGACGACCACCGCCGGGCCTTGGCCGCCCCAATAGACGTCGTGGGTGAAGCCGGCGTAGGTCTCGGTGCGTCGGGTAAAGCCATCGAATTCGGCGGTCGCCATGCGTCAGCCTCCGTGGGCGGAAGATCCGCTGACCATGTAACCGTTGCGCCCATCGCCGGACAAGATCCGGCGACCCTTGCGTAGCGCCCTCGGTGTGGCCGGCGATCAGCCCCGCGGCCGATTCGTGAATTGGTAGAACGTCGGGAACGCGTCCTCGAACGCACGCCAACGCGGCGTTCGAGACGCCCCGTCAACACCGTCGGGCAAGTCCTCGTCGGCTCGATCGGCTAAGCCTCGCTCGGCGCGCGATAACCACGTCGCGCGCGCCTCACCAACCAGACTCGCGAGGCCCGCGGCGGCGGACATCCGTTCGGTCAGCGAGTCAGTGCGCTCGGGCATAGTCCAGAACTCCCTCGATAAGACGGATCTTGCTGTTCCGGCAGTGGTCGGTCTCGGTGGTGTCGAACCGGCCGCGTTCGAAGTAGCGGTTGGCCGCGTGCGCGCCGCCACAGAAACCGAAATACGCGCACGTGTCGCGGCACGCCTCGACGCCGCGCAGGTATTCGGCGATCCAACCGGGTGGCCGGTCCGCCACGCGATCGAGCAGCACGTCCAGCGGCGTGGACAACACGTTCCCAGAGGCGAAGTCGCCGTAGTGGCCGTCCCGGAATCCGGCGAGCTCCGGCGACAGCAGCACCACGGAGCCGTCCATGCCGATGGTCGGAATCGGATCAATGCGCGCCGGCAGCAGATCATCCGCGGTGCCGTCGAGCGCGTTCGCCGCGTACCACAGCGCCCACTCGATCTCGCGCAGCTCGATCACCGGATCGGCGCGCCACGCCGCGGTCAGCTCGGCCCAGAATCCGCGTACCGCCGCGTCGTCGAACGTGTTCGACCGGACGTTGACGCCTTCCTGCTCCTCCACGTTCACCCCGAGCGCGTGGCAGCCGAGTTCGCGGAAGAACGCGTACAGCTCGGTGCCGAGCCCGGGTTGCGGTGCCGACACCACGCAGAGCGCCGCGAACGGGATGCCGTGGCGGCGCAGCGCATCGATGCCCTTGCGGATCTTCTGGTACGCCGGCCGCCCGCCACGGTCTACCCGCAACGCGGTTCGCGCCGCGTCACCGTCGATGCTCACTCCGACGTGTACGTCGCGGGTGGCGAAGAACTCGCACCAGGCATCGTCGATGAGCGTGGCGTTCGTCTGGACGTGGTGCTCGACGCCATGAAACGGCGCCATCAACGCAGAGAGGTGGTCGCGACCGGCGGCCAGCGGCTCGCCGGCGTGCCAAACGACGGAGAAGCGTCGGGCATCGGCCGCCCAGGCATTGACGGTGCGCGCCACCGCCTGCGCGACGGCCACCGGCATCTTGCGGTTCGCGTCCCGATGCGGCAGATAGCAGTAGGCGCAGTCCAGATTGCACAACGTCGTTGGCTGCATGATGACGTACCCGGGTACGGTCGCGATGCCGCGCATGCCACGCCACTGGACGTAACCGTCCTCTGACGTACGGTGTTCTCGCGACACTCGCCCCTCCCAACCGTTTCGGGGAGTGTCGCATCAGCCTATGGGGTCATACCGCCCTGCGTGAACCCCGTGCCGTCGCGGAGATCGGCGCGCGGTCCAATGGCCGGCCGCCCGGGTGTTGATGGCTAGCCGCCGGTGTGCGAGCCCATCATCGCCACCGTGCCGGACCCGCCGATGATCTCCCCGGCCGCCCAGGCGTGGACCTTGCGTCCGGTCAGGAACGCAAGCGCGCGGTCGGCATCGTCCGGCGCCACGATGGCGAACATGCCGACGCCCATGTTGAACGTCGACTCCATCTCGGCGTCGTCGATGCGGCCCTTGCGCTGGGTCAGCTCGAAGATCGGCTGCGGCCGCCACGTCGACCGATCCACGATCGCGTCGACGTGATCGGGCAGCACCCGCACCAGGTTGCCCGGGATGCCGCCACCGGTCACGTGCGCATATGCCTTCACTTCGCACTCAGTGACGAGGTCGAGACAGTCGCGCGCATAGATCCGTGTCGGCGTGAGCAGTTCCTCGCCGAGTGTCTTCTGCCGGCCGAGTTCCTCGACGATGGTGTCCAGCCGGAGGCGGCCGGCGCCGAGCAGGACATGCCGTACGAGGGAGTAGCCGTTGGAGTGCATGCCCGACGAGCCCAGGGCGATCACCACGTCGCCGACGTCCACGCGCGGTGCGCCGAGGATTGCATCGGCTTCGACGACCCCGACACCGGTCCCGGAGATGTCGTATTCGTGCGGCGCCATCATGCCCGGGTGCTCCGCGGTCTCGCCGCCGAGGAGCGCGCAGCCGGCCGTCCGGCAGCCGTCCGCAATGCCGGCTGCGATCTCCGCCACCCGCTCCGGCACCACTTCACCGCAGGCGATGTAGTCGAGCAGGAAGAGCGGTTCGGCCCCGCACGCGACCAGATCGTCGACGACCATCGCGACGAGGTCGACGCCGACCGTGTCATGGATGCCCATCTGCTGCGCGATGACGAGCTTCGTGCCGACGCCGTCCGCGGATGACGCGAGGACCGGGTTCTTGTATTTCGTCATGTCCAGCCGGAACAGTCCGGCGAACCCGCCGAGATCGCCGATGACCTCGGGGCGCCAGGTGCGGGTGACCTTCGACTTGAGCATCTCGACGGCTTGCTCACCCGCGTGCACGGAGACACCCGCATCCTCGTACGTCACGGAGCGCTTGTGGGTCGCCTTTCCGGCGCCGGCCTGCCACGGCTGTCGCGAGGCGCCTGCCCGCTCGCTCACGTGTGTCACGGCTCTCCCTTTGGTGTGTCAGTGCATCTTCAACATGTGCGCTTGCGCCGCTACGGTCGGCTCAGCGCCGCTACGGTCGGCTCAGGCTGGCAAACCCGCCTGGACCTTGAGCATGCAGTGCGCCGCGTTCCGCGTCCACACCGACGTCCGATGCCCCGGCGGCCGCCGCCTGGCGCGCTTCTTCCGACTCGACCCGCCGGCTCACGCCCTCTAGGAGGTGCTTGCCGATGCGGCTCTCGTCGGGCAGATCGATGGGGTAGACGCCGTCGAAGCATGCGCGGCAGAGCCGGCTGGCCGGTTGTTCGGTCGCTCCGATCAACCCGTCGAGCGAGACATAGCCGAGCGAGTCGGCACCGATCGAGCGGCGTACGCCGTCCGTCTCGAGGCTGCCCGCGATGAGTTCGGCACGCGTACCGAAGTCCATGCCATAGAAGCACGGCCACTTCACCGGCGGCGACGAGATCCGCAGATGTACCTCGATCGCGCCGGCCTCGCGAAGCATCCGGACGATCGCCCGCTGCGTGTTGCCGCGCACGATCGAGTCGTCGACGACCACGATCCGCTTGCCACGCAACACATGCCGCAGCGGGTTCAGCTTGAGCCGGATGCCGAGTTGCCGGATCGTCTGCGACGGCTGGATGAACGTCCGGCCGACGTACGCGTTCTTGATCAGCCCGGAGCCGTACGGGATGCCGGACGCCTGCGCGTAACCGATCGCGGCCGGGGTGCCCGACTCGGGGACCGGAATCACGAGATCCGCCTCGACCGGGTGCTCGCGCGCCAGCCGCCGACCGACCTCGACGCGCGCGTCGTAGACGTTCCGGCCGGAGATCGTGGTGTCCGGGCGGGCGAGATAGACGTACTCGAAGAGGCAGCCCTTCGGTTCCGGCGCGGCAAATCGGTGCGAGCGCAGCCCGTGCTCGTCGATCGCGATCAGCTCGCCCGGTTCGATTTCACGCACCATCGAGGCGCCGGTGATGTCCAGCGCCGCGGTCTCGCTCGCGACCACCCAGCCGCGCTCCAGGCGGCCCAACACGAGCGGGCGCACGCCGTTGGCGTCCCGCGTCGCGTACAACGTGTTCTCGTCCATGAAGACGAAGCTGAACGCGCCGCGCAGCAAGGGAAGCACGGACATCGCGGCTTCTTCGATGGAGACGTCCGGGTTGGCGGCGAGCATCTGCGCCACGATCGCGGTGTCCGACGTCTCGCCCGGCTCGGCATGCGCCAGCTTCGCCAACTCAGCGGTGTTGACCAGATTGCCGTTGTGGGCCAGCGCGATCGTGGCACCGAACTCCGACGACTTCAGCGACGGTTGGGCGTTTTCCCACGTCGGCGCGCCGGTCGTGCTGTAACGCGTGTGCCCGATCGCGATGTGTCCGCGGAGGCTGGACAGCGTCGCCTCGTCGAAAACCTGAGCGACCAGGCCGAGATCCTTGTAGACCACCACGCCCGAGCCGTCGCTGACCGCGATGCCGGCCGCCTCCTGGCCGCGATGCTGCAGCGTGTACAGGCCGAAATAGGTGAGCTTGGCGACGTCCTCGCCCGGTGCCCACACCCCGAATACGCCGCATGCATCCTGTGGACCCGGTTGTTGCTGGTCAAGATCGTGATTCAGCTGACCGTCGCCTCGAGGCACCGGCGCTCCTTCATCTGGTCGGCGTCGTCGTCCGGCCATCGGGCCGGCCGATTGGGCGGCTCTGGTGCCGTTGCCTGGCTGTCACCGTGCCCGGCTGGCATCGTGCTCGGTGGAAACGTGCCCGTAGGCGTCCAACCCGTGCTGGACCGCGGTGCCGTCGCGCGACCCGCAGACCGTGCCGACCGGCGTATTTCGGGCGTCGTTTCCTGACCGTCAGTCTACGCGAGGCGCCGTCCTACTCACGACGGCCGTGAACCGCGACATTCACGATGCGGGTGACAACGGCAGGAACGGGGATAGATCCGCGCGAACGCCACTCACACGAATGACACCGGTATTCACGCCGGTCAGCCAGTCGATCTCACCTGTCGCAACCTTCACCCAGGTCACGGCATCCATCTCCACGACATTCGGCGGCGTGCCACGAGTGTGCCGAGGACCGGGAATACATTGAACAGCACCGAAAGGTGGGACCCGCACCTCAACCGATCGGCCAGGCGCGCGTGCCGACAATTGCCGTAAAAGCTCACGAACAGCGTCGCGAAGCGTTGTTCGGTCGGGCGTGTCGCCCGATTTCAATGCTGTGATCGCGCTTTGGACGGCACCGTGATCGCGAGCCACGTAGGACATCTCCGGACGATCCATCCCATCTTGCGAGTGCATCTTGATGGCCCCCGGCCGTCCGACGATGCCCCCGGCTTCCTGAGTAGGCCCGGAACAGGCATAGTTGCCCACGGTGATTCCGCATTGGAACATAGCTCTACGACACAGTTACATCGTCGGTCGAACGGGTCGGCGGATGACGACCGGTCAGGAGGCGGTGGGGACGTGACTGCGCAACGACGATCCTGGTCGCATCCGCGAAAGCGGACGTACGCAGGACTGTTCGTGGCACTGGCCACCGTCGCCAGCGTGATCGGCAT
>Ga0126377_10000917_pt1 | contig 18809 bp, 15 predicted proteins | sample PanSoiMetPlot_22_FD_92647 | JGI IMG/M metagenome (GOLD analysis project Ga0126377, IMG submission 92647) | Tropical forest soil microbial communities from Panama - MetaG Plot_22 | ecosystem: Environmental > Terrestrial > Soil > Tropical forest > Bulk soil | place: Panama | collected 2016-02-17 | reverse complement strand
GACCTCCTCGAAGGCGAGCTCGTAGCCCTCCTTGAAGAAGCCTCCGATGCGCGCCTCGGCGCCGGTCAGAGGCAAGGTGGCCCCGACCGCGATCTTGTCCCCGCCGGAGCGCGACACCTCCTTGGGCTTGCAACCCGCCGGTGCGGGGGCGGCGGCGAGCGCGGCCAGGAACAGGACATGGGATCGGTTCGTCATCGGACGCCTCCTCGATGCCAGTTCGCGCGCGCAGTATAACAGCGCGAGGCGCGGTCAACCGCGCGGCGTCACTGCTTCTCGAGGAAGGCGGCGACATCGGCGCCCGACCTGGCCCGGCGTGCGATGCACAGGACCAGCTTCTCGCTCACCTGGCGCAGCCTGTCCTTGCCGCCCGGCAGGCTGCCCAGCCTGGCGCGGAACACCGTGTCCACCGTCTTTCGGTGCTCCTCGTCGCAGAAGGTGGTGGCGAACGTGGCCAGGCCCGCGCGCACGGTCAGCGGCAGCGCGGCCGCGACCTGGTCGAGGTGGGCGACCAGGTAGCGCCATGTCGCCTCGCGCGCGGCCGGCTCGCTGGTCGCGTTGAGGAGGATGGCGGACATCTCGTCCAGGTCGAGCGCGCCGGAGCCGAGCCGGGCCACGGTCCGCTCGCGCTGGGCCTCGTCGCGGCTCATCACCATGCCGCCGAGGAGCGCGGCCCGCAGCCGGTGGTCCTCGCTCTTCTCGAACGTCTCCTCCATCGCGGCCGACAGCGCCCGATCGCCGGAGCGGGCGGCGATCGCCAGCGCCAGCGCGCCGAGGCCGGGATCGAGGGCGCGCGGATCGGCCAGGAAGCGGCGCGCGGTGGCGCGCGCGCCGGCGATGACGGCGCGATCGTCGCCGCGCAGGCCGGCGACGCGGAGCAGGTCGGGGCGCAGGTTGCTCGTCTGGATCGACTCGCCGGGGCGCGCGGTCCAGCCGATCGCGCGGGCCTGGCGCCCGAAGCTGCGAGACAGGTAGCGGGCGAAGGCGGGGCCCTGGGCGTCGGCCACCAGCAGATCGATGCTCTGGGCCAGGCGGAGCGCGACGCCGACGATCTGCGGATCGCGGTCGCGCGCGGCCGGCGGGATGATGGCCAGGAGATCGCCGACCCTGCCGTGGCCGGACTCGACCATCGCCTTCTGGTTGAACAGCGCGGCCATGCGGCCGGCCGGGTCGAGGCCGGCGCCGGCGAGCAGCTTCACGCCCAGGTCGCCGGCGTAGGCCACGCGGTAGTAGCCGTGGCCGCCGGCGTTGCCGTCGACCCAGGCGGGGCAGCGCTGGCTGTCGAGATCGACGCGCGCCGCCTCGCCGGAGAAGAGGAAGCACTGGGTCGCGCTCTTCGCGCCGCGCGCGGGAGGGAGGCCGACGCACATCGGCACCGTCCAGGTCCCGGCCGCCGAGCCCTTCGAGCCGATGGGGAGGAAGCGCTCCTGGCGCAGGGACAGCGCCGGCCGCTCGCCCGGTCGGCACTCCAGCGCGAGCGAGACCAGCGGGATGCCGCCCTGCTCGATGAAGCTCTCGAACGCGCGCGCGATCTCGGGTCGCGAGCCGGCGGCCAGGGCCGCGATGAAGTCCTTCGATGTCGCGCTGCCCCACTCGTGGGCGCGGATGTAGCCGCGGATGGCCCGCCGGAACGGCTCGCGCCCGATCCAGGCCTCGAACATGTCGAGCAGCGCGCCTCCCTTCTGGTAGGAGATGGCGTCGAAGCTGCCCTCGATCTCGGCGTGCTCGTGGATCGGGTTGTGCACCTTGCGGGCGGTGACGAGGCTGTCGGCGGCGAACGCGCGCTCGGTCACGGCGATGCGGCTGTCCGCCACGCGCCAGCTCTTCTGCCAGTCGTCGACCACGCGATCGGACATGAAGGTGGCGAACGACTCGTTGAGCCAGATGTCGTCCCACCAGGCCATGGTGACCAGGTCGCCGAACCACTGATGGGCCATCTCGTGGGCGGCGACGGACGCGTACTCCTGCTGGTGCTGCGGCGACTCCTCGTTCGGCCGGGTCATGATGATCGACGCGTCGTAGGTGATGAGGCCGGCGTTCTCCATCGCGCCGGGGAAGGCGGGGATGGCGACGCTGTCGAGCTTCTCGTACGGGTAGGGGATGTCGAAGTAGCGCTCGAGCGCCTCGAGCAGCTGGCCGGTGACCTCGCGGGCGTAGCGGGTCTCGGCGGCGCGCCCCTTCGGCACGGCGATGCGCATGAGGGTGTGGTTGCGGCCGGCGGTCCCGAGATCGACGACATCGAACGGCCCGACCGCGAGCGCCACCAGGTAGCTGGGCAGCGGCCTGGTCCGGCGAAAGACCAGGGTGCGCGTGCGAGCGGCGGCCGTGCCGGCGGCGGCGGTGCCCGAGGCGGCGGCGGCGTCGGAGGACGGCGTCTCTCGGTCGACCGGCGTGTTGGAGAGGGCGACCATGCCGTCGGGGACGTGCAGGGTGAGCTGCCACGGGACCTTGAACCCGGGCTCGTCGAAGCAGGGAAACGCGCGGCGCGCGCCGGTCGACTCGAACTGCGAGTAGATGTACGTGCGGCCGCCGTCGGTGGCGCGGAACAGGCCCTCCTGGTCCCTGGCCGACAGCTGGCCGGTGTACTCGATGCGCAGCGCGGCCCGGCCGGGCCCGATCGCGCGCGGCAGGGCGAGGCCGAGGAGCTCGCCGCGCAGGGTCGGCGTGGCGGCGATGGCGGCGCCGCGCTCGGGCTGGACCGCGGCCCGGGCGATGGCGATGTCCTTGCCGTGCAGCCAGATGTGGCGCGTGGGCCGGGCGAGCTGGACCTGGATGGCGACGGTGCCGCGGAAGTCGGGCCTGGCGGGATCGAGAGCGAGGTCGGCGGCGACCTCGATCGGCACGACGCTGCCGTCGAGGCGGAGGGCCGGGGGCGTCGCCGCGGCTCGCGCGTCGGATGCGGCCGCGGCGGGGACTCCGGGATCCCCGGCGGGGCCAGGGCCCGTGTCGCGGCCGGCGCCGGCGCCGCACGCGGAGAGCATCGCGAGCGGCGCGACCGCGGCGATCATCGCGCGCGGGGCGAGCGCGGCGAACGCTCGGCGCGCCCCGTGCGCGTGAGGCGGCGTGCGCGGGCGCGGACAACGGACCCTGGATCGACTCATGCGTGGCTCCCCTTCGGAATCGAATTGTAGAACTACCACGGTAGTACTACCTCGGTAGTTGTAGTGTCAAGCGCGCGCAGCGGCGGTCACGGGCGAGACGGCGACGGCCACACCTGGGCCATGAAGCGCAGCTTCTCCTCGGTCTGGTACGGCCCGCCGCCCTCGTGGTGGTTGTAGCGCCAGGCGCGCATCTGCTTGGGCCCGGCGAAGTGGTTGTACGCGGCGAACACGGTCGACGGCGGGCAGATCTCGTCCATGAGCCCGACCGAGAACAGCGCCGGGCAGCGCGCGCGCGCCGCGAAGTTGACGGCGTCGAAGTAGGCCAGCGTGGCGAACACCTGGTCGACCTTGTCGCGATGGACGACGCAGTAGCGGGAGATCTCCTGGTAGGGCGAGGCGTCGGTGATCTCGGTGGCGCGCCGGAAGTGGCAGAGGAAGGGGACGTCCGCCATGGCCGCGGCGAGGTCGGGGACCAGCGCGCTCATGGCCAGCGCGATGCCGCCGCCCTGGCTGATGCCGGCGACCGCGACGCGCGACGCATCGACCGCCGGGTGCGCGCGCGCCGCCTCGACGGCGCGCACGGCGTCGGTGAACACGCGGCGATAATAGTAGGTGTGCGGGCTCGACACGCCGCGCGTCATGAAGCCGGGAAAGTGCGGGTTGGCGCCGTCCGGCTCGGGATCGGGCGTGTCGCCCCGGGCCCACGAGCTGCCCTGGCCGCGCGTGTCCATGACCAGGTGGGCGTAGCCGGCCGCGCTCCACAGGAGCCACTCGTGCGCGAAGCCGCGCCCTCCCCCGTAGCCGATGTACTCGACCACGCACGGCAGCGGACCCGGGCGCTCGCGCGGCAGCAGCAGCCAGCCCTTGATCGGCTGGCCGCCGTGGCCGCGGAAGGTGACGTCGAAGCACTCGGCGGTGCGCAGGCCGCTGTCGTGCGGCGCGAACTCGGCGGCGAGCGGGATGGCGCGCGCCTCGTCGAGCGTCGAGCGCCAGAAGTCGTCGAAGTCGGCCGGCTCCTCGCGCGCGGGCAGGTAGGCGCCGAGCTGGTCGGGCGAGAGATCGAAGAAGGCCATGCACGTCTCTACCACCGATCCCGTTCGGTCGGTGAGGCCATCGCGCCGGGCTTGACTCTTACGATGGTACAAAGGTACCATTGTACGCGATGGGCAAGAAGCTGGAGGTCGAGCGCATCCAGACCGGCGTCCGCATGGAGAAGCGGATGGTCAAGGTGCTCAAGGGCCTGGCCGAGTATCACGACCTCGGCCTGGGCGACCTGCTCGAGGGGATCGTGCTCCACGCGTTCGAGGGCAAGTCGCCCTTCTCGCGGAAGTCGCAGGAGCTGATCAAGGACCTCAAGAAGGTCTACGGCATGGACTACGGCACCGAGGCGGCGCACCGGATGGTGGACCGGTGACGCTCGACGCCGCCATCACGGCGCCACACCGGAGGCTCGCCATGGATGACACGACACTGCTGACCGGTTTCCTGGACGGCACGCTGGACACGACCGGGTTCACGCACCGGGAGCACGTCCAGCTCACCTACCTCCTGCTCCGCGAGCGCCCGCTCCCCGAGGCGCTGATCGCGCTGCGCGACGGCCTCCGGCGGCTCACGGCGAGGGACGGCCACCCCGAGAAGTATCACGAGACGATCACCTTCGCCTTCGCGGCCCTGGTGAACGAGCGCATGCGCGCGGTCGGCGGCGCGGGCGCCTCGTGGCAGGAGTTCGCCGCCGGGAACGCCGACCTCCTCGACTGGCGCCCGCGCTCCGCGCTCGACGCCTTCTACGACCGCGCGACGCTGCTCGGCGACGAGGCCCGCCGCACCTTCCTCCTGCCTCGCTGAGCGGACCGTCGACCGGCCGCGCGCTGAGAAGGTGCCGGCCAGGACCAGCCCCGGGCGCGGGCCGTCCCGCGCGATGACGGGGCGGCCTCTTGTTCCCGTTTCGTGGCTCGCGCCGCCCCCGCCGATGTCACAGGGGGGCGCGTCGCCTCCCGTCGCCTCCCGTCGCCTCGCGTCGCGTCCTCGCGGTCGCGTCGCCACGCCCCTCCTCGCCTCGCCGGTGTCATGCTGGATCGCGACCCATGACCACGCAACTCGCCAAGTACCACGCGCTCGGCAACGACTACCTGATCGGCCCCGAGGCGGAGCTCGGCCACCTCGACGGCGCGATGGTGCGCCGGCTGTGCGACCGCCACCGCGGGCCCGGCGCCGACGGCATCCTGCTCCACGCCCGGATCGCCGCCGACAGCTTTCGCGTCCGCATCCTCAATCCCGACGGCAGCGAGGCGGAGAAGAGCGGCAACGGGCTGCGCATCCTGGCCCGCCACCTGTGGGACGGCGGGCTGGTCGGCAGCGGCGTCTTCGAGGTCGCCACCGCCGGAGGGCGTGTGCGCGCCCGCGTGCTCGACGGCGGACGACAGGTGGAGGTGGAGATGGGGCGCGCCGTGTTCGAGCCCGCCGCCATCCCGATCCGGGTCGACGGTGCGCGCGCGATCGACGTGCCTGTCGCGGTCGGCGGGCGCACGCTGCTGATCGACGCGGTGTCGATGGGCAACCCCCACTGCGTCGTCTTCCTCGACGACATCGGCGAGCCGCTGGCGCGCGAGCTCGGTCCTCTGCTCGAGACCCACGAGCTCTTCCCCAACCGGACCAACGTGCAGCTCGCCCGCGTGCTCGGCCCCGACAGCCTGGCCATCGAGATCTGGGAGCGCGGGGCAGGCTACACGCTGGCGTCGGGGACCAGCAGCTGCGCGGCCGCCTGCGCCGCCCACATCAAGGGGCTGTGCGGTCCGTCGGTCCGCGTGCACACGCCGGGCGGCGTGGTCGCCGTCGAGATCGCCGCCGACTTCCAGGTCACCATGACCGGCGCGGTGCAGCGGGTCTGCGCCATCGACGTCGACGACGAATGCTTCGCCGGCTGATCGCGCGCGGCGCGCGACGGGCCGGCTGATCGTCGTGACCACGTCGGCCGCCGCCGGTCACGAGGTTCGCGCTCCCCGCGCTGGCCTGCGCGATCATGCCGTGCGGCGCGGGCGGCGAGCCGCGATGACCAGCAGCGCGGTGGCGGCCACCAGGCACACGACCACCGCCACGATCGAGGCCTCGGGGCCGAAGCTGCCGCCGGTCACCAGATCCGAGCCGTGGAAGCGGCTGGTCAAGAGGCCGCGCGGGCGGGTGCCCGACACGCTGGCGCCGAACACGGTGCCCTCGGTGAAGTTCCACGCCGCGTGGAGGCCGATCGGCAGCCAGAGCCTGCGCGTCACCATGTAGGCGGCCGCCAGCAGCACGCCGGCCTCGAGCGCGATGGCGATGCAGCTGAAGACGGTGGCGCCGGCGTTGCCGGCGTGGATGGCGCCGAACAGGGCGGCCGAGATGGCGAGCGCGACGGCGTCGCCGAGGCGCTCGGACACGATGCGAAACACGACGCCGCGCAGGAAGATCTCCTCCGCCACCGCGGCGCCGAAGGCGACCAGCAGGCCGGGCGCGACGATGCCCCAGCCCTCGCCCGGGCCGAAGCTGGCCGCACCGAGGAGCGAGAGGACGAGCATGGTGGTGGCGAACAGGAGCGCGCCGAGGGCGAATCCGACGGCGATCTGGGCCGCCGCGCCGCGCGCCGCGAGCTCGGCGATGGGCGAGCGCCCCTCGATCAGCCGCACGTACGCGACATAGCCGGCCAGCGCGGCGAGGATGACCGTCGGCGCCAGGAGGCTGCCGTCGAGCGCGAGCGCCTGGCCCACCAGCTGGAGGGCGACCACCGGCGCGGCCACGAACACCGTGGCCAGGACGATGCGCACGATGGCGAAGCGCGCGAAGCGCGGCGGGCGCACGACCTCCTGTGCCGGGCTGGCGATGGCGCATTCTAGCACCGGTGTGCGCGCCCACGCGCGACAGTCGATCTCGACGGCGTCAGCGGCGACGGGCCGCGGCCTGCGACGGGCGAGCCAGACGCGGCAGGCGCGGCGGGCGCGGACCCGTCCGCGTGGCGCCGGCGACCGGGATGTAGTCGAGCTCGTCGCCCGAGGCCGCCGCGCGCAGCATCAGGCCGCCGCGGCTGTTGTCGCCGCGCCCGACGAACGCGGCGGGGAAGCAGAGCTGGTCGCCGAGCGCCTCGATCAGCGGGCCGCAGTAGCGATCGGTGGCGATGCTGCCGAGCAGCACGACCTCGGCGCCGGGCCCGAGCGCGCCCACCAGCCGGCGCGCGGCCGCCAGCAGCCCGTCTCGATAGATCGGATCGGCGGCGTCGATGTCGCGGGCGCCCTGGTCGGCGAGCTCATCGCGGCTCACCGGCTGATCGATCGAGGCCAGCCCGCCCTGGGGCAGGATGACGAGCGCGCCGATCGCGCCGGGCGGCGGCGCGGCGAACGCGCGCGCGTAGGCCACCTTGCCGCGGAAGTAGAGCCCGCTGACGAAGGTCATCACCTCCCCGAGCGTCGCGCCGCCGTCCTGGAGCCGACGCGCCAGGTCGAAGCTCGCACCGGGGCGGAGCACCATGCCGGCCCGCTTGCCGCCGAGGCGCGCGGGCGAGAGCAGGAACACCCGCGCGACCCGGCCGACGCCGCGGGACCCGCTGGATCCTGCGAATGCGCGAGCTTCACCCTCCATCGGCCGCAGCCTAGCTCACGCCGCGCCGCGACGACGAGCCTTTGCGCCGCCGGAAGCGCGGGCCGCGGGCGCCCGGCTGGGGTACGCTGACGTCGGGCTGCGATGACGAGCGAGGAGCTCACGCCACGGGTGCTGTCGGCGATGCCGATCTTTCCGCTGCCGGACTGCGTGCTCCTGCCCGGCGGCCTCCTGCCGCTGCACGTCTTCGAGCAGCGCTACCGCGAGCTCACGCGCGACTGCCTGGCCGGTCCGCGGCTGATGGCGATCGCGCGGCTGCGCGCCGGATACGAGACCGACTATCACGGTCGCCCGCCGGTCCACTCGCACATCGGCATCGGCCGGGTCATCGACTCCGAGGAGCAGGACGACGGCCGCTACCTGCTCGTGCTCGGCGGGGTGGCGCGCGCCGACATCGTGGATGAGCTGCCGCCGCGGCGGTCCTATCGCGAGGTGCGCGCCCGCCTCCTGCGCGACACCGCCACCCACGCCGGGACCCTGCACGACTGCCGCGACCAGCTGGTCGCGATCTGCGATCACATCGCCCAGCTGGTGGAGGGGGGCGAGGCGCTGCGCGAGCTCGTGCGATCCGGAGAGCCCGGCGAGTGCGCCGACGCCGTCGCCGCCGCCATCGTCCGCGACGTCGACGAGCGGCAGCGCTTGCTCGAGTGCCAGTGCCCGCAGACGCGGATCGATCGGACGCTCGAGCTGGCCGGCGCCCTCCTCGGCCGGCTGTCGCCCTACAGCAACTGACCGGCGTCGCGGGCGCGGGCGCTCGGTCTACCGCCGGTACACGCGGAGGTCGGCGATGCTCCACCAGCTGTCGGCCGCGGCGGTGGCGACCACGCGGATGTGGCGCGCGCGGCGCGGCGTGAAGTCGATCGCGGTCAGCTGCCCGGTGCCGGCGCCGGTCGCCACCGGATCGCTCCACGTCACCCCGTCGTCGCTGAGGAGGAGGGCGTAGCCGCGCGGGAAGTCGCCGGTCGCGGCGCCGGTGTCGAGCACCACGCGCCAGATGCGCGCCGACCGACCCAGGTCGACCTCGACGACCTGGCCGGGGGCCTGGGCCGCGCCGGTGGCCCAGCGCGTGGTCGCGTCGTCGTCGACCGCGCCGGCCGCCACGTCGCCCGTGCAGCACGGATCGGTCGGGCCGGCCGGCGATGCGACCGCCGTCATGGCGCGCGGCTCCAGCTGGTCCAGCCCGTCGTCGAGCGCGCGCGAGCGCGGCCAGGTGAAGGTGGCGAGCGCGCCGCCCGGCAAGGTGTACTCGAACGAGTGGCGGCCGACCGCGACCGCGAAGGTGCGCGGGTCGTCGCTCTCGTTGTGCACCACGAGCGCGGTCGACCCGTCGGGGTTGCGGAAGGCGACGTCCATGATCTGGCCGTTCCAGCCGGTGGTGCCGAACGAGGTGCTGGCCACCCGCCGCGCGCCGGGGCGCACGAAGCGGGCGAGGTGGCCGAGCGTGAAGTACTCGGCGTTGGTGGTCACCGACTGGCCCGGACCGACGGTGACGACGCCGGTGCAGGTGTCGCAGCCTCCGACGTGCGGGCCGCCGGACGGATCGAGCGCGAGGTTCCAGTTGACCACCGTCCGGCTCCAGTTGCGCGTCACCCCGAGGATGAGGTTGCGCGCGTGCCACTTGAGCGTGTCGGCGAACACCTGGGCCGGTGGATCGTCCGGCCCGTGCGACCCGGAGCACTCGGTGAAGAAGATCTCGGCGTCGGGGAAGGCGTCGTGCAGCGTCGACATGCGCGCCGCGTCGCCGAAGTAACAGTGGTAGGCGATCCCGTCCACCCACGGCGCGGCCCTGGGGTCGGCCAGGACGAGGCTCGGGTACTCGGTCTCCGGCGTCTGGCCCGGCGGGGTCGACGCGATGTCGCCCGGGTGCATCGACCAGTTGTGGTCGTAGGCGAGGATCTTGGTGTCGAGCCCGGCGCACAGGAGCGCGGGTCCCAGCTCGGCGATGAAGGCGGCCTGCTGCCCGGCCGACATGTACATGCCGGGATAGCCGCTCGGGTTGCGGTTCTGCGGCTCGTTCTGCGGGGTGACGGCGTAGATGGGGACGCCGGCGCGCTGGTAGGCGAGCAGGAACTCGACGAAGTAGTCGGCGTAGGCGGCCAGGATGCGCGGATCGTCGATGAGCTCGCCGCCGACCAGAGACCCGCTGGTCTTCATCCACGCCGGCGCGCTCCACGGGGACGCGATGATGTGCAGGTCGGGGCGCAGCGCGAGCGCCTGGCGCAGGAGCGGCAGGATCTGCGCCTCGTCGTGCGCGATCGAGAAGTGGCGCATCTCGTAGTCGGTCTCGCCCGGCGGCATGTCGTCGTAGGTGTAGGCCGCCTGCGCGACGAAGTCGGAGCCGCCCATCGGCTGGCGCAGCAGGCTGAGCCCGTCGCCGTGGCGCGGATCGAACAGAGACACCATCGCGGCGTCGCGCGCCGCCGGCGTCAGGCCGGCGAGCAGCGCGGCCGACGAATCGGTGATGGACGCGCCGAAGCCGTCCATGGTCTGGAAGCGCCGCCCCGGATCGACGGTGATGGTGAGCTCGTGCGATGTGCCCCCGGTGAGGGGGACCGTGCCGCGGTCGGCCAGCTCGAGCTGGCGGTCGATCGTCGTCAGCCAGACGTGCGCGGCCGGCGGCCCGTCGCGATGCGACTCGGCGGTCGGCGCGTCGGCGGTGAGGAGGGACAGGGCGGCGGCGGCCAGGAACCGCGCCCGGCCGGGTGCCCGCAACGTCGAGGACATGCTTCCTCCGCTCGCTTCGGTTCGAGGACAGGCTGGCATCCGGTCCGATGCCTGACAAGCACAGGCCGCGGCGGGAGCGGGGATCGCGGTTCAGGTGCGCGCCGAGGTGCGCGCGCCATGCCACGGAGCATCCGCGCAGTGGGATGATCGACGAGAGAGCGCGCGCCGCGCACACATCCGCTCGCCGCCGCGGCGCGGCGAACGCGCGGCTCGCGCCGCCGGATCGGGAATGCCCGCGCGCGCGCGGTTGACTCGAGCACGCCGCACCTGTAAACGTTTACACGCTGGTTGCGTATGAGCCGTGGTGATTCCGCAGCCGAAGGCAGGTATGGCCGGTTCTCGCCGGACGGCACCGAGTACCTGATCACCGACCCGCGCCCGCCCCGGCCGTGGTCGAACGTCATCGCCAACCCGCGCATGGGGCTCGCGGTCAGCCAGACCGGGAGCGGCTTCACCTGGGTCGACAACTCGCAGCTCGGGGTCCTGACCGACTGGAAGCAGGACTTCGCCCAGGACTCGAGCGGCAAGTTCCTCTACGCGCGCGACCGCGACAGCGGCGCGGTCTGGTCGCTGTCGCCGGCGCCGGTCTTCGCCCCGTTCGACTCGTTCGAGTGCCGCCACGGCATCGGCTACACGTCGTTCCACACCCTCGCGCACGGCATCCGCGCCACCTGGACGCTCTTCGTGCACGCGCGCGAGACGGTCGAGCTGTGGAAGGTGGAGCTGCACAACGAGTCCGAGCGCCCGCGCGCGATCGATCTCACCGCCGCGCTCGACTGGGTGTGCGGAGTCGCCCCGGCCCCGCGCCGCGAGTTCCACAAGCTCTTCCCGGAGACCTGGTACGAGCCGGACCGCGGCGCCGTGTTCGCGCGCAATCACATGTGGGACGTCCAGTCGCCCCGCTTCGGCCACTGGAACACCGACTTCCCCTACGTCGCCGCGCTCGCCTGCAGCGAGCCGATCGCCGCCGCGCAGGGAGACAAGACCGCCTTCCTGGGCCGCAACGGCGCGCCGCACGCCCCGCGCGCGCTGGGCGAGGCCAGCTGGAGCCCGCTGTTCGGGCGCCATCACGATCCGATCGCGGCGCTGCGCGTGGTGATCGCGCTCGGGCCGGGCGAGAGCCGCGCGCTGTCCTTCGCGCTCGCGGTCGACGGCAGCCGCGACGCCACCGCCCACCTGATCGACCGCTACGCGCGCAACGGCGCGCTCGACCAGGCTCTGGCCGAGGTGCGCGCCGGCTGGACCGAGCGCCTGGCCGCGCACCGGGTCGACACGCCCGAGCCGACCCTCACCTGGCTGACCAACGACTGGATGCGCTACCAGGCGATCTCGGCCCGCCTGTGGGGGCGCTGCGGCTACTACCAGCAGAGCGGCGCGTTCGGCTTCCGCGATCAGCTCCAGGACTCGCAGGTCTGGCTCACCATCGACCCGGAGCGGACGCGCGAGCAGCTGCGCCTGCACGCCGCCCACCAGTTCGCCGACGGCTCGGTCTACCACTGGTGGCATCCGCTCAGCGAGCAGGGTCACGTGACCGAGATGACCGACGACCTCCTGTGGCTCGCCTTCGTCGCGGCCAGCTACATCCGCGAGACCGGTCGGCTGTGCGTGCTCGACGACGAGACGCCCTTCATCGACGAGGCGCGGCCGGCGCCGCTGCGCGAGCACGTCGAGCGCGCGTTCCGCCGCGTGTTCCGGCGCACCAGCGCGCGCGGCATCCCCTTCATCGGCGCCGGCGACTGGAACGACGGCCTGTCGGCCTGCGGGCTCGACGAGCGCGGCGAGTCGTTCTGGCTCGGCCACTTCCTCGCCGGCCTCCTCGCCGACTGGGCGGAGATCGGACGGCGGCGCGGCGAGATGGAGTGGGCCGGCGAGCTGGCGGCGCGCCGCGACACGCTGGTCGCCGCCATCAACCAGCACGGCTGGGACGGCGAGTGGTACGCGCGCGGCACGCTCGACGACGGGCGGGTGTTCGGCAGCCACGAGGACCGCGCCGGCCGCATCTTTCTCAACGCGCAGACCTGGGCGGTCCTGAACGACGTCGCATCGCCCGATCGCGCCGCGCAGTGCATGCGGTCGGTGCGCGCGCACCTGGTCAGCCCGGCGGGCGCGCTGCTGCTGGCGCCCGCGTACCGCGAGCCGGCGGCCGAGATCGGCTACATCACGCGCTACGCGCCCGGCCTGCGCGAGAACGGCGGCGTCTACACGCACGCCGCGACGTGGGCGATCGCGGCGGCGGCCAAGGTGCGCGACGCCGGGCTGGTGGCCGATCTGCTCCGGGCCATCAACCCGGCGCTCAAGGACGCGGACGCCTACTGGGCCGAGCCGTACGTGCTGCCGGGCAACGTCGACGGGCCGGACTCGCCCTATCACGGGCGCGCCGGCTGGACCTGGTACACCGGGTCGGCGGCGTGGCTGCACCGGATCGTGTGCGAGAGGGTCATCGGAGTCCGCCCCGAGTGGGACGCGCTGCTCATCGATCCGTGCATGCCGCCGGGCTGGCGGCGCGCGTCGATGACCCGCCCGTGGCGCGGCTCGACCTATCGCGTCGCGATCGAGCGCGACGGCGCGCGGCGCGACGCGCCCGAGGCGACCCTCGACGGCAAGCCGCTCCCCGGCGCGCGCATCCCGGTCCCGCCCACGCCGGGCCAGGTGCACGACGTGCGGGTCCGCGTCTGATCCGCGGCTCGGCTCGTCGGGTCCGCGGCTCGTCGGGTCCGCGGCTCGTCGGGTCCGCGGCTCGTCGGGTCCGCGGCTCGTCGGGTCCGCGGCTCGTCGGCTTCCGCCGCTCTCGGTTGCGCGGCCTGGTCGGCTCCATGTAGCCGTCCGAGCTCGAGCCGGCGGTCCCGACCGCGGGCGCGCAGGTTTTTCATCCGAGCCTGCGCGGCCCGGCGCGCTCGCCGGCACGTCTTGCGCGCCGCTACAAGTGGCGGCGGCTCGCCGCATTTTCTCCGCGCGACGACGATTTGACCGACGCGGTGTGTGAGCCGTGTTAACTTGCTTTCTCACGTTGTTCCGCGGGCGGGGACGAGGGGCAGCTCGTGATGGTCGCGCGGGGGTGAAGCGCGAGCGCGAGCAGACGGCCTCTGCACACTGGGAGGGGGAAGGGGGATGACGCCTGACAGCGTGGCTCTGCTGGTGAGCCGGGTTGCCGATGAGTCGCTCGTCTCGACGGTCGCCGCGGCGGGCTGGCAGCTCCAGCCCATCGATCACGACGCCGCTCGCCCGGCCGCCGGGCCGGAGGGCGGGCGCGGCGGCGCCAGGGTCGGCCTGGTCGCCATTCCGGACGGCGACCCCGGCTGGCTGGCCCACGTGCACCGCGTCGTCGAGCGGCGCCGGCACACCGCGTGGATCGCGGTCGTGAGCCCGGAGAGCATCGCCCTCCCGAGGGTGCGCGAGTTCATCGCCATCCACTGCGCGGACTACCACACGACGCCGGTCTGCGCCGAGCGGCTGCGGCACGCGCTCGGCCACGCGGCCGGCATGGCGGCGCTGGTGGCTCACGACCACGCGCCGGCGCCTCCGGCCGACGACGACGGCGACGCCGCCGACGCCGCCGACGGCCACGCGCTGGTGTGCCGGTCGCCCGCGCTCCAGGTCATCAGACGCGACCTCGAGAAGATCGCCTCGGCCGACATGCCGGTGCTCATCACCGGCGAGACCGGCACCGGCAAGGAGCTCATCGCCCGCGCGGTGCATCGGTCGTCGCGGCGGCGCGACCAGCCGTTCGTGGCGGTCAACTGCGCGTCCATGCCCGCGTCGCTCATCCACGCCGAGCTGTTCGGCTTCGAGAAGGGCGCCCTCACCGGCGAGGACCGGCGCAGGTTCGGCCACCGCGAGACCGCCGCCGGCGGCACCGTCTTCCTCGACGAGATCGGCGATCTCGACGCGGAGCTGCAGGCGCTGCTCCTGCGCTTCCTCGAGCAGACGGCGGTCCGGCGAGCGGGCGGCGGCCGCGAGGAGATGCAGGCCGCCGCCCGGGTGGTGGCCGCCAGCCGCGTCGATCTCGAGCCGGCGGTGGCGCAGGGCCGGTTCCGCGAGGACCTCTACTACCGCCTCAACGTGCTGCGCGTCGTGCTGCCGCCCCTGCGCGACCGGCCGGAGGACGTCGAGGCGCTGGCCCGCGCGTTCCTGGCCCGCTTCGCCGGCGAGCGGCCGAGCCACGTGGTCGGCTTCTCGAAGGGGGCCATCTCCGCCATGGTCGGGCACTCGTGGCCCGGCAACGCGCGCGAGCTGCTCAACCGGGTCCGGCGCGCGGCCGTGATGGCCGAGGGCCGCCTCATCACCCCGGCCGATCTCCACCTCGACGAGCAGGCGGCCGCCGAGGGCGACCTCCGCCTCGATCAGGCCCGCGAGCAGGCCGAACAGCTGACCGTGCGCGAGGCGCTGCGCCGCACCGGCGGCAACGCCACCCGCGCGGCCCGCCTGATCGGCGTCTCGCGCGCGACGTTCTATCGCCTGCTCGACAAGCACCGGCTCCTGCCGGTCGCGGCGCGGGGCTGAGCGCGGCCGGTCGCCGCGGGCGCAGCGGCCGGCGCGGCGGCGATGCGCGACGCGATGTCGCGGTGGTGCGCGCGAGCTCAGGGCGCCGCCGGCGATCGGCCCCGCCGCACGGCCAGCAGCGCCGCGCGCAGATCGCGCAGCACCACCGCGGCGCGCCGGAGATCGGCCTCCGACGCGTCCAGCGGCATGCGTTCGAGCAGGCGCCGCTCGCGCGCGAGCATGGACTCGACCAGACGGGCGCCCCCGGGCGTGAGGCGCACGAGGCCAGAGCGGCGGTGGGCCGGATTCGCGACGAGCTCGACATGGCCGTCGCGCAGGAGCGGGTTGACCAGCGACTGGATGTGCTGGCGCGACACCGGCCGCAGCCGCGCGAGGGCGGGCACCGTCATGGGACCGCGGCGAGACAGGTCGAGCAGGAGGCCGCGGCGGCCGGCCGTCATCTCTCCCTGGCCGTGGACCCGCTCCGCGGCGGCCTTGAGGCCGTGGAAGAGGGCGCGGGTCTCGTCGATGACCGACTGGAGGAGCAGGGCGCGGTCGCTCATGCGCGCCGGATCCTCGAATCGCCCGCGCGGCGTGGCCGCCGGGCGCCTCGTCCGCGCACCGCGTCCTCGGGCGGCCGGCATCAGCGGCGCCCTCTCACGCAGGTGACGCGGCGCTCGAGCTCGAACACCTCGCGCGTGACGGGGGCGAAGCCGGCCTGCCCGAGCAGCTCCTCGGCCCGGTCGACCGACGCCGGCGTGTGCCCGGGCGCGACCAGGCGGGTGCGCGTGTCGTGCTTCATGCGGAGGCAGAGGAGGAGGAGGCCCGCCGGGCGCAGCACACGGCGTATCTCGGCCAGCGCCGCCGCCTGATCCGGCCAGTGATGAAAGCAGTTGATCTCGAAGACCTGGTCGAACGACGCGTCGGCGAACGGCAACGAGTCGGCCGATCCGACCCGCAGCTCGACCCGGCCGGCATCGATCGATCGGCGGTTCCGCCGCGACGCCTGCGCGTGCATGGTCGGCGACACGTCGATGCCGGCGACCAGCCCGTCGGTCACCCGCCGGGCCAGGAGCTCGACCGCGGCGCCCGGCCCGTAGCCGATCTCGAGGATGCGGTGGTCAGGCGGCGCGGCGAGCTGCTCGACCGCGAGGCGGTTCATGTAGTGGTTCTTGCGCGCCATCAGGCGGCCCACCAGCCGGCCGGCGAGCCCCCTCGGGTTGCCGAATTGCGAGCCGCGGTGAGGAGCGGCGGCGATCTCGTTCATCATGACACCTTGATTGTCGCAGTGACAATCAAGTTGTCAAGATGGCCGCGGCGCGAGGTCCGGGGCCCGGGCGGGCGGCCCCGGCTCAGGCCGCTTCGGCGTCGATGTGCTCGCCCTCGAGCCCGGCCCGCAGCCTCTGCAGCGCGCGGTCCTGGATCTGGCGGATGCGCTCGCGCGACAGCCCGTAGGTGTCGGCGATCTCCTGCAGGGTCCACTCGCGGTCCACGCCGTCCAGCGCGAAGCGCTTGCGCAGGACGTCGATCTCGACGCGCGACAGCTGCTTCTCCATCTGGAGGTGGGCCGCGCGCGACAGCGACTTGCGGTGGATGGACTCGAAGGCCGACGCGGCCTCGGCGTCGGGGATCGACAGGAGCTCGTGGCGGGTGCGATCCTCGTCGTCGCCCAGCGGCTCGTCGAGCGAGAGCGGGCTCGAGCGCAGCACGCCGCGCACCTGCTCGAGCGCTTCATGGGTCATGCCGGCCGCCTCGGCCAGCTCGTCGGTGGTCGGCTCGCGACCCAGCTCGCCCGCCAGCTGGCGGCCGATCGCGTTCACCCGCTGATAGCTCTCCTGCACGTGGACCGGAACGCGGACCAGCCGGCTCTTGTCGGACAGCGCGCGGCCGATGTTGTGCCGGATCCACCAGGTGGCGTAGGTCGAGAAGCGGAACCCGCGGCGGTAGTCGAAGCGATCGATCGCCTTGAGCAGCCCCAGCATGCCCTCCTGCACCAGGTCGGGCAGGGTCAGGCCGCGGTGGAGGTACTTGGCCGCCACGTGGAAGACCAGGCCGATGTTGGCCTGGGCCAGGCGATGGCGCGAATCGGCCGCCGCCGCCGCCGAGCGCGCGATCGCGTCGACCCGGCGGGCGAACGCCTGGGTCGCCGCGGTGCGGCCGAGCGCTCCCTCGCGCGCGCGCGCCGGCTGGCGCCGGGCCGCCAGCAGCTCGGCGGCGAGCTCGTCGATGACCTCGTGGTCGGGGTCGAGGTCGGTCAGGCGGCGGCTGACCTTCTCGGCCGCGTCGCGCAGGGCCTGGCGCGCGGCGCCGTCACGACCGCGTCGCCGGCGGGAGGCCGCCGCCTCGACGGGGGCCAGCGCCCGGCGAGCGGCGGGGATGCGCGCGGTCGCGAAGGGGACCGCGAAGGCCGCGATGGCCGGATCGGACAGCACCAGGGCCCACACCGCGGCCTCGCGTTCGGTGATCTCGCGGGCCAGCGCCCGCTCCGACGCCGCATCGAGGACCGGGTTCAGCTCGGCGGCGCGGGCGTAGATGGGCATGCGGCGATCCGCATACCGGTCGGCCGCCGAGGCGCGCGGGGCGCGGGGCTTGGGGCCAGGCCGGGCGGAATGCAATTTGGTATTCTTCTTCACTTTCAATCAGTTCAGGGCGCACAGGGGCCCGGAATTTTCGTCAGCGTGGCCACGAAAGTGCATACACACAAGCCCAATGTCGTCGGCGGTGCGCAGACGCCGAGGAGGCTGTCGAAGGCCGCGGCGGGTATCGCGTGCGGGTGCGGGCGCGGATGCGGGTCGTGGGAGTGGGCGGTGGCGCTCGTGCAAGGGGCGGGGCTCCGGGGTCTTGTCCCGATATTGCGCGCGCGGGCTCCAAGGCAAGCCGGTGCGACGACCCGTCGCGGCTGACGCCTGGTCGGACGCGGACGGCCGCGCAGGGCAGTCCCCGGGCCCGCGCCCATCGGCGCGGGAACACGAGCCGGGGTCTCGGATTGCCCGCCTGCAGCCCGATTGCGTCTTCCGGAGCCCTGCTCGTCGGCGGGCCCGGAGCGCACCGCGGGGCGCCGCCGCTGGCGGCTTCCTCCGCGGCCCGACTCCCCCTTCGCCCGGCGAGTCCGGCGGCGGGCCCAGAACGACCCGTCGGGCGCGGCGTCCTGCGGCGTCCTCCGCTAGCATCGCGCGGTGCCCGCGCGAGCCGACTCGCTCCAGCGCATCAGCGCCGACGTCGTCGCCTGTGTGAAGTGCCCGCGGCTGGTCGCCTGGCGGGAGCATGCGGCCGCGCATCCGCCGCTCCGCCACCGCGGCGAGGAGTACTGGGCGCGGCCGGTGCCGAGCTTCGGCGATCCGCGGGCGCGCCTCGTGGTCCTCGGGCTGGCCCCGGCGGCCAACGGCGCCAACCGGACCGGCCGCATGTTCACCGGCGACCGCTCCGGTGACTGGCTGTTTCGCGCGCTGCACCGGGCCGGCTTCGCCAGCCAGCCCACGTCGGTGCACCGCGACGACGGCCTGCGCCTGCGCGACTGCTACATCGCCGCGGCGGTGCGCTGCGCCCCGCCCGACAATCGGCCGACCACCGACGAGCGCGATCGCTGCATCCCGTACGTCCTGCGCGAGCTGCCGCTCCTGGTGCGGGCGCGAGTCGTGGTGGCGCTGGGCGGATTCGCCTGGGACGCCGCGCTGCGCGTGGCGCGCGAGCTCGGCCACGCGCCGCCTCGACCGCGGCCCCGCTTCGGCCACGCCGCCGAGGCTGCGGTCGGACCCTATGCGCTGGTCGGCTGCTATCACCCGAGCCAGCAGAACACCTTCACCGGGCGCCTGAAGGAGGAGGACCTCGACCGGGTGTTCGCGCGCGCGAGAGAGCTCATCGAGAGGTAGCGTCGGGTCAGCGCGT
>Ga0126377_10000916_pt1 | contig 18816 bp, 28 predicted proteins | sample PanSoiMetPlot_22_FD_92647 | JGI IMG/M metagenome (GOLD analysis project Ga0126377, IMG submission 92647) | Tropical forest soil microbial communities from Panama - MetaG Plot_22 | ecosystem: Environmental > Terrestrial > Soil > Tropical forest > Bulk soil | place: Panama | collected 2016-02-17 | reverse complement strand
GGGGCCCCGGTGTAGGGCCCTTCGGGCCCTAGCCTACCTGGTAGTGCAAACGGCAGCCACTAAGGCGGCTGCCGTTTAGGGGCCCCTGCCTGCACCCCTTGTGTCGCAACAGGTCCCGCTGCGGCCAGGATGCCCCGCCCGCCCGCTGTGAGCCCCGCTGCCGCCCGAACGGGCGCAGGGGCAGGTGTAGCGCCTAGGCGGGGCTCAGAAGTACGTGATCACCTGGACGAAGCCGTCGCCGCCCCGGCCACCAGCCCCGCTGTTGAAGCCGTTCGTGGATGCCCCGCCGCCGCCCCCGCCGCCGCCGCGTATGCCGTTGCCACCGTTGCCACCGACCCCGGCGGTACCGCCGCCGCCGCCGCTGCCGCCGGTGCCGGGCACCAGCGGGAACGCGGGCGCTGCCTGCGTGGATGACGCACCGTCCACACCCGACACGCCGCCGGCACCACCCGCAACGGTGCCGGGGTAGTTCGCCAGGTCCAGACGAGTCATCGCCACGCCGCCGTTCGTGGCCGCGTTCGCGGCGCTCACCCCGCCGCCGCCGCCGCCGCCGCTAGCAGAATCCTTGATCGCGTATCCGGCGGTGGCTGGTGTCGACGCGCCGTTCGACCCGACCGCGCCAGGGTTGCTCCATGCCGATGCGCCGCCGCCGCCGCCGCCAGCTGTGCCGGTGCCACCTAGCGCACCGCCGCCGTTGAACGCCTTGAACACCGTGCCGAAGGTGCTGGGCCCGCCGTGGGCTGCCTGCACCCCGTCGGTGTTGTCCACGGTGACGGCCGGTGCACCGGCACCGCCGGCACCCACGACGACGGCCACAGTGGACGCGAGGTCGGGTGCGGCGAAGAACAGCGACACCATCGGTGCACCGCCACCGCCGCCGCCGCCGCCACGGATGCCACCGGCTGCGCCGCGTCGGCCGGCACCGCCGCCACCGCCGCCACCCTGCATCAGCACCTGGACGTAGCGGGCACCAGCCGGCTTCGTCCAGGTGTAGCTGCCGGGTGTGCTGTAGGTGTCGACCTGCGCGGGCAGCGGCGTGTACGTGGGCCCCGGCGGGCCAGTAGGGCCCGCAGGGCCCGCTGGACCAGGCGGGCCCTGCGTGCCGGCGAGCGCCACCGTCGCCTGCGCCAGCCCCGGTGTGGTGACGTTGACGGTGGGCGGCACGGTGGTGGTGTCCACTGTGGTCATCGCGTGACCTCCAGCGTCGGGCGCACTGCGCCATACACCAGGGTGCGGATCACGCCGCCGGCACTGGTGATCTGCACATCCCATGACGCGGCGGCGTTCAGCTTCGCCGCGTCCAGGGCCAGCAGGTGCATGTGGATGACGTTGCTGGACACGGTGCAGGCGAACTCTGCCAGCACTTCGGCGGCGGGTGGGCTGGTGCGTATCTGCGCCTTCGGTGTCTGGCCCGTGAGGTCCATCGGCTGCTCGTTCGCGTCGGTCACCGTCACGTCCAGGTAGATGTCGTCGCCCTGGTACACCACCAGGTCCACGGCGAGCGGTGTCAGATCGACGGTGGCGCGGGCCATGCCTACTCCGCGTCGGCGCTGTCGTGGCGGCTGAAGTGTTCGTGGCGGCGGGCGACGGACTCGCCGATCCGCTCATAGAACGGCACCAGCGACAGCTGCCCGTCCTTGTCGTGCACCGTCACCACGTCGACGCCGTTGGCGAGTCCATTCAGGATCGCCAGGCAGTCCACCAGGGCGTTGTTTTGGTTGGCGTCCATGTCCCCGTCTTCTCCGATCGCGTGTGGAGTCATCTGCTCCGCAGATGTGTCGTAGCCGGTGCCGGTGGCGCTGCAGTAGCCGGTGCCGTTGTGCCGCCCACTGATGTGCACGTGGTCGGTGTGCGGGTCGCTGCCGGTGTAGTCGCGGGGCTCCCAGCCATAGCTGCGGGACCTGATGGTGCGGTTGAAGATCACGTACTCCAGGTCGCCGCGTTCTGACATGCACCAGTCGACGACCTCTTGCCCCTTGTCCAGGTCCGAGTACGTCATCACGTCCAGGGCATGCACGATGTCTCGGCTGTCGCAGTTGTGATCCGACTGTCCACTCTGGTGCGACGTGTCGCCGATGGTGTACACCGTGGTGCCCGGCCACTTGTCGATGACGTGCTGCTTACGTACGGCCAGGTTGTGCGCTACCGACCAGCCCATGCCTACCCCCCGGCGACGTCGGTGATCTGCTGCCCGCACACGCCGCAGTACACGACCTGCGTGGCGGACTCCAGCCACACCGGCACCGGGTAGTCGGCGTTGTCGCAACCTTCGGTGTGGCAGGTGGCGGTGTACTGCGTGATCAGCCCACCTTCCTGCGGGTCTGTCTGCATAGGACTCTCCTATCCCTGCGCTGATGTCGGGGTCATCTGCAGGCACTGCAGCGCCACGTCGACGGTGGGGATGCTGGTGCCGGTGATGGCGCGCAGCACGAACGGCATGGACGCGGCGGTGGCCCCGGAGGTCCATCCGACGTTCAGGTTGGAGTCTTTGGCGGCACCCACCAGCACCGGCACCTGCGTGAACCTGTTGGCAGGGAACGTGACTGTCGCTGTGACGGTGGTGGCGGCGACACCGTTGACGGTCACGAACCCCGCCCACGTAGCGAACGGCACCAGCCGGCTAACACCAGCTGCGCCGCCGGACTTCATGAACAGCTGGCCATCGCGGCGGTAGTTCAGCTGCGCAGCCTCTGCGCCGTCTTCGTCGATCTGGAACGACGCGATGGTGCCCTGCCCGCCGCCGCCGCCGGATGCCTGCACCCGGTACTTCGCCGCCAGCACCACGCCGCCGTTGAGACGCGTCGCCCGCAGCACACGCTCTGTACCCGACGTCGGGTCGCCCACCGTCACGTCGTTCGCAATGTTCAGTGCTGCAGCCCGCCCGGCGAGCAGGTCGTCCACTTTGGTCGCCAGCGACTGCCAGTACTCCCACGTGCGGGTGTGGTCGCCGGACTCCGGGTAGCTGATGCCGTAGGTGGTGGTGGTCTTCACGCGATCCTCCCCATGACGTAGTTGCCTGCCTTCGTCACCAGCACCAGCACGCGCTGCCCGCCGCTGTAGGTGGCACCCACCAGCGGCACCGCTGTCGCCTGCGTGCCGCCGGGGTCCAGGGCCACGATGCAGGGCGTGCCGCCGGACACGACGGTCGCGGTGAAGTGGCGGTCGGCGGGTGGCGGCTGCCGGCGGTTGGCTACCTGCGTCGCGGTGGGCATCACACACCACCTGCCCTTTCGCCTTCGATGACACCGGCCGGCACCATGGCGATGCCGATGGTCATGGGAGCTTCACCAGGGGTCAACGGAACGTCCAGTGTGGAGACTCGCCCGGTGTAGCGGTCGCCGTCCTTGGTGTAGATGCGGGCCACGTCGCCTAGCTGCACCGACGGGTCGGGGACCATGGTGGCGGTCTCTGCCCGCCCGGCAGTGGCGAAGGTGACCAGCAGGCTGTTCGCGGATGCCTGCGCCTGCGGGGTGGTGGTGATCAGGTCACTGGCGAAGAACCGGGTGACTCTCCCATATGGACCGCTGACGCGAATGGGTGACGTGGCGGCGGTGATGGATGCTTCGGCGTGCGGGCCAGCTGTGCCGTCGTCGCCTGCCTTCCCATCCACGACCATCACGTTGTACAGCGCACCGCGTTCGCCCTGGCGGGCCCGCGTGACCACCACACCCGCCGCACCGTCATTGAGGATCACGTCGGCGGGAGTGGTGTCGTTAACCAGCGGGTACACCGGGGCGGGGCACACCGCGCCCGCGTCGTTGACATACCAGCGTGCCGGCCACGCGTCGCACAGGTCTTGCAGCGCCTTGTCGCGGTCGCGGTCGTACACCAGCGACGTGTTACCGATGGCGCGGTTGGCGGGTGCACCCGTCAGGTCCACCGGCAGGATGCCCGCCACCAGCCGGGTGAACTCACTGTGGAATGTGGAGGATGCCGGCGGCGAGTCCGGCTTGGTCAGCCGGTCATCCTGCAGCAGCTGCGCCAGATCGACTGCCTCGACCTCCACCGTGCCGCCGGCTTCGTCGCGCTGCCACTTCGTGATCAGGTACCAGCCATGGTCCAGCAGTTCGGTCCCGCCGTTCGGGTAGCCGATGCCGGTGGCCACGTGCAGCCGCTGCCCGTACACGCCCAGCGGGTGCAGCGGCTGCCCGGCAGGGTCCCACCGCCGGGTTGAGTCGCGGGCGGGTACAGAGATGGTCAGCCGACGCTTGACCACACCGGAGTCGTCGTACTGGATGCGCCCGGACACGATGGGCACCTGCGTGGCCAGCACCTGCCCGTCCAGATACGAGTCCACACGCGACAGCAGCGGATGCGTGTACGGCACCAGGGTGCGCCAGCTGGCCGACACGGTGCGCATCAGCCGGTCTCAATCTGCGACAGCGCCAGCAGTGTCGGGCGCAGCAGCTGCAGGTCCAGCAGGGTCTGCACGCCGCCGTAGACGGCCAGCCCGCCGAGCGTGGCGGCGAGCGGCAGTGCGGTCGCGGGCAGCGCCGCGATCTCCTGAACGTCCACTGTGACCAGTCGCCGCTGGTCGCCGCCCTGGTCGCTGTAGCGCTGCTCATCCACGTCGCCCACCAGGGCAGTGCAGCTGGCGATGCTGCTGCCCGGCTGCGTGCGCAGCACCACCACGCCCTGCCCGCACAGCAGCGCCACCAGCTGCCCCGTGTACGCGTCGCTGCGGCTGATCAGGGTCCAGGTGCCGGCGGGTGTGCGGTACGCGTCGGTGAGCCCCACGGGGTCGGGGCGGTCCAGCACGTCCAGCAGCGCCTGCCGGGCTGCGCGCTTACGCGACGGCCAGGTGCTGATCTCGACCTGCAGGGTGGTGCCGGCGGCGGGGTCGGTCAGCCAGCAGCCGGCGGTGCCGTCGATGCTGACGACCGCACTGTCCACGTAGGTGGTGCTGGCCGCGTAGGTGACGGCCAGGCTGTAGGTGACGGGCACGCCCAGGGGTGCCGTGTCGTCCACGATGGACATAGCGGACTGGCCAGCCGCGCCCACGTACACCTTGACCGACTCAGCGGGCGCGTTGCGGGTGATACTCCAGCCCAGCACCTGCGCGGCGTTGTCCATCACCACGTCCAGGCGCACGTGCGGCAGCGGGGTGGCGGCGGTGACGGCGGCGGTGATGCTGGTCATGCCCACGCACCTGCCGCCAGCCGGGCACCCTCGGCGTCCAGCCGGCTGGTGATGAGGCGATCCACGTAGCCGCCCACCCGTTTGCCATCCAGGATGACGTTCACCACGATCGGCGCAGCGGACTGTCGGGACTGGACGGTGGTGGTGGTGGTGGCGCGGGCACCGCGTGCGGTGGCAACCGGTGCGGCCACTGCCGGGGCGGCGGTGGCGCGGATGCCGATCTTGCCCAGCAGCCCGGACACAGCAGAGGGGATGCTGATCTTCTTCAGCCACGAGATGACGTTCTGGATGGCACCCACGAACCTGTCGAAGATTCCTTTGATGGTTGTCCATGCATTGCTGATCGCGTTCTTGATCGCGGTCCACACACCAGCGATGACGTTGCGCATCGTCTGCGCAGAGGACTGTGCATTGCGGAACGCCTGCACCAGCTTGTCGATCACGTTGCGCTTGATCCAGTTCCACGCCGCCAGCAGCCCGGCCTTCATGCCGTTCCACGCGGCCACCACCAGGGCTGCCGCCCGCTGCGCCACCGTCCACAGTGCCTGGTAGTAGGCAATGATGAACTTAAAGATGGGCTTCAGTACGTTGTTCCACACGAACTGTGCCGCCGCCTGGATGCCCCGCCATGCGCCCTGGACGATGTTGCGGAACGTCTGCGACTTCTTATAGGCAATGACGATCGCGATCACCAGGGCGGCGACCAGGGCGATGATCAGCCCGATGGGGTTGGCGGTGAGCGCCGCGTTCAGCAGCCACTGCGCGGCGGTCCACAGTAGAGTCGCGGTGCGGGCTGCCAGCTGCGCGGTCTTGACGATCGCCATGCGTGCCGCGTAGGTGACCATCGCCAGCGACTGCCCCTCGATCGCGGCGGTGCTGGTGGCGGTGAGTCCGGCGGTGATGCCCTGGACGATGTTGTACGCGACAAGCCCGACCTTCGCGGCGAGCACAGCTGCGGCCAGGGCCCCGACGACCTTGACGATGGTGGCCATGGCACCCGCGTGCTGCGCCGCCCACGTCGCGCCCTGCCGCAGCACACCGCCCAGAGTGGACAGTGTGGGCAGCAGCGCCGCCCCGATGGACTCTTCGGTCTCCTGCAGCGCCAGCTTGAACCGCTCGTACTGACCGGCGGCGCTGTTGGCTTGCACCGCCGCGCTGCCGCCCATGGTGCGGGCCAGTTCGGCGGTGATCTTGGTCATGTCCTTTGTGGCCAGTACGCCCTTGTCGATGCCGGGCACCATCTTGCCCAGCGCGGTGGTGTTGCCCGCGTAGGCCTTCGCCATGGCGGCGGCGACGGTCTCCACGTCCTTACCCGTTGCGGCCGACACGTCCAGCACCGTGGCCATGGCACCCTGCGCGGCGGTGACGTCCCCGGTGGCGCGGGCCAGTGTGGACATGGCCGGGCGCAGCTGGTCGTCGGCCACCCCGGTGGCGAACGCGGTCTTGGAGATCCAGTCCTCAGTGGACGCAACCTGCGCGTCGGTGGCCCCGGCCGACTTGTGCAGCGCGTTGGCTAGCAGCAGCTGCGCCTTCTGATCGTCCGCCGCCGCCTTCGCCGCGTGACCCAAACCAGCCACCATGGCCAGCGCAGGGATAGCCGCCTTATTGAGTCCAGCGCCCAGCTTGCCCGCTGTGCCCGACGCCTGCTGCATGCCGCGTGCCGCCTGCGTCGCGTCGGCGAGGATGCGAATGACCAGGGTCGCGCTTGCCATCTAGGCACCCCGCGCCTGTTCCTCCAGCACCGCCACCACCGTGGCCAGGGTCGCGTCGTCCTCGCCCCACCACTGTGCCGGTGCGGTGCTGGTCGCGACAGCGATCTCCACGATCATGCGGGACCGACTGCCGGCGGGGTAGGGTCCACTTCGGACACTCCGGTTGTCTCGTCAGGGGAGATCGCTTCGACCTCCAGCGCCTTGGTTTCAAACTCATCCAGGGTCATCTGTGGGATGAGTCCAAGCCGCAGCCCCGCCTTATAGGCCAGGTAGGTCAGCCACACGAACGGTGCCTGGTCGGCGGCGGGCCAGCCTCGCCGGGCGCGGTCGCGGTCCCACGCCAACAGGTCCACATTGAGCACCTGGACTTCATGCTCACTGTCGTCGTCCAGCACGAACCGCACCCGTGGTGTGGTCAGCTTCGCCATGCTCACACTCCCCTGATGCGGGCCAGGATCTGATCGATGTGGTGCTGGTAGACCTCATGCCACTGCGGTTCGGTCTGCTGCGCTGCGTCGAACGCGAAGGGCTGCGGGGCGATGTCGCGGGCTGGCCATCCAAAGTGGATCGGTGCCGCGTACGGCAGGCGCGACACGATGCGGGCGGCAGCCCTGGTGCCGCTGCCCCGCACCGACGCGGCCAGCCGCCCGGTGCGCACCGGGGCGGCGGCTGCAGCTGCCGGTGCGGCCACCTGCGCCGCTGCCCGGTTGGCGGCGGACAGGTCGTTCAGCTTCAGCCCGGCTGCCTTCATTGATGCGGCCAGCTGCTTACGTCCCTCGACCTGCACCACAGCCTTCGCCACTACGCCGCCGCCGCCGCAGCTGCGGCCACCGGGGCGATGGTGGGCTCACCCACGCAGTCCCACTCGAAGTCGCTCATCATGTTCTTCTTGACCTCGTCGCCGCCCACGTCGATCGGGTCGATGGTGACGGTTCCCTCGACCTGCTTACCGTCCGCATCGGACGGCACGAACACGAACGGCACGCTGGTGCCCTTGTTCGTCCATGTGTACTCCACAAAGGACGTGGCCTCTCCGAGGTCTTGCGCGATGGTGCCGGACAGCTTCGCGGTGTAGGTGGCGGCACCAGCGATCGTGTCCCCGCACAGCACCGGCACGTCGTCTTCCTTGTCCTTGTCCCACTTCACCCACGCGGCCGACAGCTGGCAGCTGATGTCCATCACGCTGCCCACGTCGCCCACGGTGAGCAGCCCCGGCCCAAGCTTGGACACGTGGGGCGTCGCCGGTTGCGTCATTGCGTCTGTCCTTTCTAGATGGTCAGGTCGATCTGCAGCCCCGGCACCCACGCCTGCGGCTGGTCAATCACAGCGATGCGGGCGGGCTGCCACAGGGTGATCTGCCCTAGGCCTAGGCACGCGTCGATCAGGTTCTCCAGCAGCGCGTCGGCGGCGGCGGCGGCGGACTGCAGGTCGGCACCGGGCAGCGCGCACAGCACCGACCAGTCGGTCTCGCCGAAGCACCGGGTGGTGACGCGCCCGCGCACCAGCTGCGGCCACGCGTCGTAGGCGTTGATCGTGTCGGGCTGGTACAGGTAGCCGGTGGTCTGCACCGGCTTACCGTCCACCGTGGACGACAACGTCACGGCGGACGCGATGGCTGCCCGCTGCGAGGCTGTGTCCAGTCGATACGTCATCCGAAGAAGAACCCCCGGTTGTATCCCTCTAGCCGTTCGATCTCGGCGTCGATTGTGGTCAGACGCATCGGCCCGAACTCGGCGTCGGCCACGATGCCCAGCGGCACGCCGCGTGCCGCCACCTGCCGGGCGCAGCGCCGGTACAGCGCGCCCACCAGGTCGTCATCCAGGTCGGTGGCGGCGGGGTCCAGCCGGCACGCCTTCTGCTGGTTGGCGATCTCCGCCGCCAGGATGTCGGTCAGCACATCGTCACTGACGGACGACGTGCTGACCTTCAACCACGTCCGCACTTCGGCGAGCGACGGAACTGTCCCCATCGGACGGTCCCTACGGCACCGGTGCCGGCGGCACGATCTTGCAGAAGCCGTCTTCCTCCAGGAAGCCCCACGCCACATAGCCGCCGAACGCGACTTCGACGCCGAGGATCGCGGGCTCAACAGCGGTGAGCAGACCGATGCGGTCTTCGTAGACCTCGAACATCGCGGCTGCCCCGATGACGCAGGTGCCGTCGGGGAACGTGGGCACCACGATGCGCGGCACGCTCAGCACGACGCCGGCGAAGTCGGTCAGGCTGGACTGTCCCTCGCTGGCACCCGGCGGGAAGATCAGGCGTGCCTGATCCACAAGCGCCCCAAGGGTTGCCCACACATCCAGGCTGCACCAGATGCGGTTCGGCAGCCGGCCACATCCTCTGTAGACCTTCGCCGCGCCCTGGTACAGCGCGGCACTCCAGCCGGCCAGGTCGCCCGTTGCGACGGTGACGCTGTTGGTAGTGATGCCGGCGGCGAACTGCGTGCTGCAGTCGGTCTCGGTCGCCACCGCGTACGCATCGGCCAGGTCCGTTGTGATGATGTTCCATGCCGGTGGGCTGGTCCAGTCGATGACCTGACGCGAGACGTCCAGGCTGCCGCCGTAGGTCTTCTTCGTGAAGTTGACCGGTTCGATCTTCAGCTTCTGCGAAACCAGTTCGGTCTTCTCCGCCGTCTGCACACCAGCCGTGGTGTGCTGCGTGATGCGTGGCCGCTGGAACACCGTGCCGGGGATGCCGCCCAAATCCTTAGGTCCCAAGGATGTAATGAGCGGACGCGACGCAGAGATGGTGTTCAGCACGTCGCCCACGATGGGCACGGGGAGCGCACCGGGCACGTCGGCCAGCAGCTGGTTCACCACGGCACGCTTGACCATGTCCACACGCGACGCTGCGTCCGGGTCGACGGTGCCGCCGAGCAGCCCGCGTGCGCGCAGCTGGTCGACGATCAGGTGCCCGTTGCTGTAGTGGGCAGGCACGTTGTCTGCGCGCGTCGCTACGGGGCTGTCAGGGCGGCGGGCGGGCGGGCGCGGACCAGCGGCGGCGCTGGCTTCGCGCAGCTGCTCGAACTCGCGCAGTGGCTTCAGCTGGTCGTCGATCTCCGTGATGCGCTGCCGGGCGGCGGACAGGTTGCTCCGCTCCGCATCCACCAGGTCGCGTCCGTCGGTCTCGACGTGCTGCAGCAGATTGTCAATGAACTCGATCTGACTGGCCCGCTGTTCCTCCAGCCGATCCATCACAGGGTTAGGCATTACAGGGTCACCACCGTAGATGTGCGGAACCGTTGTCTGGCAACAGGTGTCCGCAGGTGGTGTGTCGCGTGGACCGGTCTGCAGTGGACGGTCTACATGCGACGCATCGGCGTGCCGACGGCGTGGTGCTAGCTGATACTAGCCCGCCAGCTGCGCCACGTGTCCAGGCTCGGCGTGCCGGCGGCGACCTTACGCAGGTTCGCCGCACGCACCGCAGCGCGACGTTCAGCGGTGCGCACGGTGAGCACTTCGGCGGCGGCGTAGGCGGGGGTAGACACCAGCGACGTTTCCACCAGGCGGGCTTCCAGCCGCGTGCACTTGTCCAGTGTGGACACGTCGTCGGGGTTCCACTCCTCGTCGTCGGTGATCTCCCACGAGTTGCGCAGCGGTACGAACCCCACGCTCAGCCCGGTGAGCAGACCATCGCGGGCCAGCTTCGCCGCCCGCTGCGCATCGGGGTCGTCGTCCAGCCGCCACACCCCATGCAGCCCGTCACTCTTGACCGACTTCCACTTGTCGGACACGCCGATGGGGAAGCGCTGTCCATCGTGGAACAGCAGCAGTGGCAGCCCGCGTGCAGCCTCATCCAGGCTCTTATCGAACACGCCCGGTGCCATGGCTTCCTGGTACCACCGCACCGACGTCCAGGTGTTGTACGGCACCGCCCGCCCGGTGAGCCACTGCAGGTTGCTGGAGGTCTCCAGGTCAACCATGCGCAGCAGGGGTGCGAACACCCTGCGTTCAATGTCCATGGTGGTCACCCATTCCCCGCTCCAATAGCCGCTGTGGTGTCCACAGGGGACGCGATGGTGGGGCCACCCGGCAGGGCGGGCAGCCCTAGGTACAGCCGCGCTTCGTCCACGCTCATCAGCCCGGCGGCGGTGGCGGTGGCCAGCGTGTCGATGGTGGTGGCCAGGTCGTCGCGGGTGAGCACCGTACGGTCGAAGCGCACCGTGCGCCCGGCGGGCAGCCATGCCATCGACCAGGTCCCCTCCACATCGGACAGGACAGGCTCCAATGACATGCGCAGCAGGGCGGTGTAGTTAGGCCCCGGCGACTGGTACGTGAGGCTGGCGGCAGGCGCGCCTAGGTAGTACCCGTCCAGGTTGAACATGTTGGCAACGTCCAGAAGGGACAGCCGCCGGGCGTCACTCATCTGCGCGTCATCGGGCGACCAGCCCAGCGGGATCACCTGCGTGCCGCCGGGCAGGATCGCAGGTTCGCGCTTGGGGCCCGCGAACTTCTCCAGCCACGCGGTCTTCGCGGCGGTGGCTTCCTTGTCGCCCAGCTTCGGGTTCGGGGTGATCACCGCAACCGACGGCACGCCGCTGCTGCGCAGGTTCTCGCGTTCGTACTCCTCTTCGGACGCGATGCGGTCCAGCGAGCGCAGGTGCTGCTCCACCACACCCACGCCGCGCACCGGGCACCACGGGTCGGCACCGCGCTGCACATGCACGACGTTGCGTGCGTCGATTTCCTCGCCGTCGATCAGGTAGCGCTTGACGGGGTCATCGCGGGACCAGGTCACCGTCACCCACGCCGCCGGTAGCCACGTCACTGCAGCTGGCCAGCCGGTGACGTCGCGGGCGGTGATGTAGTGCAGAGCGTTGCCGTTCAACAGGTAGTCCTCGACCTGCACCCCGACGAACCAGCTGCGCGCCATGGACGGGTCGGGCTGATCGAGTAGGCGTGGGCGGGGCAGCGGCACCGTGCCGCGATAGTCGTCCATGGGCATCTGCCGGACGAGTCCACTGTAGATGCTTACTGCGCGGGCGACGCCGGGCAGCGCCTTCGCGGTGGACGCGTCCCAGACCAGCGGCAGCGGCGTGCCGCTGTCGGGCCACACAATCTGGTTCCACGGCATGCCCGCCCACCCGGTGACAGGGGATGACAACCGGGCGGTCGCGGGTGCCCGCCAGGGCAGACGCAGCGGACTGGACACGATGCGACGCACTACCTGCGCAAGCTGCCCCGCCACACTCTGCACAGTAGACAGTGGACTGTGCGGCTGGCGACCCGACACATCGATACAGGTACGCAGCCCGTACCGCGGCGCCCACGTCTGTCTATATCGGAGTGTCGGGGGTGGACGGTAGGCTGGCCATTCTCGACAGTCCTTCCTTGGGCGCTGTAGAGGTCCCGGCACCGGGCGAGACGCCACGACGTCTCGCCCGGTGCGCATCACAGGATCGTGAACGTGGGCGGTTCCGGCGGCGCTGTGTCCCACGCCCACAGTGCCTCTGTCGCCGCCACCAGGGGAGCGATGCTGCCGGCACTAGCCCGCCGACCCCACGCCCACGCACCGTCGCCCACAGGGCGCTTCGCGGCACCAGCCACAGCTGCGTCCAGGTCGGGGTGCGGCGTGTACCGCAGCGTGCCGTCCACCACCGCCGCCAGGAAGCTGGCGCACGCGCCCGCGTAGTCGCGTGTGGACGTTGCGGCCAGGGCCACCCCCGCCCGTTCCAGCGCACCGGCCACTGCGGTCGCGGGCCCGATGCTGTCGTGCGCCACCGCCCGTGGTGCGTACCTGGTCACCACGTCGGCCAGACGCGGCACCAGCCACGAGATGCCAGGGCCCGCGTCGATGACCTCCACATGCGGGTGCCCGGCAGCGTCGCGCCAGCCGGCCACGATCGCCGCGTCCCTCTCATCAATGCCCACGTCGAACCCGACGGCCACCGCGTCCCCGGCCAGCCCCGGATGCTGCAGGTGCGCGTCGGCACCGGCCAGCCACAGCACGTCGGGGATGACACGTTCCACTGTGGTCGTCCAGCGGTTGCCATAGGCGCGGGCAAACTCACCAGGGCGCATCGCAGCTGCGGCGGCGGCGAGCGCAGCTGGCCGCAGCGTGAACCCGTTGGCCGGGTGCGCCGCCGCCACCGCCACCAGGTCGCCGGGGTCCACATCGTCGGCGATACCCCACTCGAAGTACGCCATCGTGTCGCGGCGTCCACTGTCGACCACCGCCCGCCCGGCTTCCACGTAGTCGCGCAACCACGTGGATGCGGCGGTGCCGGCGGCGGAGACGATCCACAGCTGCCCGCCCGTGGTGGAGAAGCCGGGCACGATCGCCTGCACCAGGGCGGTGCCTTCGGTATCGGTGAACGACCATGCCTCATCCACCACGACCAGCGCGTTCGCCTTACCGTGCAACGCTTCGTCGTGCGGTGCGAAGATCCGATACGTCGAACCGTTAGGAAGCTCGATGGCTTCGCTGCCGTTGCTTTCACGGATCTTGCTCATGGGTGGGCGCAGCGGCGAGCGCCGCACAGCACGCGCGATGTCCATCCAGTTGTCGCGCGCGTCGATGCGTGTCTGCGCGGTGTACCAGGTGCGCTGGTCGGTGCCGGTCAGGCAGCGGTGCAGGGCGGTCGGACCGATCAGAGTGGTCTTGCCCGCCTGCCGCTGCACGGTGATCACGACGACGGGGTAGCACCACTCCCCTGTGGACGGATCGATCTCCAGAGCCGCGTCCAGCACCTGCCGCTGCCAGGGCATCGGTGGCCAGCCGAGGATGCGCGCCAGCTTGCCCACAGCGGGCCCGTAGGTGGGGCGGCTAGGGCTGCGTGGTGTCGCCCATCGTGGGCTGGCGCATGGCGGCGAGAAGCTCACTGAAGTCGTCACGCTCACCACCCCTAGACACCGGGTCCAGCCGCAGCCTGATCAGCGTCTCGCGCAGTTCGCCGGTCAGCCGCGCCAGCAGCCACCGATCGCCGCCGCCCGACGCAGCCTCATCAATGGCGCGGGCCAGGGTGCGCGCCATGGTGACCATCCCTGCGTCCAGGTTGCGGTCGATGACACTCTCCACATAGGCGCGTCGGATCGCCTTGTCGCACGCGATCTCTAGCCGGCGGGTACGCGACAGCTGGAACAGCGCATCCTGCGCGTGCGGATCGTGGCGCGGTCTTCGCTTATCAGTTGCCATATCTGCAGATCACTATTCAATCGCCGCCGTTCGGGCACATCAGGGGAGAGATAAACACTCGCGGGGTGTCCGCCGAATCGGACATCCATAAAAACGCGATCACTTACCGTCCACTCTGTACTGACCGAGATGCTCGTCCGAGTCCAGGTGTTCGCGCAGCACGACGTGCCCCTCATCCCTGTCGTTGACGGGGTCACTCCACCAGGCGCACACGTAGCACGCGGCACGGTAGGTGTCGTCAGCTGGCCGGTGCGCCACGAACCACAGCGGGCTGTGCCTCTCACCCATTGCTCAACCCCTAGGTCCGAAGCGGCAGTGGCACTGACAGCCCATGCGCTGACGCTGCAGCTGTTCGTCCAGATAGGAGTGGCGCTGTGCGTATGCCGCTGCCGCAGCCGGATCGACACGTTCCTCCAACCGCAGCCGGGACACGTGCATGGCGAACTCTAGTTCTCCGAGGATCGCCGGGCGTATCGCCAGCGTGTGTCGCAGTATCCGCTGCGTGTGCTCGTCGCCTCGATCTAGTCTCGTGTGACACGGGCGGCAGATGGCACCCACATCGTCGGGCGGCTCGTCTCCCAGCGATGCATACGTCAGGTGCGCGGTCGTGAGTGGACGGTCATACGATGCGCAGGCTTCGCAGAAGCCGTTGGCGCGCAACACGGCTACGGAACGGATGATCTGCCAGCGACTCGATGGCTGATCGACGTGCTGCGTGTACAACTCCGAGTGTTGGGCCGTCTGCCCCATCACGCGCCTTCCTCGTCTGGTACCTGCGACAGGGCGTACAGCGCGGCCAGCACCAGCTTCCACGCACCGTCCCCGTAGTGGTGCGTCACCGTGGTGTGTCGGACACGCCCGTCCACACTGGACACGCTGACCTCATACATGTTCGCCCTGTCCTTCACCGCCGGGTGCAGGCGGCGGGCCACGAACCTGCCGATGGGTTCCCCGTTGACCTGCAGGTCGAAGTGCAGGGCCACCCCCGTCACTCCCTGGTCCAGGCGAGGAAGGCAACCACCAGGATCAGCAGCACCACGATCACCCACTGGAATAGCTCCATCATGGACACACCCCTTACAGCGGCAGCGCCAGCTGCGCCATCAGTTCACGGTTGGACCACACCACTTCGGTGCGCCCCGCCCGCGCACCATGGTCAGCTGGCCCGTAGCCGCTGCGGGCCCGCAGTTCGTAGCGGTGCCAGTCGGCGAACAGGTCCAGGTCGTACAGCGGCGAGGCGAACCCGGACACCATGACGGTCGCGCGCGCACCCTCCACAGCAGACGCCAGGGCGCGGTGCGCGGCGTCGTCGGGCATCTCGTTCAGGTAGGTGCGCTCACTGCGCACACCGGCCACATACGGCGGGTCCAGGTACAGCAGCACACCGGGGTCGCCGGCGAACTGCGCGATCACGTCCAGGGCGGGGCGGCACTCCAGCTGCACGTTGCGCAGGCGGTGCGCGGCGGTGGCGAGGCGCTGCCAGTTGTCGAACGGCGGGGCCCCGCCGCCGCTGTCCGCGTACAGCCGCCAGCCGGTGCCGGGCGTGCGGGTGGCCACATGCGCCTGCGTCAGCTGCACCCACACCCGCCGGGCACGTTCCACATCGGACACGTCGTCCGGGTAGGGCAGCTGCTTCGCCTGCGTGAACTCCGCCCTGGACCAGGGCGTCAGCTGGCACACGCGGGCCAGGGCGTCGGGCTGGTCGCGCAGCACGCGCCAGAAGTTCACCAGGTCACCGTCGATGTCGTTGGCGGTCTCCAGCCGGGCACGCGGCTTGCGCAGCAGCACCGCCAGGCTGCCGCAGAAGGCTTCCACGTAGTGCAGATGCGGCGGCATCAGGGTGACCAGGTAGTCGGCGATGGCGTACTTACTGCCGAAGTACGGCAGCAGACGCGGTGCACGCAACATGTCCACAGTGTACAAACGACCCCCGTGATCGTCGTGGTAGGACGCTCCCCGGGGTGGGACGAGATGGCTGACGACCACCCCGGGGAGCGCTTCCGCGTCACCGCCGATGCAGGGCCACGGTGCGCGGGTTTCTCGGATGGTGCGGTGCGCGTCCGCCCCGACGCAGCGGCAGGCGCTGCGCTGGCACGCTTTACGCCTGCCCACCATCCGAGGCTGGCGGCTGCTGCCGTCTGCGGCGCGGCAGCAGCGGCTGATCGGTGAGCAGATCGTCCACTGTGCACCCAAGGACATCCGTGATGCGCAGTAGCGACTCTGTTGCTGGTGTACGCCGATCGCATTCGTACGCCGCGATCGTCTGGTACGACAGGCTCACCGCGTCGGCGAACCCTTCCCTGGTGTAGCCGGCGGCGATGCGTCGTGCCGCCAGTTTGGTGCCGTCGACGCGCATGACAAGCGCTACCCCTTCCCTGCCGGGCTGTCGGTGAGCAGATCCACCGCCCGGCGGATGTCCTGCGCTATGGCCACCAGGGCGAGCGACGCGGCCACGCGGGCGGCAGCTGCAGCCCGCATGTCCTCACTGTTGGCGAACGCGTCCCGCATGCTCGCCGGGTCGGCCAGCTTGACAGCGGCGGCACGCACCTTCGCCACACAGTTCAGCGCCATCGCCAGGGCGTCCGGTGTGGACGGTTCAGTGCTGGCCATGCTCGACCAGGGTGAGCGGATCCCCGTCCAGGTGCACCACGTGCGCGGCCAGGGCGTGCAGCACTTCCACCACCTGCCACCGGGTGCCGGTGGCCACCAGGGCATCCCACGCCGCCGCAGCGCCACCAGGGTCGCTGTGGGCGGAGTAGGACACCATGCGCGCGATGGTGCGGATGCGCAGCGGGGCGACGTCCACGTCGACCTGCTGGCCACGCTCGAACAGCACGAACGACGGTCCACATGCGTCAGTGCAGTCGTGCTGCTGCGCTGCCCGCGCCATCAGCACGCGGATCGGCGTGGCCAGGTACGCCGCGTACAGCACCGCCACCATGCGGGCGGTGCGCGGTGCGGTGGTCACGATCCACCGGGCGGTGGTGAACGCCGCCATCGGCGAGCGCCGATGCAGCGCCACCAGCCCCTTAGCGACCTCGGTGGCCAGGTCCACTGTGCTCACTCGCCTTCCCACGTGACGTAGACGCTGCGCCCGGCTACCCGGACCCCTACACCGGGGAACGCGTCGCGTAGCCCACGGGCGCGGTCCTGCACCATCGACACCGTGGCGGTGGCCGGGTAGGTGGCGATGGTCGCCCACCGGCCAGGCTGCTGCTTCAGCGCGTCCAGGTGCTGATCGACCAGCTGCTGCAGCTGGTGCCGTTCCACGGCGGCGGCGGACAGGCGCGGCGGCGGGTCGACCGCTGCCCACTCGAACTCGAACACCGGGGCGGGCGCAGCTGCCGGCGGGCGCGGGCGCGGCACCGACTTCGGCGCAGCGGCGGGCTGGCGCAGCAGGGCCCGCGTCTCGTCCGCGTCGGCGGCGATGGGGCGAGTGGCGGTGGCCACTTCGGACAGTCGCTCCGCGATGCGGCGGTCGGCGGCTGCTGCGGCCGGCTGCTGCGTCAGGGTGTAGCGGCCACGTCCGACGCGGCGCACTTCACCACCGTCCATCATGGCCAGCAGCACCTGCGAGACCAGCCCGGACGACACCAGCGGGTCGTCCAGTTCGGCCACCACTTCGGACACTGCGAACTCCCCGGCCAGGGTGCGCACGTGCACCCTGATCTTCTCCGATGTAGACACCACGACCTCCACACGGTTCGGTACGGCCAGCCCTGCGCTGGCCGGTGCTGCAGCTGGCGAACGCGGGACGTCCCGCTCCGCCAGACGATCAATGACGGTCACTATGAACTGGTCCTGTGTGACCACTGCGATGTCGCCGCGTGTGCTGATGATGCGTCCAGGCGTGGCGTGGGATTCCCTTGTGTACTCAGGGAACGCCACTGCGGCACGCACTTCCCAGTCGGTAACGCGGCGCTCGCTCATGCGGTCCCACGCATGCTCACCGAACCGCAGGGCCAGGGCCCACAGCGGCAGCGCGGCGGGCACCGGGCGGGGTGCCGGCGGCGGCGGCGACACCGGGCGGGGCGGCGGCGCAGGTGTGGCCCGCCCGCCCGCTGTGCTGGCCGCTGTCGCCCGACGGGTGACCTGGCGGCGCTTCGGGTCGAACTCAACCCCGCAGCGCCGCAGGTTGGCGAACGTGTTGGCGGCTTCGCGGCCGGCACCGGGGCTCACCACCAGGGGCACGCCGCCGCCCGGCGGGTACACCTGGTACGTGTGCGCGCGCCCCTTCGTGAGAACGCGCCAGCCCCATTCGGTCAGGGTGTCGGCGATGCGGTCGGCGAGGCGACCGTCAATGGCAGCCATCAGGACCCCCTCTGTCCTTTGTGGGCGACTGTGGGCACAGGGGTGTGTGTTGTGCCTATGACCTGCGGATACGTCTGTCCACAGGGCTGTGGATAACCATCAATTTCTCTCGTCGGGGCGGGGTGAACACGCGCACGCGTACGTACGCGGGTACGCGTGCGGTTCCCCGACCGAAGGGAGGGGAACGGCGCGCGCGAGTATTGAGTGTCCAGCTGATGAACAGCATCGGTCAGACCGATAGCTATATCAATGGGTGAGACGGGCAGCGTCGTACAAACTGTCCGCCAATTGGCGTCAGTCAACATCCACGAATGTCCTTTCGTGACGGTTATTCGGTTATGCGAATTGGCTTAGTGAAAGGGTTTCACCACCGGGTCGGGTGCCGGGGCGGCGGGCGCGGGTGGGCGGCGAGCGCACCGCCGCTGCTGTAGTTGCAGGGCCCGCACTCCGCCCGCAGGTTCGTCCAGCTGTCGGTGCCGCCCTGGCACCGGGGCACGATGTGCCCGCAGGTGGTGGC
>Ga0126377_10000915_pt1 | contig 18827 bp, 13 predicted proteins | sample PanSoiMetPlot_22_FD_92647 | JGI IMG/M metagenome (GOLD analysis project Ga0126377, IMG submission 92647) | Tropical forest soil microbial communities from Panama - MetaG Plot_22 | ecosystem: Environmental > Terrestrial > Soil > Tropical forest > Bulk soil | place: Panama | collected 2016-02-17 | reverse complement strand
GCGAGGTAACGTGGTTCGTCCGGAGCCAATCGCACCAACTGCGTTAAGGCGTAACGCTCCTCCTCAACCAGTTCTGCTGCTTCTGCTGATTCCGCGAGTCGTTCCAGAACTGAACGCAGCGCATCCATGTCTCGCTGCCACCAATGAATGCGAACCAGCATCCTTAAGGCGCCGACATGATCAGGATTTTGTTCCAATACCGAGTGAACGATCTCCAGCAGATCCTTTTCTTCCCGACCTGCCAACATTCGCTCGATTACCCCGCCAAGAATGCGAACCGTCTCATCGAGTTCGCCAGCCTTAAGGTAGAGTCGGGCCACAGCCAGGTACTGGATGTAGTTGGCCGCATCCTGGGCCATCAACAGGTTGGTGGCGCGTTCGGCACCTTTTGCATCTTCGGACTCGACGTATGCGCGCGTCAGCATTGCCACCAGGGCGCCGTCGTCTTGTCGCGTTTCAACGACTTTTTCCAGTACTTCGGCCGCTTGGTCAGCCGTGCCGCGCGCAATGTTCGCGTCCAGGACGCCGGCCAATGCATCGTGATCGTCAGGAGTCAACTCGAGTGCTCTATTGAAGGCATCAAGAGCTCTTTCGAAGGCGCCCGTCTGGTAGAGGCGGTTGGCAGCCTGGACAAAAGCAGTGGCCGCCTCTCGCCGCATGCCTTCTTTCAGGTAACCATCTGCTAGTTTGAGGCGGATCTCTGTGTTATTTGGATCGAGATCGGCGATCTTATGAAGTATGTCGAGGGCTTTTTTGTTTTGACCAGTACGCGTATGTGCGTCAGCGACTATGAGATACTGGGCCCGCGCATCAACCACCAGGCCCTGGGTAGCATAAAGATCGGCGAGTTTGAGCGCGACGTCGGGATCGCGCGTCTTGAGCCGCTCGATCTTCTTGTACATCGCGATGGCTTTGAGGTGGAATTCCTGTTCCCGGTAATGTTCAGCGATGCGATCGAAGCAAGAGACTGCTTCTTCTTTTTTCCCCGCACGCACGCAGAGATCACCGAGCATGTTCAAGGTAGTGAGATCGTTAGCGTCGTGGTCGACGATCTGACGGTACTCCTTGATGGCCGAGTTGATCTTCCCCTGGGATAGGAATTTCTCGGCGTTTTTTAGGACCTTAGCTTTTTCGAAAGCCATCAGGGATATTATGTAACCTTACGGTCGGACTGGGTCGGCGGCGTTAATCGGGCGGCGAGCAGGGGCTATACATTACGACAAGCGCTTGTCGAGACCGCACGTTTTATCAGCGAAAAGCAGCCGGGAGATACGCTAACATGCGTAAAAAAGAGTGTCAAACGAACATATTTTTTGCCTCTGAGTGAAACGTAAGCTTGCTCAAAACTCAGCCTAACGAACGACCCTTGGCCCAACTTGGCCAGCGCATTGCACTGGGCGGGATGGTCTTGTATGTAGTCTCCGCACCTCACTCGATTGCCGCGGCCGAAATTTCGATAGCCATCAGTGCCCTCGGTTGGCTGATTCGCACTGTCGGCACTGGCACCACCGGACTGCGACGCTCCAGGTTTGATTTGCTGATTCTGCTCTTCCTGGTCTGGACCCTCATTTCCTCCATCTGGTCCGCGGAACCCAGCATTAGTGTGCCAAAATTCCAATCCTCCTGGGTTGTGTTTCTTTTCTACCTGACTCGGGCAATCGTAAAGCAGAGAACTGTGCTGTTGTTGGTGGGAATTCTCATTATTTCCGGTGCGACCGGGGTTCTGTACAGTCTCTACGACCTCGCCCGGGGGCGCGGCGTAATAGTTGAGTCTCTAATCCCAAATAGTCCGTTCGAGGAAGTCGGAATTCAGCCTGGTGACGCAATCTGGCGCATTAACGGCCAGCGCGTTTATTCAGTCGCGGACATCGATGAGGCAATCAGATCAGCACCGCCAGACCAGGCTGTCGCCGTTAGTATCATTTCCCGTGGTGAACATGTCGAACGGCGAGCTTCGGCTCCAATCTCCTTTCCGCGCACGCCCTCCGTCACCTCCGGCGTCACCGGCTCGTCGCGAACTCATCGTTTTCGAGCTTCCGGTTGGACGCGCCATTACGAAACGTTCTCGGAATTACTTCAGATCATTGCGCAGCTGGCGCTCGGCATTACCCTCGCAAATCTCAGCAATCACGGAGTCAATAAGGCCTTCAGAATCGGCTTGCTGCTCGCGGCGATTTTGGCAGTAGGGATTGTGCTAACCGCCATGAGAACGGTGTTGATTGCTTTTGTGATTGGCGCGAGTGTAATTGCCTGGCGTGCTTCCCGGGGCCTCGCGAAGGTTATCCTGACGTTCGCGTTGTTCTTTGTGCTCGCATTCGGAGCAGTAGTGGTCTGGCAAACTCGAGCGGATAACGCACTTTCGTTTGCCGATCCCAGCGCGTCACTACGAGGTCAGGTGGCCCGAGTAGGTCTATCACGCGTCTTGCTTCATCCCATACTTGGTCATGGGATGGACGCGATGAAGCGGCACTGGACCGAGTGGGGTTTTCCCGGCACTGACATGATTCATCTTCACTCGACGCCATTGCAACTGGCATTTGATCGTGGTCTTCCAGCGCTGGTTTTGTGGTTGTGGTTGATGATCGAATTCTGGCTTTACTTCGCCCGTGCTAGCAGAAAAGCTAGTGAAGTGAGCGAAACGAATGCCTATGGCGTTTTGCTGGGAGGCTTGGGTGCGCTGACCGGTTTCCTCGCCAGCTCCATGGTTAATTACAACTTTGGCGACGCTGAGGTCGCGCTGCTATTTTGGTGGTTAATGGGAATACTGCTGGTGTTATCCACCGATTACACAGATTCCACAAGCAACGCTTTAAAAGTTGAGTAGCAGCGTTTTGGTCTCAGTCCAACCAAGGGCATCCGCGTAACGTAACTCAACTAAGTCGAGTAGACGTTTCGCTGTGATCTGCGTAATCTGTTGCAATCATGACACGTCCCCAAGCAAGCGAAGCAGCACCATATTATTCACGGTATATCGATCTCATTACGAGCGACGATATCGTTACCACACTTAGCGAACAGTTGAGTGAGACGACTGAATTCCTTTCAACTATTTCGGAAGAGAAGTCGTTACATCGGTACGCCGATGATAAGTGGAGCATTCGTGAAGTCCTCAACCACGTCAACGATACTGAAAGAGTGTTTCTCCACCGGGCATTCTGGTTCGCGCGCGGTTTTCCCGATTCCCTTCCGGGTTTTGATCAGAACATTGGCGTTGATGCCGCCCAGGGCAACAATGTTTCCTGGCAAGCTCACCTGGAAGAGTTTCGTAATGTGAGACAGGCGACCCTCTCATTTTTTAAGAACCTTCCGGAAGATGGTTGGTCCCGTTCTGGCGTCGCTAGTTATAACCCGGTTACCGTCCGGGCCCTCGCGTACATCATCGCTGGCCACGTCGAACATCACCGCAACGTGATCCAAGACAGGTATCTGTAACTCCTGTGGGTTTTCTCACTCTTTTCCAATGATCACCGACTGAGAGTGTTAAACCTTTTAAATATTGTTTTCTAAGCCCTTTCGGGTGTATCTTAAGGGCTACTGCGGGTCTCTCACTCAGACTTAACTTCCCGCAGGCCCCAAAAGTAACCACAAACTGCGCCAGGAGGGCCGCAAATGAAACGGTGCCCGCAGTGTGAGTTTATCTACGAGGACGACCAGAGTCTGTGTGACATGGACGGGAAAGTGCTCGTCTTTGACTCCACGCCACTTCCCAGACTCCAGGCAGTTACTGACCCGGCCGGTGATTTTGTACCAGCAGCAAACTGGAGGAATCACATTCTTCCGATGATCGCCGCGGCGGTACTGGGCACAGTCATGTTCCTGGTCTACTACGTTTCCACTCACCCATTGGCGTCACGGGGAATTGATTTCACTCCCGCAAGTTCGACTACTGTTCCTCAATCAGTACCAAAGGAAGCTGCTGGTCCAACTACAATTCCTAATGCTCCATCGCCTGTCGATTCTCACTCGGAAAAGGCAGCCGTCCCGGACAACAATAAGGGAAATGTTAAAACTGATTCGACTGATGAGGTGAAGGTAGGAGGAGATCCTACGGCAGGGACTGGAGTACCGAATGTAAAACCGTCCGATTCACCCGTCACCCAGCCAGAGAAAACAGATCCAGCTTCCCCAAAGAAGCCGGAGGATAAGGCACAAGATGCAGGGAGTGTCCCGCGTTCACAAAGTTCGATTCCCCGCAGAAGCCCACAACGAGGCAAGGAAAACTCGCAAAAGTTTGACTCCAAGATCGCCTCGTTCTTTAAGAAGACCGGTAATGTCCTGAAGAAACCCTTCAACCGCTGAGATCTGATAGGCGGCGTTGTGATGCGGCAAAATCTGAGATCGCCGAAACCCTAATCAAAGACCAAAGGCTCAAGACCAACACCAAAACAAACCCCAAACTACACCTATTGACAATCCCCTAAGCCGCCTGTAGTTTCCCACCGCCTCTCTAACAGACATCGAGGTGCCAGCCCATGAAGGTCGCTCTGAGAAGCGTTCTCGTCCACTCTCTTTCACTTACCTGCTTCCTGGCCTTTTTGCCGGCACGCGCCGATGCGTGGGGCAAGGATGGACATCGCATTGTCGCGCGCATTGCTGCCCGACACCTGAGCCCAAAAACTAGAACTGCCATCACGAACCTTATCAAAGCAGACGAAAATGATGTGGGAAACTGCAGGAGCCTGCCGAAGTTCGAGGACCAGATGGCCTGTATCTCGACCTTTGCTGATGAAGTGCGAAACAAAGACAAGTTTCCCCAGTTTGCCAGTAATACCCCGCTTCACTTCGTCGATATTCCAATTTATGCAGCAAAGGCGCAGAGACATTACGACGCCAAGCTCTACTGTAAAGAGGGCTGCGTCGTTAGCGGCATACGGGACTACACCCAAGTTCTGAGGACTTCCACTGATGAGGCCAAGCGCGCCGTTGCCTTGAAGTTTATCGTCCACTTTATCGGCGACTTTCACCAACCACTTCACACCGCGATGGACCGTGACGCAGATTTCAAGAATGCTGAAAACAAAGCGGCTGGACACGTAAAACTCAAAGGAGATGGGAGTTCAGATCTCGGCGGCAACATGAAATTCGTGACCTGGTTTGGTGACAGTACCAGCCCATTCGGCTGCGCCAAACTACACTCCGTTTGGGACGATGGCATGATTGAGAAGCGCGGCCTGACTGATGTTGCCTACACCGATCTACTCGACAACCTGAGTGCCGCCAAGGTAGCAGGAATTCAAGCGGGCAGCATTGTGAATTGGGTGAATGAAGCGTTGGGGGTAGCAATTTCCAACGCCTATGGAAAACTTCCGGCGCGCAATCAAGCAAAGAAAGTTTGTGAAGTGACGAAGGTCCAGAACGGGCAAAAGAAAACTGAGTGTGCCACGTTCACACCGCAGGCGTGTCAGGCGAGCGAGGTGCACTATCAGTATGAACTTGCTGATTCCTACGATCAGGAGAACTTGCCCGCCGTCGAGTCTCAACTGCAACGAGCCGGCCTGCGACTGGCCAGATACCTCAACAACATTTTCGACCCACCGAGCTAAACCGATCCTCCACTCATTTGGCTGAACATCCTGTCTTAGAGAGCAATAACTTCCATGAAACGCTGCCCCCACTGCAATTTCATTTTTCCTGACTCTGATGAGCTTTGCGACTTCGATCGGACGCGGCTGGTCACGATTGCCGAGAACGAGATCGACGTCAAAGCGGTGCCCGGCCCCGTGGAGATGCGTCGTGAAAATCGCAAGGCCCTGCTGATGGCAGCGGTCGTGGGCATCTCGTCAGGTCTAATCCTTTTTGTTAGCTATCGTGCAAGCCATCGGCAAAGTAGCGTGGTGAGCGACGTCGGGCGACCGCAGAACGTTAGCTCGCGACCTGCTGTCGTGACCATCACACCTTCAATCGAGCCGTCACCAATGCCGGCGGCGACCCCGGTCGTCCCACCGGTGTCCGTTGTGGCGAAGTCGGTGCCCTCACCCACGCAAACAGCCGCACATGCCAAAGTGAGCGTCGGCCCTGTGACTACGGAGTCAAAGAGTGCTGACAGCGGCGGCAAACCCGTTGTTATCCGGCTCGCCAGCGGGGGAAAAGTTGAGGCGGACGAAGTATGGCGAACAAAAGAGGGTGTTTGGTACCGGCGAGATGGTGTAGTTACCCTGCTGAAAAGTAACCGCGTCAAGGCAATAGTCAATCAATAGAGAACCCAAAGTGGTAGCTTGGGTATTACGGTCAGTCATTGCAGGTTGGCCGTACCTACCTGTCGCTACCGCTCCAGGTTCTGTAGGGCCCTTCCAATCTCGCCTTTTCCAATAGCCGTGGTCTATAATCCGCTCCACTGTCAAGACCGAATCGCCCTGGAGGTCAAATGCGAGCTTTCCCTTCATTCCTCGCTCTGATACTCATTTTCGCCGTTGCCATCTCCTGCCGCCTTACCGAAACGCTGACCGGCGATAAAAATGCCGGGACCGTCAGCAGCCTGTGGTCCGACGTACCACCACTACCTGGTGCGGTGAAGTCTGATATGGAAATTCCCCTTGGCGCCCGCCTGGCCATCCGAGCAATGATGCAGGGGAAGGTCAACTTCATCGCCTTCAAAACCAAACAAACTGCGCAAGAAGTTAAAGACTTCTACTCCAACGATCGCATGAAAACAGCCGGCTGGACTCCCAATGACAAAGGCTGTGTCGGCGACACTGAGGATCAAACATCCCATGGCGCTGTTTGTTTGTTCGAGCGCAAAGATGCGGGCAAGGACGAAGGCCTCGCGATCGTTCTGGGCCAGGATGAGAAGACAAAGGAAACAGACGTCTTCTATGCGCGCATTGACATGACTAAGACCAAGTAACGAAGTTCCCTAGTGCGGAACTTTCGTTTTTTGAGACCGCCCAAATGACTTCCTCAACTAACCCACTATTTCGCGCCGCTTCCCAGGGCGATGTCGAGAGTATCAAGACCCTGCTCGCTGAAGGAGTAGACATTAATGCCAGCAGCGATCGGGGACAAACAGCGCTGATCCTGGCGGCCTTTGGGGGACACAGCGATGCGGTGTCGCTCCTGCTGGCGGCTGGCGCCGACCCAAAAACTAAAGATAGCCTCGGATTGACTGCCCAGGATTGGGCTGGAAGACGCGGCTTTCCCGACGTCGCAGAAATTCTTTCCGGCAACAGCCGGCCGCTGCGAACCAAAGTTGAAACACCTAATCCGGGAGAAACGGTCGCAACAGATCCCCCGGTTGAAGAACTCAACGTCGAATTTCGCAAACCGAATTCCGAAGCTGCTGGTCTACAGAGTAAGGTTGATCCCGGTTATGAACGATCCACCCTTCCTGGCTTAGCGGGAGCCATCTTGAGAACCAGGATTGGCAATGGGCATTTGGCGGACGCTCATAACGGGCGCGCCGCTTCCTTGCATCAAGCTGTCGTGGATCACAGGCCCGAGGAGACTGTGCCGGAACAACAACCTGGGCCGCCGGTCACCCTATCAGAGGGCGATGTCTTGACCTTGCCTTCTGGTTCATTAACAACTTCCGCTGGGACGCAACGAAACACGACTGATCCGCTTAGCTTACCGAGCGCTGGAGAAGTCGAGTCGAGGCCAAAGATCGCTTCCGCAAGCGCACTGTTTTCAGAGAAGGCACCGACGAGTGGGCTTGACGATTCCACTCTTTCTGACGAAACGGCTTCGAAAGGTCAAGCCATCGACGAGCCAACGTTGCCCTCTGGAACACCACAACCGATCAGCACCAGGCAAACAGCGCCGCAGGTTTCAGTTAGGTCAACCGATCGCGTCGCCGCTACACAGGCATGGTTGGAACCGTCAGAGGCCCCGAACGTTAGCCACATTACTGTGCCCACTTTTGCAGCGGTGCAAGCACACAACCGTACCAGACCGATCGTGTGGGGACTGGTCTTAGTAATGTTGGGCATTAGCTCCTTTGTCTCTTACCGGTTGAGCAACTATTTCTTTAGACCGGCGGAGTCAGCTCCGCACGGCACACAGTCAGCTGCGGCTACTGCGCCTGAACCGGTGAAGCAAATCGCCAAATTAGCACCGGTGATCGGTGGGGCGCTTACGGGTGCAGAACTCATCGTGCCTGACGCCGTCTATCCAGCTAACTTGAAGCCCGACGAAGCAGCCGGCAACGTCACTGTCGAAGTTAAAGTAGACCGTCGCGGTATAGTGACTTCGGCTCGCGCTGTTGATGGTGCGCAAGGGCTCCGGGCTGCGGCAGTGAAAGCTGCTAAGCACGCTGCATTCTCACCAGAAAAACTGATCGACAAAGGGCGGGCAGTATTGGGAACCATTACTTACAATTTCGTGGGCTCATCGCAAACCGAGCTTCCGAAGGCCACCCCATCGGTCACTCCCGTACCTGAACAAAGTCTCCTGGAGGCAACTGGCGACTCACCCGTGGCTGGTGGTCCACTCGAGGGTACCGCAACGAACCTGCCCAAACCTGAATATCCGGCGAGTGTTAAGAGCAAAGGAATCTCGGGTCGCATAACCATCGTCGTGCGAGTAAATCGAGCTGGTAAGGTCATCTCCTGGCGGTCGCTAGATGGTGATGCAGAGTTACGCAAAGCGGCGCTCGCTGCCGCCAGAAAAGCAACATTCTCACCGGCAAAACTCCCTGGCGACGGCGAAGTGGTCGGTACCATCACCTACACTTTCGTAAATAGTAAATAGTGAATCGTGAACCGTAAGATCGTGGATTGTTCGCGCGAAGCCGCCGCAGGTGTTAGCGATTCACGATTCACGATTTACCATTCACGATTCACGTTCCCCTCAACCTGCGCTTCCCGGGCCGCAGTGTTATCCTTTCAGCATGCTCGAATCCCAGCAAACGCGGATTTTGCCGGAAGAACTGCGCGCCAGTATTCCCACACTCGGGTCCGTCTTGCGCGATCGCTATCGACTCGACGTTGAACTCGGTCGAGGGGGAATGGGTGTGGTTTATCGCGCTACTGACCTGGAATTGCAGCGTGACGTAGCTGTCAAAGTACTCTCCGCTAACGCCTCCACCTCCGATGCGCGCCAACGCTTGCTTCGTGAAGCACGCGCCGCCGCCTCGTTGAATCATCCGCACATTGTCGCAGTCCATGACGTTGGCGAAACCGGTGGCCTGCCTTTCCTGGTGATGGAGTTTGTTGCTGGTCCAAGTCTCTCCAAATCTCGACCTACCGAGCTCACCCGCGTCGTTGAGATCGCGACGCAGATCTGCGAGGCGCTGGAACATGCGCACTCCAACAGCATTGTCCATCGCGATCTAAAACCCGACAACGTCCTGCTTTCCAACACGAGCCAGGGCGCAAGTGTGAAGCTGGCCGACCTCGGTTTGGCGTTACCTGCCGATGCTGTGCGGATTTCCCGGGCCGGTACCGTTGTGGGCACTGCGGCTTACATGGCGCCAGAACAGGCGCTGGGCCAACCGGTGGATGGTCGCACGGATCTTTACGCCCTGGGCGTTCTACTTTATGAACTGACCACCGGACGGCTTCCCTTTTCCGGTGATACCCAGCTGACCATCGTCTCACAACACGTCCATGCTCAGGTTGTTCCCCCACGGGTATTGCGTTCTGATTTACCGCGCGCCCTGGAATCAATAATTCTGCGACTGCTCGCGAAGAACCCTTCGCAAAGATTTAGTACTGCCAGTGAAGTTCGGGAGGCATTAACGCTGTCGCTCGCCGAACAGGACGAAGTGGTTAACCCCGATGCCGTCTCGACAGTCGCGATTCTTAACGCTCTTTCGCGCGGTCGGCTAGTGGGACGTGCCAATGAACTCGCCGAGGCGCGGGAGCTCTGGCAACGCGCTCGTGAAGGTCGCGGTCACGCGGTGTTGCTCAGCGGTGAGCCAGGCGCGGGCAAGACGCGTCTGGCGCGGGAAATCACGATTCAAGCAGCGGTCGATGGCGCCTTAGTCCTGAGCGGCGGCTGTTACGAATACGAAGCAACCACTCCTTACTTGCCGTTTGTCGAAGCATTTCGTCGCCTGGTGCGCGAGACAAAAGACGACAACACGCTGCAAGAAATACTGGGCGAGACGGCAATGCAGATCGCTAAACTCGCACCGGAAATCGAAACGCGCCTCGGACCTTTTCCCGAGCCGCAACAACTGGCCCCCCACGAAGAGCGGCTCCTTTTCTTCGACGCTGTTTCTCAGGTCTTCTCCAATATTGCCCGGCGCCAGTCGTTGCTCTTCTACGCGGATGATTTGCATTGGGCCGACCGCGGCACTCTCTGGTTACTGGGCCATCTGCTGCGGCAAATTCGCGAGGAACGGGTCCTCATCGTGGGCGCTTACCGGGAGACTGAACTTGATCGCGCGCACCCGCTCGCGAAAGCCCTGGTTGATTGGAACCGGGAAAGACTCACAACGCGCATAGTTCTTCGTCGCTTCGATGCCCTGGAAACAGGGGCCCAGCTTGATGCCTTGCTGGGAGAACATATCAGCGGTGAATTCGCGAACGCTGTTCACCGTGAGACTGAAGGCAATCCATTTTTTGTTGAAGAAGTATTGAAAGCCTTGATTGAGATCGGGTCGGTACGTCACGAAGGTGGCCGCTGGCACCGTTGCGATTTGGCCCAACTACAAATTCCTCAGAGCGTCAAGGAAGCGATCGGCAATCGTCTCGATCGGGTCAGCGACACATGTAACGACGTACTGCGAGTTAGTGCGGTGCTCGGGAAGGTTTTCAGCTTTGATGAACTCGTCGCCACTGCGCAACAAGCCGAAGACGTTTTGCTCGACGCCTTGGACGAGGCAAGCGGCGCCCAACTCATTGCCGCCAGCAGTGGTGAATCGTTTGCGTTTACCCATGACAAGATTCGCGAGGTACTTTACGAGGAGTTGAACCCGATTCGACGTCGCCGCCTGCACCGTCTCGCGGCGGAGGCGTTCCAGAAAAATCATGACAAGTTTTCCTGCGCGATAGAAAAGCTGGCCCATCACTATATTCAGGCCGGCGATCATGAACACGGACTCAAGTATGCAAAGAAGGCCGCGGCGGAAGCCGAGCGAGTGTTTGCCTTTGACGAGGCGATCGCAGCTTACGGGCGCGCCCGAGATTGCGCGGAAGCGCTCGGCTTGAAGGACGAAGAACTCGCGCTGGACGAGGCAATCGGCAAGGCCTACATGTTGCACGGAGAAGTGATTGCGGCAGGCGAACACTTTGAGCGTGCGCTCGCGCTTGCTACTGACACTCCTACCCGCGCTCGGCTGCAGATTGAAACGGCGGCCTCACTCGTTGCTGCAGGAGATCAGCGTGGCCTTGAATATGTCCGTGAGGGTTTGTCGGTATTGGACGCAAAGAAGAATCCCCTGGAAAAAGCAAATGCCTTGGCAATCGAAGGGCGCTTCCACCATTTAGCTGGTCGTCACAAGACCGCCATTCACCTGCTACTCCATGCTGCCGATCTCGTTAGGCCCACAGCCGAGGGCGAGTCGATCAGCAACTCAGCGGCGCCGGGGATTTCTCAACTGTATGCCTACACTGCTGGTGCTCACCAACACTATGGTCTCTTCGCAGATGCAGATCGCTGGGCGCGCTGTGCCATCGACTTTGGCGTGAAACATAACGTGCTGGTGGCCCAGGCGAGCGGTTGGGAGTTTCTTGGCGAAGACGCAGTGCACACCGGCAACTATGAAGCAGGACTCGAATACGCTAAACGCGAAATGGAGATTGTAGACCGACTTCACTCGCGCGAGCGACGTACCTGGACTCAGTTTTATTCGGCCTTTTGCTATCTCTTTTTGGGCCGGCTTGAAGAGGCCGAGCGTGAGTTCGTAGGCGGCTTAGCGCTGGCTGAGTCGATTGGGGAGCGCAGGGTGAAATCGCTCTTCAAGCCCAACCTTGCGGTCCTGGAGGCAATCTTTGGTCGATATGATGCCGCGTTACAAAGGGCCGAGGAAAACCTGGCGGAAGTCCCAGCCACGCTCATCTATTCGCGCTTTGAGGCATTGCGCTGCCTGGCGGTGGTGCGTGTTCACCGGGCGAAGCGTCACACTCTCGACGATTCAGGATCAACAGACGACCTGCTTTCGTTGGCCGACCGCATAAAACGAAGCGAGGCTGCAACCCTCGAGATCGAGGAAGCAGCTCGACTGTGCCAGGAAGCTGACGAACTGGTGTCAGCGACGGAATCACGCGTCAGCCAACTATGGCTTGGCCCACTGCACATTGAAGTGTTGCTGGCCCAGGGGAAAAATGCCGCAGCAGTGCAAAAACTGGCTCCGTATCGCAAACTGGTCAGTCTTTGCCAAACGCCGCGCTTCACTCGCGAAGCCGAACGCCTCACTGACCTACTTGGTAAGGTTGAGCTTCAACCAAACTGACAAAGGCGCAACGGTCACATGATGAATGACCAATAAAGGCGCTTTTTTGTCGGTAGTTTCTTTCCCAAACCCGGGTTGAATATTTTGCACGCTTTGCCCTTCCAATTTTTCCGCCGTTGGAGGAAAATGCCCGCGCTCAATCTCACAATTGAAAGGAATACCTCACATGTCCGAAATCACTCTCAACCTCATAGACTCTCAATCTATCTTCACTGACACAATGCACGCCTCAACGGCTGACCGTTGCGTGGCCGCACTAGGTGCTGAGCCCGAAACTATCAGCGAACTTGAAGCAGCACTGGTTCGCTTTGAAAAATGTCCACCCAGCTTCATGTTGCCCTTGTACAGATCCGCAGCTATTGAGATCGATACCAGACCTTACGACGCCGGCGTCTTCATACTGGATCTCGCTGCTCGGGTTGTGGCCTACGAGTCAACTTATTCGCATCCCGGCCCTGAGGGAGAGATCGAGTATCACGACGGCACTTGTTTAACCGAACTACGGATTCCCTATCGGCTGCCAGACGATTGGCTCTTTCTTGACTCGGTTGAATCCTACGAAGTCGTGCGCGCTGAGCGTCGCCAGGCGCGCGCGAGTAGTCCCCCGCTCGATACGCGCTCGATTCTCTACGGTCGACCGCTACTGGAATTCATCGCTGTCAACATCTCGGCAGCCCTCGAATCTCCGCTTACCTTTGTCTCACCTGCTCCCGGACCTGATCCCGACCCCCTGTCTGATTCCATCACCGCAATCCACGCACTTTGGTTGCTGACAGAACGCGACGATCTGCGCAGACAATCTCCCCGCGACGTGATTCTCGCCAGGAAGGACCTGATTGATTTCGACCTTCAGTCGCGCGCCCTGCAGTGGAGCTTTCTACTCGAGGGCCCACCAGGACTTTCGCGCGATTCATTTGCCTACCGCTACGCCGGCTTCGGTACTCATGAGTGGGTAATCTACTACGACCTCGTTCGTCATCTGCTCTGGTCTGCTGCGAAACTTAGCTCTGCTCAGTCGAGTGTAGCGACCGCTCAGCCGTTTGGCCTCAATCCCAGCCAACAGGCGCCTGACTCGATCCTGAGCCCATTGCCAACTACATCAAACTCCGACTCGTCTCTCGAATCGCTAATAAGGCAACTCGACGAAATTAAACTCCGCTGGTTAACAGAACCATGCGCTGCCCTCGAAGACCGGGTTCCCTTTCAGATCATTGATAACGAACGGCGCCGGATACCAGAGGCGATGGGTGGCCGCAGTATGGTGATCGATGAAGATTGTCCCATCTGTAAAATGATGGGCGACGAGTCAGAGGCGGGCCGAGAGGTCTGTTTCATGCATCTCGACGGCAGCAACATGGACGAAGCATTTGCCTTCTCTTCCGCCCGCACAATCGCCGAGTGGGACGAGGACCAGCGTCGCTTCCAGGAGTTGGAAAAGGAATTTCAACGTAAGTGGCAGGAGCGTGAAGCGCGCCGGGCGCGGGGTGAAGCGGTGGAACCCGATCCTTTCTACGATGATTTCACCTCCGGAGTAACTGCCGAAGGCGTTTCGTGGGTTGATGAAGACTTACGGTCCCTTTTGGAAGGCCAATCTCCCTGGCCGCTGCGTGATTCCGAACCTCCCGAGGCTTGACCTTAACGTCTGAGATCGGATGGGCAAGAGGCGCCTACTCAGACATCCGAGGTCGCGCCGAATTGTTCCGGGCAGGAGTACTCAAGATGACAGAACTTTTTTCTTGACACCCTACCCCACAATAATTTAAAACAGTTTATCTTTGTTATTCCTACAAAGATAGGCAGTCCCTCCCCGATCTTCTCCGACAAAAGTCCGAAATCATGGGAGCGCGCGGGCGAACCGCCCGCTACTTAAGCTAACAATCCGAGTGCGGCGAGCAGGCCGTCCTCTATTCACTTGAGGTGCTCTATGTCCTTCCCTCTACTTTCCGGCCTAGTTTCCAGTGACCTGGCAATCGACCTGGGAACCGCAAACACCCTCGTTTATGCCAAGGGTCGCGGTGTTGTCGTGAGCGAACCTTCTATTGTCGCTATTAATAAAGTAACCAATAACGTCGAAGCCGTCGGTAAAGAGGCTAAAGACATGCTGGGGCGCACGCCAGGAAACATTGTGGCTATCCGGCCCATGCGGGACGGAGTGATTGCCAACTTCGAAGTCACCGAGAAGATGCTGCAGCACTTCATCCGCAAGGCACATAACGGCCGTACCTGGGTCAGCCCACGCGTCATCATTGGCATCCCCAGCGAGATTACGCAGGTCGAACGTCGCGCTGTAGAAGATTCTGCGTATCGCGCCAAAGCCTCTGAAGTGTACCTGGTGGAAGAAGCGGTAGCGGCGGCTATCGGCGCCGGCCTGCCAATCACCGAGCCATATGGCAACATCGTGGTTGATATTGGCGGCGGCACCACGGATATCGCTGTTATCAGCCTTGGCGGGATCGTCTACTCGCGCGCCGTACGAACTGCCGGTGACGCAATGGACAATGCCGTCTCTGACTTCATCAAGCGCAAGTACAATCTGCTCATTGGTGAACGGACAGCCGAAGAGATCAAAATCAAGATGGGTAGTGCCTTCCCGTTTGACGAAGCACTCTCGATGGAAGTGCGGGGCCGCAACCTGATTGAAGGTATCCCCAGAACTATTACGATTACTGATGAGGAGGTGCGTCACGCACTCGATCCGACGGTCAGCTCGATTGTCGACGCGGTGCGAGTAGCACTGGAACGAACGCCACCAGAGCTTTCATCCGATATCATCGATCGTGGAATAGTGCTCACTGGAGGCGGCGCCTTGTTGAGAAATCTTGATAAGCGTCTTTCAGCCGAGACCGGCCTGCCGGTATCGGTCGCTGAAGAACCACTCACCTCGGTGGTACTCGGCGCAGGTAAGATGCTTTCAGACTTTGCGCTACTCAAGCGAGTGAAGTGGGAGAATACCCTGCAGTACTAAGGTTTGTGCCGGAACAATGCGCTGAGATCTGAGATCTGCTAACTCAGATCTGCCGCATTGCCTTGTCCTGCCGACTTCAGCTTGTGATACTCTTCCCCTATCCCTTCTGTCAGAGCACTAGCGCAAAAACTCAACTCACGATGTTCGAATCTGATGAAGAAAAACAGCGCGCCGAGCTGATCATCATGTTGTTGGCGAAGCTCTACATCGTGCTGGAGCTTTCGCCAGATCCTTGCCCGGTGTGCGGCAAGACTCTCACTCACGACTCCGAATGTCCCATTACTCTTGCCTGGTCACTCCTCAATCCTGAACAACAGGAAACTGCTCGGACTGCAATCCGTGCTGTGGCTCTCAGCATCGGCTGCGACGACTCCTTCGCCGACCCACTGGCTCATTGATCTGCGCCCGACTTCAGACTCACACTGAAATTATCGCCGAACTTGGTTGCGTGTTTGCCAGCGCTAGCTTTCCTTTACTCTGCTTGGCTGAGGCCTCCTGGCGTTCACGGTACCAGGTCGGGATGAAGAAGCCGATTACAAATCCCATCGCTCCGGCCATCAACATCATCGTCAGACGTTGCGGCAATTGATACTTCAGATCGCAGGTTGGCACCACCGTGTAAAAACGCTGCTGCAACCAGAAGTAAGTCAGACGAGCGACCAGGAACATCACTCCCCCCTGGACCAAACCTTCGACACAGCGCTGCTGCCAGCGTGAGAACATGCCATAACGCGGATTGTCGGACATTACCGCGGTTACTAAGGCAGTGCAGAGCGATACCAGCAGCCACGGATAGGTCAGCTGAAACCGTTGCCAGGTACAACTAAATCCGCTGGTTAAGATCACGTTAAAGGCCAGGCTGGTGAATTGAGTGATGGCCGCCGCCATCAACCCGGCGACCAGGTAAAACGCGATTGGTCTCACGTCCTTCTCGTTGGGTTTCGCCAGGTTCCACCTCGTCTTCGGCAACACGGCGCAGGCAACTGACACCATGTAGATCACCGAGATCATGATGGAGCGAGTCACCATCAGTTCAAACGATAGACCACGCAGGTTGTCTTTGAACAACACAAAGCCCGAGAGTACAACTCCGCACATGACCACGAAGAGCATGATTAACTGGTTCATACTGAAAGGCGGATCAGGCCAGTCAATCGAAAAGCCCAGCGACTTCAGGCGATTCTCGCGCCCATGATCGGTTAACTCGGCATGCAGCACTCCGCGCGCGATAAAGTCCAGCGTGTCGTGACGTAGTTGGCCGACCCGCTCCATGAAATCCTCGCGGTAACGGATCATGGCTTCGTGCGTCTTGCCGGTCGAACCACCCTCGGCGTCTTTACTAAGTAAGTGAAAACAGGTCTTCGCTTTCACAAACAGATTTTGATGACGGTCCTGCAATTTCTCCAGTTCGCTTCGTGACACGGCCAGGTATTTGCCCATGCGCCGGTCAGTTTCCCAATCATCCATCTTGTGCAGCAGGGCTGTGAGGTTGGTCCATACGCTGGCCGGTGAGTTGTTCGCAGCGAAAACAATGTCCTTCGAATTAAAACCGGCAGCCTCCAGTTCCTGACTCACTGTGGCTTGCTCTTCCTCGGAAAAATTCAGCTTGTCTCTGCTCATCTCGGCGCTGAGTCGCATTATCTCCCAGGGGATGGCGGCCATGTCTTTCAGCTTCTGGCAAATCCATTCATCGAGTGTACTCAGCAAGGGTACCTTCGGTAGCATCACAGTTAACAACAGCGCGACCAGCAGCGGCACCGACATACCTTGGGCCCAGCTTTCGACGGTGTTTCCCTGCATGACAAACGTCAACAAGTGAGGGAAATTGACCAGGGTGCCGTAAAAGACGATCCCGCAAAAGCAATAGAGAAACAGGCCGACAAAGTAACGTCCGGCGGTTGTTGAAGAGCGATTTGTCTTCGGCGTGTTGAAACGCTGTCCCGCATAAAACAAGACAAAGATACCGCCCAGGAAGAGATCAACAGTGTGGTAATAGATATTCCCGTTCATACAAAACCTCCCGACTACTTGACGGACGCTTTGGCTAAGTGGGCGGGCTGTGAAAGGCCGAGAGGATCAAGAACTTGACGAGGTGATCAAACCGGCACAGCTTAAATGCTTCAAATTAGGAGTGACTGCTCATTCGCGAGTCGCGTATTCGCAGCCGCCTAATAAATTGTTGGCAAGTCAGTGAGAAAGATTCAGTAGCAGCAAACAAAACGTCGCTCTGAACGCCACCTGCCCTTAACCATCTGTGCGCGTTCATACGGAGCAATCGCCATACCAAAGATCGGGCTGGCATTCGACGAAAGATGTAACTGTTAGACTGCAAAAGGCAAAAACGGATTCGGCGGTTTCTTGGAGGCTGCCATGGTGACTAGTGAAGGGATATGTTAGGTGTGTCTTAAGGTAAACAAGGTCTATCCATTCGGATAGTAGGCTCGAGCTCCCACCGTAAGATCTCAGAATGTTCGGCCAAGGCTGGAGAAACTAACTATGTGCAGAACCTGGATTAATCAGCATACTGCCGACCATACAAGCGGGTAACTCTTTCTTCTCGGCGATCGAGGTGGTCCAAGAGGTTTTCCCTCCAATTTTCCCTGTCGACTGGCCCTTTTTCCCTAACCAGTACGCGTTATTGAGTGACGGCAGCAAATACGCTGACCTGAGACACGTTTGGAGGAAGAATGAAACGGAAAAGTTTGAATATTATTGCTGGCCTCGGATTGCTGCTCGTTGTGACAGCAACCTCGGCCATGGCGCAGCAGATGCTCGAGACCACCAAGGTTGAAATTCCTTTCGCCTTCACGGTTGGCAAAGACCGCCTTCCCGCGGGCAAGTACATCGTAAGTAAGAATGGATCTTCACTGATAATTCGCAACACAAGCGGTAAGGGCGCTGTCGCTGTCCTACCATTTCGACGAATTGGTGATCAACGCGAGTGGACCAAGAGCCGACTGGTATTCAATCGCTACTATGGTGAGTACTTCCTTTCGCAGATTTGGATGCCTGGCGATCGCTTTGGGCGTGAACTGAGAACCAGCGATAGGGAGTTGGCCACTGCGAAAAATACACCGCGTGAGCGAACTGAAATCGTAATCGCAAGTAACTAGCACAAAGATTATCAAGCAGCCCGGCAGCGTGATAGTCGCGCCGACTGAGAACAAGGGGGGAACTGAGCGTAGTTCAAAAGCCCTGCCAACTAAACCCGGCAAGAATTGTTCTTGCCGGGTTCTTCCTTTTTACGATCTTTTGCGATCACATGTCGTTCAAGTTTCTGGAGATCAAACTTCAATATTCTTAACTTGTTTGCAATTTAAATTTGTGTATCCATCGGCGCAAACATCAACTCTCAACACTTTGCTCACACAACTGTGGGAACTCTTCACTCTCTCGCCGCATCACACTCAACATGACTAATACTTTTCGCATTCTTATCGGTGTAATGATTGTTGGCTTCCTTTGTCTCTTCGCTGCCTGCGGTCCAGATTCGAGCGATCAGGTGGCGGTTGAAAATACTCCTTCTGC
>Ga0126377_10000914_pt1 | contig 18836 bp, 18 predicted proteins | sample PanSoiMetPlot_22_FD_92647 | JGI IMG/M metagenome (GOLD analysis project Ga0126377, IMG submission 92647) | Tropical forest soil microbial communities from Panama - MetaG Plot_22 | ecosystem: Environmental > Terrestrial > Soil > Tropical forest > Bulk soil | place: Panama | collected 2016-02-17 | reverse complement strand
CACGCTTCATATCGAACCTCCGTCGGCCGCCGATAGCCGGCACATCGTTACGATCGTGCGGTGCACCGATCGGGTCGTCGGTTCGGCCGCTCGGCCTCCGCTGGAAGCCTCGATCGTTCGCCGTGCAAGCAACGCACAGGCCGCCCGAATGGTTGGGGTCGGCCGTCCAATTTGGTGGACCGCGACCGGTCCAACACCTCATCGTCTAGATTCCGAAGGAACGCGGTAACGTTTGGCCAAAGAACAACGCAATGCACGCACGATGGAGCGACGGCCAGTTTCCCAACGACCTGAGCAGGGACTGCGATCGTGGCGGCGTCGTGTCATGGTTCCGTAGCAAAAGAACCTCATTCTCAACGTCGGGCAAAGCCTCCTCGAAATCGAGCGCGCGCGGCGCGCGAAACATGAGTTCGACCTGGCCGGGCTCTGCGGCAAGCACGATTTCCTCCGCGCAGCCGACGTTGCGCGAGAGCCGCGGCACCCGCACACCGGCGTCGACGAGGCACCCCAGCGCCGCCACCGCACACGGTCCCGAACCGGTCAGCAGCACACTCCGGCCGGCAAGATGCGAGAAAGTGGAAACGAAACTCATCGCGACAAATTCCCAGTTGACGAGAATTATTTTCCATATAGAAAGGAAAACGACGGTGCAAATAGAAAAATATTCTACCACCAAATGAACACCACTTGGAACGACAGATGACGCTTCACACCCTGGCGCAGACGGAATCTTTCATCGATGCGATGGCCCGACGTGTGTCGCGATCGGAGCTGCGATAATGGACCGTCTCGACGAGCTCGAGTCCCAGAGCGTGTTCATCCTACGCGAGGCGTTCGCGCGACTGCGCAAGATCGCCCTGCTGTGGTCGCTCGGCAAGGATTCGAACGTGATGATCTGGCTTGCGCGCAAGGCATTCTTCGGCCGCGTGCCGTTCTGTGTCATGCATGTCGATACGGCCAAGAAATTTCCCGAAATGTACGCGTTCCGCGAACGCTATGCAAAAGAGTGGGAACTCGATCTCGTGGTCGAGCACTGCCCGCCGATCGAGGCGGTCGATCCGACCCTGCCGCCGGCGGCGCGCTCGGCCGCGCGCAAGACCGAAGGGCTCAAGCTCGCCTTGGCCAAGCACGGTTTCGACGGGCTGCTTGCCGGCATCCGCCGCGACGAGGAGGCGACGCGCGCCAAGGAGCGCGTGTTCTCGCCGCGCGGCGCCGAGGGCATCTGGGATGTGCGCGACCAGCCGCCGGAATTCTGGAACCACTTCAACGCATCGCCACCGCCGGGCGCGCATCTGCGCGTGCATCCGATCCTTGCCTGGACCGAGGCCGACATCTGGGCCTATACGCGACGTGAAGGCATTCCCATCATTCCGCTCTATCTCGCGCGCGACGGCAAGCGCTACCGCTCGCTCGGCGACGCCGACATCACTTTCCCGATCGTCTCGGACGCCGCTACGATCGACGAGATCATTGCTGAGCTCGATGCGACCAAGATCCCCGAACGTTCTGGCCGCGCCATGGACCACGAATCGGAAGACGCTTTCGAGCGCCTGCGTACGGCCGGCTATCTGTGATCACTTCGACCTGTGAAGAAATGCCATGACTATCCACGTCGCCCACCAGTCCGCCGCCTCCGATCGTTCCCCCCGCGACCTGCTTCGTGTCGTCATCGTCGGTCATGTCGATCACGGCAAGTCGACCTTGATCGGCCGGCTGCTGCACGAGACCGGCGGCCTGCCCGACGGCAAACTCGAGACGCTCAAACAAATCAGTGCGCGCCGCGGCATGGCGTTCGAATGGTCGTTCCTGCTCGATGCCCTGCAAACCGAACGCGACCAAGGTATCACCATCGATACGAGCCAGATCCGCTTTCGCACCTCATCGCGCGACATCGTGTTGATTGACGCGCCCGGCCACATCGAGTTCCTGCGCAACATGATCACCGGCGCCGCACAGGCGCATGCCGCCATTCTCATCGTCGACGTCGCCGAAGGCGTACGCGAGCAGACGCGGCGCCACGGCTACCTGCTGCATCTTCTTGGCGTGCGCCAAGTGGCGGTGCTGATCAACAAGATGGATCGTGTCGATTTCGACCAGGGTCGCTTTCGCGCGATCGCCGACGAGATCACCGCCCACCTCACCGGCCTCGGGCTCGTTCCTAGCGCCGTCATTCCGATCTCGGCGCGCAATGGCGACGGCGTCGCGCGCCACACAGCGGCCGCCGCATGGTTTGACGGCCCGACAGTCTTGCAGGCGCTCGATGCCTTCTCGCCCGCGCGCGTCGCGAGCGAACTGCCGCTCCGCCTGCCAGTGCAGGCGGTCTACAAATTCGACGATCGCCGCATCGTCGCTGGGCGGCTCGAAAGCGGGCGCATCGCGGTTGGCGACGAGATCCTCGTCATGCCGGGAGGAAAGCGCGCACGGGTGAAATCGATCGAGGCGTGGCCGGTGCGCGATCCTGCGCAAGCGCTGCGCCAGGCGGTGGCGAAATCCTCGATCGGCGTCACGCTCGATGACGAAATTTTCGTCGCGCGCGGTGACTTTATCGTGCCGGCCGCAAGCCCGGCCGAAGCGGCGCGCCAACTGCGCGCGCGGGTGTTCTGGCTGCATCAGACACCGCTTGCCGTCGGCGACCGCCTGGTCGTGCGCATCGGCACCGCCGAAGCGCGCGGCGAGATCACCGCCGTCGCCAACGTTGTCGATCCCGGGCAGCTCGAAGTTGCGAACGGCGAAACAATCGGAGCAAACTACGTCGGCGACGCCGAAATCACCCTCGCCCAGCCGCTGGCGACCGACCCTTACGATGTCAATCGCTACACCGGGCGCGTCGTTCTCGAACTCGAGGGCCGCATTGTCGGGGGCGGCATCGTCCTCGCGGTGAATGCGGCCGACGGCGGCCGAGTATCGCCTGCTGCCAGCCGCCCCGACGCCCTGGCGGCCGACGATCTGCTTGCGCGAGCCTCGCGACTTACGCGACGATTCGCCGACATGGCGCCGGGCCAGCGCCTCCTCACGCTACGCCAGGAGATCGCCGGCAAGATCGTCTTTACGACCAGCTTCGGCCTCGAGGACCAGATCATCATTCATTTGCTGGCTGAGCATGACGTCGACGTCGACGTCGTCACGCTTGATACCGGCCGCCTGTTTCCCGAGACCTATGCACTATGGGCCGAGACCGAACGCCGCTACGGGCGGCGCGTGCGCGTCGTCTATCCGCAGCGCGCGGATCTCGAGGATCTGATCGCCAAGCAGGGCATCAACGGCTTCTACGAGTCGCGACCGGCGCGCCTGTCGTGCTGCCACGTGCGCAAGGTCGAGCCGCTCAACCGCGCGCTCACTGGCGCGCAGGCTTGGATCGCGGGGCTGCGGGCCGACCAGTCGGCACATCGCGCGGATCTGGCTCTGGTCGAGGCCGACGCGGCGCGCGGCCTGATCAAGCTCAACCCGCTGTTCGATCGCACGCGCGACACCCTTTTGGCCTTCGCGTCGAAGCACGACGTTCCGCTCAATCCCCTCCACGCCCGGGGTTTCGTCTCGATCGGATGCGCCCCCTGCACGCGTGCGATTGCGCCGGGCGAGCCCGAGCGTGCTGGGCGCTGGTGGTGGGAGGACGAAACGAAGAAGGAATGCGGGCTGCATCTCGCGCGGTAAATGCGCACACCGCCGTAACATTCCCGCGATCAATCGTTCGTGAACCGAGGCAGCCATCCCGGCTTGCATCCATGTGCTGTCGGAAAATCGCGACGTTGCGACAATGATCCGGTATTCGGTTGCTGCTATTGGGTATAGAAGCAACAGTGCGATGGAACTTGGCACCCCCACGGCGCGTTGGGGAACGGGGGTGATGGAGCGCGCACATGACCAAATTTCTTTCCGCGGCTCTGCTTGCGCCAGTTCTTCTTGTTGGTGGCCCGATCCTGATCGAATCGAGCGGCACGGCCGGCTTCCTGGTCGTGGTCCGTGACAAGATCGCGCAGCAGCAGGAAGCGCCGATCTCGATCTCCCGCACGATCAACCTCACGCAAGAGCAACGGCACATCATCAAGGAGATTGTGCTCAAGGACATGAACGTGACAAAGGCGCCTGACAATGTCGATGTGACGCTCGGCGGGCCGGTACCGCAAGGCGTGTCGGTGCAGGCATTCCCGGCCGAGCTGTCACAACGGGTGCCGTCGCTCAAGTCCCATTCGTTCTTCGTCAAGGGTGACCAAGTGGTGGTGGTCGACCCAAAGGACAATACGATCGCCGACGTGGTGAAATAATCTGAACGTCTCCTTCGCCCTCGCCTGTTAGATTAGAGCAGTTTCCGCAAAGATGGCCCCGGTTTTCCGCAGAAAATGCGATCAACCCGAGACGCTGAGCGTTTCCGATTCAACTTGACCGCAACGCCCTCTAGACTAGTACGCGCGATGGAGCGGCGTCTCGCCTCGTACGACGACGCGCTCGACGTTCTGCCATGCCGTGCGGAAGAGCAAGGCCGAAGCCTGGCGCGTGACCCCGGCGACATGCGGCGTGAGCAGCAAACGGCGCGCCCCCTCCCCTGCCAGCGTGAGCAACGGATTGTCCACCGTTGGCGGCTCGGTCGAAAAGACATCGACCGCCGCGCCGCCGAGATGGCCCGAGGCAAGCTGCGCGGCAAGCGCCGCCTCGTCGACGGTACCGCCGCGCGCCGCCTGGATCAGCACCGCGCCTGGTTTCATCACGGCAAGCTCGCGCGCACCGATCAGATTCCGGGTGGCGGGGATCAATGGCACGTGCAGCGTGACGACGTCGGACGTCGCCAGCAGTTCATCGAGCGGCAGCGAGCGCGCGCCCAGCGCATCGGCCGCCTTGGGTTCGCGCGGCGCCGGATCGTAGTAGCAGATGCGGCAGCCCATCCGATGGAACGCCTGCGCGACGGCGATGCCGATCGTGCCGAAGCCGATGACGCCGACCAGGAGGCCGTCGAGCCCAGCGAGGTTGTCGGCCGCCATGCGCGCGCGAAACGCTGCATAGTTGCCGGCCTTGATCTCCCGATTCGCCCACGCCAAACGTCGCAGCAAAGTCGACGCCATGGTGACAGCATATTCGGCTACCGCGTCGTTGCTGCCGCCCGGCACATTGGCGACCGGAATGCCGAGTTGCCTCAGCGCCGCTTGGTCGAGGCGATCGAGGCCCGCCCCGGTGACCTGCACCAGCTTGAGCCGGCAGCCCTCGAACAGCGCGGGCGCCAGCTCGGGCCCGACCGCCGGGATGAGCAGCGCCGCGGCCTCTTTCATCAAGGCCGGCACCGCGGGATCGTCCGGCTTGTGATAGTTCACGCTCAACGAGACGGGTGCCGGCGCATCGACGCGCACGAAATCGACTGCGGGCCGCAGACAGAGGACGTTTGCCATAGTCAGAAGCTCGGGAATTCCTGCGTGCCGCTGGTGACGTCGGGCACCGGAAAGAAACACAGAAGAACGAGCGGCTCGCTGCCGGTATTGACGGTCATGTGCTTCTCGCCAGCCGGGATCAGGACGATATCGCCGGGCTTGATCGCGATGCGGCCGCTTTCGGCGTGGGTCGTGCCGGTGCCCGAGAGCACGTAGATGCATTCCTCGAAGCCGTGATGGCGATGCGGCCCGCGCGGCTTGTCGCCTGGCCTGGCCGATGGGATTTCGGCGATGCGGACCGTGACGCGCGAACCGACCTCGCCCGACACCGGCTCGAGCGCGGTGCGCCCGGGAAGGCCGAGGCGCTTGGCTTGGGATTGCTTGAGCAACCAGGCCATCAGCCGACCTGTCGTAAGTGCTTGATTTCGGCGGCGCCACCCTGCACCCCGTCGAGCTGCCGGAAGATCTCCGTCGCTTCCTTGGCGATCGCATCGGCGATAGCGGCCAGCATGCGAGTGCCTTTTTCCGCGGTCGCATGCTGCGGGCTACCGAACCAGCCGGTCGGCGCGATCGAGCGGATATCGGTCAACACCGGCTGATAGCTGCGCGTGCGGCGCAGCTTGTCCATCTTATGGCCGTGGGCGTGGTCGGACGAATAGTCGATGCGATCGAGATGGACCAGATCGGCGCGATGGGCAAGCACGGCGAGCGCCTCGATCTCGCCGCCATGGGTGAGGCCGTTGCAGGACTCGCCATAGAGCTCTTCCGCCACGTAACAGGCCTGCACGGTGAGCACGGTCATGTCGTGCTCACGATGCAGCGTCTCCGCCGCGATGGCGAGCGAGGGAATGTTGCCCTCGTGCCAGTTGAGAATGAGCAGCGATTTTGCGCCGTGCTTAGCGGTCGAGACGCAGGTCTCGATCACCACTCGTATATAGGTTTCGGGCGTGAGGGTAATGGTGCCTTCGAACGGCATGTGCATCGGCGTGACGCCGAACGGCGTTGCCGGCAGCACGAGACCGTCCATCCGTTCGGCGACGGCGTGGCCGATGACGGCGGAGGCGAAGGTGTCGGTGCCGGTCGGCAGATGCGGACCGTGCTGCTCGACGCTGCCGGCTGGCAAGATCACCAGCGGGTTCTGCTTGAACTGCGCGGCGATCTCCGGCTGGGTCAGGTCGATGAAATAGCGGCTAGGCAACATGCACATTCCTCTCGGTGAGGCGCAGGCGGGCTTCGTTGATGACCTCGGCGATGCGCACGCATTGACCATTCTTCTCGAGCGAACGCAGCGCGGCATAGACCACGGCGATGGCAACATTGCCGTTCCTGGCATTGAGCTCGTTGGCGTTGCCGGTGCGGCAGCTCGCCGCAAACATGTCGAGCTCGGCGCGGAACATGTCGCTTTGCGCGACGGTCAGTTCCTCGCGCTTGCCGTAACCGTCCTTGCCGCGCTGGATATAGAGCGTCGAGGTCTTGTGAATCTGGTCGGGCGTGTCCCAGGTGCCGAAATCAATCTCGTAGTGCATCAACCCCTTGGCGCCAAACACGCGCACGGCGAAAATTCCGGGCGAGGTCCAGCAGGCGCCGACATAACCGATCTTGCCGTCGGCGAACTTAAGCAGCGTCATCGACTGGTCGTCGACCTCAGCGCCGACCGGCGACAGTTTCGACGCCATCGCGCTCGCTTCGACGATGTCGCCGCCGAGATAGTGCAGCACGTCGAACTGATGGATCGCGAGCTGCGATAGCGGTCCGCCGGGCGCCTTGGCTTTGTACCAGCGCCAAGTCTGCGGCGTCAGTTCGAGCGCGCGCTCGTTGGAGAAATTCGCCTCGATGAAGGCGACGCGGCCGAGCTCGCCGGCGTCGATCGCCTGGTAGATCTTTCGGATGCCGGCCATCAGGCGTGCACTGTGGCCGACGGTGACCGTAATGCCGTGACGCTGCTCGAGCGCCTCGATCTCGAGACCCTCTTCGAGCGTGCTGGCGATCGGCTTCTCAGTGTAGACGTGCTTGCCGGCCTTCGCGACCTCACGCGCGACCGGTAGGTGCTGCTCATTGGGGACCGTCAGGATCACGCCAGTGATGCTCGGATCGGCGAGCATCGTCGCCATGTCCGGCGCCGCCGCCACGCCAAGTTCCTGTTCGAAGGCGCGGCGTTTCTCCTCGGAGCGGCTGTAGCCGGCGACGATGTCCATGGCGTCGGATTTTTTTGCCGCGCGCGTCAGAACCTTGGCCCAACGGCCGAGACCAACGATGCCGACTTTCACGCGATTGGTCATTCAAGAGGTTCCATGACCCGGCCGATCCGGCGCCGCTGTGTCCATCTTATCGCGTTTGCGCCCTCCCGGCAGGTTCAATCGCGCCGGGCATGGCATGACTTGACACCCTCGCATGGACTGGCAACAGGATAGATGCAATCGCCACAGAAGAGCGCTCGGCGCCCGACAGGGAGGAGACGATCCGAAATGGTTTCTGGCGACCGCACTCAACCTGCCATTGCGGCGCGCAACGCCAGCAAGGTCTTTCTCGACGGCACGGTGGTCGCGTTTCGCCAGTTCACCCTTGCAGTGCGGCATGAGGAAATCCTCTGCATCGTCGGCCCCAGCGGGTGCGGCAAAACGACTTTCCTGCGATGCATTGCCGGCCTCACCGATCTCAGCGGCGGCGAACTGCTGGTGGGCGGCAAGCCCGTCCTCGGCCCACCCGAGGGCGTCGCCATGGTGTTCCAGCACTTCGGCCTGCTGCCGTGGAAAACGGTCTATGAGAACGCAGCCTTCGGCCTGTCGATGGCGGGCGCGCCGGCGACGCACATCAACGAGCGGGTGGCGCACTATCTCGCGCTGGTCGGGCTCACCGGTTTCGAGAAGCACTATCCCTATCAGCTCTCCGGTGGCATGCAGCAACGCGTCGGCCTCGTGCGCGCGCTCGCCATCAATCCTTCGATCCTGCTGATGGACGAGCCGTTCGCCGCGCTTGACGCCCAGACGCGCGAAATCCTGCAGGAAGAATTGCTGCAGCTCATGCAGCGCCCCGACGAGCGCAAGACGGTGGTGTTCATCACCCACTCGATCGACGAGGCCATCCTGCTCGGTGACCGCATTGCCGTCTTGTCGGCGCGGCCCGGACGCATCAGGGAAGTGCTTGACATGCCGTTCGGCCGGCCACGCGACGTCGAGGTGGTGCGCGCCGACCCGCGTTTCGCCGAGTTGCGCGCCCACATCTGGCGTCAGCTGCAGGCGGCGCGGCCGCAACGGGTGAAAACGAGCGAGGTCGCCTGATCATGGCGGTGCAAGCCGACAACCGCGATATGACGACGGCCGACGCCGACGACCTAAGCGAGGACCGCTGGCGCGCGCAAAAGGCCGGCGCAGAGCGGCGCCGCCGTCGCCAGCTTCAGGTCATCGCCGTCCGCATCGCCTCGCTCACCGTCGTACTCGGAATCTGGCAGGTGTTCGGCGGCAAAATCGATCCGATACTGTTCACGACGCCGTCCAAGATTGCCGTTGCCGCCGTCACCATGATCGCCAGCGGCGAGCTCTGGAACTACCTGTGGCCAAGCCTTGTCGTCCTCATGCTCGGCCTGTCGTCTGCCGCCGTCATCGGCACCGCGACCGGGCTCCTGCTGGCGCGCTTCTGGGTGGCCGACGTGGCGCTTGGTGTCTACATCACGTTTCTTTACTCGACGCCGAGCGTCGCGCTGGTTCCCCTCATCGTGCTGTGGGCGGGGTTCGAGACCACCGCGAAGGTGATCATCCTGTTCATGTTCGCGTTCTTCCCGATGGTGATCAATACCTATCAGGGCGTGAAGAACGTCGACCCCAAGCTGCTCGAAGTCGGCCGCTCGTTCCGCTGCAGCGAGTGGCAATTGTGGAAAAACATCGTGCTGCCCGGCGCGCTGCCCTTCATCGTCACCGGCTTGCGGCTCGCGGTCGGGCGCGGCCTGATCGGCATGGTACTTGCCGACCTCTACACGGCGATCTCCGGCATCGGCTACCTGATCGTGCGCACTGCCAGCACCTATCAGGTCGACAAGATGTTCGTTCCGATCGTCACACTGGGAATCCTCGGCGTGACCTTGACTGCGCTGCTGCGCGTCCTCGAGATCAAGGTCGCGCCGTGGACGGCCAGCGACAAGGAATAAACCGGGCTGCGCGGCCGGCCGTCGAACAATCGCGCAGTTTGAGACCGCAAAAATATCTCTGCTGGAGGGACCGCTTATGCTGGCGCGCCATTGTTTCCTACGCTTCGTTCCCCTGTTGGCGATCACTGCCTGCGTCCTCGACGCCGGCCTTCCGGGCGAGGCCGTCGCGCAAGGCGCACCGAATTGTCCAACGATGCGCAAGATCAATATTGGCGTGTCGTCGGCGCCGCCCAACGTGGTTCACACGACTCCCTATGTGGCCAAGGAGCTCGGCCTGTTCGCCAAGTACTGTATCGACGCCAACGTCATCCAGTTCGAGGGCGGGCAATCGGCGACCGCGACGACGGCGGTCGCGCAAGGCTCGGCGATCTCCGCCGTGAGCGACGTCGCCGTCGGACGGGGCATGAAGGTTAGGCAGATCTGGGGTTTGGCGCCGCGCTTGCCGCAGTCGTACATGGTCGCCGAAGGGATCAAAACCGCGGCCGACCTCAAGGGCAAGCGCCTGAGCGCGACCGGTGGCGGCGTCGGCGGCTTCAACTGGCGAATGGGCCGCGAAGTGCTCAAGTCCGCCGGACTCGAAGTAGGCGATGCCCAGTTCATCTCGTCGGCTATGGCCGGCCGCCTGCCCGGCCTGGTCGCCGGCCAGATCGAGGGCGTCTCACTGCATCCCGAGGACGTCTATCTCGCCAAGAAGCAGAAGCCGACGCTTAACGTGCTCGTTCAGCTCGCCGACCTCCTTCCCGACTACATGTTCAACGCCTATGGCGCGGCGAGCGACTGGATCGCGCGCGACCGGGCGCTACTGAGCGACACGATCGCCGCCATGATCGAGGCCAACCGTACGATGTATCGCGACAAGGCCAAGGTCGTGCCGATCATCGTCAAGGCGACCGAGAAGCCGCAAGAAGCCGTCGAGTTCGCCTTGGACGTGCTGACCAGGAACTGCGTGTGGTCGGTCAACGAAGGCTTCGACCCCAAGCGCACGTCGTGGTCGATCGACAACAGCGTCGCGGCCGGCGATATCGAGGCCGACAAGAAACCCACGGTCGAGCAGGTCGCCGACGTTGCGCTCGCCCGCGAAGCGGTCGCAGCGGCCGGCGGGCGCGTCACCATCGGCAATTGCAAGGACTGATCGTCATGAACGTTCAGCGTTCGACCGGACCTCTTGCGCCTGACCAGTTGCCCTGGGAGCAGATCCGCCACCGCCTCGATCAAAACGGCCCGTTCGCCAACATGGTCGACACGCCATACTATCGGGACGCGGTCTACGAGCAGTTCTCCAAGCGGGAATACGCGCGCCGCTACGCGGCGCTGCGCGACAAGATGCGCGAGCATAAGCTCGATTGCGTGGTCGTGCCGGGCGGACCGAGCCATTGGAGCTTCGGCGCCGGCATGCAGTGGCTCACCGGCCACTGGGAGTGGCACGCCATCGCCTCCTACGTGGTGGTGCCGCTCGACGGCGAGCCCACGCTGGTGTTCTCGATGGGTGGCACCCACAGCGAGGCGTGCCGGCGCGAATGCGCCAACGCCTTGTCAGACGTGCGCCACAGCCGCAACGGCCGCTATGCCGAGGTGATGGTCGAGCGTCTACGCGAGCTGAAGCTCGAGCGCGGGCGCATCGGATTGATGGAGGTCGATCCACGCCACAACGATTATCTGCCGGTCAACCAATACAATGTGCTGCGCCAATCGCTGCCCGATGCCGAGCTCGTGTTCACCAAGAATTTCCTGCACGAGCTGCTGGTGATCCATAGCGAGGAGGAACTTGCTTGCGTGCGCAAGGCGGGCATTCTCTGCCAGAGCGCGGTCGAAGCCATCATGGAACGCGCCAAGCCGGGCGTGCCGGAATACGAGCTGCGCGGGGCGGCCGGCGGAGCGATGCTCGATGGCGGCGGCGACATCGACTTTTTGATCATCGGCTCGACCCCGATGGCCAACCCGGCCATGGTGTTCGGCAATCCGCGGCCCTCGCACCGCAAGCTGATGACCGGCGACATCATCATCATGGAGATCGCCGCCGGCTATAATGGTTATTCGGCGCAGATCGGCACACCGATCTGCCTGGGCGAGCCGACCGACACGGTGCGAAAATTCTGGGACGAGATCACCCTGCCTGGCTACAAGAAGATCGTGGCCGAGATCAGGCCCGGCAATTCATTCGAGACCATCCGCACTGCGAGCAAGTTCTTCCGCGACAAGGGCTGCCAGTCGCGCCCGACGCAGGTCCACTGCATCGACATCGTCACCGACAAGCCGCACGTGTTTGCCGAGCGCACCGAGGCGGACGAGCGCGACAAGGTGATGAAGCCCGGCATGATCGTCATGGCCGAGCCCAATCCGATCACCGCCGACGGCCTGTTCGGCATCTTCCTCGGCCACACCTTCATCGTGACCTCCGACGGCCACGAATGCGTAGATGCGTTTCCGCTCGAACTCGTCGTCGTCTGATACCTGCTATTTCTTCGAAAGGCCGAATGTCTCCGGCACCTTGCAATCCATCGCATTTTCGGATGGAAAATCGGAGTTCACTTTTCCTGAAAATACGCTGACCTCACCAGCAAGACCGAGGATCGAAACGATGAACATCGTGAAACCGCAGGGTGCGGCTCCCCTGGCCTGGGACGAACGTCGCAAGCGGCTCGACCAGAACCAGCTGTTCAACACCATGCGCGGCACCCCTTATTACCGCGACGCGGTCTACGAGCAGTTCTCCAAGGAGGAATACGCCCGCCGCTACGCGGCGCTGCGCGAGAAGATGCGCGAGTGCGCGCTCGACTGCGTGATCGTGCCGGGCGGCCCGAGCCATTGGAGCTTCGGCGGCGGCATGCTGTGGCTCACCGGCCACTGGGAATGGCATGCACTCGCCTGCTATGTGGTGGTGCCGCTGCAGGGCGATCCGACGTTGGTCTATTCCATGGGCGGCACGCATGCCGAAGCGGTGCGCCGCGAGACCGCGGCTGCGCTTTCCGACGTGCGCGGCAGCCGCAACGGCCGCTATGCCGAAGTGATGGTCGAGCGCATCCACGAGCTAGGACTCGAGCGCGGCCGCATCGGCTTCGTCGAGATCGACGCGCGCCACAAGGACTATCTGCCGGTCAACCAGTTCAACGTGTTCAAGGAGTCGCTGCCCGACGCCGAGTTCGTGTTCACCGAAGGCTGGCTGCACGAGCTCCTGTCGGTGCACAGCAACGAGGAGCTCGACTGTATCCGCAAGGCGGGCGTTCTGTGCCAGAAGGCGATGGAGGCGTTGTGCGGGCGGGCGCGAGCGGGCGTCACTGAGTTCGAGCTGCGCGCCGCCGCCGGCGCTGCCATCCACGAAGGCGGCGGCGACATCGATTTTCTGATCATCGGCACGACGCCGATGGCGAACCCGGCCATGGTGTTCGGCAATCCGCGCCCCTCCGGACGCAAGCTAATGACGGGCGACATCATCAACATGGAACTCGCCGCCGGCTATCGCGGCTACACAGCGCAGATCGGCTCGCCGATCTGCCTCGGCCCGCCGACCGACCTGGTGAAAAAATTCTGGGAGGAGATCACGCTGCCAGGCTTCGAGCGCATGGCGGCGCAGATCAAGCCAGGTAATCCGGTCGAAACCATCCGCGAAGCGGGCGAGTTCTTCCGTCAGAAGGGCGTGCAGTCGCGCCCGATCCACGCCCACGGCATCGATCTCGTCAGCGACGGCCCGCACGTGTTCTGTGAACGCATCGACGCCGAACCATTCGAACAGGTGTTCCGGCCCGGCATGGTGTTCATGGCCGAGCCCAACCCGATCACCGCCGACGGCAATTTCGGCATCTTCCTCGGTCACACGTTCATCGTCACCGCCGGCGGCAACGAATGCGTCGACAAGTTCCCGTGGGAATTGATAGTGGTATAAGGTCGCTCGTTCGGCAAACGGGCGTCCCTAAATCTCCCAGCCGAGCTTGCGGTCGAGCGAATAGGGCCCGCCGCCGCGCAGCGCGATGGCGAAGGCGAGCAGACCCCACATCAGCGCATATTCATAGCCGGGGCCGGTCCAACCGAATTTCGGGTAATAGACCCAGGCGATCACCAACATCTCGATGGCGATCGAGGCGGCGACCAGGCGCGTGAGCAAGCCCGCCGCCAGCATGAGCCCGCCGATCGTCTCGTTGAAAACAATGACATAGGCGAGTGGCAGCGCCGGCTCGATGCCGCGGCGCGCGAGACCGGCGACGGCGAACGCGCTGATGCCCTGTTCGAAAACCTTGGGGATGCCATGCGGCAGCAGCATCAATCCGGCTGTGAGCCGGATGATGAGGTACGACACATCGCCGGCCCAATCGTAGAAGGCGCGCAGCGCCGGAATGAGCAATCGCGTCCGACGTTCGCCCTGCCCGGCCGCATTTTCAGCCGTCGCATCCATGCCGATCCCCTCCCCTTGCCACATTCTCCCTTGTCACCAGCCTCACATCTTAACGGGCAACAGCTCCGTGAAAACAGGGGCTTGATGCGAATTGGAGTAATTCCCAAGTTCCGGTGTTTTTTCGACAAACCGTGATCCCAATCAAAGAGTAGTCGGGTTCGACTGGGGCGTATTGGGCTCGACAAACAAGCTGGAAGTCTTCTAAATAAGACGTTGCGCCGGCCCATCCTGGGGGGACACCGCATGAACTACGACCAGTATTTTTCGGATGCGCTTGTCCGCCTGCGGGATGAACGGCGCTATCGCGTTTTTGCCGATCTCGAGCGCTTGGCCGGGCGATTTCCCCGCGCAGTGTGGCATTCTGCAACCGGTGCGCGTGACGTTGTGGTGTGGTGCTCCAACGATTATCTCGGCATGGGCCAGCACCCCAAGGTGATCGGGGCCATGGTCGAGACTGCGACCCGTATGGGCACTGGCGCCGGCGGCACCCGCAACATAGCGGGCACCAACCATCCGCTGGTCGAGCTCGAACACGAACTCGCCGATCTGCACCGTAAGCAGGCGGCGCTGGTCTTCACCTCTGGTTATGTCTCCAACGAGACCGGCATCTCGACCCTGGTCAAGCTGCTGCCCGATTGCGTGATCCTGTCGGATGCCTGGAACCACAACTCGATGATCGAGGGCGTCCGCCAGTCGGGCGCGGAGAAGAAGATTTTCGGCCATAACGATATGGAGCATCTCGAAGAGTTGCTGAAGACGACGGATTCCGTGCGTCCGAAGCTGATCGTGTTCGAGAGCCTGTATTCCATGGACGGCGATGTGGCACCGGTGAATGCGATCTGCGACCTCGCGCAGCGCTACGGCGCCATGACCTATTGCGACGAGGTGCACGCGGTCGGCATGTACGGACCGCGCGGCGGCGGCATCTGCGAACGCGACGGCACGATGGAGCGCGTCGACGTGGTCGAGGGCACGTTGGCCAAAGCGTTCGGCTGCCTCGGCGGTTATATCGCCGGCACGTCAGCGCTGATCGACGCGGTACGCTCCTACGCACCGGGATTCATCTTCACCACCGCGTTGCCGCCGGCGGTCTGCGCTGCGGCCACGGCGGCGATCCGACATCTGAAAAGCTCGGATTTCGAGCGCGAGCGACACCAGGATCGCGCCGCGCGCGTCAAGGCGGTGCTGAATGCCGCCGGGCTGCCGGTGATGGCCAACGACACGCATATCGTTCCGGTGTTCGTCGGCGATCCCGAGAAGTGCAAGACGGCGAGCGACCTCCTGCTCGAGCGGTTCGGCATCTACATTCAGCCGATCAACTATCCGACCGTGCCCAAGGGCACGGAACGACTGCGCATCACGCCGACGCCCTATCACGACGATGCGCTGATCGACCTTCTGGCCGAGGCGCTGGTCGAGGTGTGGGAACAACTCGGCCTGCCGCTCAAGGACCGTGCGCTCGCGGCAGAGTAGCACGGGCAAACCGTCAATCATCGATTCCGTCGCTGCGCGGTCTGCGCCGGTCGCCGTGGCGCACCTTGTGCGGAACGGACCCGGCCGTCAGGCGTACAACGATCGGCAAGGCGAGTGACACGACGAAGACCCGCGCGAGATGATGCGCGCCGACGAACACGGGATCGAGCCGGAGCGCCAGCGCTAGGATCATCATGACGTCGACCGAGCCGGGTGCGTAAGCAACCACCACGGCCGGCACGCGCAGCGACAGCCACAGGGTGACAACGATCGCGAACGCGGCCGTCACGACGACGGCGACGGCAAACGAGCCGATTGCGGCCCCCAGATAGCCGATCACCAATTGGAACGGCGTGTTGGTGAAGCGCGAGCCGGCGACGGTCCCCAGCGCGACCATCGCCGTGTTGATGAGCCACGGCGGCAGGGTGACGTGGACGAAGCCGGTGCCATGCAGTACCGCGGAGGCGAGCATCGGCCCGAAAATCAACCCGCCTGAAAATCCCAGGCGGAACAGGCCGAGGCCGGCGACCGTCGACGTCAGGACCAGGATCGCGAGTTCAAGCGGAGCATCGGCGATCGCCATCGAACCGACAGGAAGGCGGGCCGGTCCGACCATCCCGAGCGCGGCCAAACCTGCTGGCAAGCCTAGGGTCAGAAGCACGACGCGCATCGTCTGCACGATGGCGACGCCGCGCAGATCGACGCCATATTCGGTGGCGAGGACCATGACCTGCGTCAAGGCCCCGGGCACGCCGGCGAGGACGGCGACATGCGTGTGCCAGCCGTGGACGTATCTGAGATAGGCCACCGTCGCGGCGGTGGCGCAGGCCATGGCGATACAGATCATCGCAATGCTGATCGGCCAGGTCGCCATGCCTTTCAACGTCTCGGGCGTCGCCACCGCGCCGATCGACATGCCGAGGATGATGAAGAACGTCCGGGCCACCGACGTCGGCACCAGGATCGTCCGACCGGCGAGCGCGCCAATGGCGGTGAACAGCATGGCCCCGGCAAGCCAGCCGGCCGGAAATCCAACCAATGTGAACAGCGCCCCGCCGATCGCGCCGATCGAGAGCGATTCGGCGAGATGAAACAGGGCGCGGCGTGGCGGCTGGGCTGGCGACATCGAGGGTTGGGCGCGGACGCGGCAGGGGCCGTCCCGATCAATGCCGTGTGCCGGGGGCTGCGTCAAACATCGATCATCGCGGTCCGCGCAGGGCGCCATTGCGCGCCCGCGCCATGCGTCTCGCCGCCGTTCAGCTCGGCGCCAGCGGGGCGAGCTGCGCGACGATCACCTCCTTGTTCAACGGCTTGCGCAGGACCAGGACGTCGAGAGTACGCAACGCCGCGTCGATGATCCGTTGCGAATGGCCGCTCATCGCTACGACGTGCGGCGGTTCGTTGAGGCGTTGGAGCCAGCGGATGACGTCGACACCGCCAATCCCAGGCAGCACGAGATCGACGAACACGACGTCGTCGCGCGTCGGCGGCGGATGGCGGAAAAAGCTCTCGGCGTCGGCAAAGGCGACGACGTCGAAGCCAAGATTCTCCAGCAACACCGCCAGTGCATCGCTAACCGCTGGATCGTCCTCGACAATGTAGATCGTCATGGATAAATAACCGCAACCAACGCCGGTAAAACGGTGTCAGCTTGCGCCGTCCGCCTACCAAGCTCAATACGTCGGGCGATCCCCTGCGCCTCCGGAATACTACTTATCGCCGCGACGCCGGCCTCGGCCAACGACGGCCGCGGCGAAATGGATGCCCCGCCGCCGGCCATCGCCCCTCAGGACATCACGATGCGCACAAGATCGGCGGCGTTCTTGGCGCCGAGCTTTTCCATGACGCGCGCACGATGAACCTCGATGGTGCGCGGGCTGATGCCGAGATGGCGGCCGGCCTCCTTGTTCGATGCGCCGCGGGCGATCTGCGCCAGCACCTCGCGCTCGCGGGGGGTGAGCAGATCGTGGCCGGGAAATTCAGCCGCCAGGATGCTGTCCTGATCCTTTTCCATGCTGCGACGCGCCCAGGCCTCGATCGCCTCGCGCACCCGCGCGACCACCGTGTCGGCATCGAATGGTTTCTCGATGAAATCGAGCGCGCCGTTCTTGACCGCGTCCACCGCCATCGGAATGTCGCCCTGGCCGGAGATGATGAAGATCGGTGCCCCGTAATGCTGGGCGTTGAGTTCCTTGAGAATGTCGAGGCCCGAGCGGCCCGGCATGTGCACGTCGAGGATGATGCAGGCCGGCGTGCGGGCGCGGGCCGCGGCCAGGAATGAGTTGCCCTCGGCAAAGCCGCTGACATGAAAGCCCTCCAGCGTAAATACCACCGACAGCGCATCGCGCACCGCCGGGTCGTCATCGACGATGAAAATCTCATTGCTGGAGTTCAGCTGCTGATTCATGTGCGCCCTCCGTATCCTATCGCATGGGCCGACATTGATCGTTCATGGTTCTGAGGGTTCCGGCATCGGCAGTTGCAACTTAAAGCACGCACCCCGGCCGTTGCCGCCCGGTTCGACCACCAGATCTCCGCCGTGGTTCTGGGCGATCGTCCGGGAAATGGCCAATCCCGGTCCCATGCCGCTTCCTTTGGACGAGCCGAAGGCCTTGAACAATTCGGACGCCGTTTGCGGATCAATGCCCGGCCCGTTGTCCTGCACGCTCAATACGACAATATTGTCGCTACGCATCGTTGCGACACGAACGTCAGGGGTCTGGTAATCCTCGGCCGCCTCGAGCGCATTGCGCACCAGATTAACGACCACCTGCTGGATCTGTACCGGGTCGACCAGCACCTGCGGCAGCTCATCGGCCAGCGCGCGAGAGATGCGAGTGCCTGGCTGGCTGCCGAGCAGCGTCAAATCGACGGCGTCGTCGACCAGCGCGTTGAAGTCGACTAGCCGGCGCACCGGATCGTGCTTCTCGACGAAATGACGCATGCGCTGAATGATATTGCCCGCCCGCTCCGCCTCGCGCAGCGCTTTGTCGAGGATGGCCAAGACGCCGTCCGGCAGCGAAGCCTCCTCCGCCTTGCTGCAGGAGCGTTCGACTGCCTGCAAATACAGCATGAGCGCGGTCAGCGGCTGATTGAGCTCATGGGCCAGCGCGGCACCCATCTCGTCCATTGCCGAGACCCGCGCCATGCGCAGGAGGTCGGCCTGCAGTTGATTGAGCCGCTGTTCCGCGTCGTGGCGCGCGCGCAAATCGCGCAAGATACCGATGAACTGCCGGCCTTCCGGCGTCACCGCCTCCCCGACTGACAGATGGATCGGGAAAACCGATCCATCGCGATGGCGTCCTTGCACGTCACGGCCGATGCCGATGATCTTGCGCACGCCGCTGCTGATATAGTGTTGCACATAGTGATCGTGGTGGTCGGCGTAGTCAGATGGCATGATAATCTTGACGTTGTGCCCCAGCACCTCGCCGGCAGCGTAGCCGAACAACTGTTCGCATGCCTTGTTGAACATCAGGAT
>Ga0126377_10000913_pt1 | contig 18842 bp, 10 predicted proteins | sample PanSoiMetPlot_22_FD_92647 | JGI IMG/M metagenome (GOLD analysis project Ga0126377, IMG submission 92647) | Tropical forest soil microbial communities from Panama - MetaG Plot_22 | ecosystem: Environmental > Terrestrial > Soil > Tropical forest > Bulk soil | place: Panama | collected 2016-02-17 | reverse complement strand
CGCCCGTATCCAGGACGTCAGCAGCCATACGACATCGCAGGCGCGCTCCCATTACTGGCTCGGGCGCGCTGCGGAAGCGTCGCAGCAGCCGGACAAGGCGCGCCTCGAGTACCAGGCGGCGGCGGGCGCTTCGGCGTCGTATTACGGGCAACTGGCACGCGCGCGGCTCGGGCTCGGCGCGCTCGCACTGGCGGCGGCGCCGGCGACCCCCGACAAGCGCATCGAACCGGAGCGGACGGAGCTCGTTCGCGCGCTGGAGATCCTCTACGCGCTCAACGAGCGCGCCCTGGCCATCCCGCTGATGGCCGGCATCGGCGAGACGCACCGCGACGTCGGCACGCTCTCGGCGCTCGGCGAATTGGCGGAGCAGCGCGGGGATGCGCGCGGGATGCTGCACATGGGCAAGGCCGCCCTGGCGCGCGGGCTGCCGCTCGACTACTACGCGTTTCCGGCCGTCGGCGTGCCGCGCTATTCGCCGATCGGCCCCGGTATCGACCGCGCGATGCTGTTCGCCATCATTCGCCAGGAGAGCATGTTCGATCCCGCCGACTGGTCGAGCGCGCAGGCGATGGGTCTGATGCAGGTGACGCCGGAGGCCGGGCGGGATACCTGCAAGCGTTTCGGCTGTACCTACGATGTCAAACGCCTCAGGACCGATTCGCCGTACAACCTGCAGGTCGGCGCCGCCGAGCTGGGCGGTCTGATGCAGGACTATCGCAGCAACCTCATCCTGGTGTTCGCGGGCTACAATGCCGGACGCGGTCGCGTGCAGGAGTGGATGGCGCGATTCGGCGATCCCCGCGACCCCAAGGTCGATCCCATCGACTGGGTCGAGCGCATCCCGTTCATGGAGACCCGCAACTACGTGCAGCGGGTGATGGAGAACCTGCAGGTCTATCGCACGCGCTTCGGCAACGACGCGCCGCTCACCATCGACGCCGATCTGCGGCGCGACGCGTCGGCGCGCTAGACATTTCTCCTTTCCTTCCGGCGGGCGCTGTGACGCCCACCACGCGTCCGCGGAAAGTCCGCGCCCAGTCTGCAAACGGACCCGCGGCGAGCTTCACTTTGCCGACAACTGACGGACAGCGCCGAGCCAATCTTCGATATGGTAGGAGCGGATGAGCTTGCCGGCTTCGATCGTGTGAACATCGATCGACATGAGTTTGAACGACTTGCCGCTGTGCGGCACTCCCATGAAATCGCCGGCCGGGGTGCCGGTCGCCTCTCCGCGCACCGTGACGCGGTTGTCCGACACCAGAATCTCCTTGATCTCCCACCTGAGGTCGGGGATCGCCTTATGGCGCGCGGCGATAGCCGCGATGACCTGCTCCCGCGCACCGCAGACATCGTTGCTCCCGCAGGAGACCCATTCCGTCGAGGTCGCCCGTGTCAGGAGACCGGAAACGTCCTTTCCGGGCGAGGCGTTCAGCGCGTCGTAGAAGGTGGCCACGCTGGCGAGCGCGGGTTCATCGGCGGTCTCCGCGGGAGCGGGGAGCGTCGCGAGAGACAGCGCGGCGAGTGCGCTGGCGACAAGCATTCGTTTCACGATCGACTCCATCGGTTCGATTGAAGAGGCGGCGGTGATATGAGGTGCCTTGATCATCAATCAAATGAATAATTATAATGCGGCATGAATGAAATCGATCTGAGGCGCTTCGACCTCAACCTCCTCGTCGTGTTGGAGGTCCTGATGGCCGAGCGAAGCGTTACACGGGCGGCCGAGCGTCTGGGCCGGACGCAGTCGGCGGTCAGCCATTCCCTATCGCGACTGCGCGAGCAGCTTGGCGACCCGCTCTTGCTCAAGGGCGCGGGGCGCATGCAGCCGACCGCCTTCGCCCTCGAGTTCATGGAGCAGGCGAGACCGATCTTGCAGAGTATGAGACGCGTCCTGTCGCCCCGGCGCGCATTCGACCCGGCAACCTCGCGGAGGCTATTTCGATTCGCAGCGCCGGACTTCGCGCGGACGCTTTTCACGGCCCTGCTCGCCCGCGTGCGCGCCGAGGCACCCGGAGTTGCGGTCGAATGGACCAACTCGCGCGATCCGATGCTATTGGAGATCGCGGAAGGTCAGATCGATGTCGCCATTGCACCGGCCGAGCTCCGTCTGCCTGAAGGCGTCACCGGCGAGAGGATCGGCGCCCTGAAGTGGGGATGCTTCGCGCGTCGCGGCCATCCCGCCTTTCGCAAATGGGGCCCAAGGGAATGGTCGCGCTGGCCGCACGTGGCCGTCCGCGTCGGTGACAGCCTGGCGAGCCCCGTCAACACCGCCGCGGCTGCCGCCGGGCTCGAACGAACGATCACCGGCTGGGTTCCGCATTTCTCGGCGATTGCACCTGTTCTCGGCGATTCCGATTTGCTGGCCACTCTGCCATCGGTTGCCATGTTCGACACGCTCCGCCAATACGGCCTCGCAACCAGGCACGTGCCGTTCTCCATCGACCCGCTCCCGCACGCCATGCTGTGGAGTGCTGGTCGCAGCAACGATCCCGAGATCGCTTGGTTGCGTGATCGGCTTCGACCCATTGTGAAAAGCAAATTCGGCAGAACAGACCAGTTGCGCGCGGTGAAGTAGTCTACCGGATGCTCTCGTGGTCCTTGGTCCGGCTTCATCTTCCCGCGAGCAGGGCGAGGGTCTTGCCGGCATGCGCCGGTGGTTGTCCCGGCCAGGCGAATTTCACTTCGCCCCCGACCCCTTCTCCAGGTCGCGATCATCGACATAGCGGATCATGATCGGACGTCCGGCGATGGCGCCGCCGAGCCCGGCCGTGAACGTGAACGGCTCGCAATCACTGAGCGACGTGTTGATCGCCTTCAAATACGTCTCTCGAATATCTGCCGGCGCGTCCTTCGTGGCGAAGGTCATGCGCGGCGGCGCGATCATCACGCCCGACTTCTTGAAGCTGAAAATCACCGACATCTGCATGCCCTCACGTGCGGCATCCGTCGGCGGCGGCGACCAGCAGGACCGCAGCGCCGCGAACAGATCGCGGATGGTGTCGAGATCGTGATCGGGCTTTTGATACTTCGGCGCGTCGTCTTGCGACGGCTGGCTGTGGATCGTCACCTGCAGGTTTTCACCCAAAGGATAATCGAATTCGGGAATCCAGGGGCCGCGATGGACGCCGCCGCAGGCCCAAACCGTGCACGGCCTGCCTGACAGCGTTAGACCGGGCGCATGCCAATACGGCCTCACAATGATGTGCCGGCGTTCGCGTGCGCCCGATGATGCCGCGAACGAGATCGTCGCGCCGGCGATGATGACGAGCCAGATAATCAGTCGTCGCAACATGTAGAAACCCTCACGTGGTGCGACATCGTGGACATGATGGGTGTCCGCCTGTGGCGTTGAGCAGACCAAAGTGCCTTTTCAGAGTTTGCCCTGAGTGAAACAGAGACGCGACAGAAAGAGGCCGCGAAGTCAGTCCAGATTTGATTTCCGATCCATCAGAACTGACGGCTCTGCACATCACAAGAAGTTTACCCACAATTTTGCTCCTAATTTTAGCTGCATATGCGTTGCATATGTTGTTTACTCTACATGCGGTTGTTGGCTCTGCCGAACCGCCGTTGACGATCATATCAAGGTGATCAGGGGAACGAATCGTCGAGATGATCGACGAAGTCGGCAAGCGGGCTATTAGCCATGGCCCGGGCGGTTCGGATGGGGAGTTTCGGCAAGATCGATCAACGGTTGGGAGACATCCCAGGGAAAGAGTCCGATCCTGACATCTCCGACGGCTGCCAACGTCAAGCTCTCTCAATCGCGATTCGTGCTAGGGCCGCCGCGTTTGGTCCGTTCGTAGGGGACATCTCCGCTATGAAGGTTCTCGCCGCAGACGGATATATCTTGTGTTGCGGTGTGTTGCGAACGCTGATGCTGCTTTACGACGATGTTTGCGTCACGGCCGCCAACAGCATCGACCAGGTGTTGGCTCGCATCTCCGAGTTGCCGGATCTCGAGCTTGTGCTGCTCGATGCGAGCATGCCCGGAATGGAAAACTTCGCCGGATTGAGACGGACGGTGGAGAATCTTCCCGGCGTCCCGGTCATTGTCACGTCGCCCAGCGAGAGCCGCGCCCAAATTATCGCCGCTATTCGCAACGGCGCGAGAGGCTACATACCGCCTTCGTCCAAGCCGTGCGTGCTCAAGCATGCTTTGCCGCTTGTAATGTCGGGCGAATTCTATATTCCCGCCAGCGCGCTCCGCGCTGAGAGTGGTCGTGCGCTGCTGCCGACCGAATCGCCGTCGCCGCGAATGATGCTGTCTGTTGGCGATAGTCTCACGCCGCGCCAGTGCGAAATTGCCGTCATGCTTGCGGACGGGAAATCCAACAAGGAAATTGCGCGGGAGCTCAAGGTGCTTGAAGGCACGGTCAAACTCCACGTCAAAGGGATCCTTCGCAAACTCGGCGTCAGGAATCGGACAGAAGCCGTCCTCGCAGCCGCCCGCGCCGGCTATTTGTCGAGAGGGACATTGGGGATCGAATCGTCAAGGTCGGAGTGCCCCGCCGAGCAGGTGGATCATCGCATATCCCGTCCCGGGTAAGCGCGGCTTCGCCGCCGTCGCAATCTGAGGCAAAGCATACGCTGCGCCGCGCCGGCGTGCCGTCTGCCGGTCTCACCAGCTTGTTCAGCTCGCGACGCGCATAACGCGGCCCAGGATTGGGGCAAACAAGCGGTCCCTTGGGCACCGCCGGCGCGCCCGCGACAACGACCCCTCGATCGCGTGACGCCGCACCGAGCTAGTCCGAAGAAATCCAGACATGTTCAGGCTCGTTCTGGCCCCGGCCGAGCGCGACGACATGAGCCCCACGCACGCCGGTCCGGCGGTTGGGACCGAAGGAGATCGGTGGCACCAACCCCGTATCGAAGTTCTGCAGCGCGGCCAGCGCTGCGACGAACTTGGCGCGGGTGAGATCGCGCCCGCCGCGCTGCAACCCCTCGATCAAGGTTCGTGCCGATGCCAGCGCAGTCGCCTGCATCGGGAGATGCCGGGCCGGAATGTCATAGGCAGTCTGCAAGGACTGAAGCCGCTCCAGCCCGTCGGGCGATTGGTCGCTGCCGAGAAACGGATAGGCAACGAAGACACGGGCACGCGCTTCTCGCATCCGGGCTAGGGACTCTCCTGTCACGGCCAAGCCGGTCGTCAGGATCGCCGGCCTCCACGCCGCCCGCGCCGCCTCCTCTATAAGCGCCGCGAGGTGAGTCGCGCCGCCGTCATAAAAGATGATGTTCACCGCCGCGAGACGAAGCTGCAAGACGATATCCGCTATCGCCGCGCCGCCGGACAAATGCAAGCTCAGCTCCGGCGTCCACCCGGCGTTTTGGCTCTGTTGACGAAGCGCGTCACCGATGCTCAGGCCGACGCCATCGTCGGATGACAGGATCGCGATCTTCGGATCTGCCAGAGCAAGGTCGTTCCGTGCATACTTTACGAGCGCGCGGGCCTGGTCCTCGAGACCCGCCGTCAAGTAGAATGTGAAGCTCTGATGCTCACTCCGGCGGTAGTGCGCCAGCGGTCCGACCACCGGCAGGGTGGAGCCTTCCGTGAACTCGGTGAGTGCCACGCCCTGCCCGAGCGCGAGCGGCGCAACGACGGCGAAAATCTGAGTCTCGCTCATCAGCTGCCGCAGCGCATCCACGGCGGTGCCCGATGAATCAAACGCGGCTGTCTTCAGCACGATCTGTCGGTTGTAGATACCGCCGCCCTGGTTGATGCGATCGAAATAACCGAAGAGCAGTCGTTCCACCACGCTGCCGACCCCAGCGAGCGTTCCGCCGGCGGGCACAACGGTCGCGACAACGATCTCATTATTGCCCACACCCTGGTCGCTGTCGCTTCCCAAACGTTTGAGGTAGGCAACGACGTCGTGTGCGGCCGTGCCGTCGAGGGTGTAACGCGGCATGGCCAGGTCGAGGGTATTGCCGGCGGGATCCACGCCTGCGGTCACCGCCCTGACAATGGCATCAGGCGTATAAGGAGGGTGTGATCGCCCGTTGTCGTGGCGCAATCCATACGGTTTGGTCAAATTGGACCAGGTAATATTGGAGGGGACGACTCCGGCGTCCGGCCGCCCCAGTCCGTCCGGCCCGTGACAAGACACACAGGGAACCCTGGTCGCGGGGAGGCTCAGAGACCCTTGGCCGAGCGTTGCCGTGACGCTCGTTCCATTCGCGTCGGCGCCCTCGTGGTAGAGCTGTTTGCCACGTTGCTCCTGCGCGGTGAAATCGCCGGCACATGCTGGTGTGATCAGCCGCAACGCTGCCAGCCCGATGACGGCCGCCAGCTGCCGCCGCAGCACGGCATTACCCCTTACGATCATCAGCCAGGAGACGAAGCATCTCGGCGATTTCCGCCTCCGAAGCCGTCGGCTTCAACTTCGTCCACTTCGCCTTCGCGACGTTGCCAACCATCAGGAAGGTGGTGTGGGCGGTTGGATCCGGAGAGGTGTGCCCGAGGCGGCGAACGATGGTTTCGATGTTCTGCCTCTCACCAGTGAGAAAAAGCCAGCCCGGTCGAGGATCGAAATAGTCGGAATATTCCCTCACCACGGGTGGAGTATCGCGCGCGGGATCGGTCGTGATCGAGATCAGGATGATATCGGTGCCGAGGCGATCACCCAGCAGAGCCTGCACGTTCGAGAGCGTCTGGTTGACAACCGGACAGGCGCTTTCGCAATGCGTGAAGAAAAGATAGATCAGAACCACCTTGTCTTTGAGTATATCGGAAAAGAAGCGACGCTCTTTTCCGTCCTGTGCAATCACCGGCAGATCGGTGAAGTAGCTGCGGGCCTTCTCTTGCCGCACGGACTGCATCCCCGGCTCCTGCGGCGTGTTGCCACCTGGCGAAGGGCTCGCATGGTCGTGGGCGACCGATGCGATGGGCGAAAGCGCGACGAGAAGGCCCGCAACCAGCGATATTCGCGACATGGCTCATTTCCTCTCAGTGAGGCTGGCTGCCTTGCGCGCGGCGAGTAGTTGTTCGACCCGATCGACGATGTCCGGCGGACTGGGGATTCCGTAGAACCGCGTCCAGTCGCCGGTACGGGCATCGCCGACCAGGACCGCGCCGGAATGGCGCGTGAAATCGGCCGCGTAGGCGCCGAGACCGGCCAGGACCTTATCGACCTTCGGTTTGTCGCCGGTGAGCCACAGCCAGCCTGCAGGGCTGCCGAAGTTTCCGGCGTAGTCCTTCAGTCGTTCCGGCGTATCGGTCGCCGGATCAACCGTCAGTGTGACCAGCTTGACGTCGCGCCCGAACCGCTCCCCCAGCCGCTCCATCAGGCGTGCTTGCACGGAGCCCAATACGGTCGCCGTCACCGGGCAAATGGTCGTGCAGCTCGTGTAAATGAACCCGACCACGACAATTCGGTTGCCCACCGCTTCGCTCTTGAAACGCACCGCCGCGCCGTCGAAATCGACGAGCTGAATGTCGTGCAGCGTCACACGCGCCGCCTGAGGCTTGGCCTCGGGCGCAGCATGATGTTGCCCGTCATGCGCAGCTGCGGCCATCACCCCGGCGAGCAGAACCGCACCGGCAAGCACCCCTGCGATCTTGAGCGAGTCGACTCTGGTCCTTTTCCTCATATCGCTACCCCTTCACGGCAGGGCTGCGGGGTTCACGTGCCCGCAGCACCAACGAAGGCAAGTCGTTGTAGCGGGCACGCAACGATCGACTTGCCACGTTGAGGTAGTAGACGCCCGGATTCGGCAGCTCGATCGCGACCTCGTAGATGCCGTCGCCCAGTGGCTTCGCCGGCTGCAGCACGCGCCAGGTGCCCGGGACCCGAAAGATCTGCACTTCGATATCCGTGAGTTCGGAGATCGGCTGGCTGGTCGCCGGATTGACCAGGCGGAGTTGCACGCGCGCGGTGTCGCCGGCGGTGAAGTCGCGCTCTTCCGCGAGGAATTCGAGGCGGTAAGGTTTCGCCGATCTTGCGGCCAAGGCGGGATCCCGTTCCACCGTGACCGTGAAGCAATGGGAGACCGGCGGTGAGCTCATGTGAAAGGCCACGTCATAGGCCCCGTCGGCAGGCGCGCGAAAATGTCCGGTATAGACGCCGGGGTCCGTCTCGCGCAGCCTGCGATCGACCGCCAGAGCAGCGCGCATCTCGCGACGCATGTTGGGGAAGCTGCCCATCGGCGCGTTCATGCCCTCGTTGTAGAAGTAGATCGCCTTGTCCGTCGGATTGGCCACCAGCACCGTGCCCTGGTCCGGGGTCGGCACGATCACCGGCGCGGTGGCCGGCAGGCCGGCATCGGCCAGCGGCGCACTTTGGCCGCCCGGAATCGTCTTGACGACCGCCGCCTGCTCCTTGCCGAGACTGTCGAGCGCGATGAGGCTGAGTTCGGCGCTCGTGGTCGCGCGGACATAGGCGAATTTCGACCCGATCGAAACCTGGTCCGGGGCCCCGTCGACCGCGAAGCTGCTGACGATGCGATTGATCGATGCGTCGATGACCACGACCTCGTTTGCCAGCGGATTGGCCGAGAATCCCCACCGCCCGTCGGGCGTGAATCGCAACGCATAGAGTCCGGGCTTCGCCTTCATCGTCGCGGTCACTTTGCGGGCCGTGGGATCGATCACCGAGATGACACCGCTCTTCGCATCCGCCACGTAGGCCGCGCGCGCCAGTGGCGAGTAGGCGATGGCCCCGGGGCTGCCGCCGACCGTGACGGTCGCGACGGTTTTCAGCGTGCCGACGTCGATGACAGAGACTGTCCCGTCCGCCGGGTTGCTGACCAATGCCTCGTAGTCGCCTTCCGCGAGCGTGACATCATGACGACCGATGCCTGTGGTGATTTCCTGCGCCACGGCCCGCTGTTCCACGTCGATGACCGAAACGCCCGATTCGTGGCTGACCCAAAGATACCGCCCATCGTTTTGCAGAACGACACGGACCGGGTTACGGCCGACCTTGACGTTGGTGGCGACCTTCCAGATCGAAGTGTCGATCACGGCGATTTCGTCGGTCGCCGGCAGCGCGACGAACAACGAGCGCTGATCGCGCCCCATCACCCAATCCTCGCCGGGGCTGTTGAGCGAGATCAGCGTGACGACCCGCTGACCGCCGTAGCCGAACAACGGATCGATGACGGTGATGCTGGCTTTTCTGTTGAGCGCCAGAATATACCAGGCATTCAGGTCGATGTCCGCGCGATAGGACAAACCTCGCTGCAGGAAATATCCGATCTTTTCCCGGCACGAGTCGACCTCGCCCTCCTTCCGCACGCCGACGCCGACTTTCTTGCGGGCATCGATCCACACTCCCGGACCGGCATTCGAAATCGCCGTCCCGGTAACGGCATCGGTGACCTTGAACCGAACCTCCACGTCCTGGCCGGTCACGATCTTGTCGCCGTCTTGGTCTCGCCCGATAGCACGTGCCGCGAATTCCACCGCGATGCCGTTGCTGGTGATGGCGCTCCGCGTTTCGTCTTCAGCGGCGAAACCCGGCAGGCTCAACGGGAGCAGCGTTGCCATTGCCAAGAAGGATGCGATGCAGGTCGCAGCTCGCTTCGAAAGGGTGCGCACCAGAATCATGATGGTTTCTCGAGCGTGCGGAAGTTCGAGCTCTGTGGGTGGCCCGGGAGGGAGGCCACCCACCTTTGGATCAGACAACGTCGCGATTACGGCTGCACGCGGAACAAGCCCCATCGGCCGCCATCCATCGGGAACGCCGCCTGATCGCGGAAGAGGTAGTCGCCCGGGATCTTGAACGCCCCGCCGGCACCGTTCTGGGGAACGATGTCGAAATGGTTCAGCGCCGTCACTCCCTCCTGCGAGCCTTTGAATTCCGAGGCGGGGTTGTTGCCGATCGTCTGAGACGGCACGGTGCCGGCGAGATAGGGCTCGCGCTGCCACGTGTGCCCGTGCACCTGGAACACGCCGGCGCGGTTTTTGCCACCTGGATCGACCACGCGGAATCGCACCGGCGTCCCCGCTTTCGCGGTGAAGATGGGCGTGGCGGGATCGCCTTCGACCTGGGTGTTCGAGACCGCGTTGGTCATATCGACATTGCGAGTCTCCTCGATCGGCGTACCCGGATCGAAGCCGAGCCGGAACCACATCGGCTCGGTCCGGTAGTTGACCGCAAAGTTGCCGGAATCCTCGCTGTCTTCGACACCAAGGCAAGGTATGCCGCCTTCTATCGGGCAGATGGCGTTGCCGTTCCTGTCGCGCAGATTGACGGCGCTCTGGCTGAAGACCACGAACTCGCGGAATGTGCCGCTGCTCGTGGTCACGGTTGCGGCCGTCCGAGCCGTCGGGTCGGTCGTCCAGGTCGCGCCCTGCGGCTCGATCACCAGGACGGCTCCGAGCCCCTTGCCGGGTTGCTTGATCGAATCGGCGGACAGGAGGTTGACGGTGCCGAACTCGACCGGCGTCGCGATCAGGTTGTTGGTGGCCCGGTCAACCCTGAGATCGCCGGCGTACCAGGTATAGGTCCTGATGGCGTTCGGAACGGCTGTCTGCACGCTGTTTGTACCGACGTTCATGCTGTCGTCGCGCGAGATGTCGTAGGCCAGCAGGTGCGGATGCAAGCCGACACTGCTCGATGGCTTGACCTGGTTGGCGTTGAAGTTGATGACCACGGGCGGCACGGCGGAGAAGCCGTCCCGATCCGGAACGGCTGCCGGGAGCTTGTTGGTCAGTTGCACCTTGATGCAATCGCCCGCATTGGCGCGCAACACGAGCGGCTCGACCGGTACGCCCGGCCGCAGACGTCCGGCGGCGTCGAGATCCGCCGAATTGACGTAGATGAGCGCGGTCGGATCGGTGAGCGGTCCGGGATTGCCGGCAAAAGCCCCGGTCCGTGGATTGTAGGTGAGGGTGCCGCCCGGCAGCGCCGCCGCGGTGACCGCGGTGACATTGAACTGCTTGATCGGTGCCGTTCGCGGACAAACGCCGTTGAAGTCCTGCTGATTGTTGATCCTCCGCCCTGGAGGGTTGTTGGGCAACGGCAACAGGTCCCGTTGATTGTTTCGGTAAGCCCGCATCAGGCCCCAATTTCCAGTCCACTGGCCGTCGTCGCTGGCGCTCACCCGGTAGAGATGATCTTGGATGGGGGCCCCGGTGCCTGGCCCGACATCCGTCAGGGGAGCCAGGAACTCGAAGTGTTCGGAGATTCCCATGTGGGCTGCCGACCGCCAGCCGGATTTCGGCTCGGAAGGTTCCTGCAGCCATTTGATGCCATTGACCGAGTGCATGTGACTCTCTTCATGCGCACCGACGATCATGCGAATCTGGACGTTGTCGCCCTGATACGCTCGGAACATCGGTGTGAACGGATCGCCGCCGCTGAGCCCTCCGCTCAGCGGTGGATAGAAGTTGGGCTGGCTGTTCAGCGCCGGGATTTTTCGGATGACGGGCGACCAGTATGCGAACGCCAGATCGCCCGCCTGTCCGGCAGCCTGTTGGGGCGTACCGGTGGTGAGATCCAGGACACGCAGCGCGATCGGCTCGGAGCGGTAGTTGACCGTGAACGAGCCGGGGTCCTTGCTGGCGATGGCCTCCGGGCATGGCAGCGGCACGCCGCCGGGGCACACCTGCGGCTTGGCCAACAGGAAGGGCAGGCCGACAGGCTGCATCGGCGGAGGAACGAGGGCCTTGGCAGGATCGGGACGCGCCTTGCCCTGGGCGTCGATGCCGCCGCCGGCCTCATACGCAGGCATGAAGTCCTGGAATCCGAGCATGAACTCGCGGTAGCTGTCGGCGGGGTTCGCCGTCAGAATGTCCGCGCGCCAGCTCGTCGGTCCGCCGTCGAAGCGGCCGCCGAAGACCGTGCCGGTTTCGGAATCACGCCAGGTCGATCCTGCCGGCTCCACCACCAGGGCGGCGTAGAGGCCGGCCTGCTGATGGGTTGAGGGACCGAAGTGGTCGTGGGTGAAGACCGTCCGCAACGTGCGGTCGACGCCGGCATTGTTGACGATCGGGTCGGCATACCAGCGCTGCACCGTTGTCTGGGCGCCAAGAGTCCCAAAAAACGGATGCGCCACGGGTGTCAGATTACGGCGCGTGCCGTCGGGAAGACGGAGTCCGCCGCCCGCATTGATCGCGTTGATGCGCTCGATCGTCTCCTCGGGAGCGAGCGTGCCGTCCTCGTAGTTCCACCCGTTGCCCGACCCATCCGACGAGGTCACGTCGAACTTCACCAGGTGGATGTGCTGGCCGATGATGTCGGTCGGCGTCCTCACCTGGTAATCGTCGAGCTCCCAGTGGGAGGGGACCAGGTTCGTGTGATGGAAGGTGACGCAGGCTCCGCTCTGGACACGGAAGAAGAGAGGTTGCGGCGCTCGCGTCCCCGCGATGGTGTCGTTGACGTCGCCCCACAGCGCGGCGATGCGTGCCTGCGGGGTGTGCCAGCCGACTTTGGTGATTTTCATGTCCAATTGGAAGATCGCGGCCTTGTAAAGAAGCGGCGAGCCGGTGGCGTTGCCCTGATCGTTGATGCAGGGATCCGCATAGGGCGCGCCCGGCTGCGGCGGCAGGCCGTTGGTCACGAAGCTCGCCGCCGCTCCCTTCTGCGTGAAGGCAGGATGCGTACGTTGGGCATGGAAGTTCATTGCGGTGAGTTCGGCCGGCTCCCCGGTTTCCGCCAGCGCGCGAGCGTCGGCCGAGACCATGGTCTTACTGAAGTCCAGCCGGGTCGTGATCGCATTCGAGACGCCGGCCATGACAACGTGCCGAGGCAGGCCGCCGTCATCCACCACATCGAGCGGCGGGGTGGGCGGACGGTGGCCGGCAATAGCCGGAATGAAGAATGGGTATCCCGGGTTGACGCTGGCATTGGCGAGCTGCACTTGGCCATTGACGATGCTGACAGCGCTCGGCATCGGCGCCATTGCCAGTGTCGGGATGGGGACGATCGCCGGGATCGGCGTGCCAGCAAGGATCTCGGCGTCCGGAAGGGCGCGCGACCCGGGGGCGGGACGGCCAGCCGCATCGAGAACGGTGCCGGCCTCGAAGGTATCGTGGTTGCGCCACAGCTCCCACATGCCCTGGCCGAAATGCGGGTAGAAATGGCAATGGAAGATCGCGTCGCCCACGGTCTGATTGCGATTGCCACCCCCGTTGAAGGCGATGTCGTAGATATAGGCCGAGCCCGGCCCGATGGCCTGGCTGTCGAGATAGCTGGAATTGTCGCTGTCCGGCGTGAACAGCCACTGGTGCGCATGAAGGTGGAAAATGTGGTGCTCCAGCGGTCCAGCATGCAAATTGCGGAACTTGGTGTGATCGCCGATGTAGGCGTGATGTACGTTCGACGGATCATCCGGATAGAACGCCTTGGTCGCCTTCCGCCCGACCGCGTTCGCCGGCGGCGTCTGCCCCGGAGCCAGGTTCTCGAGACCAGTATTGGCCGGAACGTCGACCACCATGGAAGGGTCGCCTAGCGGCCACGAGCTCAGGAAGAACTCCTCGAACTTGCAGTCATTACATGCGAAGACCGGTCCGACGCCCAACCGGTTGGCGAGGATCTCCGATCCGACGCCGCCGGTGCCGTAGTTGATCGCGAATCCGTCCTTCACGCCATTGAGCGTGTGGGTGAAGACTGGGTCGTTATAGAAACCGGGGAAAGCCTGGATCGCGAAGATCTCATCGTGGAAGATCACCGAAAACTCGCGGAATGGCTCTTCGCGTGGACGCAGGGGCAAGCCGGGCGCCTGCGGCACTGTTGCGTTTGGCTCCAGGGTCGGGTTGGGCGGGTAGGTACCCGCCGGGAAATTGGCGCGACCCGGACCGGTGATGATCGCATTGAGATCGGAATGCACGATCTCGGTGCCTTGCAGCATGTTGAGCACCGGGGTGCCCGCTTGCGGATGGCCAACCGGGTAGACCGCGTCATAGTTGAGCAGCGGCTGCCCGGTGGGTGCGGTGCCCGTCGTCGCGATCTGCAGGTCGGCGTTGGTCACCTGGCTGCGGTAGTATTCCGCGCCCACTGGCTCGACGTTCACGCCGCCAAAGAGCCCGAAGGCAAGCGTACCGCCGTCGCCCTCGGCCCCGGTCTGTGCCGCCGGGCTGTAGAGGAAATACATGCTCTCCCGCTCGGCAAAGAGCTTGTAGGTGCGCGTCTGGCCGGGAGCCGCAAGGCTGCTCGCATTGGCGCCGACGTTCGAGCCGTCGTCGGCGAAGCTGGTGACGAGCTGCAGGCCCGTGACATGCAGCCCGACATTGCGCGTGATCGGCTGATTGTCGTTGACCCGGGCCGGGTTGACGAGATTCTGGAAGTTGATGGTCAGGCAGTCGCGGACGTTCATCCGCAGCACCAGCGGCCGCGGCCGCTTGTCGGGACGCAGCGCCACGCGGCCGGCGGTCAACACCCCGCCCTGAGCCTCTGTTCTGCCCGTGGCGACGTCGACGACGTCGCGCCGCAGCGCATAGATCATGCCGGCCGGGTTCTGTGCACCGAGCCGGTTGTAGAAAAACACCTGGTCGAGCGCCACGACATTGGCGGTCAGCTGCCGCTGGCAGGTCGCAGGCGCGGGTTGAGCCTCGCTCGGTCCGCTCATTGCGAGTAGCAGCAGGCCGGACAGCGAAGTGCCAAACAGCCACGAATATCCTTTCAATCCTATGCACCGCATCTTAGCCTCCATCGCACGAACCGAACGCCAAATCGCTCAGACAAAGCTGAGCCTCCGACTAGGATGCTAGGCGCGCGACGGACAAATTGCCCGCGTGCAAAAGAGATATGCTCAAAGGGAATAGTGCGGCGGTTGGGATACTGCGCTGTTCGGTCTTGCGCTAAACGCGCTGATCGCAATCGTCATCGTTGAGTCTGGTCGTCTCATGTCGGTCTCGGCGGCGCGCTTGCTACCGACCGCGGGCAGGTTGAGGGACCGGTCCAGGCCGGCGATCCGGGGAAGCACGTCGCTTGCCCAACCCGCTCGCCGCGCCATGCGTGTCGCGAGCCGAGCAATCTGGCGCGATCGGTGGGACAAGCGCGGGACAAAGCGGCGCCTGCTCTGATTCAGGCTGCGACGGTGGCGCAGGTGCGCTCGCTCCCGACATCTTGTGATCCACGTCGCCGGCAATACGCTCCAACCTTGATGGTCCTGTCTCCAATGTCTCTTTCGGCAGATAGCCGGCGCGGGCCGCTGCCATGGCCGCTTCGGTCCGATTCCTGACGCCGAGCTTGCGCAGGATCCCCTTGACGTGGATCTTGACCGTGCCTTCGAGCATTTTGAGCTCGCGCGCAATTTCCTTGTTGGATTTCCCTTGCGCAAGCATGACGGCAACTTCGTGCTGCCGCGGCGTGAGACCGACCGCCGCTGAGAACACCTGCGGCCCCGGCCCCTCGGACCTCGGCAGAGCATGACTCGTCCCGCCGCGGACTGCGCTGGCGGGGATATAGACTTCGCCCGCCATTATCAGCGGCAATGCGTGCTGGAGGACACATGGCTTACACGAAAGCGGAAAGTAGCCTCTCGCGCCGTTGCGAATGGCGGCGACGATCTGGGAGCGGCTCTCGGCGGGTGACGTGACGATGACTGGGAAGTCGGGAATCATGTCGACCGTCCGCCTCAAACCGGCCAACCTTTCCATTCCGGGCATGCTTGCATCGAGCACCACGAGATCAAGATCGAGCAATTCGGGTATGCGTGCCAGCACATCGTCTATGCTGTTGGCGGGCGTAACGTGAACATCGCCGTAAAGCAACATGAGCGTCCGCAACAGACCGCAACAGAGGATGTATTCATCGGCTGCAAGGACATTCATCGCAGGGCACCTACCCTAGGAATGGGTGGCTGATCGAGCAGGCCGCTGCGCGCCATTGCCGGGGCAGATCGCATGGGTGCATGACCGTGCGATCTGGCGGATGGACTAACGGTGGGCCGCAGCAGAACGGCATGTGCGCTGGCCTCATCGAATGCCGGTTACGAAGGCTTGACGGCCACAGCGGCCGGTGCTGTCGGGATCTCTCCTGCTTGCCTTGTGAGGGCTCCCATCCATTTGTCGACCTTGCCGACAACCCCCCATCCGCCGAGCGCGTAGATCAGCGGCAGGATGGTGTCGACCGCTGCTCCAAGCGCCGGGTTGTAGGTCTTCAGCCCCATCGCTGCTGCGTACGCCAACATGGCAAGAACGGTCTTTCGTCCCGCCAGAGCTGATCCGATCGTCTCGCCGAGCGCCATATCGGTCGGCGCGGCGAGGAAGACCGGCTGGGCCGCCTTCTCGCTCGCTGCGGCAGGCAAGACAGGCGGTTGCACAGCGGGCCCGCTCCCGCCCGGTGCTTGCGCCGCCGGGTCGGTCGCTGTTTGAGATCGAAATTGTGACTGCCCCTGCGCCCCAATTTGCTGGATGATGCGTCCGATCACGGACCCCAAGATTTGCCCAAACAGATCGGTCGATATGGGCGGTGCCTTCGGCTGGGGAGGCAATGCCGCACGGCCAGGCGCGGCGGGATCGCCAGGTTGCGGAGCCGCCGGCCGACTTGCATTCACGGCCACGAGGATCTGCCTTAACATCTCGTCAGTTGTCATGGTGGTCTCCTGCGCTCTGATGGCGTCCCCCTGGTCCGCCTGCACTTGTTGACCGATTGACGCGAGCTCCGCCGCCAAGCGTGCCGCCACGCGCACGTCCGTGAGCCGATTGAGCCAGCCTCGGCCGAATGTGGCGAAGGTCGGAAGGCTGCGCAGATACGCCTCATAGATCTCGGCGTAGTCGTCCACGAGCCGGCGCTGGTCCGCCGCAATGCTTGCGCCGATCGTTGCGGGGCCGATGTCTCCGTCGAGCGCGACAGGCTTGCCTTGCCGGTTCAAAGCTGCCTGGAGGGTCAGAACTGCGCGCTCCTGGCCGCTGAGAACGCCGGTGTTGTACGCCATTAGTGCCGCGGGCAGCGGCAGCTCATCACCACGCAACGGCTTCCAGTAGTATTCCTGAAAGATCTGCCGTGCCTCGTCTCTCGTCAGCTGGCGCACCTCCTCGACGCTGACCGGCCGTCCGCGCCATCGGGCGAGGGTTTCCCGGGTGATCCCCATATTGGTCGCGCCGCCTGGATCACTGGGGTGGTTGCTGAAGCCTCCCTCCCACTTCTCGACGAGGGGGTGCACCGCCTCGAAGCTGCCGAGCGGGATGCCGACGGGAGCGGCCGTAGCTGTGCCTGGTGCCCCGGTCGATCCGTTGGTTGGCGCAACGACTTCAGGGACGACTTCGCCCGGCGGTATTTTCACGCTGGTCCAATCGATGCCGCTCGCAAGGTCTTCCGGAGTGACATCGAGTTCGAAATGCATCGTGTCCTTGGCATTGCTCCAATTCCCGCCCCATTCGAAGACGCGCTTTCCGCTGCGCGTTTTGATCGCCAATACGTCCGAAATCATCTGCGGCGTCATATCTGTATCGGCTTTGTCGTGCTTGACGTCCATCGCGCGCTCCGCCTGCGTGAGCTTGTCCGAGAATCGAACCTTGCGCTTGTCAGGAGTTCGCCGGTACGGATTTGTCGTCCAATTGACGTCCAGTGCTATGCCGTATGAATGCAGGCTCAACCCGGTCCCGCCGGTGATCTGCCGGCAATTGTAGCTATCGGTGTCCGAAGGCCGTATCCGGTAGTCGTGGTATTGCAGGACGGATTCGAGTGCGCGCCAGGCGTCGACCGTCGGGGGCGCGACACGGATTCGGTCGGGCCCGAACGGGATGATTTCCATTTTTTCGGTTTCGCATTCGTACGCCTTCCAGGCGACTCGCTGCTGCGATGTTGATTGAGCCATGTCTTCCTCCGACGATGGTCGACGCCCCGCGAGGAAACACGGGGCAGGTGGTGTGGTGCAGACGAACATCGTGCCGCGAAGCGTCACATTGGCAATGTCGCGAGCCGGCAGAGTGGAATCTCTGGTCCGTGGCCCGGGCGTGAACGGATCCGTGCCCCAGAAGGCCTCCAGCCCGCCCGCATGAGCGCCGTAATTCAGGAAGCGCGCAGGTCCCGGCGCGTCGAGTGCAGGCCGCCTGCTCGTTTCCAGCGGGTGCAATTCCGATCCGAGCCGAAGCGACTTGGTAAGCAGGCGACGTGTGCGCCGGAACAGCGTGCCTTGTCGGGCGAGCGCTTCGGCCAAGAGGTCATGAACCTCGCGATCGATGATGTCCGGGTCGATCGCCTTGACATCGTCCGCTCGGCTCAAGAGGCGCAGCCAGGCTCCGATCACGGGACCGTCCGCCACGTCCGGCAGGGCGGTGGTCAGATGGTCCACCGATCGAAGGGACAGCCTGTCGGGCAAGAACCGCAGCAGATAATGGGCCGCGAGCAGGACTCCGGCCGGGCAAGCGAACTGTTCGTTCAGGCAGCCAACGGCGCTTTCGGCATCGACGAGGCCGCCGACGTTGTGCTTCCACACTGCTTCGCGATGTTCCATCGCGGGACACCCGATCGCGCAGAGGAAGTCGGCGAGAATCGGTTCCGTCGGGGTTGCCAGAGCCACGGGTGCGCGCTGACCGGACGGATTGAGATAGCGCTCCGCCGCGCAGGTCGCGACGCCTTCGGCGAGGAAGCTGATGTCGAGCGGTTTCCGGAACGGCGGGGTCATGACGATGGGTCCAAACCCGTCTCGATCGACCAGACCGACAGCCAAGCAACCCGATTCGATGCGGACCTTCAGGAACGAGGAGGCGTGCTCCGAATCCAGATCGGCATAGACCGAGGCGGCAGCCTCCTGTTCTGGTAAATTCCATACACGAAGCCGCATGGCGCGTTGGCCCGCGGCAAGCCTGACGAACTCGTCGGGCGCACGTGCGGTGGTGATGGCTTTCAGGGTTTGTGCAGCAAAGCCGTTGAGCATGCCGCTACGCTCAAGCCTGTCGAGGCGCAGCACGCGCGTGACCTCGCCACGCATCGTTTCGGGCCACATGAACT
>Ga0126377_10000912_pt1 | contig 18843 bp, 17 predicted proteins | sample PanSoiMetPlot_22_FD_92647 | JGI IMG/M metagenome (GOLD analysis project Ga0126377, IMG submission 92647) | Tropical forest soil microbial communities from Panama - MetaG Plot_22 | ecosystem: Environmental > Terrestrial > Soil > Tropical forest > Bulk soil | place: Panama | collected 2016-02-17 | reverse complement strand
TTGCGGTGCTGGCTTTCTTGGCCATGGTTATTCCCCGGCGTGGGAGTGAAGCATGGCGAATGGCTCCGCGGTGTCTGCGAGCCGACCTGTGACGCCTTGGAACGCATCGGGAGGCGTCAGCCCGTCAAGCAAGTAGCGGCGCATGCGGTCGAGCTCGTCGTCGTCGGCCACCGTGCCGGGAGTGCGAATGACCCGCCGGATCTCCATTTTTTCGGGATCGATCAGCAGCGTGCAGCCGGCGCGATACTTGAAATCGAGCGTAAGTTCGTTGAACGCACCCGGCGTCTCATCCATCTCTTGTTGCTTGCCCTTGTCGAAAAAGCCGGCGCGTCGCTGGGTCACGACGACAACCATGTGCGGCTCCGGGAATCCGAGCGCCCCGCGTTTCATGGCGGTGCGCACGGAATGAATTTCGATTGCCGCCCGGTTGGGGTCTCGGCCCGCGGAGATTGTCTTTGTGTTGCCGACCTCGACGACCAAGCCCAACGCGCGCGCCAACCAGGCCCAGTCCTCATCGAGAAGCCAGGAGTGGAACGTGGCTGCCTGCCGGTCGGCGTCGAGCCAGATGTCGAAACGCTTCATGGACAATGGCGTCGGCGTCAGTACGCCGGCCGGTTTGCTGGAGGGCCGCGGCGGTGCGGCGCGCGACGCCTTTCGCGAGTAATGCTCATCCGACTCGGCCGGGGCGGCCTGCTGGAACATCTTGGTCAGAGCAACGCGGCTGCGCTTCGTTGCCGAATCCATGTAGCCGTAGAACGCGCCCGGCGCTTCCTTGACCCATTTCTCGGCACTCTCCTCTTTGACACGCTCTTCGGCGACTTCCACCTTCACTCGCGCTTCGACGACGTCCTTCTCGGTCGGCCAGAGCAGGCTGTCTTCCGCCATCGAACGCGTGCCCCGCGGCGAGATCCCCCATTCCCGGAAGCTCTCGATGAAGGCCAGGCGCCAGTTTTCGCGATCGACTGGATACATGTCATAGTCGGCCGTGACGATCGCCCGCAGGTAAGCACCAAACGTGATCCCGACCGGCGGGCAATAGTCGATCGCGCGAATGCACATCTGCAGCGCGCGCTCCGAACAGCGCTGCGCCTCCTCGGCTAGACGGTTGACGAGGTCGGGATGAATGTCACCCTCGCGCAGCACGCCAGTCCCCTCGGTGGCGATGCGGAACAGATCCCGGGTGCGCGCCTGATAGACCTTGGTGAAGGCGCCAAACACCGCGGCGACCAGGATGGCGCCGCGATCGTGGGGCTCGGACGTTTGATCGAGCAATGCCGGATTGGGCTTTACGGGTTTCCACTCGCCGTTCTCTTCCTTGCCGAGATAGCTGCGCAGCGCGTCGCCGCGGCCAGACGCCAAGGCGAACTGCTGCGCCAGTTGTCCCAGCACGCTTTGGCGCGCAAGGTTGCCGCGGGTGCGTGCAATCTGGTCGCGAAGCACGCCCGGATACGAGAAGTGCTGGAACAGCGCGACAATGTCGGCAAAGGCTTCGTGGAAGGCGAGCACATCCTCGTTGACCGGCTCGTTGAAGCGCGGGTGTACACCGTCAAGCAAGGCGTGCGTCGTTTCGTGCGCAATGATGTCGTGCGAAAGGCACGTGAAGACCGTGGTGCCCGGTATATTTCTTCCGTCCTTTGCCCGGGTTGGGAAGTACCCGAACAACAGCGCCTTCTTGGTCGGGCTGTAGAATGCGTTCTGCTGACGCAGCGCGTGGGGATAGATGCGCAGTCGAGGGACATAGTTCTCGTGATAGCGCTTGTCTTCCGACTGATGGCGGTGTGATGACCAGAGCGCCTTTCGGCCGAGCGCGCGCTCGAAATGCTCTATCGTCTTCATCGCGACCGCGTAACACATTTGCTGGTGGAAACGCGGGTCGGACTCCGATGGAGCAAGACCGTCGGTCGCGAGCAGCGCCGGCGAGTTCAGGTCGACCGGTGTGTAGCCGGCATTGCTGCCTGGGTCGACATCGATCACCTCGACGTATTCGCCGACGGGCCCGGGCTTGAGATCATCTTCCCAAGGAACCTCAATCGTAACGCCGCTCGTTCCGGCGAGATCGTATTGCGCGGCGAGCGCCGGATCGAATGAATAGATGCGCAACCGGCGGACATTGGGAGGAGGATAGTCTTGCGCTCCGGCCACGGTTCGCCTCCTTACAATGCGATGTCGTTCGTCAGATCAGCGCCCCGAACGGACGCGGCCTTCATCCCAGGGGATGACCGGGACAGGGCCATTTGGTCGGGGGACTCGCACCGGTCTCGACGAACGACCGCATGGCCGCGTCGCACAGCGCGTAGCCCCAGTTGATCAGGGTTTCCTGTTCGGCGTCATTGAAAGCATCCAGCCGCGTCCGGATGTCCTTCAATCCGTCGGTCTTGGCCGGGTCGCACGGGATCTTGTTGGCGGCGGGATACTTGTTATACGCGGTGTCGATGCCCCAATACGCGATCTTCTGATTCCGCAGCTTGCCGAGCTCGATGAGGTAGCGGGAACGCAGACCGCGCGCCTGATCGGTCGCGATATCGAGCGCGCGCGAGAGCTGTCCAACCGGGTCGGTTTTGGCCCGGTCCTGCATGCCGAACGGAGCGCCGGCATCGCTCACCAACACCGTCTCGTAGGTGTCGATGGGCTCGAGGCCGAGATTGTCATAGGCGCCGCCGTCGGTCAGCGTCAGGGTATGCTTGTAGCGCGGATCGTTGAACAGGTCGGCGCCGGCGACGTTCGTCCAGCTCGCGGGATTGACCTCGATAATGCAGGGTGAGAGCACCGGCGGAAACGCGCTCGACCCAGCGACCGCCTTGCCCACACTTAGATCCGGATCGTTGATCTGGCCGATCCGGTAGTCGGCCATGTATTTCTTCGAGATCCGGAAATCGCGCCCGGTCTGCAGATTGGTGGTGTTGAAGATCGTGCGTGGGGTGTCCGGGAGCGCAGGCAGCCGCGCGTGTCCGAAGAGCTCATCGTATTCGCGCGTCAGTACGTCGCTGATCGAGTTCCACGGCGAGATGGTGCCTTCGGCGATCGCACGGGCGTCGATATTGCGTGCGCAAAACCTTCGCAGCGGGAGCGTCACCAGCCGTTCAAGATCAGCGGCGGTAAACCCGCCCCCCTTCAGCGTGTCCCAGCGGCACGCGAGCATGCCGGCCGTGATAGACCCGCCCGACACCGCCGAAATGCGGTCGAGCTTCGCGAGGTATCCGAGTTCATTGAGCCGAATGAGCGTGCCGATATGAAAGAGAGTTGCGCGGAAGCCGCCGCCAGATAGACCAAGCGCGATCCCCGCGCGAAGCGGACCGTTCGTCATGCCGAGCTCCCCTCAAGCGCGCAGCGCGAAATGCGTCACGTCCAAAGCCATACAACCAGGAATATACTATAACAAAAGATACACGTCAATTTTATGTCACTGAGCTGGCCGGAAAGCTCAAGGCGCGCCGCTGTCCGCCCATGTTCGGGACTCAAGCCCGGTTCGGCTTGCCGACGAAGCCGCAGCCATGGCCGGCCGCTTGTGCGGCCCAGCCGCCGGCGACGCGCCCGCTGAAAATGGCGGGACCCAGCATGGTGCCTTCGAGACCGGCGCGCCCATTGATGTGCCGCCGGCCATGCCGGCGACTTCGCCCGCGGCATAGAGCCCTGCGATCGGCTCGAAGTGCTTGTTGAGCACGCAGCACCTGAGATCGGTCTTGACGCCGCCGAAGTTCTTGCGCGCCAGCGGGAAGATCTGGACAGCGTAGTAAGGCGGCGTGTCGAACGCCTTCGACGCCTTGAGCGGCTTGCCGAACTCCGGCTCCGTCTCAAGCCGCTGCTCGCAGGCCTTGTTGTAGCGCTCGACAGTGGCGAGGAACGTCTGCGCATTCACTGTCATTTTCTCGGCCAGTTCGGCGAGCGTATCTGCCTTGCGGATGAAGGGCGAGTTGTCGAGCAGCTCCATCACCTTGGCCCGCACCACCTTGTCACCGTCGCGATAATAGGGATCGGCGATCTCCATGGTCGCGGTCATCGGCGTATCCATGATGGCCCAGGCATGGCGCGGGCTCTGCGCCATCAGTGCCGGGCTCGCGGAATTGCCGCCCGACAGCGCCTCGTTGTGAAACCGGCGGCCCTGCTGATTGACCCAGATGTTGCCGGGCACCAGGCGGAACACCAGGCCGCGGCGTTGCGCGGGATCCCGGTAATCGGGCGTGGCGTAGACGTAGAACCAGATGTGGTCCATGTGCGTGAGGTAGCCGCCGACCTGACGAATGAGCTTGTGCCCGCTTCCGGTCGAGCCGCGACCCGATCCTTCCAGCACCTTGTCGTTCCGCAGCCTCGGATTGAATTCGAGCACCATGTCGAGATTCGAGTTGAAGCCGCCGGTCGCCACCACGACCGCCTTGCTCTTGACGGCCACCGGCTCGCCGCTACTGACATTGCGACCGGTGAGGCCGGTGACGTGGCCGTCCTCGAGGCTGAGCCCCGTGATCTCCGTCTCGGGAACGATTTCGCCGCCCTTCTTGCGGAAGCCTTCGATGAGACTTGTCATCAGGCCCAGGCCATTGCGCTGGGCCCGCGTCCAGCGCAGCACCGAGTTGCCCTCCTGCACCTTCAGGTCGACCCACTTCACGCCGAGGCCTTCGGCCCAGTGATAGAGGTCGTGGAGCGTGTGCTCGATGTAGTAGCGGGCCCAGACGGCGTCGGCAGAGGGACCTCCCCACGCGATCCAATCCTGGAAGGCCAAGTCCGGCGTGTCATGGATGCCGTTCTGCTTCTGCAGCGGCGACCCGACGATCAGGCAGCCCCCTCCGGAGATGATGGCAGCACCGCCAAGCTCGGAGCCTTGCTCGAACGCGATGGCACGCGCCCCTGCATCGCGGGCCTCGATGCCTGCCGCCACACCGGCGCCGCCCGCGCCGATGATGGCGATGTCGGTCTCGTACTGCCTGACACCGACCATCGGCGAAGGCTCCCTGTGTTCGACAGGCGATGATATGGCGCCGGCCGGGCTTTGCAAACACGCACGGTGACGAGACCTTGCCTGCGGGCTCATGCCTGCTGTGCGGCAGCCAGTCGTGCAACGCGGCTTGATGCCGTGATAGCGTCCGATACTGCGAGCCGGCAACTCAACGATCGGCCGCAAGACGGGAGGATGTTCGATGCATTCACCGATCACGTCACGTCGGCACAGCGCCCTGCTGGGCGCGGCCGCCTTCACCTTGGCCTTGTGCGCGCCGGCGCCGGCGGATCCGATCCCGCCGGGCTGGGAAGCCAGCAACATGCAGCCCGTCGGCTACAGCGGCGTCGACAACCGCAAGGGCGCCTTCAAGATGGCGATCAAGAAGGTGAACGGGCGCTGGTACATGTATGTGAGCCATCTGTGGCACTACGGCTGGAGCATCCTCGACGTCACCGATCCGCGCGATCCGAAATTCGTCAAGTTCATCCCGGGCGCGAACAACACCTGGAACATCCAGGTCACGCTGCACGACAACCTGATGCTGACGGCATTGCAGAAATCGGCCGTGGCCTGGGGCGCCGATCCGACCAAGCCGCAGGACGAGGGCGTGCTGCTGTGGGATATCAGCGATCCAGTCGATCCCAGGCAGCTCTCGCACTGGAAGACGGGAGCGAGCGGCACCCACCGCAATTCCTATCCGGGCGGACGCTACGCCTATCTGTCGGCCGGCGCGCCGGGATACACCGGCCAGATCCTGGTGATCCTCGACGTGAGCGATCCACGCCAGCCGAAAGAGGCCGGACGCTGGCACATGCCGGGCCAGAAGCAGGGCGAACCCAAGCACGGCGGGCCGGAAGGATTTCACGGACCGGCCAACATCAGCCCCGACGGCAAGATGGCGTCGATGGGCTATTCGCCGGCGGTGATCAACCTCGACATCTCCGACGTCGCCAATCCGAAGCTCGTCAGCCGGCTCGACTTCAGCCCGCCGTTCGCAAGCGTCGGCGGCCAATCGCTGCACACCGTGCTGCCGCTGTGGGATCGCAACCTGCTCTACGTGAACTCGGAGTCGAGCGCGGAGCGCTGCAATGAGGCGCTGCAGTTCGCAGGGCTGATCGACAACCGCAATCCGACGCAGATGCGCCTGATCTCGCTCTTCCCGCTGCCGTCACCGCCGCCCGGCAAACGCTACAAGAACTTCTGCGAGAAGGGTGGCCGCTTCGGCCCCCACAACGTCAATCAGGAGATCCACCTGCCCGACGTCGAGAAGCCGGGCAATCTGATCTACCTCACCTATTTCAATGCCGGACTGCGCGTCTACAACATCAAGGATCCGATCCAGCCGGTGCAAAGCGGCTGGTTCGTGCCGCCCGACCCGCCGGCGAATGCCGGGCCATTGCCGCGGGACGTGGTGACGCAGACCGAGGACGTGCTCGTCGATACCCGCGGTTACATCTACGCGACGGACAAGAACTGGGGACTCTGGATCCTGCGTTACAGCGGGCCCGATCAGCCGCCGCCGACGGATCGCTGATCCGTGCGACATAGACCCGCCAGCCGCTGCATGGCGGGTACTGACAGCGGCTCGCCTGCGAGCTTGGCGGCGTAGACCGCGGCCCCGCCGCTCGGCGTGAGGACCGGGGCCTGCAGGCGATAGCTGGCGGCTAGGCGCTCAAGCTGGCGTTTCAGCGGGTCGAGGATCAGCGCGCCCGCGTTGAAGACGCCGCCAGAGTAGGACACCGGAACGGTCTCGCCGGCTTGGAATTGCAGCTGCTGGCGCACCGCGTCGACCGTGGCCGCGAGCTCACGCGCTGCCTCCTCGAAGATGCGGATCGCCGAGCTGTCTCCGTCGCGCGCAGCACCGGCGACCAGCCGGGACATGGCGGCGATGCTGCCGCGCGTGTGCTCGCTCATGATCTTGGCGCAGAGGTCGAGGTCGGCGCCGAGATTGAGCGCTGCCTTGAAAGCGGCGTGGAGCGGGCCCCGCGGCAGGCGACCGTCGCTCATCCGCGTGAAGACATTCAGGGCCTGCACCGCGATCCAGTAGGCGGACCCTTCATCGCCGAAGATCTCGCCCCAGCCGCCGGCGCGCGCCGACTTGCCCAGGCGCTCGCCGTAGCCGATCGAGCCGGTGCCGGCGACGATGTTGATGCCATCCTCGCCGCCAAGTGAGCCCGCCCAGGCGCAGACCATGTCGTTGCCGCAGCGATAGCGGCGATGCCCGAGCATAGCCTCCGGCAGGGCATCGAGCACGACCTGGGCCGCGCTGTCCTCGCCATAGGCGGGCAGACCGAAAAAGGCATGTGCGATGGCGTTGCCGTCGATCCTCACCGGATCAAGCAGCGCGGCGAGCCCCTCGGAGAGCACGTCGCGCAAGCCGTCGATGCCGATTTCGGGATAGTAGGCGTTCGGCCCCTCGCACGAGGCGACAAGATTGCCGTCGCGATCGACCAGCACGAAATGCGTCTTGGTGCCGCCGCCGTCGACGCCGAGGAAGAAGGACCGCCTCACTGACACGTTTTGGGCCTCACCTGACGGGGTGAATACGCACCCCCTGCACCACGCGGTTCACGGTTCCCGAGACATTGGGTTTGTCCGGCGCAAGACCGCGACCGATCGACTGCTCGAACGCGAAAATCTGCGGCGCGGCAATGAACGGGATCAAGAGATCGACGTCCTCCGCGTCTGCCATCGCGGGAACCACGATGCGCTCGACTCCTGAACACATCCCTTCATCACGGCCGCAAATTGCAAGCAAGCCGCCGTGCCTGCCATCACGCCGGATTTCCTCCAGCAGGTCGAGGTCGTAACGTCGGGTATAGGGGTCATTCGACACGAAGACCACCACCAGGGTGCGGTCATTGACGATGGTCTTCGGCCCGTGCCGGAAGCCCAGCGGCGAGTCGTAGACCGCGATCACCCCGCCGTCGGTCAGTTCGAGCAGCTTGAGCGCGGCTTCGCGCGCCAGCCCCTTGAAGACGTGACTGCCGAGATAGACCACGCGCTCATATCGCTTGCCTGCGAGCGCCTTCATGGCACCCGCCTGGCCAGCGATCACCGCCTCGACCGCTTGCGCCATGCGCTCGACGCGCGCTTGCATGCGGTCGATACCCGACAGCGCGGCGAGCGCCGCGTAGGCCATGCAGCTGAAGCTCGAGGTCATCGCGAAGCTTCGGTCGTGGGTCTCCTCGGGCAGCAGAATCACCCTCCCCCGGCCGACTGCGCCGACGTTGCGGGCGAGTGCGCCGTTCCCGTTGCAGGTGATCGCCAAGTGATGGATGTCGCCGACAAACTGATTTGCCAGATCGAGCGCAGCGATGCTTTCCGGGCTGTCGCCCGAGCGGCCGAACGACACCAGCAGCGTCGGCGTCTCCCGCTCGAAATAGAGCGACGGCGCGGACACGAGGTCGGTGGTGGGGATTGCCTCGACCCGGCACGCCAGCTTTGCCGCCAGGTAGGGTGCCAGGCACTCGCCGATGAAGGCGGATGTGCCGGCACCGGTCAGGATCACCCGCGTCGCGGCGCGATCCAGGAGCGGGCGGAGGCAACGCTCCAGCGCATCCCTGTCCGCAACCAGTACCGCTTGCGTCTTGCGCAGCATCGCCGGTTGCTGCGCGATCTCGCGTGCCGTCCAGAGCGCACCCAGCGCCTGCAGTTCGCCGTCCTCACGGCCGAGCATGACGCGCCTCTCCATGTACCGCCGCATGATAGCCGTCGAGCACAGCGCACACATGCGCCATCGCCAGCTCGGCCGGAGTGCCGCCAATCCAGCCGTCCCGCAGGGCGGCGTAAGCAATCGGCAGATATTGGCTGATCAATGCGGCGGGCGGCGGGCTCTTGGCGAGGTTCCGGAACATCGTCTCCTGCGCGTGTACGATTTCCGGGTCGGGCCAATAATAGCGGATGCGGTCGCTCAGGCTGTACTGCAGGTCGTGGTCGAGAGCCGCCCCCTGTGCGTGGTAATACTTGGCCCAGTGCCGCGGCTCCGCCTTCATGCGCGCGATTGCGGTCTTGCGGAAGCCGGACGCCAGCGCAGGGTCGATCCATTCGCGCTCGATCGCGTCCAGCGCCCACAGCGCCTCGCGCAGTGCGAAGGTGACTCCGGGACCGACCTTGAGGATGGCGAAATGATCCCGCACCAGCGCCGCGAGCGCCGGCGGCGTCTGGTAGTCGGTCGAATGTGCCTCGAATATCAGGCCGTCGCAGCCCTCGATCATCCGGCTCAGCGCGCGCGCCTTCGCGGGTACGTAATCGACGACCTTGTGATGATCGAATTCGACGCCGGGCTGGACGACGGCGGCGATCACGCGCCGCCAAGCGTTTGTATGACCAGGGTCGGAGAGGCCGGCCTCGGCGAAGATCGCACGATGCATGTCGATAGTGGCGCGCGCCGCTTCGGGCGTCGTGACGGTAAGCGGGCCGAGGTCCTCCGCGGCGCCGCCCGGGACCGGCACCTCGGTGCCTACGACATAGACCGGCGGCTCTCCTCCCGCCTGAGCACGAGCGCGCTCGGCGACCGCGCACAGGCGCGCCGCGCGCCGCGCGATCGCCTCGTCCGACAGAGCCGGCGGATCGCCCGCGCACGACATCGAGCAGTCGAGATGGATCTTGCGAAAGCCGGCGCGAACATAGTCATCGATCATCACTTCCGCGCGCGCCATCGCCGCCTCGGCCGGCAGCGCCTGCCAGGCGTTGGGGCCGAGGTGGTCACCACCAAGAAGAATGCGCTCCCGCGGCAAGCCGGCGCGATCGGCGATGCGGTGGACGAAGTCGCGAAAGTCCGCGGGCTTCATGCCGGTATAGCCGCCGTCCTGGTTCACCTGGTTCGAGGTTGCCTCGATCAGGGCGAAGGGTGCACCGGACCGCTGGGCATGCCGAAAGGTCGCCTCGATCACCAAGGGGTGCGCGGAGCACACCGAGAACATCCCGCACGGCTCGCCTGCCTTGTGACGTGCGACCAGGTCGAGAATGGCTTTCATTGAAGCTCAGGACGCCGTGGGTTTCGATTTCGTGTCAACCGTGGTTCCCTCCTCCGGCGCCAGCGCGAGCAGGACGGCGGCGATCGACGCGAGCACAAGGCCGACGATCTTGAGCGGACCGGGCAGCGTGCCGATCACGATCAGCGAGATGATCGCGGTCATCAGCGGCGCACCGGCATTGGCAAGCGGAGACACGACGATCGCCTGCCCGTAGCGGAACGCATAGACGAGCATGAGCGCGCCGATCGCGTTGAGAACCTGGATGCCGGCAGCGAGCCAGGGGCCGTCGGCGCCCCAATTGATCGGCTTGCTGAAGTCGGTCATCAGCCAGGCGACAGGCGCAAGGATGAGCCCCGTCACCATCATGTAGAAGAAGATGCTCTCCGCGCTCATGGTACGGTTCGCGAGCTTCATGAAGAAGGCCTGCACGCCCCAGGCCCCCATCACTATCAGCGACAGCAGGAACCAGCCCAGCACCCTGCCCTCGCCCAGCCCTTCGGCCGAGAAGTCGAACAATGGCAGCGCCAGCAACGCGAGCACGATCCCGGCCGCGCCCACGATGTTGGTCCGTTCGCCGAGCAGCACATAGGACATGGCGATGGTCACCACCGGCGACAGCGAGATCAATGGAAAGATCAGGAAGGCGGGCCCCATGGTCAGCGCATAGAACAGCACCATCTGACCGCCGGCGCCGAGCAAGCCGATGATCATGCCATGGGTCAGCGATCGCGCATCGCGATCGAGCCGCCAGCCGGTGCGCGCCAGCGCATAGAGCGCCGGCGGGATCATGGTGACCGACCAGACGCAATAGACCAGCGTCTCGGGAAAGCCCCACTCGGCCGACAGACCCGTGAACGCGCCCCAGAAGCCCCACAGGACCATGGTCGCGAAGGCATAGAGCAGCCACGCCTTCGGCCGCGCCGCCTGATGCAGAGCGATGTCCGACACCGTCACGTCCCCTCGATCGGCATTGCCTCGAGCAGAAGGAAGCGCTCGAACGACACCGACAACCGGTTTGCCGATGCCGATGCGGAGCCGACCGCCTTGCCCGTCCAGTAGTCGGTAATGTTGTAGTTCCCCTTGCCCAGTCCGCGCAGCTCGACCACGCCATCCCAGCGATCGGCGTAGAACGCGTAATAGCAACGGTCACCCTTGGTGACGACATGGGCTTCCGGCTTGTCGAACCCGATATCGTAGAGCTCGCCCCGGTATTGCCCCTCGGGCAGCCGCTTATCGTTATAGAGCGCAATCCACTTGCGCCATTCGTCCTCCCGCTGGGCGGTCAGCAGGAAGCTGTCCTTCGGTTTCGGATCCCGCGGCCAGGTGAATTTCGTGGAGACGATCGCACCGACCCCGACCGTGGATGCGAAATCATGTCCGCCATCGCTGAGCTCCACGTGGTCGCCCGCATAGGCGGCCGCAGGTCCCATCAGCGCCTTGATCGTCTTGCCCTTGTGCCGGACCTGCCACGACGACTCCGGGTCGGAGGCCACCGCCTGGTTCATGTAGGACATGTGATGAAAGGCCTGGCATGTGCCGCAGGGGCAGATTTCGATGACCGCGTCCGGATTGATCGCAACAGCCTCCTGATAGAGCGCCTTCCAGAAATCCTGCAGCTTTTCCACGGACTCTTCGGGACGAGCGTGCTTGTGCGCGGGATTGTAGCAAGGCGCGACGCCGTTGAGATGCTGACCGTCGAGCTTGAGTCCCGCGTAACCCCATTCGCCCATGACCTTGCGGATGAGCGCCCGGCTCCGCTCCACGGTCTCGGGATAGGCGGGGCACAGACAATAGCTGTCCCACCAGGTGATGTTCTGTACCGCGCCATCCTTGTCCAGGAGCAGGAGGTCGGCGTTGTCGCGGAGCAGATCGGAACTCGGATGCGCGGCGAGCGGCGCGATCCAGAGCTTGGGTAGCATGCCCGCATCCTTGATCGCCTTGACCAGCGCGATCATCTCGGCATCGCCGCGCGGGAACTTGCGACGGTCGACGTGCCAGTCGCCCACCGCGGCCTGCCAGCCGTCGTCGAGCACCGCCCAGCCGAGCCCAAGCTCGGCCGCCTTGGGCAGCGTGCCGACCACCTGGCCGACGGTGAAATGGCGCTCATAACCCCAGGCACACCAGATCGGCGCATAAGCGCTCGCCGGCACCTTCGCCTGGGGCATCCCGCGCTCCGCCAGGATCCTGCGATAGGCGTCGAGCGTCGCAAAATAGTCGCCGCAGTGAACGGAGACGAAGGTGTCAAAGGTCGAAAAGCTTTCGCCCGCCGCCAGCGTCACCGCGTGATCGCATTCGACCGCGACGCGCGCACCAGCCGGCATCATCGTCAGCGGCAGCGCCAAGAGTTTCGGCACCGCTTCGACGTGGCCGGCCGCCAGCCCGTAGTCGCGCCGCCAGACGTCCACCACCGGCGTGCCGCCGCCATAGTCGGATGCGTTCATGCCCATGAAGTTGCGCTGATCGAAGTCCGGACGCAGCGGCTGCACCCAGTCACGGCGGTCCTCGTACGATGCGCCCGAAAACGACCAATAGTCGCTCGCGCCATCGGCAGCCGGCTTCAGGACATGCGCGCCGTTGACCCAGCCTTCGATCCGGACCGGCTCCGCGCCGACATTGCGATAGGCAACGTTCATGAGCGCGAAGCCGGGATAGCGGTCGTAAAAACTGATGCTGACCTCTTTCTCGATCCCTTCATCGGCGCGGCCACGCAGCACATGACGCGTGCCAGGGCCGTGCGCGCCCTCGACACCTTCACTGCGGCGGTCGAGAAACTGGAAAAGATCGATGTGCTTGCCGCCGGCAAGCCGCAGCGTCTCGCTCGGCTCGAAATCCGTGAGCGGCTCGGACGCGCCGCCTTGCCGCGCGACGACGCGGCTGCGCAAGCCCGTGTCGAATTCCAGGCCCATGACCGCGTCGCCCACCTGCGCCGCAGCCTCGGCGGCGAAGCCGAAACGAACACCAAGCTCGCTCAGGCCGGCACCGGCAATCGAACCGGCCAGCAGCTTGAGGACGGTGCGCCTGCGGGCAGTCGGCGCGCTTCCTGTGGGCATTATTTCTTTCCTATCCGTGCAGGACATGGGCAGCCGGCTCGGCCCGCGCAATATGCTTCATCAGTCAGCGGCAAACCACTCAAAAAACATGCGAATCCGGATCGAAGATCCGGATTCCTTGTCGCAGCAATATCGTCGCGAAGCCGGAAATTCAGGGCGAGCCGCGGAACACGCCCTCCTTGAAGAAGACCCGGAACGGGGTGGTGCCGGTGGTACCGCCGTCGAAGGCGCGCCATTTGCCGTTCTGGCAGAGGGTGCCGCCTTGCGCGGCGACCGCCTCGAACTCGATGAAATTCGGATAGACCTTGGGCTCGGCGCCGGGCTCGACCGCCATGAAGGTGGTCAGGCATTTGCCGCCGGTGACGACTGGGTCATATCCCTTGATCATGATCCCGCCGCCGCCGGTCGAGGGAAAGGTGCTGCGCAGCAGAGGCCAACTCTCGTAGTTCTCCTGCGCCGACGCGCCCGGCGCCGCAACGACCAGCAAGGCAAAGCAAGAAGCCGCAAGAACGCGCATGGGGTGGTCCTCCTTGTCCGCGCCCCACGACGGCGGCGCCTCCGCTTGGAGATACACGTGAAAAGCCGATTTGGATGCAATCGAGCGGACCCATCGGTGGTTTTTTGGCTCATGCCGATGGCGACGCGCGCGACGCGGCAGCGGCGCGTTCGAGCATCAGCTTGCGTTCGCGCGCATTGCGCGTGAGCGACGCGGCGCGCTCGAACTCCGCGCGCGCCTCGTCGAGACGGCCGAGCTTGGCAAGGAAGTCTCCGCGCACGCTCGGCAGCAGATGGTAGGTCTGCAGCGATGGCTCGGAGGTCAATGCATCGACGAGCTCGAGGCCCGCGGCCGGGCCGAGCGCCATCGAAACGGCGACGGCGCGGTTGAGCTCGACCACGGGCGATGGCATGAGCTGCACGAGCCTCGCATAGAGCGCCGCGATGCGCATCCAATCGGTCTCCGCCGCGGTACGCGCCCGCGCGTGGCAGGCGGTGATCGCCGCCTGCAAGACGTAGGGGCCGGATGCGCCGCCGAGCGCCTCGGCCCGTTCGAGCGCAGCAAGACCGCGGCGGATGAGGAGCTGGTCCCAGCGTGCGCGGTTCTGGTCGAGCAGCAGGATGGGCTCGCCCGCAGCCCCGGTGCGCGCGGCGAAGCGCGACGCCTGGATCTCCATGAGCGCGACCAGGCCATGGACCTCCGGCTCCTCCGGCGCCAGCTCGGCCAGGATGCGGCCGAGCCGGAGCGCCTCCTCGCAGAGCGCGGGCCGCATCCAGTCGTCTCCCGCGGTCGCCGCGTATCCCTCGTTGAAGATGAGATAAAGCACATCGAGCACCGACGACAGCCGCTCGGCACGATCGGGCCCACGCGGGAGTTCGAAGGGGACGCCCGCCTCGGCGAGCGTCCGCTTGGCGCGGACGATGCGCTGGGAGACGGTCGGCTCCGGCACCAGGAACGCGCGCGCGATCTCCCCGGTCGTGAGACCGCCGATCAGGCGCAGCGTGAGCGCGACGCGGGCCTCGGCCGAGAGCACCGGATGGCAGGATATGAACACCAGGCGCAGGAGGTCGTCGCCGATGTCGTCGTCGAGAACGGCGTCCAGATCCGGCGTAGCCCCCTCGCCGTCCGCCTCGATTTCGCGGCCCAGTTCCTCGTGCTTGCGTTTGATGAGCTTGTTCCGGCGCAGCCGGTCGATCGCGCGATTCTTCGCGGTAGCCATGAGCCAGGCGCCCGGGTTGTCCGGGATGCCCGTGACCGGCCACCGCTCCAGCGCGGTGACGAGCGCATCCTGCGCAAACTCCTCGGCGAGGCCGACATCGCGCAGCATCCGCGCGAGGCCGGCGATGACCCTCGCCTGCTCAATTCTCCAGACCGCGTCGATCGAGCGATGGATATCGGAAGCCGTCACGGCTTCCGATTAGCCCAGCTTCATCCTCCGGCGCAACCTCGCGGAACCGCTGCGTCCTAACGCTGGCCGGACTTCGACTGCATCTCGGCGAAACCGGACGCCGCCTCCTGCACATCGGCCGGGAAGTCCGACATTTCCTGCACCTGGCGAACTTCGATCACCTCGTTGTCGCCGGCCGGGCAGCGCGACGCCCATTCGATCGCCTCCGCCTTCGACTTCACCTGGATCATCCAATAGCCGCCCAGCACCTCCTTCGCCTCGGTGAACGGCCCGTCGGTCACCTTGGGCTTGCCACCGGAGAACGAAACTCGGGCCCCCATCGAGGGCGGATGGAGGCCGTCGAGCGCGAGCAGCACGCCGGCTTTCTGCAGGGCTTCGTTGTACTTCATCATCGCGGCGACAGCCTTGGCGTCCGGCGCAGTTCCCGGCGCGGCGCTCTCGTATCCCTTGGGGATCATCAGCATCATGAATCGCATCGTGGTTACTCCTGACGGTTTTCAAACTTGGAAGCTGGTGTAAACGCCCGGTCTACTTCTCCGTCCCGATCCCCATCTCGCGAAAGCGCTCGACCGTCTCGCCGGGAACGGAACCGAAATCCTCGAGCTCGTAGAGCTGCCGGACTTCGATCTCGCCATCGTCCAGATGGGGATTGGGAAAGCGCCTGACCCATTCCATCGCCTCTTCCTTCGACTTCACCTGGATCAGGGTGTAGCCGGCGATCAGCTCCTTGGTCTCGGTGAACGGCCCGTCGATCACGGTGCGCTTCCCGCCGGAATACTTGACACGCCAGCCCTTCGAGCTCGGATGCAATCCATTGCCGTCGAGCAGCGCGCCGGCTTTCTGTAGCTCTTCGTGGTAGTTCGCCATCTCGGCGAAGAGCTTCTGCCACCGTTCGCTTTTCAGGGCCTCCGACATGGGCACGGTTTCCGAGTCCTTGGTGGCTTTGACGATGATCATGAATCGCATCGCGACGTCTCCTTCTGTTCGGAGCTCGGGTTCCGGGACGGTCTCGACCGGCTGCGAACTCTCGCTCTGTCAACGCGACGAGCGGGAGTCCGCGGGATCGACACGTCGCACAATCTTTTTTTCGGCAGGGCCCCAAGTGCTTGAAATCCCCACCGGTCTCGGTTGCGGACGGCGCCGGTCGCCGTTGCGATCCGGCTACTTCGGGAACATGGCAAAGTAGGGTTTGGCCTCGGCGACGGCCCGGGCGAACGAGGGGCGCTTCATCAGACGATCGAAGTACGCCGCCATGTTCTTGTGGGTGTCGCCAAACGGCACGACCAGGTTTGCGTAAAACAGCGCCGGCGCGGCGGCGCAATCGGCCATGCTGAATGCGTCGCCCATCGCCCAAGTCCGGGTTGCCATCTCCGCGTCGATCAGGTCGAAGGCGGTCCGCATACGCGTCTTCGCGCTCTCCACGCCGAACGGGTCCTTGTTCCCCGCCGGACGCAGCCTGTCGCCGACTATCTTCTGCATGTGATGGTGCACGTGGTGATCATAGAAGCGGTCGCGCAGGCGGGTCTGCCGCGCGAGGTCCGCCTCGGCCGGCACAAGCTGGGTCTTGCCCGGATAATGCTCGGCCAGATATTCGATGATGATGGTCGACTCGGGCACCATCTGCCCCTTGGCATCGTCCTGCAGCACCGGGAATTGGCCGATCGGCCAGACCTTCAGGAAGTCGGCACGCGAAGCTTCGTTCCCAAGATCGACGAGGTGCGGGTCGAATGGCGTGTCGTTCTCGTAGAGAGCGATCAGCACCTTTTGACAGAACGACGACAGCGGATGGTAATAGAGCTTGAGGGACATGGGGCGGCACTCACGTTCGCTTTCGACTCGATCGGACGCGCTCCTCCGCCCCGCGGGAAGCGGAGGATGCGCGGCATCGGAAACCAGAGGCTAGGCGCTGACCAGGGACTTGAAACCGCCGAATATCATGCGCTTGCCGTCGAAGGGCATCTCTTTCGGATTCATCATCTTGGCGAGCCGCGGGTCCTTCATCACCTTCGCGTTGACGCGATCGCGATGCGCGCGTGACTTGTACACGATCCAGGAGAAGATCACTGTCTCGCCGGGCTTGAGCTTCACGCTGCGCGGGAACGACGTCCACTTTCCCACCTTGACGTCCTCGGCGACGAATTCCTGAAAATCGAGCGCGCCGTGATCGCGCCAGACCTTGCCGCATTTCTTCGCCATGCTGCGATAGGCCTTCAGGTTCTTCTTTGGGACCGGCACGACGAATCCGTCGACGTATTGCATGTGAGTGCTCCTTCTTCCTGGCTGAGCGCGGAACCGCGGTTAGGTATCTTTGGCTGCCTGACAACAGGATTGCGCCCCGTCGGCCGCGTCGTACTCGTCATGACGCTTCACCCAATCCATGATCTCGGTCTCGTTGCGGCCTTTCGGCGTGAGATCGAGATAGATGAACGCGCCGATCACCTCCTCGTTGCCGCGCGCGTAGCTGGAATAGGTGTGGAAGACGTCGCCGGCCTCGTCCTTGTAGAACACGCTGAGGCCGGGAAGCTCGTCGAAGCCGTCCTCGGTCATGGCGTAGTTGTAATACACCTTGCCTTTCGCCAGATCATCCTTGGTAAACGACACGTGATAATCGTAGTTGAAGTCGCTGCCGTAGGATGACACCCATTTGGCGCGCCAGCCCATGCGTTTCTTGTAGGCCTCGAGCTCGGCGAGCGGCGCCCGCGACACCCGGACATAGGTCACATCGTGATGCTCGAGGTGCACGAGTGCGCCTTCGGCATGGTCGGCCTCGAACGAGCAGCTCACGCAGCCCTGACCGAGGTCCCAGCGCCACATGAAGTGATGGACGATCAACTGGCTGCGGCCTTCGAAAAGGTCGGCCAGCGTCTTCTTGCCCTCGGGCGTGTCGAAGACATATTCCTTGTCGACCTTGACCCATGGCAGCGCGCGGCGCTCGGCGCTCAATTTGTCACGCAGCCGGGTCAGCTCCTTTTCATGCACCAGATGCGCCTTGCGCGCGGCCAGCCATTCTTCGCGGGAAACGATTTTGTGTGGTTGCATCGCGCTTGTCCTCCTGCGCCTATTTCTCGGCGATCACCTTCAGGTTGGCGAGACCGGTCTCGAACTCCCGGCCGATCATCTTGTCCACATTGCAAACGAGAGCCATCACCTTCCCGAGAAAGCGATTGGAACCATAGATGGCCCAAGTAACGTGCGTCGCGACGTTCGTGGCGTCGCCCTTGGGTTCCATCGCGATCTCGGCGGTGGGTGGGCCTCGAACGGTTTGAGAAAATCCATCTTGAAAACGACCTTGGATGGCGAGGCATCCGTGACCTCCATCCGCCCCTGCCCGATGTTCTTGTTGCCGTCCCATTCGTACACGGCGCCCTTGCCGCTGGCCGCACCGCTGTAGGTCCGCTTCATCCCGGGATCCTTGTGCTCCCAGGGCGACCAGGCGCCGTGACTGCGCAGATCGCTGACCAGCGGAAATATCTTCTCGGGCGACGTGGCGATGGTGGTCGAGCGCTGGACACGGAATGTGTCGGGCCTGGTCGCTGCATAGGCGAGCACGACCACGAGCAGAACGACGATGACGAGGGCGATGATGGCAATGGTCTCGAGCATTGTTCTCTCCTCTGTGGCTCAAGGCAATCGGCTCTTTTTCAGTGGCCGCATTTTCTACGGAAAACGTGCCCAATTTTCCGGAAAATGCTTTAGCGTCGAAGCGGGAGCAGCGCGCGCAGGCGCTCGTCGCGCAGATAGAGGCCGCCCCAGACCATCAGACCGAGATAAACGCCGAACAGAAGATGGCTGAAGGTCGGGCTGCCGACGCGCAGATGCGTGGCGATCGCGCCGCCGAGCAGGCCGGTCAACAGGACCGCGCCGAGAACCGAGGTTTGCGGGATGGCGTAGAGGGCGGCGCAGACGAGCGTGAGGATGCCGAGACTGCGAGCCAGGCTCGGCGGATATCCGAGATGGCCGAGCGTCTCGGTGACGACCTC
>Ga0126377_10000911_pt1 | contig 18861 bp, 15 predicted proteins | sample PanSoiMetPlot_22_FD_92647 | JGI IMG/M metagenome (GOLD analysis project Ga0126377, IMG submission 92647) | Tropical forest soil microbial communities from Panama - MetaG Plot_22 | ecosystem: Environmental > Terrestrial > Soil > Tropical forest > Bulk soil | place: Panama | collected 2016-02-17 | reverse complement strand
GTGGGCAGCACGAATCCGCCGCCGAAATCGAGCACGCCATCGCTGCTGCCCTGCTCGCGCAGCCAGTCGATGCCGTAGGCCACCGACAGCATGTCCGAGATCTTCTGCGTGCCGGAGAGGGTGAGCGAGTAGCGCGCCAGTTCCGTGTCCACCACGCTGGGCGGCACGCCGAAAGGGTCGCGGATGCCCGGCGCGACGCCGGGGGAATCGATGTGATCGTCGTGGTCGAAGTAGCCGCCCGACAGCGTGAAGGTGGCGTCGCCGATGCGCGTGCTCACGCCGGCGCCGAGCAGGGCTTCATCGGCGTCGTGCTTTTCCGTGGTGCGGATGGCGGCGAAATCGTAGCCGCCGCTGTCGTCGGGAAACCCCGCCCGCTGGGATTTCGAATAGCGCGCCGTGGCGTAGAGCCTGGTGCCGCCGCTGAGCTCGGAGTCGACGCTGCCCGAGAAGCGTTGCGCGTCGAAGTCGTTGCCGCGCACCACCTCGCCCTGGCCGCTGTCGCTGGCGCCGAGGTTCCAGTTGCCCTGCGAGCCCAGCGGTCCGCCGGCGCCGGCCGAGATCTCGTGCGTGTCGTAGGCGCCGGCCATGGCATCGATCGAGCCCTGGGTGCGATCGCGCGGTGCATGGCGCGTCACGATGTTGATCACGCCCGCGAGCGCATCGCCGCCGTAGATGGCCGAGTACGGGCCGCGCGCGATCTCCACGCGCTCGATGTCGGCCACGTCGAGCGTGGAGAAGTCGAAGGATCCGCCGCGCGCATTGGTCGGATCGTTGACGCGCACGCCGTCCACGAGGACCAGTGTGTAGTTAGGATCCGCGCCGCGCATGTACAGCGAGCCGGTGCCGCCGCGCCCGCCGACCTGGTCGACGTGCAGGCCGGCCACGCGTTGCAGGATGTCGGCGAGCTGCGTGGGCTTTTCCAGGTCGAAGTCATCGCGCGACAGCACCGTGACGTTGGCTGCGACGTCGTCCGGCGGCGTCGCGACGCGCGATCCCGTGACGACGATCTCCGTCGGGATGTTGACCGGTTGCGTGGTGGCGGGCAGGTTCGCGGCGGCCGTGCTGCCGCCGTTGACGGCAAAAAGAATCCAGAGCGGGTTCATGTTCGGTTAGTGTAGCCGCCCAGTAGGGGGTCCCATGTCGAAGTTTTCGCGCCGTGCCCTGGCGGTACTGACCGTCGCTGTTGTCGCAAGTTTCACCGTGGTTCGTTCGGCCGAATCGACGGGTGGCTTCGGCGCATTCCGGGACAACCCGGCCTGGACGGCGGCCGATGGCGCGGTGAGCTCCAGCGCCACCACGATCGACAAGGCGCTCGTCAGCCGCGCCACGCTGGCCGACAGCGTCACCTCGTTCGAATACCGCGCGGCCAAGGATGCGCACGCCACGCTGTATCTCATGGGCCGCTACGCCATCGAGCTGCCCGGCAGCGGCGACTGGCAAAGCGTGCTGGTCCGGCTGCGCGCGCCGCGCTTCGACGCCGGCTACAACAAGAAGGACAACGCCCTGGTGCTCGAGTCGCGGGTCGGCGCGGATGTCAGGAAGAACGTGATCTACACCGGCGCCAGCGATGGTGCGCGCTGGCCGGCGGAGGACATGCGCGGCCCCTCGTTCTTCGTCATCGACGAGGGAACCTTCGCGGTCCGCAATTCGCGTCATGATCCGGCCGACTTCACCGAGGTCACGCTGCCCGCGGCCTCGGGCGGCGAGACCAACGAGAAATCGCTGATCGACATCGTGGCGCGCGGCAAGGAATTGTTCACCTCCGTGGGCTGCGAGGCCTGCCATCGCGTGGAGCGTGACAGCAACGCGGTGAGCACCGGGCCGAACCTGTACGGCCTGTTCCGCAGCGACGCGCGTACGCGTGAAGTGGTGGAGGGCGGCGAGGGCCATCGCTTCCAGGTCAAGGCCAACCGCGAATATTTGCATCGTTCGGTGCGAGCGCCCGCCGATCAGCTCGCGGTCGCGGAATCCGGCGAGACCCGGGGCACGGCGTACGCGGCGCTGATGCCGGTGTTCACGAAGGAAGTCGTCTCGGACGAGCAGATCGACGCCATCGGCGCGTATCTCGCCACGCTCAACGATCCCGGCAGCCGCGGCCCGGTCACCTGGCTGGGCAAGCTCAAGCCGACGCCGCCGTACGATCCCATGGCCGACAGCCTGCAGTGGCTGGTCAACGATACGGTGCGCATGCAGCGTGGTCCGTTGCCGGGCACCTCGGCACGCGCCATCCACGTCGGCTTTCCGGGCGGCGTGAACTACAGCTTCGATCCGCGCCTGCTGGCCATCGTGAAGATCTGGCAGGGCGGCTTCCTCGACATGTCCGGAGAGCTGACCAACCGCGGGGGCAAGGGCCTCGCGCTGGGCTACGAGAGTCGCGAAATCGGCTTCGGCGAGCGCGAATACCTGCTCGCGCCGCTGAACGCGGCCGGCAACCCCATCGACTTCACGTTCAAGGATGCGAAGTTCGGCGACATGGCCGCCATCCGCGAGTCGCTGTACAGCAAGCAGGACCAGCTGGATCGCATCAAGGCGGCCGACGCGCAGTTCCTCGGCTATTCGCGCGACTCGCGCAGCAAGACCGCGGCCCCCGTGTTCCGCTACCGCGTGGCGCAGAACACGCTGGGTGTGGCCACCAGCATCGCCGACAACGGCGACGTGCAGATCGTGCTCTCCGGCAAGCTCGCCGCTCCGCAATCCTTTGCGCTGAACACGGCGGTGTTGCAGTCCGCGTCGGCCAGCGCAGGTTCCCTGCAGAAGGATCGCTGGACCCTGCCCGCCGGCAAGCTCGACGCGGTCCTGCGCGCGCGCATCGCGCTCGCGCCTTCGGCCTGGAGGCCGCCGGCATCGAACTACTCCTCCGTGACGCCGCTGGAAACGGCGCCGGCCACGGCCAAACTACCCGCCGGCTACTCCATCGAGGACTGGTACGCGCCGCAGGACAACTACGGCCGCAAGCAGCTGTTCGAGGCGCTGGGCCTGGCGCGCGCGAAGGACGGGACCGTCGTCGTGGCAACCCGCACCGCCGGCATCTGGCGGCTGGTGAAGAACGAGTGGCGGCCATTCGCCGAAGGACTGTTCGACAGCCTCGGCGTCGTGGTCGAGGACAAGCACGGACTCACCGTGGTCGCCGGCCAGAAGGCCGAGCTCACGCGAATCAGCGACACCGATGGCGACGGCATCGCCGACGACTACCAGACACTGTTCGACGCGCATTCCTATCACGGCAACTACCACAGCTACATGCACGGGCCGGTGCGCGGCCCGGATGGCGCGTACTACCTCGGCCTCAACCTGGTGCACGACACCAGCGGCATGGCCTACACGGCCGGCGGCAATGTCATGGGCAGCTGGGGCGGGTTCAACGGCTGGGCCGTGCGCGTCGAGCCCGACGGCAAGTTCCAGTTGTTCGCAAACGGCATGCGCAGCCCGGCCAGCCTCGGCGTCGCTCCCGACGGCCGCATCTGGTACGCCGACAACCAGGGCGACTTCGTCGCCACCTCGAAATTGTTCGAGCTGCGCAAGGATGCGTTCTACGGGCATCCCGCCGGGCTCGTGGATCTGCCGGGCATGACGCCCGAGTCTCCCGAGATCGCCTGGGACAAGGTGATCGCGCGCAAGGAACAGCCGGTGATCATGTTCCCTCACAACCGCGTCGCGAATTCCCCGGGCAATCCCGCGTGGATCGTCGGCGACAAGTTCGGACCATTCGCCGGCCAGATGGTGATCGGCGACCAGACGCAGTCGAACCTGATGCGCGTGGTGATCGAGAAGGTCGGCGGCATCGAACAGGGCAGCGTCATGCCGTTCTTCGAAGGCCTCGAGTCGGGCGTCATGCGGCCGGTGTTCATGCCCGACGGCAGTCTCTTGCTGGGCCAGACCGGGCGCGGCTGGCAGGCCAAGGGCGGCAAGGTCGCCAGCCTGCAGCACGTGCGCTGGGATGGAAAGACCGTCGCGCCCGCCATCGTCTCGATGTCGGCGACGCACGATGGCTTTCGCGTCAATCTGACACAGCCGCTCGGCGGCGGGGTGAACGCCTCGTTGTTGCGCTCGGCCGTGTCGCTGGAGTCCTGGACCTATCGCGATGCGCCCGATTACGGTTCGCCCGAGCTGGACCTGCGCAACGAGGACACCACCTCGATACTGGTGAGTCCCGATCGCAAGAGCGTGTACTTCACGCTGGTTTCCACCGAGCAGACGCGCGTGCATCCGCAGCAGACGCCGCGCATCTATCACCTCAAGATCGCTTCGCAGACGTTGTTCGACGCGCCGTCCCCGGCGCAGCTCGAGGCGTACTACACGCTGAAGCAATTCCCCGCCGCGAGTAGATAGGCCGGGAGTGTTGTGCGCGAGTTCGTGCAGCCGCGCGGACGCGCGGCGCGCCGGCGTGGCCATTCATTTCGCCTGCCTCGCGGGGAAGCGGGCATCCGCGCATGTGAGCGCTAACATCGTATCTTCCCACCAACTTCGCGCAGAAATTTGCAAAACCCATCATTCAGGCGCAAATTCCGGCACACGTTTGGCCGTCGGGGCCTCACACAACGGGGGGAGTTCAAGTGCGTCATTTCAATTCACGCAAGCCACGCCTTCGCGCGGCCGCACCGGTTTGCGCGCTGGCGATATTCGTACCTGCCGCGGGATACGCGGCTGATTCCCAGCCCGCCGCCGGAGGCCAGCAGGCCGAGACCGTCGACGAAGTCATCGTCACCGGTATCCGCGCGAGCCTGCGCAATTCACTCGAATTCAAACGTGATTCCTCGCAGATCGTGGATGCGATCTCCGCCGAAGACATCGGCCAGTTTCCCGACAAGAACCTGAGCGAGGCTCTGCAGCGCGTAACCGGAGTGCAGATCACGCGCCAGGACGGCGAAGGCCGCGCGGTCAGCGTGCGTGGCGCGGATCCGAGCCTGATCCGCGTCGAGGTCAATGGCACCGCGGCGCTGTCGCTGACGGTAGCGGCGAGCGACCGGGCGATCGACTTCCGCGACCTGCCGGTGGAATTCGTGTCCCGCATCGACGTGATCAAGACGCCGACGGCGGAGATGACCGAGGGCGGCATCAGCACGGTGCGCATCAACACGCGCCGGCCGTTCGACTCGAAGGAGCCGTACGTTGCCGCTTCGGCGCAGGCCGTGTACTCGGACCTCGCCCAGGCCACGGATCCCAAGCTCGCGATTTTCGGCAGCCGCCTGTTCTTCGACGAAAAGCTGGGCGTGCTCGTTGCGGCACAGTGGGAAAAGCGCCACCTTTATGACGCCACCGCGAATACCACGGGATGGATCAGCAGGGGCAACGTGAACCCGCCAACCGGCGCGAGGGGCTGTTCTGCGGCGCTCACGCGCGGAGCGCGGTCCAACGACTTCGACGCGGATGCTGATTGCGACTGGTACCCGCAGATCCCGCGCTACATCAACAACCGCCGCGAGACCGAGCGCCGCGCGGTGAACACCATGGTCGAGTTCCGTCCCACGGATACGTTCAAGGCGTACTGGGATGTCACCTACGCATGGGCCCACGAGGACGTCGACAATTCGCTGTTGCAGCTCAACGCCGACGGTGGCCTGTTCGACTACGCGAACACCACGGTGGGCGCGGACAACACCGTCTCGCACATCGAGCTCACCGGCAACGGACCCAATGGCTCCTTTCCGCTGGACCTTTCCTATCGCAACATCCTGGGTAGTTTGACCCGAAAGCAGTACACCACCTCGCTGGGCGGTGAGTGGGAGGTGTCGCCGAAGTGGACCGTCGATGCGCGCGTCGACTACTCCCAGGCCAATGTGTTCAACGACGAAATCAATTCCACCGCGCAGGTGTTCGGCATGACGCGCGCCGTCGTCGACTACACCGGCAGCCTGGGCGCGCCGCAGATCACCTTCCCGAACTTCGACCTGAATTCGGGCACGGGCGTGAACCGCCTGGATTCCGTGCACAATCCGCGCACCAACGACACGGATGAAATCACCTACGGCTTCAACGTGAAGTTTGCGCCGACCGACTGGCTGACCATCAAGGTAGGCGCGCAGGAACACGACTACACCACGGACCAGGTCTTCAAGCAGAAGACCGTGCGCCTGTCGTGTCGCACGCCGGCGGCAGACACAACGAGCGCCAACAACGTTGTGGTAGCGCAGATCCCCTGCGGTCAGATCGAAGACATCATCGACCTGTATTCGGACTCCAACAGCATCCCGTTCTTCAAGACCGGCGATCTGGGCTTCAACAACACGGTGACCCGCTGGAACGACAATGGCAATCTCACCGTCGATGCGGCGCTGCGTGCGGCCGGCGGCGTGAACCCGCTCGCGGGCAATCTCGACGTTGACGTGCCCAATACCAATCCGAACACCAATGGCACGTTCATCTCCTATCTGGACAACTGGTCCGTGGATGAAGACACGACGGGCGCGTACACGCAGTTCGACTTCCGCTGGGATGAATTGAAGATGCCGGTGTCCGCCAACGTCGGTGTGCGCTACGTGCAGACCGACACGCGCTCCACCGGTTACAGCCGCGTGCAGCAGGGCACGGTCATCACCTTCCCGACGGCCGAGGCCACGGGCGACTACAGCCAGGCGCTGCCGTCGCTGAATCTGAAAGTGGGCCTGATCCCGGACGTGCTGGTGGCGCGACTGGCCGCTGGCAAGGTAATGGCGCGCCCCGCGCCCTCGCAGCTGGCGATCCGCCTGAGCCGTGACGTCATCGGCCTCACCGGTTCGCGAGGTAACCCGGACCTGCTGCCGTTCCTGGCGACCAACTACGACCTGGGACTGGAGTGGTATTTCTCGCAGACCAACTACGCGTCGCTGGCCGTGTTCCGCAAGGACATCTCGCGGTTCATCATCAACCAGACCGCACCCGAGGTGAATCCGAACGACGGACTGACCTACCAGATCACCAGCCCCATCAATGGAAACGACAAGGTCACCATCGACGGCATCGAAGGCGGCGTGCAGTACAACTTCGACTTCCTGCCTGGCTTCTGGAAGGGTTTCGGCGTGCTGGCCAACTACACGTACCAGAAGGACAAGGGCTATACGCAGAAGAACTCCATCGACCAGTCGTCGCTGACGTTCCCGGGCCTCTCGCGCAACAGCTACAACGCCTCGCTGTACTACGAGAATGAGACCTTCAGCGTGCGGGCCTCGTACAACTGGCGCGACCAGTGGCTGATCACGGCCTCGGGCCGCGGCAACCTGCCGGAGTTCAACCGCGAATACGGCCAGCTCGATGCCTCGCTCGGCTACAACATCACCGAGCAGATATCGCTGTTCCTGGAGGGCATCAATCTGACCAATGAACAGCTGGTGCAGGAAAACGCCCCGGCGCGACCGATCCAGTTCGAGACCTTCGGCAAGCGCTACTTCATGGGCGTCCGCGCCAAGTTCTGAAGCAGGATCAGGGCCTTACGACCAAGCCGGCGGCCGTCAGCCGCCGGCTTTTTTCCGTCCGCAGTATGTTCAATATGACTGCGGACTTCTTCCTGAACGGCTGCTGAAGACCCGCTCCAACCCTGAAAACGGTCGCCAATTTGCGACGAGCATACGACCCGGGCACTAACAAGCTATGATCCGCGCCCTCTCACCACCTCGGGCTGTCAAGTGTTGCGCGTCGCGCTGATCCTTTTGTGTGCAGGTGCCGGTGGCATCTTCCTTGGCTCCGCGGCGACTACGCGGCTTCTCGAAACCAGCCAGGTCCAGGTGGCGGCCGTCTCGGCCCCCATCCACAAAGCGAAGGTCTCGCGCGTCGCGGCAAAATTCCAGCTGGAAAGCCCGTGGCTGCCGGACCTGTTGCCTTCCGCGCGCGCCGAGTATGTTTCCATGCCTGCTTACATGCGGCACACCGGCAAGCGCGCGATGACCGCGCGCAATGCGCAAGGCCGATCGGAACGCATCACTTTCTGAGCCTGTCGTCGAGGCGCACGCACGCCTCGTCGCCGTTCCAGAACGGCTCGTCGAGCGCGCGCCTCCCGCCCGCTTGAACGGAGCGACACTCCCCGCCTGCGCATCTTCGCGGGGAGACATCCATGAACAAACTACTCTCGCGTGGCGCGTGGCTGCTCGGGACGCTGGCGCTGTCGTCGGTGACGCCAGCCGCGATCCGGGAAATTCCCGTCACGACGCAGTCGGCTGACGCGCGCCTGGCCTTCGACGCCGGCCAGGCGGCCCTGGATCGGGGCGATGCGCAGCAGGCAAACGACCTGTTCCGCGCGGCCGTGGCCGCGGATCCGAAATTCACCTACGCCTGGTACAACCTCAGCAACGTCACCTTTTCCACCGAGGAGTTCAACGCGGCACTGCGCGGCGGCGAGCAGGGCGCGGCCGGGGCCAGCGAAGGCGAGCGCATGCTGCTCGACTTCAACAAGCGGTTCCTCGACAACGATTTCAACGCGCAGCTGCAGCTGGCGCAGCAGCTCACCGCGAAGTACCCGGAATCGGCGCGCGCCTGGATGGTGCTGGCCGCCGCGCAGGCGGCGCTGAACGATTTCACCGGGCAGCGTGCGACGCTCGAGAAGGTGATGGAGCTGGCGCCGCAATTCGCGCCCGCACCGTTCACCCTGGGAGCTTCCTATCTATTCAACCAGCCGACGGATTTCGACAAGGCCGAGCAGTACTACCGGCGCGCGATCGCGCTGGCCCCGGGCGTCGACATGTACTACTGGTCGCTGGGCGACGTGTTCCGCGGCTCGAACCGGCTGGACGACGCGCGCCGCTACTACCAGCTGGCCTTGAAGCTCGATCCGAAAGACCTGACTGCACCGGTGAAGCTCGGGCACGTCGACTCTTTCCTCGGCAACTTCGCCGAGGCGCGCGCCGACTACGACCGCGGGATGGCGGCCGCGGGTCCGGCCAACGCGGGATTCCTCGCGCCATTCAAGGCGCTGACCTATGTGTACGCCGGCGATCCCGCGACCGCGGTCAAGGCCCTCGAGAAAGTGGTCACGGAGATCGACGGATTCGGTGCCGCGCCCAACCAACGCCTGAACGCCAAGGTGTTCGCGCTCACCAACGCCGCGTCGATCGCGATGTGGAGCGGTCTGTACGACGACGCGGCGCGCGTCATCGACGCGCGCTCGGTGTTGATGCGCGAGAACGCGAGCGTGGTCGGTACCCAGGCCTTCGCGAACATCCAGGAGACACAGATCGCCTTCTTCGAGGGACAGCTCGCGGCCTGGCGCGGCGACTATGCCGCCGCGAAGCAGCGCGCGAAGAAGATGACGGAGCTGGTGGCGGGCGAGAACAATCCGCGCAAGATGGAGCCCTGCCACGAGCTGCTCGGACTCGTCGCGTTGCGCCAGAAGAACTACAAGCTGGCAGTGAGTGAATTCCGCCAGGCCGATCTCACCCAGCTGCACAACAAGTTCCAGCTGGCGCAGGCGCTCGAGGCCACGCGCGCCACGGACGAGGCGCAGCGGCTGTACCACGAGGTGGCGGTCAACAACTTCAACACGGTGGACTTCGCGGTGTTGCGCGACCAGGCGCGGAAGAAGGCAGGCTGAGTCAGCGGTCCGTGCGCGCGGCACGAATGGCCGCGGCGAGCTCCGCCAGGTTGCCGTCCAGCGCGCTCTGCTGGTGCACGACTTCGCCACGTGCATTCAGCACCGTCACCAGGTTCGAGTGCACGAACTGGCCCGAGTCGACTTCCTCGTAGTTGAATCCCAGCAGCGCGGCGAGCTTGCGCACGTCCGACGGTGGGCCGCGCAGCAGCTTCCAGCGGTCCTTGTCGAGCTTCATGGTGCGGCGGTAGCGGCGCAGCGCGGCCGGTGAGTCCTGTTCCGGGTCCACGGACACCAGCAGGAAGCGTGCATGGGCGCTGCCGGCGGGCCCGAGCTTCATCGACTGCAATGCCTTGACGGTCATCGGGCAGGCGGCCTCGCAACTGGTATAGAAGAACGTCAGCACCTCCACCTCGCCCGCGAGCTCGCGCAGCTGCAGGCTGTGCCCATTGTCCTCGGTCCAGGTTGCCGCCAGCTGGTAGATGGACCGCGCGCTGACGTCGTCGGCGAGGCAGGGCGGCGCCAGGCAGGCCGCGATTGCCAGCGCGCCGCGCAGCCAGGCTTTCATGGCGCCTCCCGCGTGCAGCGGAAGCCGAGATTCTTCAACGTGAAGTCCGCGTGCAGGCTGCTGCGGAAGCTGTAGCGCAGGAAGGCGGCGTAGTCGGACGCGTCCACGGCGCGAAAGCCGTCACCGCAAAACAGCGATGGGTCGGTGCCCTGCGCGCCGCTGGCCCGGCCCGATACCACGGCCGAATTGAAATCCTCGGTCCACTCCCAGATGCCCTTGAGCTGGAGCGGCGTTCGCTCGAGATCGGCTGCCGGGCTGCCCATGGCCATGGCGAATGGCGTCGAAGCGCGCGCGGCCGCCTGCCGGCCGGCCGCCCGTTCCCACTCCGACACCTTCGGCAGTCGCGCGCCCTGCGATTCACAGTAGTCGTCCGCCGCGAACCAGGAGACGAAGGTCACGGGCTCGGACAGGGACTCCGGCGGTGGCGTCAGGTCGTCGCGCCAGTTCGCGAGGTAGGTCTCCTCGGCGAACACCCGCGTGACGCGTGAGCGGCGCCATTGCGGGTGCCCGCGCACGAACTCGAGGTACTGCGCGTTGGTGACGGGCGCGGCAGCCAGGCACATGGGCGCCACCGGCATCACGCGCCTTTCGGCGCGCTTGTAGAACGGTTCGTAGCGGCCCGCCGGCACGAACACCTCGTGCCGCTCGGTCGAACAGGCGGCGGCGGGCGTCGTGGCGGCGTTCTCGGCCCGCGAGAGCGGTAGTGAGGCGAAGGCACCCAGCAGCAGGCCGGGCACCGCAACATGGCGGTTCATGGCGGATCACTGCGGCTGTTCTTCGGGCGGCGGGCTGGCCTGCGCCAGCAAACCGCGTACGCGCCGCACGTCCGCTGGCGTGACCGTCGCTCCGCTGTTGCCGAAATTCCGGCGTACGTAACTCAGCACCGCCGCGATGTCCTCGTCCACCAGCGAGAAGTTAGGCATGGCGCCGTCGTAGGCCTTGCCGTTGACGGTGATGGGTCCCTGCCGTCCTTCGATCAGCACGCGGATCGCCGCGTCCACGTCCTTCGCAAGGAAGTCCGACTGGGCGAGCGGCGGAAACGTGCCTTGCATTCCGCGCCCATCCGGCTGGTGACAGGCCGTGCAGATGGTCGAATACAGTTCGTGGCCGCGATCTCCGGGTGCGGACTTCTGGGCTGGCGCCGCCGGTGCCGGCGGCGTCGACGCGACCATCGCCACGCGTTGCAGGTGGGTTCCGGGGTTGAAGATTTCCTCGGCCTGGCGACCCGAGAACAGTTCTGGCCGGTTCGCGCCTTCGATCTGCAGCGCGCCCATCGCGCCCTTGTTGAATGCGCGGAACATGGAGTGATCGACCAGCTGGTAGCTGCCGGCGACGTCCGCCACCATCTCCACCATGGCCGAGCCGCCCACCGGCACGATGGTGGTCTGGACATTGTGCTGGTTGGCGACCGTGCCGCCTTCGCCGTACACGCTGTCGAAGATCTCGCCGACGATGTGGAAAGAAGACACCAGCGAGGGTCCGGCGTTTCCCAGGTAGATGCGCACGGACTCGCCGGTTTTCGCGCGCAAGGCGTTCTCGCCCATGAGCGCGCCCACGCGGCCGTTGAACACCACGTACTCGGGCTCCTCGTGGATGGCCTTGTTCAAGTCGAAGTGCTGATCGCCCGGCTCGCCGTAGGCGCCATCCGTGTAGAACTCGCCCTGCACGATGAAGAACTCACGGTCGACTTTCGGCAGTCCCTGCTTCGGTTCGACCAGGATCAGGCCGTACATGCCGTTGGCGAGATGCAGGCCCGCGGGCGCCGCCACGCAATGGTAGAGGAACAACCCGGGGCGCATCGCGCGCCACGTGAACGTGGCGCTGTGGCCGGGCGCGACGAACGATGCCTCGCCGCCGCCTCCCGGCCCGGTGGCCGCGTGGAAGTCCACGTTGTGCGACACCGTGTTGTCGGGGTGATTGCTGAGGCGCGTCTGAACCAGGTCGCCCTCGCGGATGCGGATGAATTTTCCGGGGGCGTCGTCGCCGAAGGTCCAATACGTGTAGTTGACGCCGTCGGCGAGTTGCTTGGTGTGTTCCTTGACCTCGAGGTCGAGCAGCACCTTCGTGGCGTAGCGTCGCGTGATCGGCGGCGGCACGAACGGCGCGGACGTCATGGCTGCGCGTTCTTCACCGCGTATTTCTTCGACAGGCGTGGAGGACTGCGATGCGCCATGCACCGGCGCAATGCAGCACAGACTCGCGAGGGCGAGCAGGGGAAACGGCTTCATACACCAAATCCTTTTGTGAGTATGAACGGGCTGCCGTGCGTATCGCCCCGGCATTCCTTGCCGTGGGCGGTATTCCGCGAGCGCGGATGACCCGTAGACGGTAGTTAGAATCCCGTGTGGTGCGGCGCCTCACGGGCGAGTCGGGCGGATGGATTCCTCCTGGCGAAAATTTTGGCGCGCACCATGACACGATGCGGCGCGGATTTCCATAGTCCCTGAACGCGAAAAGCTGCGCCGTTGCGGCGCAGCTTTCGCTTTTCGAGAGCCCGCGACATGTCGCGGGGGTGTTGCTGCGCTGCGCCGTCAGGCGGCCTTCTTCAGCAGGCCTTCGGCAGCCAGCGCTTCCTGCACCTTCGGGCGCGCGGCCACGCGCGCCTGGAACTGCTGCAGCGCCGGCCAGCGGCCGAGATCGATGCCGACGAAGTTGCTCCAGTTCGCGACCACGAATAGATAGGCGTCCGCGATCGTGAAGGTGTCGCCGGTGAGGTACTGCTTGCCTGCGAGCTGCTTGTTCAGCCAGTCGAACTTCTTCTCGAGATTCGCCGTGGTGTAGGCCTTGACGCTGGCGTCGGCCGCGGGATTGAACAGCGGCGAGAAGGTCTTGTGGATCTCGCTGGTGATGAAGTTCAGCCACTCGAGCACGCGGTAGCGCTCGATGGTGCCGGCCTTTGGCACGAGCTTCGAGTCGGGCTTCTGGTCGGCGACGTATTGCAGGATCGCCGGGCCTTCCGTCAGCACCTGGCCATCATCCATCCGCAGCGCGGGGACCGAGCCCTTCGAATTCACCGCGAAGTAGTCGGCGCCATCCTCGAGCTTCTTGGTCTTGGTGTCGGTGCGCTTCAGGTCGAAGGGCAGGCCGGCCTCGCGCAGCGTGATGTGGGAAGCGAGCGAGCAGGCACCGGGGGAATAATACAATTGCATGACAGGCTCCATTGCGTCGTTGTCCATCGGGGACGCGATTCTGGAGTCGGGCATACCGCGGCACAAGTACTTACCTGATGGTAAGTGTGGGTCGTTGCGTCGCCACTTTACGAAATGGGGGTACTTACCTCGCGGTAAGTATCGGCGGCGCAGGGCGCGTGCTATCTTCCGGCGCATGCCGAAGTGCCAGCCCGTTCCCAACGTATTCAGCGCGCGCTGCCCGTCGCGGCGCGTCATGGCCATGCTCGCGGAGAAGTGGACGCTGCTCGTGGTCAAGCAGCTCGACAGCGGCCCGATGCGCACCGCCGAGATCCGCCGCAGTGTCGACGGCGTGTCCGAGAAGATGCTGATCCAGACGCTGCGCAAGCTCGAGGCCTTCGGGCTAGTTAGCCGGCGCAGCTACCCGGAACTGCCGCCGCGCGTGGAGTACCGCCTCACGCCGCTCGGCAAGTCGCTCGCACGCCTCGCCGGGCTGTTCGGTCGCTGGGTCGAGCGCAACGTCGTCAGCCTGCTCAAGGCCGAACAGGAAGGCGGCAAGGCCGCCTAGCTTTTACAGACGCACGCTTGTCGTGCGACGGGATGCGACGCGGACATTCACCATTTCCGCGCAGACCCCCCACCCACCTTGAATCGATCTGGTGCGCACTCACGCCTGCGCAGCCCTGTTTTCCGCGATTTTCCCCGTTTCGTCTCTGGCACAGCGCTTGCTTTACCGGAAGCGGGAGCGCCAAAACGGGAGCAACAAGAAGATGAGCGATCTGGTGAAGGGAAGATTTTCACGCCGCGACGTGCTCAAGACGGCCGCGGCGGCGGCCGCAGGCAGCCTCGCCGCTGCGATTCCAAAGCCACTGTACGCGGCCAGTGCCACGCCCGAGACGACCAAGGCAATCCTTGGCTTCATCGCGCTGACCGACTCCGCGCCGCTCATCATCGCGAAGGAAAAAGGACTCTTCGCCAAGTACGGCATGCCGGACGTGGAAGTGGTCAAGCAGGCCTCGTGGGGCACCACGCGTGACAATCTCGTGTTGGGCTCCGCGGGAAACGGCATCGACGGCGCGCACATCCTCACGCCCATGCCGTACCTGATCAGCACGGGCAAGGTCACGCAGAACAACGTGCCCGTGCCGATGTACATCCTGGCGCGGCTCAACCTCGACAGCCAATGCATCTCGGTGGGCTCCGAGTACGCGGACCTCAAGATCGGCCTCGACTCCAGGCCCTTCAAGGCCGCCATCGAGAAGAAGAAATCCGCGGGAAATGCCGTGAAGGCGGCCATGACTTTTCCTGGCGGCACGCACGACCTCTGGATCCGCTACTGGCTCGCCGCGGGCGGGATCGACCCGGACAAGGACATCGAAACCATCGTCGTACCGCCGCCGCAGATGGTCGCGAACATGAAGGTGGGCACCATGGACTGCTTCTGCGTGGGCGAGCCGTGGAACGAGCAGCTCGTGCACCAGAAGATAGGCTACACCGCGCTCACCACCGGCGAGCTCTGGTCCAGGCACCCCGAGAAGTCGTTTGCCATGCGCGCCGACTGGGTGGACAAGAATCCCAGGGCCACGCTCGCGCTCATCATGGCCGTGCAGGAAGCGCAGATGTGGTGTGACAAGGCCGAGAACCGCACCGAGCTCGCGCAGATCGTCTCGAAGCGCGCGTGGTTCAACGTACCCGAGACCGACATCGTCAACCGCCTGCTGGGCAAGTTCGACTACGGCACCGGCAAGGTGGTCGACAACAGCCCGCACCTGATGAAGTTCTGGCGCGACAACGCATCGTATCCCTTCCAGAGCCACGAGCTGTGGTTCCTCACGGAGAATGTCAGATGGGGCAAGTTCACGGGCAAGGAAGACTTCAAGACGCTGATCTCGAAGGTCAACCGCGAGGATCTGTGGCGGGCGGCGGCGCAGGAACTCAAGGTGCCGGTGGCGCAGATCCCGAAGACGACGTCGCGTGGCGTCGAAAAATTCTTCGATGGCAAAGTGTTCGATCCGGCGAAGCCGGAGGCGTACCTCGGCAGCCTGGCGATCAAGCGCGCCTGAAGCCGAAGCGCGTTTCGTCGGCCGCCTGGGCCGCGGCGCACACGCATGCCGCGCACCTCGCGGGCGTGGTGTTGCCGCCGCTGCTGATGCTCGGATTGCTGGGAGTGGTGTGGCAGGTGCTGTGTTCGTCTCCGACCGCGAGCCTGCCGCCGCCCACCAAGGTACTGGCGGACACGCACGAGCTGATCACGCAGCCGTTCTACGACAACGGCGGCAACGACAAGGGCCTGTTCTGGCATCTGCTGGCGTCGCTGAAGCGGGTGGCGCTGGGCTACACGCTGGCGGCCACGATGGGGATCGCGCTCGGTGTGCTCATCGGCAGCAGCAAGTGGGCCATGCGCGCGCTCGATCCGCTGTTCCAGGTGTTGCGCACGATTCCGCCGCTGGCCTGGTTGCCGCTGTCGCTGGCGGCATTCCGCGACGGTCAGCCCTCGGCCATCTTCGTGATCTTCATCACCGCCATCTGGCCCATCATCATCAACACCGCGGTGGGCATCCGGAACATCCCGCAGGACTACCGCAACGTGGCGCGCGTGCTGCGGCTCAACGGCGCGGAGTTCTTCACCACCATCATGCTGCCGGCCGCGGCGCCGTATATTTTCACGGGCCTGCGCATCGGCATCGGCCTTTCGTGGCTGGCAATCGTGGCGGCGGAGATGCTGATCGGTGGTGTGGGCATAGGCTTCTTCATCTGGGACGCCTGGAACAGCTCGCTGATCAGCGACATCATCCTCGCGCTGGTCTATGTCGGCGTCATCGGCTTCCTGCTCGACCGCGTGGTGGCATTCGCCGGCAAGCTGATCGGCCGCGGAACGGTGAACGTATGAAAGGCGAGTACCTGAAGATCGAGCACGTGTGCAAGACCTTCGGCAGGGGCGAGGCGCGCAGCGAAGTGTTGCGTGACATCTCGCTCGAGGTGGCCCGGGGAGAATACATCGCCATCATCGGACACTCCGGGTGCGGCAAGTCCACGCTGCTGAACATCGTCGCCGGGCTGACCGAGGCTTCCAGCGGCTATGTTTTCCTCGAGGGGCGTGAAGTGGCCGAGCCGGGCCCGGACCGCGCCGTGGTCTTCCAGAATCATTCGCTGCTGCCCTGGCTCACCGTGTACGACAACGTGAAGCTGGCCGTCGACAAGGTGTTCGCCGGCAGGAAGACTTCGCCCGAGCGGCATGAATGGACGCTGCGCAATCTCGAGCTGGTCCACATGACGCATGCGCTGAAGAAACGGCCCGGGGAGATTTCCGGCGGCATGAAGCAGCGTGTCGGCATCGCCCGTGCGCTGGCCATGAGTCCCAAGGTGCTGCTGCTGGATGAGCCGTTCGGCGCGCTGGATGCGCTCACGCGCGCCCACCTGCAGGAAGAGGTGATGAAGATCCATGCCGAGCTCGGCAACACGGTGATGATGATCACCCATGACGTCGACGAGGCCGTGCTGCTGTCGGACCGCATCGTGATGATGACCAACGGACCCGCCGCGCACATCGGCGAGATCCACCGTGTCGAACTACCGCGGCCGCGGAATCGCCTGGAGCTATTGGCGGACGCCAACTACATCGCCGCGCGCGGGGCGGTGCTGGAGTTCCTGCACAAGAAGAGTCATTACGTGGAAGCTGCGTAGCGCGCAATGGTGAATGTTCCCATTACGCAAGCGAGGTCAACAGCGCGCGCGCCGCTTGGGGATTGCGCTCCTTGGCGCCGCTGATGAAGTACAGGAATACGTCACCGCCGCGCGCCAGTGTCTGCGCGTGTTCCCGCCAGCGAGCCAGCGCGGCCGGCGCATAACCCTCCGGCGCGCTGGCCTTCGTGCCCATCACGCGCAGTTAGCTGAACGGCGCGGTGCGGGCCTCGATGCGCGGGTAGTTCGAATCGCCGGCCTCCACGATGGCGACTCCGTGCTCGCGGGCCAACGCAAAGAATTCCTCGCAGTCGAAGCTCGGGTGGCGCGCTTCGAGCACGTGACGCAACGGGCGGCCATCGACCTCGGGTGGTAGCAGTGCGAGGAATGCCGCGAGATCTTTCGCGTCGAACGCCTTCTCCGGAGCGAGCTGCCAGTTGATGGGGCCGAGCCTGGCTCCGAGCTGCAGTACGCCGCTGCCGAGGAATCGCTCGACGCTGGACGCGGCCGATGCCAGCTCCTTGCGCAGGGTCACGAATCTCGGCGCCTTGACGCTGAACACGAATCCGTCGGGCGTCTCGTCGTGCCACTTCTGGAAGGTGGCGGGCTTCTGCAATCCGTAGAACGTCGAGTTGATCTCGATCGAGGTGAGCTGCCGGCTGGCATGATGCAGCTCCTTCGACTGCGCCAGGCCTGCCGGATAAAAGCTTCCGCGCCAGGGCGCGAAATTCCAGCCGCCGATGCCGACGAAAATCCGGCCCGTCATGGCAGGGGAGCACCCGTCGGCCACAGCAACCACATTTCGCCATCGTACTTCATCATGCCGGCCTGCGTGGCGGCGTCGGTGCCGAAGCCGAAGAAGAAGTCCGCGCGCACCGGCCCGCGGATGGCGCCACCGGTATCCTGCGCGACCACCAGCTTCTGCAGGGGCAGATCCGTGCTGCCGGGCTGCGTAGTCGAAAGGAACATCGGCGCACCCAGCGGCAGGAATTTCGGATCGATCGCAATGGAGCGGCCGGCGGTCAGCGGCACGCCCTGCGCGCCCTTGGGGCCGATGGAGGGATCCTCGAGAGGCGCCTCGCTGAAAAACACCACGCTGGGATTGCTGTCCAGCACTTCGTTCACGCGCGTGGGATTCGCCGCCAGCCAGGCGCGGATCGCGGGCATGTTGACCTGGTCGATGGTCATGATGCCCTTGTCGGCGAGATAGCGCCCGATCGAGCGGTAAGGCTGGCCGTTCTGGTCCGCGTACTGCAGGCGGACGGTCTCGCCGGTAGTTAGCTGCACGCGGCCGGAGCCCTGCACCTCGAGCATGAAGGCGTCGAGCGCATTGTCGATCCAGACGATTTCGTGGCCGGCGAGGCCGGGCGCTTCGCGCGTGGCGGCCCGCGTGTAGTAAGGCACCACGCGGTTGCCTTCGAGCCGGCCGCGCACACGCTTGCCCTTGAGCTCGGGGACTACGCTCGCCAGGTCCACGATGAGCAGGTCATCCGGCGGCCTGTATAAAGGAGTGGTATACACGTCGCTGCGCTCGCGCGAACCGTGGATCAGCGGCTCGAAGTAGCCGGTGATCAGGCCTTCGGTCGCAGTCTTGCGCCCGGTGACCCGCTCGATGCGGTACGGCGTGAGCTGTTGTTCGAGGAAGCCGCGCACGAAGTCCGAATCCACAGGGCTCGACGCCATCACCGCCGAGCAGAACGGCTGCCAGGGCGTGCGCGAGTTGAGCGCATGGCAGCTGTTGACGATTGCCGGCCATGCGGCCAGCGCGTCGTCCGCTTTCCAGCCCGGCAGCTTCGACCACTTCACCGGGTCGAAGCGCACGGTGGGCGGTACTTCCGGACCAGGCCGGGGTCTGCTGACGCAGGCGGACAGTGCGGCGCAAAGGATCAGCGCGCAAAGCCGAAACAGCCTCACTGCGTGATTCCCGCCTGGTCGATGATGAAGGCGTACTGCTCGGCATATTCGCGGTAGTGCTCGTAGCGCCCGGACTT